>Ga0334722_10003232_pt1 | contig 17734 bp, 11 predicted proteins | sample C3_bottom_MG_FD_207210 | JGI IMG/M metagenome (GOLD analysis project Ga0334722, IMG submission 207210) | Sediment microbial communities from Yellowstone Lake, YNP, Wyoming, USA - C3_bottom | ecosystem: Environmental > Aquatic > Freshwater > Lake > Sediment | place: USA: Wyoming | collected...
GGGTCAGAGCTCTTTTTTGCCTTGGCATAGTGGGCGGCGGCCTGTCGTCTCATGGCGGCGGCGGCAAGTTCGGACGCCGCCGCCACCTTGGCTTTGGCCTCAGCGCCACGCTCACTGTCCAGAAATTGCTGAAACCCGGATATCGCTTCGTCATATTTTTGTTGTTCAAAAAGGTGCAGCGCCTCCTCCCAGGGGGAGGCTGGTCGCACTTCCTCTATTGGCTTCGGGCTCTCCTTTGCCACTAATTCCGCCTGAGCAATTTCTGACTCGAGCTGGGTGATGGCGGATTTCATGTCAGCAGGGGCGGCTGCGATAAGTTGTTGCAGCAATTCACGGGCGCGGCTTAAATTATTGGCGGCAACCAGGGCCTTGATTCCAGCCAATTGTCTTTGCGCCCAAGCCTGAGACTGGGCCGTTGCCTTAGCCAGAAGCATCCTGGCTAACTCTTCAAACGTAGCATTTGATCGCCCTTGTAAGCGAGAGACACCGTCAATGAGCGCTTGCGGCACTTGCTGCCCGTCAAAACGGAGATAGGCCTGGAGAAGTTCCCGATAGGCCTTCAAGTCCTCGGTTGGGATTTGTTCGCCGAAGGCCCGGACATGAGCCGAGGCCCATTCCTGCTGACTGACCAATGGGGCGATGGTCTTGGCCAATCCTTCATAGGCTTGCCGCGCCTCCTCAACTTGGCCAACGGCCAGCAAGACATCTCCTATCAACATTTTGGTCTCCAGGGGCGCCAAGTCGATCGTCTGACTCGCATCCTCCGGCAGTTTGGTCAGGATGCGTGCCGCCTCTTGGAACCGGCCAAGCTTGACCAAGGCCCGGCTGTACAAAATTTTCAGTTCGCGGGAATCGAGCAGACTTACGTCCTTGCCGTGAGCAAGTGCGTCACAGGCGTTTACGACCTCCTGATATTGGCCCGCTTCGAACGGCTGCCGAATCTGAGCGATGGCGCTGTCTGGAACCTGATTGGCCGAAAGGTCTTGCGGGCTAGAAACCTTTGTCTGCGCCGTAGCCAAAACCTGATTGCACTCCTTGGCGAAATAGTGCATGTCCCGGCCCACGGCCTCCCATGGGTTTAACTCTCGCTCGGTACCCGCCTGCAAGCGCTGGTAGCCGGCCAAGGCTAAATCGATATCCTGCTGACACTCGTTCCATGATTCAGGGAGGGCATCATTGGCGCCAAGGCCAGCCAAGCGTTTGCCTGCCGTCTCCCATTCGCTCTTTTTTTGTTGGTAGAGGCGAATTCTCTCCGTCACCAAGGGGTCGTCGCCGGCAATTCGATACCCTGTCGGCTCGGGCGGGCTTGGTGGCTGCGGCGCCGTCTGTGGCGGAGTTGCTTCCGGCGTTTTCTGGGCCGGGGTAGACGTTTCGACTTCAGGAGCCTTTACTTCCGGCTTAACACTTGCCGTGGATTCTTTGCCGGTCTCGCCTTTAGCCCAATGCTGGACGGGCACGCAACCGGCAAGCACCAACAAACAGATACCACCCACGTATCCCCATATCCTGTCCATCACTGCTCTCCCCAAAAAGGTTTAAAGGCGCGAGCGGGAGTCAATTCCCCGCCAGCTTTTATTTCGCCAAAGGTGACAACACTCGGGCCAATCTGCAGGGCGCTCCGTTCCGCAGTTGAACTCAAGGCCGCCGAGTCGCCAATCTGGCTGCCTACGCCGGTAACTGTTGTCTGCTCCGCCACAATTTGACCCAACTCGGGGTATTGCAGCGGGAATTCAATATCGGTTGAGAACGGCAGCGCCTCGAGCTTAAGCTGATCGGCGTAGCCCTCATCGTTAATAATGGCATCGGCCATTTCGCTCCATAAAATAAGCGCGCCTGCCGAGCCGGTGACGTGACTTGAATTCCTGGTCATGGCGACATTATCGTCAAAGCCCTCATAGGCCGCCAGGGCGTAGCCATGGAGCAGGGCAAAACCGCCTCCGCCCTCTGCCACACCAGGCACATAGCCTGCGAAAGAAGAGTTCCTGAACTCGTTGGCAGTCCCGGTCTTGCCAAGAACCGGCACCTCGAGATCGAGATTGTCGAGCAAATCCTGCCGCTTCGCATCCTGGCTCGACAATCGTATCCTGGTCCTGGCGTAACGGCCAGTCCCATATTTTACCACATTTTTCAGGATATCGCTGATACAGAGGGCGGTGTTGGCATCAAGCACTCGTTTGGCAACCCGGTCTGGCCGATAGATGAGATGGCCATCACTGTCCTCAATCCGATCAAGCACCATCAAAGATTCGCCGGCGCCGGGACGGCCGGTGCGATAATTTTCGCCAGTCACCATGGTCTCATAGGCCCGGGCTACCTCCAGCAGGCTGATGACATTCGACCCTAAGGGGAAGGACAAAACTGGTTCAAGGGGACTGGTGATTCCCATCTCGCGGACCAAGGCGATCAGGTAGCGCAAACCGGCCAAGACCCGAAAATCACGGACCTGGTGCAGAACCTCGGGGTCGTAGACGGGCAGGGCGCTGAGTCGTTGGAACTCTTGGCCGACCAGCTCGCTCAGCTGCCGGAAGGTGCCGGCCTTGAGCAGTCCATTCAAACTTACGGCATCCCAGAAATTCTGCCCTTCCTTGGCTTGGCTTGCCTGCCACGCCGTGACCACCTCTTCCATACTCAAGGGCCGCCAGTCCGGCCCAGGGGGAGATTCCGCCAGCAGATAGCCACCCGGCCCGGCAAACAGATGGGCCATCACTTGCACTTCCGGCCCGGTCGCCAGACCCTGGCTTTCGATATCGCCTCCGGACTCAACCTGCGTCTTATAGGAGAGCAGTTGCCGGAAATATTTCTGCTGGTCGACAAAGGTTCGCGCCACCGCCTGCCTTCTAACCTCTTTCTCCTTGGCTTTATCCTCCGGGTCCACCTTCCCCTCGAGCTGATAATTGAAGTGGTGGAGAAGATCGTTCTCGGTGCTGTTGCCATCGAAGAGCAAGTCTGGCCCAATCAATTCAACCGCCCGATCAAAGGCCAATTTCCTGATGGCCTGATCATTGATAATAATCCCAAACTTGTCCCGAATCCGGGCGGAATACTGTTGATAGGATTCCGCCTGATCCCGGCCCAGACCGACCTTGCCAATCAATTCCTTGAACTGGCTGGGGCTCAATCGGTCGCAGAGGTGATACAGCAGCCAGACTGAGGCCAGATTTTCCGACTTGACCCCAGCCCAGCTGATGGAGACCCACTGATACGGACTCTGATGATCCGGCCGGGGAAAATATTCTTGGTTTTGGTAAACAAAGGCGTCCCGTTGATTTGCCAACAAATCCGCCGCGTTCCAACCGAGTTGCAGGGCGGCGCTGTACACCAATGGCTTGACCACCGACCCCATGACCCGTTTGGCGTCCATAGCGCGATTGAAGAAGCGGTTTTCGCTGCCGCCGATCATGGTCTTAATCCTGCCCTCCTGTACCGCAATCACGGCCCCCTGCAGGTCAGGATATTTCTGTAAGTCGAGGAGGAATTGGCCCGAAGCGGAATCCCGCTGTCGGAGTGAGACGTACACGAAGTCGTTAACCTGAATCATTTCGACAAACTTATTCAGTTGCTGACGATCCGCCTCACTCCATCGTTGCCCGGCGTATTTGGCCTGAGCCTCAACCATACCCATCACTCCATCGCGATCAATTGTGCCCTTGACCTCAGACATAATGCCGTTTTGGGACGTATCGCCCAAAGAGACACCAATTGACGGTGTTGCCTTATTGACCTCCACCACCCGGCCGAAAAGAAAGGTGCCTTCTTCAATGGGACTTTTGTCCTCTGCCAATTTTTGATACGCAGGCTGCAAGGCCCGTTGATCATAGCCCTGCAACCTGACCGAAAGTCTGGAAAGCTCCTGCCGGGTAGCCTTGAGGCCAACGGTCTGCAACTCTCGATCAATGGTCGTGAATATTTTGATCCCAGATGCCGCAACATTGTCGATGCCATTGGCCGTCAGCGCCTCTTCCACCTCCGGCTCGGCCAACGCCTCTTTGACCACGTCCATCACCGTATTCACGGCAAAGGACATCTGCCCCTGCTTGAAAGGAATCTCCTGGGTAACCGTATCCCGATACACCTGCGCGGAGATCATTCCCAAATCCCGCATCTGGCCAAGCACATAGCCGGTTCGCTCCTTGGCCCGCTTCCTGGCCGCCCCGGCTGACTCCTCGTCGCTCTTAATAAAGGGGTTATAAAAATTAGGGCGTTTGACACTGCCGGCGATAAAGGCATTTTCTAGAAGACTCAACTCCTCGGCATTTTTGTCGAAATAATATTTGGCAGCCACCCCGAGCCCTAAGCCGTTACCGCTGACATAAAACTGGTTGGCGTAGAATTCGAGGATCTTCTCCTTGGGATAGTGCGCCTCAAGTCGCCAGGCATAACAAAGCTCCTTGACCTTTTCCCTGAAGGACCGGCCTTCGCGCTTGAAGAGGTTTTTGGCTGCCTGCTGGGTCAGGGTGCTGCCGCCCTGGACAACATGGCCTGCCTGGAGGTTTGCGACCATGGCGCGGGTGATACCAAGAACGTCCACCCCGTGATGGCTGAAAAAATTGTGGTCTTCAGCGGCGACAATCGCCTTCACGAAGTCCGGGGGGATCTTGGCATACGGCAGGTATTGGCGATGGGAGTCTTGAAAAATGACCCCAACCTTGTTCACCCCATCCTGAAAATAGACCGGAGACTCAACCCCCAAGAGTTTTTTTAACGTTTCCGGGCCGATCTCGTCTCGCGGATAGATGGAAATAAACCAGTAGGACAAGGCCGCCACGCCGATACCCATTAGTCCAAGAAGGCAAAACATCCACAATAAAATTTTTTTAACCATGATTCGGATTGTCTCTGTAAAAAATTGTCTAACTGTTCAGGAGATTAAGTCGTTTCGCCTGTAGAGCGTGCTCGAACAGTCAAAGTAGGGATCGAACGGTCAGGGGCATTGCAGTTAATTTATGTAATTTCGGATGGTTATTCTTCGGCATCCATCGAAACCCTTACTGCCTGACCACCTGATTATTACCTTTTTAAAAAAATAAAGATGCATGACAGGACGCTTTTTAATTGCACATAGTTTTTTTGTCATGTAAAAAAAATAATCTTGTATTAGTCCAGGGTCATAAACTGATCCATTTTAATACGATTTGAGCAGTTGCTTTATTCGCAAAAAGGCCGTCATACCCTTTTTGCTTCAGCCGTCCCCTTTTGGACGGCGCATGATGGCCATTTCATCCGGCCATCACAGCTTACGCTACCAGATAAATAAAGAAAAAAAGCGAGGAACCGATGCGCCAAACCCCATGCCTTTCCCGCCTCCTGCTGATCTTGTGTCTACCGCTTGTCTGGTCTTGCGCCGCACATCAAGCAGATACCTCCCAACCCCAGCTGACCACCGAATTAAGCAGCGCTAGCCAACAAGCGGCAAGGCCGCATCCCAACGAGTTGCAAGCACAGGACGATCCTGAACTGACCGCGGCTGATGATCAAGCTTCAGATCTCTCTCCGACAGAATCCGAGGCCACCGCCAGCCAAGAGATCAAGGATCTTGAAAAATTAGGCTCATGGGATGGCCGCGCCAACAAATACCCTGACGCAAGCAAAGTCCACTCCGACTTCCCAATCGTCATCAACCCGCAGGTGGAGTATTATCTCGATCTTTTTCAAAACCAACAGAGAGCAATATTTGCCAGCTGGCTGGAACGTTCGGGCCGCTATCTGCCGATGATGCGCCAGCAGTTGGCCGAGGCCGGGCTGCCCCAGGATCTTGTCTATCTGTCGATGATTGAAAGCGGCTTCAAAGCAAACGCCTTCTCTAAGGCCAGGGCAGTTGGCCTGTGGCAGTTCATGGAACCAAGCGCTGCGCGCTTTGGCCTCCAGGTGAATTCATACATTGACGAAAGGAGAGATCCAAGCCTTTCCACCAAGGCGGCTGTTGCGTATCTGAGTGATCTGCACAGTCAGTTCGACAACTGGTACATGGCCATCGCCGCTTACAATGCCGGCGAAGGCAGGATCAGTACTGGCCTGAAAAAATACAACTGTAATAATTTTTGGGATCTGGCCGAAGAAAATTATCTGGCCTTGGAGACCAAACGCTATGTCCCGCAACTGATCGCCGCCATTATCATCGCCAAGTCCCCGAAAGACTTTGGTTTTGACGGAATCCAATACGAAAAGCCACTGGCGTATGAAACCGCCAAGGTTCCGTCCCGGACAGCCTTGGCCGCAGTGTCCGTTGCCGCGAACACCAACGTCGAAGTATTACATGACCTGAACCGTCAACTCAGTAAAGGCGAGGTTCCCCCGGGGGTTGGTTCCTACGATCTGAAAATGCCCATTGGCACCGCCCACCTGGTGGCGGCCAACCTTCCCCGAGTCCACGCCACGGTATCTACCCAATTCAAAGACCATGTCATCGGGGCCAAGGACACCATCAACCGGATCTGCGCCAAGTATGACATCAACCAAATCACCCTGTTAAAGGCAAATAATCTGCACAAGGCCAAACTCGTTCCCGGTAACATCCTGCGTATCCCCTACCAAACGACCCAATATGCCCTGCTCTCCGAAAAAGAGCTCAAGCATCTGGCCGACACGGCCAAGAGGCCAGAGGACGTAATTATCCACAAGGTTAAGCAGGGTGAGACCATTTCACAAATCGCCACCCGCTACAACACCTCGGCAAAGGAGATCGCCGGTTGGAATAACTTGAAAGGCCAGCAACTGAAAGTTGGGCAACAGCTAACTCTCTATTCTGACGAAGAGAAGGCCCCCGCCAGCAAGGCAAGCCACGAACGCGTGGCCAAAGCAACGCCGGCCAAGGGCAAAAACAATGAAATTGTTGCTGCCAAGGCCAAGACCCTAGCGAAGGAAACAGCCGAGCCCACCCACTATCGGGTCAAAACTGGCGATAGTCTATGGGCCATTGCCCAACGGTTTGACCTCGACCCCTCTGACCTCAAAAAGTGGAATAATCTCGAAAGCAATGAGATTGCCCCAGGGCTCACACTCATCATCAAATCAAAAAGTTGATGGCGTCGCAAAAAATCCGATCGATTGCGTTGCGGGGTGGTTTTGTTTAGCCATCCCCTGACTTTTTGCGAGACCATTAAGCTTGAAGGTCTTTTATTGCTGACCTTCAACGCGCCAAGCACCCTTCCCTATATCATCCCCTTATGGCCAGCACTGTCCGCAACGCCTTAGTCCTCGGCGCGACGCGGGGCATTGGCCGAGCCATCGCCCTGGCTTTGGCCGAGAGCGGGGCCAGGATCATCGCCCCATATTTCGATTGGCCAGAGGATTCACACTCCCTCGTTCATCATCTCGCCACCCTGCCGGGCGATCACCTTGCCGTCAGAGCCGATCTTCGCGATCCCGCCCAGGTCAGGGATCTGATTGCCGAAATCGACAAGACCTGCGGACCACTCCACATCCTGATCAACAACATCGAACGGGGCGGAATGCCCATTGTCCATGGACCCTACACCCCTGAACAATGGGATCTTGAAATGGACACGACCGTTAAGGCCAAGTGGTTGGTGTTCAACGAGGCCTTGCCTTTGCTGCAAAGGGGCGGGAAGGGAGTCGTGATCAATATCTCCTCCATCGCAGGCGAAGTGGGGCGGGCCGGACCGGCCGGACTGATCTTTAACGACGCCTATGCCGCCGCGAACCTGGCCATTACCTCGTTTACCCGGACTTGGGCCAGAATGGCCGCCCCGATGATCCGGGTCAATGAGTTACGGCTAGGATTTATCGAAACCCGGCACGCTGAAGGCACCCGGGGCTGGGGCCTTCTCGCCGAGTCCGAGCGGCAGGCGATTCATGACCGGACTTTGCTTGAGCGCTCCGGCACCTTGGACGAAGTCGTCCGGGCGGTTTTTTTTCTGCTTAACGACGCCACCTTCATGACTGGCAGTACCTTGTGTCTGGATGGCGGCTACACCTTAGGCCATGATAGGGTTCCCACCATGCCGCCCAGCCAAGAGGACGTATAAAACGATCAGCATGAGACTTTTGCCTGGCGGGGTTACCGTACAGAATTGCCTGCCTTCGCCCACCCGGCCTTTGGCCACCCTCTCCCTCTGGGAGGGTTGGGGATGGCTGCGCGCTCACAGAGATTCCAACTCTTTTTTCTCGGTAATGGCCGTGGTCAATTTCCCGTAATCGCTGGTATCGCCCAAAAGAATGCAGCCAATGATTTTTTTGTTGTCGGTGACGATCTTGCGGTAGGTGCTGTCGGTGGCGGTGATGTGGGCTTCATAGCGGTTGTCGGCGTCGATATCGCCGGCGGCGGCCAGATCGATACCGACAACCTTCAGCATGTTCGCCATGGTGGTTCCGGTATACACAGCCGCGCCGCCCGCTATGTTGATGCCGGCGATCTTTCCCTGCTGCATGGCTGTCGGCCAGATACCGTTCGGCGGGTGTCCACCGAATTCGGCCACGTCGCCTGCGGCAAAGATGCCGGCAAGACTCGTCTCCATCCGTTCGTTCACCTTGATCCCCTTGTCATGGTCAAGCCCCATGGCGATGGCCAGATCGAGGTTGGCCCGAACACCTGCTGACAGGATGACCATCTCGCCAGGCAGGGTTTCGCCGCTTTCGAGTACGACGCCCGTCACCCTCTCTTTTCCGGCTATCTCCATGGTGCGAGCCGCGAGCCTGAATGAAAATCCAAGCCGTGTTTCCATGATCTGTTTGAGTCTGCTTGCGCCCTCGGCGTCGAGTTGCCGGGGCAGGAGTCTCGGCAAGAACTCGACTACCGTGACCTGTTTGCCTAGTGTTCGCAGGGCCTGCCCGATTTCAAGACCAAGAAGGCCGCCGCCGATAACAACCACACGTTCAACACGGGCGGCGTATGTGCTTATGGCCCGCGCATCGCCGATACCTCGCAGCGTGAAGACACCGGCTAGGCTTGCGCCTTTAATGGGCGGCACAAAGGAGTGGCTGCCGGTGGCGAGTAACAGGCGGTCATACGGTAAAGGTCTTTCTCTGTCGGTGGTAACCGCTTTCGCTTTGGGGTCAATGGCGACAACCAGTCGGCCAGTCAACAGGGTAATTTTCTGTTCAGCGTACCACTCCGGCTTTTTCGCAAGCAGCCGTTCTTCGGTAATCGTCCCGGCCACGAATTCCGGCAGCCTGATCCGGTAGTAGAAGGGCAGATCCTCCTCCGTGATCAGGGTAATGGGGCCTGCCTGATCCTCTTTGCGAATGAATTCAGCGGCGGTAGTGCCGGCAACGCCGTTGCCGATAATCAGGTATCTTGTCATTGGAGCGCCTCCTATTGCCTGATTGCCGCAAGCAATGCGGCCGTCTTCTCTTCCATCAGCCGTTGGTCACCCCGGCTCTCGACATTCAAGCGGATGACCGGCTCGGTATTCGACATCCGCAGGTTAAAACGGTAGTCGTCAAACTCGACGCTCAGGCCGTCGGTGTGATCAAGAGTGCCACCGCCTGCGAAGCGCTCTTTAATATGGGCGATAACCGCGAGAGGATCGGCGACAGTGGAGTTGATCTCGCCGGAGACAGGGTATGCCGCCATCCGCTCCGCCAGCAGGGAGGAGAGGGGCTTGCCGCACTGGCAGAGGATCTGGGCTACCAGGAGCCAGGGGATCATGCCGGAATCGCAATAGGCGAACTCCCGGAAATAGTGATGGGCGCTCATCTCGCCGCCGTAGACCGCGTCCTCGGCCCGCATCCGTTCCTTGATAAAGGCATGCCCGGTCTTGCTCATCACCGGCACCCCGCCGGATTGCCGCACCAGTTCCACCGTGTTCCAGGTCAGCCGCGGGTCGTGGATGATCTTGGCCCCCGGATTACGGCGGAGGATGGCCTGGGCCAGGAGGCCGACCATATAATACCCTTCGATAAAGCCCCCCCCCTCGTCAAAGAGAAAACAGCGGTCGAAATCGCCATCCCAGGCGATACCGAGATCGGCGCCATGCTGACGCACCGCTTGCGCCGTAAACTCACGGTTTTCGGGGAGCAGGGGGTTAGGCACTCCGTTCGGGAAATGGCCGTCAGCCTCATGATGGACCTTGATGAAGCGAAAAGGCAGGCGCTCCTCAAGGAGATCGATCACCGCCCCGGCGCCGCCGTTGCCGGCATTGACCACGATGGTCAAGGGCTTGAGCCTGGCCGGGTCAACATAGCCCAGCAGATGCTCGATATAGGCGGGGCGGGAATCAAACTGGCGCAGCTTCCCCCGCTGCGGGGCCTTAAGCGGTTGCCTGGCCAGGGCCAGACGCTCGATCTCCCGGAGGCCGGAATCGCCGCTCACCGGTCTCGCCCCCTGGCGCACCAGCTTCATGCCGTTATAGTCGGCCGGGTTATGACTGGCGGTGACGATGATGCCGCCATCCACTTCAAGGTGGGCGGCGGCAAAATAGATCTCCTCGGTGCCGCACTGGCCGATATCAACCACATCGACACCGGCGGTCATCAGGCCATCGGCCAGGGCCTTGGCCAAACCCGGACCGGAGAGCCGGATGTCGTGACCGATGGCCAAGGTCTTGGGCGAAAAATGCGCCGCATAGGCCTGGCCAATCCAGTAGGCCAACTCCTCGTTCAGATCCTCCGGCACTCGGCCCCGGATATCGTAGGCCTTAAAGCAAGGTAAGTTTGACATTGGTTTTTCCCCCTGGTGAAAGTGATGGCGCAAAAACAATCATGGTATGGCATTATTTTCCCGCAGAGACGCGGAGGCGCAGAGAAAATCATTCTTCAAATCTCTCTGCGCCTCCGCGTCTCTGCGGGAAATCAGCCTTGCCATACCAACTGGCGGACATGCCGAAGAGTTAGCCAATTTCATCATAAAAACTTGGACAAGGCAGCCAACTTAGGGTAACTGTGACCTCGATCAATCGCGAACAGTTGCGGCCTTACCCCACATCATCCCCGTCCAGAGCGGGGACTGCACAGAACTGACGAGACACCAATGAACACATTAACCGGCCTGGCCGAGCTCTACACCGAGATAGAAATGGCCTACGACAAAGTCGCCACCCTTTTGGATTTTTCCTGCCGCAAGTGTCCGGACAACTGCTGCGACAGCTATTTCCAGCACCACACCTACATTGAATGGGCCTATCTCTGGCAGGGATTACGCCTCTTGCCCGTCGACCGGCAAACCGAGTACCGGGCGCGGGCGCGGGCCGCACTCGCTGCCTACCGGGAGGCTTTGGCCAAGGAGGAACGACCGCAGGTAATGTGCCCGGTCAACGACAACGGCCGGTGCGGAATCTACCAGCACCGCCTGTTGATCTGCCGCCTGCACGGTGTGCCGGCAAGCATTACCGCGCCCGATGGCCGCAGCCGCCAATTCCCCGGCTGCTTCCGCTGCCAGGAGCTCACAGCTAACCTTGCCAACGTCACCACCATGGACCGCACCCGCTTCTTTACGACAATGGTCAGCCTCGAACAATCGTTGCTTAAGGGGCGCTCCCTGCCGAAGATCAGGATGACCTTGGCCGAGATGTTGTTGCAGGAGCCGCCGCTTACATTTTCTCCCTCCCCCTCGCAGGGGGAAGGTCGGGATGGGGGTGTGGAAAACCCGCAAAAATAACTTCCAAAGTTCTACCCACATTTCCAAACACATTAAGGGGAAAGGGGAAAATATACATCAGTTCCGCATCATTTCGGCGATCTGGAAGGCGATCTCCAGGCTCTGCTCGGCGTTTAGCCGGGGGTCGCAATTGGTCAGGTAGTTTTCGGCCAGATTGTGATCCAGGATATTGCGGCCGCCGCCGGTGCACTCGGTGACGTTGTTGCCGGTCAACTCAAAATGGATGCCGCCAGGCACGGTGCCTTCGGCCCAATGCAATTCGAAAAAGCGTTGGATCTCGGCCAGGATGTCGTCAAAATTTCTGGTCTTATGGCCGGTTTCGGCAGTGTAGGTGTTGCCGTGCATCGGGTCGCAACTCCAGACCAGATTGTAGCCCTCCTGCTTCAGCTCCCGCAGCAGGTGCGGCAGGTAGTGGTCGATCTTCTTGGCTCCAAAGCGGGTGATGAGGGTCAGCCGACCCGCTTCGTTTGCGGGATTCAGCTTGTCGATGATGCGCTTCAACTCGTCCAGGTCGTGCTTCGGTCCGACCTTGATGCCAATGGGGTTGCCCACCCCGGACAGAAATTCGATATGTGCCCCGTCCAGCTGCCGGGTTCGGTCGCCGATCCACACCATGTGGGCGCTGCAGTCGTACCAGAGACCGGTAGTGGAGTCCTGACGGGTGAGGGCCTCTTCATAGCCCAAGAGCAGGGCCTCGTGGGAGGTGTAGAAGCTCGCCTCGTTGATGATCGGGTTATCGATATCGAAACCGATCACCTCCATGAACTGCAGGGCGTTGTCGATATGCCGGGCCAGACGTTCGTAGGAGCGGCCCATGGGCGAGTTTTTGACGAACTCGTTGTTCCAGGCGTTGACCCGGTGCAGGGCGGCGTAGCCCCCGCGGGTGAAGGCCCTGAGGATATTCATGGTGGCGGCGGCCAGGTAATAGCCCTTGACCATGCGCTCCGGGTCCGGCACCCTGGCCTCGAGGCTCGGCTCCGGGCTGTTGACCATGTCGCCCCGATAGCTTGGGATCTCGATGCCGTTCACCATCTCGGTGTCGGCTGAGCGCGGCTTGGCGTACTGGCCGGCCATGCGCCCCACCTTGATCACCGGCTTGCCGCCGGCGTAGGAGAGGACCACCGCCATTTGCAGGATGACCTTCAAGTTCTCCCGTATGCCGGGGGCCGTGCAATTGGCAAAATCTTCGGAGCAGTCGCCGCCCTGGAGCAGAAAGGCCTTGCCTTCTACGGCTTGCGCCAACTGTTTTTTCAAGGTCCGGATCTCGCCGGCGAAGACCAACGGCGGCAATTTGCCGAGCGTTGCCAGGGCCGCCTCCAAGCGGGAAGGATCAGGCCAGTTGGGTTGCTGCAAGGCCGGACACTGATGCCAGCTCGACTTAGTCCAGATTGAGTTGCTCTCGGTCATAAAATTTCTCCAAAGTGATTTTTGGGGTGGCTCTTAACAAAATTCTCCGTCAATCATCTCCCCCCATGCGTCACAGCCCCTTCGACTCCGCTCAGGGAGCGATTGCCGGACCTGCCGTTGGACCTGCCGTTCCCTGAGCGGAGTCGAAGGGGCTGTGACGGGGACAACTTATGATTGCTTACCCCTCAGGCGCATGCGGCAGGGCGCAGGGGCCGCCGACACAACAAACCTCTTGATCGTAGGCGTTCAAGATCCGTAACTCCATCTGGCGCTGGGGGCCAAGCGCCAAGGGCAAAAACTCAAGGTCGTGCATCATGGCCACGGCCTGGGCGCGGGTCGGGATCGCAGCCAGTCCACAGGCCAGAACCTTGCCGGAGCGGGTGTCGAGGAGCTCGGCGTCCTCTCCGTTAGTCACCACCGTCAAGGGGATGACATACTCGCTGTCGAGCACTCGGGCCGCGGCCAGGGCCGGGCGTTCACGGGTGACCAGGGAGCCGGGGCCATAGCGGATCACCATCAAGCGTTTGTCCAGCACTGAAACCACCAAATCGATGGTGCTGACCACAAAGCTCTTGGCAAACAGGGTCTCAATCTTCAGGCGTGCTGCCAGCTCCTTTTTGCCATACCCCTTCTCTTCGACCAAGAGCCGCGCTAGTTTTTGACGGTAGCGCTCATCATCGGTATCGACGATCACCTCATTGGTACTATAATCGCGCAAGGTTCCGTAGATGAAGTGGTGCGAAGGGATGTCAGCCATGGTGAGCTAAAACGTTGCTTCTTAGGGACTTAAAAATTGTCGGCGTCACCCTCTCCCGGAGGGCGAGGGAATAGAAAGCCCCCTCTCCCCCTGGGAGAGGGTCGGGGTGAGGGAAAACCGAACGGTTCAATTCAAACAGTAATATTAGCTGTTCCTCTGTCCCTCACAAGCAGAAAATGCCTAAAGGTCGTTGACCCTTAGGCATTTTCTGCTGCTCAGGAGCCAGGATATATCGCTTACAAGGTCAACCACGATTCGGAAAAGACCGACTTGCCGGAGAGGACGTTGTAGGTCTTATAGTGCTCAAGCTCGGTGCCGACGAGACGGGCCGGATCGGGGTCGTTGCCCTCGATCATGCCGTAGACCAGATCAACCAGATTCTGGCGCTGACCCAAGGCAATGGCCATCAGCTCCGGGTCATAGGAGTTGACGATGGCGGTCTGCAGGCCGTTGTACATCAGCATGATCAGGTAGGTGCGGTCGAGGTACTTGCGCAGGTGCTCGGCTACGCCGTTCGAGACGTTGGAGAGACCGATGGTGGAGCTGGCGCCGGGGGCGATGTCCTGGACCATGGACATGAATTCGAGGCCGGAGTTGATCTGGTCGACACCCAAGGTGATCGGGGTGGCGATCGGGTCGAAGAACATCTTCTCGTTGGGGATGCCGGCCTCGCTGAGCGCCATCATCAGGTCGACCGCCATGGCGGCCCGCTCGTTAGAGTCGCGCGGCATGCCGTCCGGTCCCCACAGCAGGGCAACCAGGTTGCAACCGGCCTCGGCGGCTACCGGGATCAGCTTTTGCATCCGTTCCGGCTGGGCGGAGATGGAGTTCATCAGTGCCCCGGTTTTGTTCTTGACCACCTTGAAGCCGGCGGCCATGGCATCGGTGTTGGTGGTGTCGAGACAGAGCGGGGTGTCGACTACCGATTGCACGGTCTCGACCACCCAGGGCAGAAGCTCAATGCCGTCCTTCCTGGCCGGGCCGATGTTGAGGTCGAGAAAGCCGGCCCCGGCCTTGGCCTCTTCGCGCGCCATCTCCTGAATCGGACCGGCAACTCTTTCCTTCATGGCGGTGCCACTCCGCTTTCCCATGATGTTGATGCTCTCTGCAATCGGTTTGATCTGTACCATTGTTCCCTCCGTGTTTGTCATTTATAAGATAAGTTGCGTAATTGATTGTGTGTGTAATGTTTGGCAAAATCATGCGCCATTGAGCTGTAGGGGTGCCGGTGAGGAACGAACAGCACCGTTTGCGCTGCCAGGTTGGTTGATGCGGTGCACTGCGTTTACCGCATCCTACGGGCTACTTATTTAAAGCTAGATAAGATTTAACCTGATCCTCAATTAAAGTTTTTTGCATTGAAAAGTTATACGGATATCTCGATGAGATGTTATTTTTGATTCTATCAAAAATATTGGAAGGGACGGCAGATGGAGCATAATTCTTTAAATAGTCATAAGATTGCACTTGATCTTGTATTAGCGTTTTTTGCATAGAAAAATTATAGGGATAACGGGATTCAATAGAATCCTTTATCTTCTCGAATACATCGGCTGGGACACTTGAAGGCGAATAACCTTGCAAATAGTCATAAGATTGAACTTGATCATCAATTAGCGTTTTCTGCATAGAATAGTTGTCGGGGTATCTTGATTCTATAGAAGCTCTAACTTTACCCAATATGTCCGTTGGCATTTCTCCAGCGTACGCTGCGGAAGTGCAAGCAAGCATTACTGCAAACATAATTGCTGATTTTTTCATTTTACCCTCCTCGTGTCATTCCTTAAGAAGCTTAACAACTATCTACACAGAAAGGCTGTGCCAAGTGGCAATCATTCGGCAGTCCTCACCAAAAACATGACTAAACGGCCAAAATAGCGTTATTGTCAATACTTGTCAAACAAATAGCGGGGAATCAGCCAAACCATCGCTTCTTCAGGAAACAAAGGCCATCCCCCATCAGGGCGGGCCAGGCGGGGGTGACGGTCAGTTCCGGGTGATCCCGGTCGGGGGTGGCATGGACCGCCATCGCCTCAAAGACGTAATGGCTATGCCAGCCCTGCCGTCTGGCCCGCCAGTAGAGGTCAAGCTCGGCAAGGGTGGCGCAGCCTGCATCGAAAAGGCCGATCTCGTCAAGCAACTCGCGCCTGAGCAGATGAAACCCTGCCCGGCACCAATCCGCCTCGGCGCTCTTCCCCTGCAGCCGGCCACGGGGTACGGGCAGGGGGAGGCCTAATCCCTCTAGCAGCTTAGGAAAATCGTGGCAGGAGGGTTCGGTATTGCCTGCGGTGTCGATGATGCGGGGGGAGGCCAGCCCGACGTCCGGGTTGTCATCCATGAAAGTGATCAGCCGCTGCAGGCAGTCGGGCTGGAGTTGCAGATCGGCGTCCACCAGGGCGATATACCGTCCTCGGCCCAAGGCCAGGGCGTGGTTGGCGGCAGCGAGCGGCGTGCGCCCTTCAAGCCTTGCCACCAAAAGCCCTGGGAAGTCGTCGGCCAAGGTGGCGGCGCCGCTCTCCCCGACTTCGGCCACGATCACCTCGAATGCCACCGGACCTGCGGTGGCATAGACCGTTTCCAGCAGGCCGCGCAGATCCTTAAGGTCACGGCCGGCCACGGTGCAGACCGTGAGGTCGAGTTCGATGTCGAACGGCTTATTCATTGGCGCCTACTTCTGCCCCTCACCCGGCCTTCGGCCACCCTCTCCCTGAGGGCGAGGGAATAAAAAAGCCTACGCAAGCTCGGCCAGCCGTTGGGCCACGGTCGGGAAGATCTCCATGTTGGTGTGCGGCAAAAAGAGGGCCGCCATGTAGTGATTCATGAACTGAGGGCTCTCGGAGAGTTCCATGTTGGTCATCAGGCTGCTGACCATGGTCCGCTCCCGGAAACGCTTGTTGTCGGTCAAGCTGATTTGCGCCCCCAGGAGCGAGGCGTTACCGATGTAAAAAAATCGGTCGCGGTCGATATCGGGCAGCAGACCAATGGTGATGGCCCGCTCCAGGTCGATATAGGCCCCGAAATTACCGGCCAGCACCACCCGCTCTAGGTCGGCGAAAGTCATGCCCACCGACTCCAACAAGGTCACATAGCCGGCAAACATGGCCCCTTTGGCCCGAATCAGGTTGTCGAGATCGACCTCGGTGATCACCAGATCCTCGCCGATCAAGGTGTCTTGGGCCCAGGCCAGGACGTACTCATAATTGTCCACCCCCTCGCGGATGCGGTCATGCTGGCGGTGGCGGTCGAACTTGCCCTGCTGATCGATGACGCCGGCTTCGAGCAGTTCGGCCACAATGCTGATCAGCCCGGAGCCGCAGATGCCGCGGGGTTTGGTGTGTTCGATGGTGACGATCATCGGTTCAAGCGTCACCGGGTCGATGTGGAAGTTGTCGATAGCGCCGCTTGAGGCCCGCATGCCGTATTTGATGCCGCCTCCCTCAAAGGCCGGGCCGGCCGAGCAGGCGGCGCAGATCATCCAGTCGTCGTTGCCGACCACGATCTCGCCGTTGGTGCCGATATCGATGAACAGGGTGAGGGCCGGATTTTTGTACATCTGGCAGGCGTGGACCCCGGAGACGATGTCGCCGCCCACGTAGCTCGCCACCGAGGCGTAGAGGAAGAGACGCATGGAGGGGTGGGCGTCGATGCCAAGCGCCGCCGCCCGGGTCAGCGGCATCTGGTTACAGATCGGCACATAGGGCGCTTCGCGGATGAATTTGGGGTCGAGTCCGAGCAGCAGGTGGCTCATGATGGTGTTGCCGGCGGCCATGATGTAGGTGATGTCAGACGCCGCGATTGAGGCGCTGGCGCAGATGGAGGTGATGATCTGGTTGATGGAGGAGACCACCTTCTCCTGGAGCGCCTTGAGTCCGCCTGGACGCTGGGAGTAGATGACGCGGGAGATGACGTCCTCGCCGTAGTTGATCTGGCCGTTGTAGACCGAGGCCTCGGTAATAACCTTGCCGGTGTTGAGGTCGATGAGCACGCCGCCGATGGTGGTGGTGCCGATATCGACC
>Ga0334722_10003233_pt1 | contig 17729 bp, 20 predicted proteins | sample C3_bottom_MG_FD_207210 | JGI IMG/M metagenome (GOLD analysis project Ga0334722, IMG submission 207210) | Sediment microbial communities from Yellowstone Lake, YNP, Wyoming, USA - C3_bottom | ecosystem: Environmental > Aquatic > Freshwater > Lake > Sediment | place: USA: Wyoming | collected...
GTCCCGGCATCACCTCGATCGCGGACCTCAAGGGCAAGAAGGTCGCCTACGAGGAGGGGACCACCTCGGACATCCTGCTCCGGTACGCCCTGTCGCAGAACGGGATGACGATCAACGACATCGTCAAGGTGCCGACCCCGGCTGACCAGGCCGGCGTGGCCCTCGCCGCCGGAAAGGTGGCCGCCGCCGTCACCTACGAGCCGTACCTGACCACGATCATGGCCCAGGACTCGAGCATCAAGGAGATCTACAAGGCCGAGGCGCTGCCGGGCCTGATCGGCGACGTGTTCGTGGTGCGTAACGACTATCTCGCGAGCCACCCGGGCCAGGTCTACGCGGAGCTTCGGGCGTGGGGCGATGCGGTGGACTACTACAACACCAGCACCGCCGACGGCCAGGCGATCATCGAGAAGGGCGTGGGCGCCGATCCGGGCTCGCTCAAGACCGCGTTCGACGGCGTCGCCATCTACGACCTCAAGCAGGCGAAGGACCTGATGACCGGCGGCGCGTACCTCAAGACGCTCACCATGGTCAAGCAGATCGCCACCGACGCCGGGATCATCACCAGCCCCGTCGACGAGACCAAGGTCATGGACACCTCCTTCATCTCGAACCTGGTGCCCTGACCCTCGGACGCGCCCGTGCCCGACCAGCCGTGACCACCACACCGTCCTCGGGCCTCCCCGGCCGGGAGGCCCGGCGTCATGCCCGGCGCGGAGGGCGGGCCGTCCCGATCGGGGGCGCGATCGGCCTCCGGACGTACATCGCGCTCGCGGCCGCGGGATTCGTCCTGTTCCTCGTCGCCTGGGTCGTGGTGCGAGCGCTCAATCTCGCGCCGCTGATGCTCCTGCCGGGCCCGATCGAGGTGCTCAGCCGGCTCTCGAGGCTGGCTGCCGACGGCACGCTGTGGGGCGACGTCGCGGCCTCCGTCTGGCGGATCATGGTCGGCTTCCTGATCGCCACGGCGCTCGCCATCCCCATCGGTGTGCTGATCGGGACCTACCGGCTGGCCGAGGCCTTCATCGAGCCGTTCGTGGACTTCGTGCGCTACATGCCCGTCGTGGGCTTCGTGCCGCTCACGATCGTGTGGCTGGGCGTGGACGATGCGCAGAAGTTCGCCATCGTGTTCATCGGGACGTTCTTCCAGGAGGTCCTGCTGATCATGGACAACACCAAGCGGGTGCCGATGGAGCTGGTCAACATCGGGCGGACGCTCGGCCTGCGCGAGCGCTGGATCCTGGTCTGGATCGTGGTGCCGTCGGCGGCGCCGATGATCTGGGACACGCTGCGGATCTCGCTCGGCTGGGCCTGGACGTGGGTGGTCCTGGCCGAGCTCGTGGCGGCGACCTCGGGCCTCGGCTACCGGATCACCATCGCCCAGCGCTACTTCAACATCGACACCATCATCGGCTACCTGATCGTGCTGGGGATCCTGGGCCTGATCACCGACCAGTCCATGAAGGCGGTCGGCCGCACGGTGTTCCGGTGGGCCGAGCGGTGAGCACGCCGCGGCTGCAGCTCGAGGCCGTCGGGAAGGTCTTCGATGGCCCCCGTCCCGTGCACGCCCTCGGGCCCATCTCGCTCTCGCTGGCCGAGAACGAGTTCGTGTCGGTGGTGGGCACGTCCGGCTGCGGCAAGTCCACGATGCTGATGCTGGCAGCCGGGCTGACGGAACCGACCGCGGGCGAGATCCTCGTCGACGGCGAGCCGATCCGGGGCGCGGGGCGGGACCGCGGCGTCGTCTTCCAGACGTACACGCTGTTCCCGTGGCTGACCGCCCGGGCGAACGTCGAGTTCGCGCTCCGTGGAGAGCCCGGGATGAGCTCGGCGGACCGCCGTCGCGTCGCCCTCCAGAACCTCGAGCTGGTCGGCCTGCGGTCCTTCGCCAACGCGTATCCGCGCCAGCTGTCGGGCGGCATGAAGCAGCGGGTGGCGATCGCGCGGGCACTCTGCTACCGGCCCAGGATCCTGCTGATGGACGAGCCGTTCGGGGCGCTCGACGCGCAGACGCGCCTGCTGATGCAGGAGCTGCTCACGCGCGTCTGGGAGGCGCACCGGCTCACGGTGCTGTTCATCACCCACGACGTGGACGAGGCGGTGTACATCAGCGACCGCGTGATCGTGATGACCAACCAGCCGGGACGGCTCAAGGAGGAGGTGGCGATTCCGCTGCCGAGGCCGCGGACGATCGCGGTCCAGGAGTCGCCCGAGTTCCTCGCCCTGCGCCACCGCATCCTGACCTCGATCCGCGAGGAGTCGCTGGCCAAGGAGGCGGGACTGGCCGTCGTGGAACGCTGAGGGGGCTGTCGGCACCACCTTCGCCCGGTCGTCGTCCTCGTGCGCCATTCGCCACGGGAGTCGGAGCGCGGCTGCGCTGCTGTGGGGCAGTCGCCGCCATAGGCATTCGCCTCAGGACTCGTAGCGGCGAAGGAGCGGGCCTGCGCGGGCCGCCCGCCGGTCAACCGCAATGTTCGACCCTCATCCAGTCGCCCTGCGCATGGATGAGGGCTGTGGGCGCCTGCGTCGCCCCTAGGAGTCGCCTCACGAGTATCTGAGGATCGGATTCCGCCAGGCGTCGGCGGGCGACCATCGCGGGGATACGCTCTCCCGATGACCGACGTGCAGACCGTCCTTGGGCCTGTAGTCGCTGACGCCCTCGGCCCGACGCTGCTCCACGAGCACCTGCTGATCGACCTGTGGCCGTGGTTCGACACGGGCGACCCGGCGGCGGACGCACCCGTGACCCCGGCCACGATCGACCGCGTCCGCGCGAACCCGTTCGCGTTCCATGACAACCTGGTGCTCGACGACCCGGAGCTCACGGCCGTGGAGTTGGCGCCCTTCGCGGCGGCAGGCGGCCGAACGGTCGTGGACCTCACGCTGCCCGAGATCGGCCGTCGCCCAGCCGCACTCGCCGACCTTGCCGGCCGAACCGGGCTCAACGTGGTGATGGGCTGCGGGCGGTACATCGCGGGCGCCCGGCCGCCGGAGCTGCGCGGCGCCCCGGGCGGGCGCCTCCGCGACGAGCTGCTCCGCGACCTGCTCGAGGGCGCGGGCGGAACGGGGATCCGGGCGGGCGTCATCGGGGAGATCGGGACGTCCGATCCCCTCCACCCCGACGAGGCGCGGATGCTGTGGGCGGCGGCCGAGGCGCAGCGGCAGACGGGGGTCGGCCTGGTCGTCCACCTCGACCCGTGGGGCCGCAACGGCCACGCCGTCCTCGACCACGTGCTGGGCGGGGGCGCCGACCCGACGCGCCTGCTGCTCGCGCACCTCGACCCGTCGCTCGCCGATCTTTCCTACGCGCGGAGTCTCACCGAGCGCGACGTCAGCGTGGCAGTCGACATCTGGGGCGACGAGGACGCCTACGGCGGCAGGAGCATGCCCACCGACGGGGTGCGCATCGCGGCCGTCCTCGCCGCCTTCGAGCAGGGCTGGGGGGACCGGCTCGCGGTGTCGCAGGACGTCTGCCTCAAGAGCCAGCTCCGCGCCCATGGCGGACCCGGGTACGCTCACCTCGTTGAGCGGATCGCGCCCAGGCTGCGCGCGTCGGGCCTGGGCGACGCCGAGCTCGACCTGCTGCTCGTCCACACGCCGCGTCGGATCCTGGCCGGCGCCTGACGCCTCGCCCCCGCCGCGACCCGCCACCACGCAAGGAGCCGACCCGATGAACGACCCGATGGACAGCTACAAGGGGATGGGCGTCACCTGGGACGGCGATCGCGTGGTGGTGGACCGCGTGACCCGTGAGGCGCGGGTGCGCGTCGCGATCGCCCGCGGGCCGCGCGTCGAGCCGAAGCTGGGCACGGGTCTTGCGTTCCTCGACCACATGCTCGAGATGATCGCCTGGCACGGCGGCCTCAACCTCGAGGTGGCGTTCGAGCGCAAGACCTTCGCGCTCCGCCACGTCGTGTGCGAGGACATCGGCCTGGCCATGGGGATGGGCGTGGCCGCCCTGCTCCGGCGCGCGATGGCCGACGGTGTGGAGGGCGGCGGGACGGCGTGGCGCGTGATGGACGAGGCGTCGGCGTTCGCCGGGCTGTCGTTCGAGGGGCGCTCGATGCACCTCATCGCCCGCGAGAGCGACGGCGCGAGGGCCGAGGGCGTCGAGGACATGACGGGCGCCGACATGGTCGCCTTCTACGAGGGCTTCGCCCAGGGCGCCCGGTGCACCCTGCACGTGCGCTCCGTGACCGGGCAGGACCCGCACCACGCGTGGGAGGCGGTGGCCCGCGCATTCGCCGTCGCGCTTCGCGGCTGCTTCGACCCCAACCCGTTCCGGGCGGGACTGACGGCGGGCGTGAAGGGAACGCTCGACTGATGCGTGCCGCGGGCGCTGGCGAGGGGTCCGGCCCGAAGCCGCGAGCGGCCGTCGCGGCCATCGACCCCTACGTGCCCGGCGCCGTCCCGCCGGCCGTGGAGCGGGCGCTCAAGCTCGCGTCGAACGAGAACCCGTTCGGTCCGTCGCCGCTCGCCGTGGCGGCGGCGCGCGCGGTGCTCGAGGGCGTCAACCGCTATCCGGAGGCCGGAGCGCCCACACTCCGCGCGAAGCTGGCGGCACGGCTCCGCGTGGCGCCCGACCAGATCCTCGTGGGCGCCGGCTCCGACGAGACGCTGCACCTGCTGGCGAACGCGTACCTGGAGCCCGGGCGGCACGCGGTCATGGCGGACCCCGCGTACGGGATCCACCGCATCAGCGCCCGGGCGGCCGGCGCAGCCGTCACGCTGGTCCCCTGCGCGGACGGCGTCCACGACCTGCCCGCGATGGCCGCGGCCGCTCGCGCCGCCGGGGCGCCCGGCGTGGTCTACGTGGCCAACCCGCACAACCCGACCGGGACCGTGGTCGCCGCCGACGGCCTGGCAGCGCTGCTCGACGGCATGCCGCCCGACTGGCTGGTCGTCGTCGACGAGGCGTACGTCGAGTTCGTCGAGCCGGCCCAGCGGTTCACCGCCCTGGACCTGCTTGACCGCCATCCCGGGCTCGTCGTCACGCGCACGTTCTCCAAGGCCTACGGCCTGGCGGGGATGCGCGTGGGGTATGCGGTCGCCTCGTCCGAGGTGCTGGAGCCCGTGGGGCGGATCCGGCCGCCGTTCAACGTGTCGACGCCGACGCTGGCCGCGGCTGCGGCCGCGCTCGATGACGAGGCGCACCTGGCGAGGACGGTTCGCGACACGCTGGCGTCGCGGGATGCGTTGTGCGCGGCGCTGGCGCGCCTGGGGCTGCGCTTCCTGCCGACGCAGGCGAACTTCGTGCTGGTCGAGGATCGCGATGGCTGGCCCGCCGCGCTGGCCGCCGACGCCATCGCCGTTCGCCCCGGCGCCAACCTCGGCGTGCCCGGCTGGACGCGGATCAGCCTGCCGCGGCCCGAGGACGTGGAGCGGTTGGTCGAGGTGATCGCGTGGGCGCTCGAGGTGGCGCGGTCATGAGGGCTCGCCTCCTCCGCGGGGTCCGCGAGGCGCTCGCGCTGCTCGCCTGGCGGACGGACGCACCTGTGCCCGCGATCGACCGGGTGGTCCCGCTGGCCGGTCTGCCGGCGCTGGCCGAAGCTGCGGCCGGGGGGCCGTGCCGAGCACCTCACGTTGGCGGTTGACCCGGTGCGATAATCAGCCGGCGTCTGCGGGCTCGGGAGGGGGCATGGGACTCGATTCCGGCATCGGGTCGGTCGTCGCGCTGCTCCTGGTCTTCGCCGTCTACGGGCTGCCGTTCCTCGCCGTCGTCTGGGTGATCCGGGCGCTCCGGCAAGCTCGCCGGCCGGACCCGCGTGCCGTCCTCGCCGAGCGCCTCGCCCGCGGCGAGATCACGCGAGACGATTTCGACACGGCGATGCGGGCACTCGGGCTGCCCGATCCGCGCGGCTGAGCCGCGACGCGGCGCTCGCCAGGGCCGCGCCGGGCGGCCTGCGCCGCCGCGCTCCGACGACCTCAGAACCCCCACCCCCGCGAGGCAATGAGCGAGCAACTGAACCAATTCCGACTCCCCGGTGGACCGGCCGGCCCCGGTACCATCGCCCGGACACACCGCGCCGCACGAGGGAGCCGTCCGATGACCCCGCCGAGCACCCGCTTCGCCGGCAGGTCCGCGCTGGTCACGGGCGGCACGAGCGGGATCGGCCTGGCAGCGGCGCAGCGGCTCGCGGAGGAGGGAGCGGCGGTGCTCGTCCTCGGCCGTGACCCGTCCCGACTGGACGATGCCCTCGCGAGGCTCCGGGCACGGGTCCCGGGCGCGCGCCTGGACGGCGCCAACGCGGACGTGACGGACCCCGCAGCCATGGGCGCAGCCGCCGAGCGCGCGGCCCGCCTCACCGGCCGCCTGGACGTGCTGGTCGCCGCCGCCGGGATCGATGGCGAGGGCCGCGACGTCCTCGACCTCGCCCCGGCGAACTTCGCCCGCGTCATGGCCACCAACGTCAACGGCATGTTCAACGCCGCGCAGGCGGCCGCGCGGCGCATGGTCGCGGACGGCCGCGGCGGCAGCATCGTGCTCATCGCGAGCGTCAACGGCCTGGCCGCCGAGCCCGGCTTCGTGGACTACAACACCAGCAAAGGCGGCGCCGTGCTGCTCGCTCGGTCGATGGGCAGGGATCTGGCGGGCCGCGGCGTCCGCGTCAACGCCGTCTGCCCGGGCTACGTCCGGACGCCAATGACCGAGGCCTACCTCGACGACCCGGCCATGGTGGCCGCCATCAGCGCGGGGATCCCGCTCGGCCGTGTCGCGGACCCGGCGGAGATCGCCGCCGTCATCGCCTTCCTCGCCTCGGACGAGGCCTCGTACGTGACTGGATCGGCCATCGTCGTGGATGGCGGGAGGACCGCATGAACGTGCTCGCCCTGCGCCGCTGGCGCGACCTCGACGCCGCCGAGCGCGACCGGATCATGGCGCGCGCGACAGCGGGCATCCTCGACCCGAAGCTCCTCGCGTCGATCTCGGAGATCTATGCGGATGTCGCGGCGCGGGGCGACCAGGCGGTGGCCGACGCGACGGCGCGCTTCGACAGGGTGACGATCGCGCCCGACGACCTGCTGGTCAGCCAGGCGGCCATCGACGAGGCGCACGAGTCGATCGAGCCCAGGCTCCTCGACGCCATCCGCGTCGGCATCGCCCAGGTTCGCGCGTTCAACGAGGCGCAGCTCGAGGCCATGCCCGACTGGCGCCGCGAGACCCGCCCGGGCGTGGTGGTGGGGGAGCGCCACCACCCGATCCCGTCGGCCGGCCTCTTCGTCCCGTGCGGCAAGGGGTCATTCCCGAGCGTGCTCGTGATGATCGGAACCCCCGCGGTGGTGGCCGGAGTGCCGGAGATCACCGTGGTGGTGCCGCCGCTGCCGGGGACCGATCGCGTGGACCCCGGTGTCCTGGCCACCGCGAAGGAGCTGGGCATCGCCAGGATCGTCCGCGCGAACGGGCCGGCCGGCGTCGCTGCGGTGGTGCTCGGCACGCAGACGATCGGCCGGGTGAGCAAGATCGTCGGGCCGGGATCGCCCGCGGTGACCGCGGCCCAGATCCTCGCCCAGCTCCACGGCGTGGGCACGAACATGCTGTGCGGGCCGTCGGAGAGCCTGGTGCTCGCCGACGACTCGGTCGACGTGGTCCGCCTCACGGCCGACCTGCTCAACGAGGCCGAGCACGGCGCCGATTCCGCGGCGCTGCTGGTGACCGACTCGATGGTCGTGGTGGAGGCCGTGGACGCGGAGATGGCGAAGCAGGTGGCCGCGCTGCCTGAGCCGCGCGCATCGTACGCGCGCTCGGCGCTGAGCAACCTCGGCGGCGCCTTCCTGTTCGACACCATGGACGAGGCGACTGCGTTCGCCGGCGACTACGCGCCCGAGCACATGCAGATCGCGACCCGCGACCCTGAGGCGACGCTGGCGAGGCTGACCTATGCAGGCGAGGTGCTGCTCGGGCAGGATTCCCCGGTGAGCGCTGCGAACTTCACGATCGGCGTGCCGGCGACGCTGCCCACGGGCGGCTTCGCGCGGATCAACGGCGGCGTGACGTCGCGCACGTTCATGACCACCGCGTCGATCGCGAGGCTGACCGAGGACGGCCTGCGCTCGCTGGCGGCGCCCACGCTGGCACTCGCCGACCACGAGGGCTTCCCGGCGCACGCGAACGCGATCCGCATCCGGGGCATGGGATGAGCGGCGGCGCCATCGACCAGCTCGACGGGCTGGGTCCGGCGTCCGGCGACGACCCGATCCGCCTCGCGGACTTCGAGGCGCTGGCGCTGGCGAAGCTCCCTGCCGGCAGCGGCGCGTACTACTCGGGCGCCGCCAACGACGAGGTGACGCTCCGCGATAACGTGGCCGCGTTCGACCGCTGGCGGTTCGTGCCGCGCATCGGCGTGGAGATCCAGGGACGCGACGCCTCGGTCGAGGTGCTGGGGCGCCGCTGGCCGTCGCCGTTCATGGTGGCGCCGATGGCGCTGCACAAGCTCGCCGACCCGGCCGGCGAGGTGGCGGTGGCGCGGGCGTGCGCCGACCGCGGCCTGGTGTTCTGCCTCTCCACCGTGGGCTCCGCGACGATCGAGGAGGTCGCCGCGACCGGCGCCGCCTGCTGGTTCCAGCTGTACGTCCTCGACGACGAGGGGCGGAACCGCGAGCTGCTGGATCGAGCGGAGGCCTCGGGCTACGAGGCGATCGTGCTCACGATGGACGCGCCGATCCTCGGCCGCCGCGAGCGCGACATCCGGACGGGCTTCGCCCGGCCCCAGGAGGTGGAATACGCGAACATCCGCCGCGGGTCGCTCAAGCGCGGCGACACCTACGGCGACGACGAGTTCAAGTCCTCGAACACCTGGGACGACCTGGCATGGGTGGTGGCCCACACGCGGTTGCCGGTCGTCGTCAAGGGCGTGCTCCATCCCGACGACGCCGTGCGCGCGCTGGACCTTGGCGCCGCGGCCGTGGACGTGTCGAACCACGGCGGGCGGCAGCTGGACCGCTCGATCGCGGCGATCGACGCGCTGCCCGCGGTGGTCGATGCCGTGGCTGGGCGCGCGCCCGTGCTGATGGACTCCGGCATCCGGCGCGGGACCGACGTACTGACGGCGGTGGCGCTCGGCGCGCAGGGGGTCATGCTGGGCCGCCCCATCCTCTGGTCGCTGGCGTGGGGCGGCGAGGCGGGGGTGGCCCGCGCCTTCGACCTGCTGGCGGCAGAGGTGCACCTGGCGCTCGGGCTGGCGGGCCTGCGGTCGTTCGGCGACGCCGCGCGGGACCTGCTGGAGCGCGTCCCGGGCTGATTGGCGTCATCCCGCCGCGCCGACGCCCGGGTTGTTGCAGATGCCCCCCGGGAGGGCGCTATCGAGTTGTGCCGGGCCCATCGGACGCAGGTTCGGGCGGGTTCGCAACCTTCGACGGTCTACGGCTTCTCCGCAGGGACATCTGACCCGATTTCCGCGCCGCGACCGCTCGATTGACGCCGCGGCGGAGCGCCAGTCCGCATAGCGCCCTCCGGGAGGGCATTTGCGAATCTCGGGGCACAGGACGCGAGTGAGGCACCGGGCCGAGGAACGACGACGCCGGCACAGGACGGTGGCCGTCTGCGCCTCACACGGCCCTCGACGGTACCCTTCCGCCATGCCCGCTCGTCGAAGCCCGTCCCTCCGCGACGCCTCCGCGCTCCTCGCGGCCCGCGGGCTGACGTGGACGGTCCGACGCTTCGGGCGCGGGGCGACATCGCTGCCCGGGTTCGCCGCATCCAGACTCTCGCCCGGGATAGACGCCCGTCTGGCCCAGGACCTCGAAGGCGCCGCGATCGTCACCGGCACGAACGGCAAGACGAGCACCGCCAAGATGCTCGCCACCATCGTCGCGGAGTTGGGCCACCCCGTCCTCGCCAACGCCTCGGGCGCCAACCTGCGCCAGTCGATCGGCACGGTGTTCGTCAGCGCCACGACGCTCCGCGGCCGCTTCCGCCAGCGCGGCACGATCGCGGTGCTCGAGGTGGACGAGGCCGCGCTGCCTGCGGTGCGCCCTGCCGTTCCGGGCGCGGTCCTCGTCATGACGAACCTGTTCCGCGATCAGCTCGATCGCTTTGGCGAGACCGACCACCTCGTCCGCCTCTGGACGACGATGCTGGGCGAGCCGGGCGAGGGAAGCATCGTCGTGCACTGCGCGGACGACCCGCGCGTGACCAGCCTCGCGCAGATCGCCGGCCGCCACGGCGCCCGCCTCGTTCCGTACGGCTTCGCCGATGCACCGGACCGCGCATCGGCGGCGGACCTCACCCCCGAACCGGTCGCCTGCCCCTCGTGCGGCGCCCAGCTCGCGCGCGCCTGGACGAGCATCGGCCACCTGGGCGACTACGCCTGTGCCACGTGTGGCTTCGCGCGGCCGAAGCCCGCGATCAGCGTCCAGATCGTCGAGCGGCAGGGCCTCACCGGCCAGCGTCTCCGCTTCACCTGGCACGACGCGGCCGGCGAGACGGCCGAAGAGGTGCTGCTGCGGCTCCCCGGCTTGGGCAACGCGTACAACGCCGCAGGCGCCGTCGCCGGGGCGATTGCCATGGGCCTGGACGCGCGCGCCGCGGTCCGCGCGCTCGCCGCCGCGGTCCCGCCGTTCGCGCGGTTCGAGCACTTCACGGTTGACGGTCGAACCGTGGTCCTCTCGCTCCTCAAGAACCCGGCGACCATGGCGGAGCTCACGTCGGTGTCGCAGGGCGCGCCGGTCGATCGCATGGTGGTCGCCCTCAATGACGCCTTCGCCGACGGCCGCGACGTCTCCTGGTACTGGGACTGCTCGCCCGCGGACCTCGTCGCGGGCCGGCCGTACCGCCTCACGGGTCGGCGCGCCGCGGACTTTGCGGTTCGCCTCAAGTACGCGCTCTGCGAGGACCCGGCGACCCCGCCGCGGGACTACCTGGGGCTCGTCGACGATCCGACGGCCGCGGTCGACCAGACGATCAGCGAGGCGCCCGCGGGCGGCACCGTCCTCGTCGTCGCCACGTACACGGCGCTGCTCGGGATCCGAGCGGCGTTCGCCGCCCGCGGGGTCATCCCGCCGATGCCGCGATGAGCGCCCGAGCCGGCGGCGCGACGCCCGACCGCGTCGTCATCGCCCACCTCTTCCCCGAGGCCCTCAACCTGTACGGCGATCTCGGCAACATCGTCACGCTCGCCCGGCGCGCGCAGTGGCGCGGGATCACGGCCGAGATCCGGGGGATCGGCGAGCACGATGCCGATCAGCTCAAGGGCGTCGACGTGATCTTCATCGGCGGGGGCGCGGACCAGCACCAGCGCGCGGTAGCCGATGCCCTGGTCGCGCTCGCGGACCCGCTGCGCCGTGCGATCGACGACGGGGCGGCGCTGCTCGCGGTCTGCGCGGGCTATCAGAACCTCGGCCACGCCTTCCGCAGCCCGCACGTCGGCGAGATCCCCGGGCCCGGCCTGCTCGACGTCGAGACCGAGATGCCCGTGGGCGCCGAGCGGTTCGTGGGCGGCATCGCGATCGAGCTGGGCGGCGATTCCCCGATCGCGAACGCGGACGCGCAGGGGCGACGGCGCATCGTCGGCTTCGAGAACCACTCTGGCCGGACGACGATCGGGCCGACGATGCATCCGCTCGGCCGTGTGGTGATCGGGCGGGGGAACGACGGCGTGAGCGGCGCCGAAGGAGCGATCGCGCTGCCGGGTGAGGGCGGCCTCACCGGCCTGCGGATCGGGACCTATCTCCACGGGCCGTTGCTGCCGCGCAACCCGCACCTCGCCGACTTCGTGCTCGCGAGCGGCCTCGGGCGCGGTATGCCGGTCGAGCTCGCGCCGCTTCCCGACGAGACGGAGTGGGACGCGCACCAGCGCTTCGCGGACCACTGGACTGCCATTCGCCCCGGCGTCTACCGCCGGAGCCCGCTCGGTCGCCTTCGGGACCGGGCCGGGGCACTCATCGGCTTCTGACCGATGTCGCGCCGATCGCGTCGGCGTCGATTGATCCAAATCGCCAGGCGCTGCGCAAACACCTCCAAGCGCGCCCACCGCCCGCGTCCCTGCCGGCGGTCCCGCGCACATCGAGGAGGCGCAGATGCGCACCCGGATCACCCGCTCGCGACGAGCCCTCGCCGTCATGGTCGCCGCCACCAGCGTTGTGCTGGCGGGCCTGACCACCACGACGATCGCGCTCGCCGCACCGTCTGCAACCCAGCCAGTGGCCAACGCGACGACGCCGGCGTGGACCGACGGCCGGACTGTCACCGTCCAGTACGCGCAGAACTTCTTCTGCGACACCTCGGTCGCCTCGGGCGCGAGCAGCGGCTGCGAGGTTGGCCAGGACTCGAACCGCGGCCCTGTCGCCAACGCCGACCGCTCGGTCCTCTACGTGCTCGTTCCGCTCTTCGCCAACCCTGACCCCGCCCCGATGTGCGCGGTGGCGTCGTGCCCCAACCACCCGATGACGATCGACCTGTCCCGCATCGCGGGCGCTCTCGGCGCAACGCCTGACCAGCTCACGTCGGTGCCTCTCCCGGCCCACAGCCACATCCTCGACGGCGCGGCCGGCGGCTGGTGGGACGTCAAGGTGGTCGCGGTGACCAACCAGCACGCCTGGGCGCAGCTCGCCATGGGCAAGTCCGAGGCCGTGATGGATCGCCTCATCGCCACGCCGGGCAGCGGCGTGCTCGGGCCGATCCCGACCAACCTCTACCTGTTCTTCAACGTCGTCGGGCACTGACCGACGGCGCAGGGAGCTGGGGGCCGCCGATGCGCGGCCGCCAGCCCCATGGAGGCAGCCATGGCCTCGATCGCCATCGCCCGTCCCGTCCCGGCGTCCCGCCCGATGGCCGCCTCGGCCGTCCTCGGCGTTGCCGGGCTCGTCCTCGTCGCGCTCGGCGCGTTCCTCCCCTGGCTGTCGATCTACGCGGGGCTCACGCCCATCCCGGGCTATCAGCTCGACGGCGGCGCGCTCGCGGGCGTCGCCGTTGGGGCAGCCGGGCTCCTGCTGGCAGCGTCGCGGCTTGGCGGCGCCCGGCTGCGTCCGGTTGCCGCGCTGATGGCCCTCGCGGTCGCCGCGGATGCGATCTACACAGCGTGGCGCATCAGCGCGTTCGTCGCGCATCCCGGCCCGGCGGGCGCCCTGACGCAGCCCGCAAGTGGGCCGGGCGCCCTGGTCATGGCGATCGGCGGGCTGCTGCTCGCCGGAGCCGCGATCACGCTGCGCGCCGAGGCCCGCCCGCTGTCGCGAGCTGGGGTCGGGCGTGTCGCCCTCGCCGCGGCGCTGCTGCTCGCCGCGTGGATTCACCTGCTGCTCGTGCCCGAGCACCTCGCCGAGTCCACGGCGCTCGGCGCCGGGTTCCTCGCCGCAGGTGTGGCGCAGGCCAGCCTCGCCGCTGTCGTCCTTCTTCGCCGCTCCGAGGTCACGCTGTTTGCGGCCGTCGCGGTTTCGGCGGCGCTCCTCGCGCTCTACGCCTGGGCGGTGGTGGTTGGCCTGCCGATCGGCGGAGCAGCGGGCGAGGCGCACGAGGCGGCCGCCGGCCTGCAGCTGTTCGCGGGCGAGCCGATCGACCTTGCCGGCGCGGCCAACGCCCTCGCCGAGCTCACGGCGTTGGTGCTCGCGGTCGTGATGCTGGGCGGAACCCGCCCCGTCGACCTCGGCGACGCGAGCGCCTAGACTTCGTGCGTGCCTTCGCCCCGACCCGGCTTCGCGCCCCAAGCCGTCCCGGCGGACCTGACCGCGCGGCCCGCACCGCGTGGTCGGCGCTCGTGACCGTCGACGCTGTCTCCGACGAGGAGCTCCTCGCCCGCGCCGCGCGCGAGGATGTCGACGCCCTCGCCGCGCTCTACGACCGGCACCGCTCCATCGCATACGGGGTCGCGTTGCGCATCACGGGGAGCGTGCCGGCGGCCGAGGACGTGCTGCAGGAGGCATTCCTGGGCGTCTGGCGGCAGGCCGGGTCCTTCGATCGGTCACGCGGGCCCGCGCGGACGTGGCTGCTCGCGATCGTCCACCACCGCGCTGTGGACGCGGTCCGCCGGCGACGCGGCGCAGAGCCGCTCCCGGAGCTCGATGCGATGACGCCGCCGTCGATGGTCGTCCCGGACATCTGGTCCGAGGTGGCCGAGCGGCTCGACGCGGAGGCGGTCCGGCGCGCCCTCGCCTCGCTGCCCGCGCCCCAGCGCGAGGCCATCGAGCTTGCGTACTGGGGCGGCCTGACCCAGGTGGAGATCGCCGCGCGCGAGAACCTGCCGCTTGGGACGGTGAAAGGCCGCATGCGCCTCGGCCTCCAGGCGCTGGCCCGGGCGTTTCGCGAGCCGGCGGACCCAGGGGCGGGGGTCAATCGTTCTGCCCCCGACGGCTCGGCGCCGTCCCGCCAGACGCCGTCGTCGGCCGAAGGGCGCGCCATCGGGCGTCTCCAGGCTCGGCTTGTCCGCGGGCTTGGGTCCGTGTACGCGGCCCTGCGCCTCCTCTCGGGCTCGACGAGGAGCGCGGCATGAGCCAGCTGCCGATGGATTGCGACGCGGTCGACGAGGCCGCGGGTGGATTTGCGCTCGGTGCGCTCGAAGCCGACGAGGCCGCCGCGATCCGCGACCATCTCGCCACCTGCGATCGCGGCCATCCGATGCTCGCCGAGCTGCGCGCTGTCGTACCGGTCTTGGCGCTCGCCGCAGACGCCATAGAGCCCGCCAACAGCCTGCGCGCGAGGGTGCTCGCTCAGGTCGCGCCCGCGGAGCCGCCCCAGCCGGTGGCCTCCCGAGCCGCCGATCGCCCCGGTCGCCGACTTCGGTGGGGGATCGCGGTCCTCGCCGCCGTCCTCATCGTCGGCCTGACGGGCGTCACGACGCTGCTGACCGTCCGACTCCGGGACGCGCTCGATTACGGCGCCCGGGCGACCACCGCCGCGACGCTTGCCGGCGAACCCGGCAGTCGATCCATCCAGCTCGCGCCGAGCGCGGGTGGGGGGCCGGGCGGCACCGCGGTCGTCGCGGCGGACGGCCGCGCCATCGTCCTGCTCGAGAACCTGTCGCCCACGTCGGGATCGCAGGTGTACGAGGTCTGGGTGATCGCCGCGGGTGGCGCGCCGGTGCCCGCGGGCGAGCTGCGCACGACGGTCGACGGGCGCGGTTGGCTCGAGGTGGCCGCAGCGCCGAGCCCGGGCCTCACCGTCGCCGTGACGCTCGAGCCGCACTCCGGGGCCAGGACACCTACCCTGCCGATCCTCGCGGCGGGCGCCTCCGGCTGAGAGGCTGTGAATCTTTCGGCCGGGGGATACCCACGGACGGCCGGCGGCTCGAACTACCGCGCCGCAGCGGTCAGGCGGACGAGCCCGCCCGACGAGGCGACGGTTCCGCGACGCTTGAACTACCGCGCCGCAGCGGTCAGGCGGACGAGCCCGCCCGACGAGGCGACGGCGGGCGCGGCCGGGCGCCGGCCTCAGACCGCGCAGGTCGCTCCGGTGGCCCGCAGCCGGAGCCTCCACACGACGGTCGCGACGAGCAGCGACAGCGACACCGCGCCCAGGATCGGCTGGATCGGCGCCCAGATCGAGAGCGCACCGCTGGCCCCGAGGAGCACCAGGGCGACCTTGTTGCACAGCGGGCAGCCGATGGCGAGGAACGTCCCGAATGAGGCCACACCGCCGAGCCAGGTGGCGCGCTCGTCGTCGACGGCCGGCGCCTGGGTGGTGGCGGCGTCACGGCTCGCAATGCCGTCGCCGCCCAGCAGGACCATCGGCGAGGTCGCGGCCGCCCACGGCGACGAGTACGTCGCCCCGATGATGCCCATCAGCGGCGCCGAGACGAGCCACACGGCGACGGCGAAGGGCGCCGGCGGGATCTCGCGGCCGAACACCGGGTTCGGGATGATCGCCGCCACGAGCCCGTAGGCGAGCGCGGAGAGGACGGTCCAGAGCAGGACGTGGATGCGGAACTTCGCGTCCACCCAGGCGGGGCAGGCCATCGGGTCAGGTGCGGTTCTTCTGGACCAGCGTGCGGCCGCTCGCCGTCCAGGCGTTCATGCCGCCGTCGAGGTTCTGGATGTTGGTGTAGCCCATCCCGAGCAGCGTCTGGACCGCGATCGCGCTCTCGGCGCCGGACCGGCAGTACACGACGATCTTGGCGGTCTTGTCGGTCGGCAGCTCCGACGCGCGCGCCGCAAGGTCGGTGTAGGGGATATACAGGTCGGTGCCGTCGATCTCGCCGATGTACGGGGTCTTCACGTTGAGCAGCGTGAAGTCGTGGGTCTTGAGCTCGGACGCCAGCTGGTCGGGCGTGATGTCGGTGTAGGTCCCGTTGCTGGACGCGACGATGGTGCCGGAGCCCGAGGTGCCGCCCCCCTTCGAGAGCAGGAACACGCCGCCGATCGCGATGACCGCGACGACGAGCACGCCGAGGACGAGCGCGATCGCGCGCGTCCGAGTCTCGCCCTTCCCGGCGCCGGCCTTCGGCTTCGGGCCCGCGGCTCTCGGCGCCGCCGACTTGCCCGCCGCCGCGGCGCCCGCGCGGTCGAATCCCCTGCGCTGTTTCTGGCTCGGCATCGCTCAGGCCCCCGCCGGCATCGTGATCTCGTTGCCGGGCCCCTCGACCAGCACATCCGCCGACGTCTCGACGCCGGTGTCCGCGTCGACGAGCCGGTACCCGTGGCGGATCTCCGTGATCCCGGTCGAGAGCGTCGCGCCGACCGAGCAGTACTTGGTCGCCGAGAGCTCGATGGCGCGGGCGACCGCCGCCGGGTCCAGGCTCACGCCGGTCACGACGTGCGTGACCTCGATCCGCATGAACGCGTTCGGATGGGCGTCCATCTGGTAGCCGGCCGTCTCCACGCTGTAGTCGCGGACGTCCTGGCGCTTCTTGCGCAGGATCGAGATGACGTCCATCGCCGTGCACCCGGCCAGGGCGAGGGGGATCAACTCGGCCGGGCGGGCTCCCGTGTCGCCGTTCCCGTCGTCGAGAACGATCTGGTGGCCGCTGCCGACGGTGCCGACGAAGCGGAGGCCGTCGCCCTCGAGGGTGACGGTGGCGGTCTTGAGGGCCATCTGCAGATCTCCGGTTGGCCGGCACGGGCCGGTGGTGGGTGCGAGGGGGTGAAGGTCAGCCCGCCGCGGCCGCGGGACGAGGGTCGACGACGTGGACGCGGGCGGCCGGTGCGCGGCGCATCGCCATCCGCCGCTCCACGATCCCGCCGACGATGTCGCAGGCGTCGAGGATGGCCGGCTCGGCGAGGCGGTAGCGGACCGAGGCGCCCTCGCGGCGCCCGTCCACCAGGCCGGCCGAGCGCAGCACCGCGAGGTGCTGGCTGGCGTTCGGGAGCGAGGTCCCGATGACCGCCGCGAGCTCGCCGACGGTGCGGTCCCCGTCGCCGAGCGAGGCCAGGAGCAGCAGCCGCTTAGGGTCGGTGAGGACCTTGCAGATCTCCGCATGGAGGCGATAGCGGTCGATCGGATCGGGGTCGGCAGCCATGTCGCGACCATACACCTACTTGCGCAAGTGCGCAATTGGCGGAACGCTCGCATCGGGCACCGGCCGGCATGCCCGTGTCGGCGGCCGCGGGAGGTGGCACCATCCGTCCCATGGATGCGACCGCCTTCCGCGCAGCCCTCGATGCGGGCGAGGCCCTCCTTCTCGACGGCGGGCTCGCCACCGAGCTCGAGGCACAGGGCGCCGACCTCTCGGACCGCCTGTGGTCCGCTCGGCTGCTCGCCGACGACCCGGGTGCGATCGTCGCGGCGCACCTGGCGTTCTTCCGGGCCGGCGCGCGCGTGGCCACGACCGCGAGCTACCAGGCCACCTTCGAGGGGTTCGCGGGGCGCG
>Ga0334722_10003234_pt1 | contig 17723 bp, 13 predicted proteins | sample C3_bottom_MG_FD_207210 | JGI IMG/M metagenome (GOLD analysis project Ga0334722, IMG submission 207210) | Sediment microbial communities from Yellowstone Lake, YNP, Wyoming, USA - C3_bottom | ecosystem: Environmental > Aquatic > Freshwater > Lake > Sediment | place: USA: Wyoming | collected...
CCTGTCTGAGCTTGCTCCAGGGGAAGTCCCCTGAAAGCAGTTGCTCCATGAAGCTGCCGCAACTGCTTCCTACCTCCTTTGCTTTTGCAATGTAATAATCGCAATTCCTCATTGCATACGGCGTCTTATGAGCGGGATAATCCTCGTAATCGGTTGAGCGCTTGCCTTCGGGCACAACGGGGTGGGTTTTGATAACAGCTCCCTGGTGGTATATGCGCGTCAGTTTGCTGTCGGCGCGGATCTCGACCTTTTTCCCTATATATTCCGTCGGCAGCGAATACAGTGCACTACCAAAGCGGATATGATGATCGGGATGAACGGTGACCGTGCCCCATTTCGGGATATCAAAGCGTTCTTCCCGTGCCGGCAGCAGGAAAGCCTTCTCCTGTGTCTCAAAGACTATTCTCGGCCTCTTTCTTGTCGTGCCGTGGATTCTCATCCCCGCTATGTCCGTGCACCACTTCACGGCCTCTCTTTGGACATGCGCGCAGTCGATAAACTGTTCCCCTTTGTAGAAGTTCTCCCGCACATAGGGGATTTGTCTTTCAACGGTTGCCTTCCCCTGGGGATGCCGCGCAACTGCCGGATCTATGATGAACCCTTGGTATTGTGAATACTCCAGAAACGTCCTGTTGAATATCGGCTCATACCGGCTCGATTTCACTACCGCGGCCTTCATGTTGTCGATTATAAGACGCCTGGTGACACCGCCAAAATACTCCCACGCCTCCTCTATGCCACCTATGAGCGCCGGGAGGTCCTGTTTGTGCGTGACGTATACATACTGATACCTGCTGAAGACAAGCGTGACGACAAGGGCGTGCAGCGCCCTCATCCGGTTGAGAACTTTGTCAAACAGATACCCCAGCCTGCCGAAATCGACTTCGGCAACTTCCCCAGGCTCAGTCTCAGCCATGCGGACGGTCCCACTGTTGCCGGACCCAATATGCTCCTGCACAAAACGGTACAGCGAGCTGTAGCTTGTCTCTACCCCACTGCGTATCAGCTTCATATGCACTTTGGTTAGGGTCAGATCCTCCCGTTCCAGCCAGTCGACTATGAGACCCTTGTGGGGCAATAACATGGCGTCTCTGCTATTGCCATCGTCGGCCTTGTTGCCATTGATTTCCCGGAAAACTGCCTGCGCAATCTCCTCAATACATGAATCCGTTGTGAGGCCATTCCCCTCGGCAATCCGGATATACTTGCGCACCGTCTTGCGGTCCATCCCCGTCGCTCTCGCAATTGCACTGATTTTATCGCCGGCTGTTTGTCTTCTTAAAACATCCACTATCTCAATCACGGTGTACTCCTTGTCTGCCATACTACCTCCTTTTTTTGTTAAGGACGTAGTATGGCTGTTATCAAGATTGCTACACCGGACCACAAATTGTGAGTGGGGAATGCTCTGAAAAAGGGGTGGGGAATGCTCCTGAAAAACTAGCCCCTTAAACTGGGGAATGCTCGTGAAAAATCACACACCGTCGAGCAGATTATCATCAAAGGCATTATTCTTTGTACGGGAGCGTATCTTTTGATAGTTATATGCTGCACTTAAAGAGAGATTCTTATTTTTAAAATCTATACCCAGGCAGTATGCATTAGACCCACCATCCGGAACTCTCGGCTCTAAAGTGCTATCTGGTACTGCTGATTTGTCGTGAATGATGCCGGCCATCAGGCCGATGGAGTCAGTCAGCTGATAATGCAACCCAGCATTAATTGAATAGCTATCTTTCCAGTTTTTTGGCATTACAATCATAGACATGCCGGCGATGGGCTGATCTGGGGTTATGGTAATATCCTTAAAGCTTGACCACCCCTCCCAACGCGCACCAATTTCCAAAGTAAGCGGCTTGAGCCCTTTATATGCAATCCCGACACTTGCCGTAGCGGGAAGATTTATTGATGCCTTTGCGGGTGTGTTAGGCAAGAGGGCAGAAACAAGGGCTGGCATACCCGGGGGAATACCGTGCGTAATATCACCGTCAAGCGTCGACTTAATACGACTGCGATAAGTAAGTCCGGCAGCCAAATCGTTATTGATATCGGCGACCAGCCCCAGGTTATATCCGAGGGCCGTGTCGGTTCCTTTCAGTTTCTGCTCTATATCTGGCACCCCCATGGCTGATAAGTTGAGCATTTTATTCAATTCAGCATCAAGGAATACCACATCGACTCCGGCTGCTACGGAAAGCCATGGCGCTACTTTATATGCACCCACAACGTTTCCGGTATAAGTTTTGAGTTCGGACTTTGTAGCCAAGTAACGTCCCTCCCAGGTATTCCCCCAGTCTAATGCAAGCCCAAAGTTTTGGAATAGGCCCACCCCCGCGCTAAACTTATCGTCAAATTTGTGAGTTACGAACAAGGTCGTAGGGAACACTGCTTCATGTTTGGCTTTGATTTCCTGTCCGGTTGCCTCAGAGATGAATTTATTAGATGGTGCAATAAGCGTTGTCCCCACCTCAAATTGAGTGCCGGTTAAATTTGTTATGAGCGCCGGATTGAAGTATATAGATGTCGGATCGGCTCCATGAGCAATCACCGAGTTCCCCTGCCCAAGGGCCGCCGCCCCAGAGGTTTGTACGGAAAACCCCGCTCCGTATGATACTGTTGCAAATCCAAAGACAAGTGCCAGAATAAAAACGACGGAAATATTTTTCATACTATCCCCCAATCTAGAAATAAACTCTGAACTCAGAGCTCCTGTGGATAATAATCTAAAAAAAAGGAATGTCATATGCAAAATCCTATTTACGGACATTTAACAACATTTTATGATTCCCTTCCTCGTGAGTATTATGAGTATTAGAAGAAATCCTCCATCCTGCATTTCAGGACCTTTGCGATATCATATAGGACCGAGGCTTTCGCATCGCTTTTGTTTCGCTCAATGCGGTTTATACTACTTACTGAAACCCTAACGGCGGCTGCAAGATCTTCCTGCTTGATCCCCAAGGTGTGACGGCGCCTGCTTATCCTATTCCCCTTCAATTTTGCCATGTAATAATCATTGAGCAATTACGGGAAGAGGGAAAGAGCTTTCTTTCGTGAGATTGCATCTATTTATCACCCGCACTTCGTCATCTGTCTATCGAATCGGGCATTCCTCATGCAATCTCTTCCCGTCAGGTGGTTGGCTGCTACGCTCCAAATTGCTCGGACTGATGTTTGCAACATACTTGCAATTGGAATAGTGATACACGCTGGATTTCTTGCTCCATGCATATGACGTCTCAAGCCCAAGACCGCCCACAGCTCCCCACACAGGAACACTGTCCGTGCGTGAGTTGTAGGTTACTGTGAAGGTCTCCGCCGTCGGTTCCGCTTCCACAATAATGTTTCCTGCTATCGTGTCCCACTTGGGGTCTGGCGTCGCCCCACCTCCTGTTTCTGTCCAGTAGGTCCTCACTCCGGCCTTGTGCAACCGTTCGAGGCACTCCTCGGTTGGATGTCCGTGATTACGCCCCATCGTCCCCGAAGCCGAGATGATTCCGACCTTGGGGTTAACGGTCGACAGCCACGTACTGTTTGTGCTGAAGTTGCTACAGTGATGGTGCACCTTATACACCTCAACCTGGCCAACCTTAGAAGCCACTGAACTTTCTATATCCTCATAGCTTGTGGTCTTGTATCCACTGAGATCCCCCCCCATAACAGCATCGAATTTCCCGAATCGTATGACAGAAACGAGGCTCAAGTCATTTTCGTTTTTTGCTGGAATTCCGTTGCCGTTCGATGCAACAAATTCGACAACCACGGGGTTTGCTGACGCAGCATCAAGAGTAATCTTGTTTCCGATAACCGCTTCCTTGCGCTTTGATCCGACAGCCGCTGCATACTGCTCGAAGACACCTGAGGGGTTGGTCCCCCCTCTGTCGTATGCGGCTTTGTTCAGGGGGTACGCAGCAAGTACCTTCGATGTGCACCCGATGTGATCATCATGGTAATGACTTGCCACGTGATAGTCTATCGTGGCGATGCCAAGCTGCTGCAGATAGGAAATCGGCAAGTCGCAGTGACCGGGGATGCCGTTATCAAAAAGGACAGTTTCCCCCAGGGGAGAGACAAGAAGCGCTGCGTCCCCCTGTCCTACATCCATGAAATGAATCTGGAGTTTTCCCGTCTCCGCGAATGCAAAAGAATACAAAAGCAGGAATAAGACAACCAGCACTACGCGATGTTTCTTCATAAGACCCCCCTAAATCGAGAAGTGTGCCCTTCAGCAGAAGGGTATATTGAAATACACTCGTTTCATTCGATCATATGCCGGCCGATGGGTACGGGAAGTCCGCCGGTCTGGTCAACTCCGCATACATATGCTTGCGCATTGCCGCATCACAAACTGCGTAGCCCCAGTTAATAAGCTTCTCCTGTAGATCATCTGGTATCTGCTCAAGCCTTGTCGGTGTTTCTGCTAACGCCATTGTGCGAGCCCAGGGGCACGGCAGAGGATTCTCAAGATGATAGTCGTTTATATCGGTCCGTATTCCCCAATACGCGCCTTTTCGAATCTTCGCGTTATAAGCAGAAATTAGCATGCGTTTTCTGAGACTTCTGACCTGGTTGTCGATGATATTGAGGACCCTGTATGAATGTCGTGCCCAATCCTCTTTTGGCTTCCCCTGCGGTTCCGTCTTCCCTCCAGCATCACTTACCAATATCGTATCACAGCGTTTCCAGGCAGTCTCAAGCCCCAGATTGTCGTATACACCACCGTCGGAAAGCACGACCCGACTTGTGTACGGTTCCCGTTGGAGGTCCTTCCCGCTGCCTGGTGTAAAGCTCTTCGGGTCAAGCTCCATGACCAGAGGAGAAAGCACCGGGGGGAATGCAGAAGAGGCTGCAACTGCCAGTGCAAGAGGGATTGTGGGATTTTCAACTTTTCCCACCCTGTAGTCCCACATATACGGTTTTGAAAACCGCCACAGAACGCCCGATTGGACGTTTGTTGCGTTTATGACGAAGCGGGGATGCTCCGGCAAGTCCTGCAGTGTTGCATCACCAAAGATGTGCCTGCGATAGGCAGACTGAACTTTTTCGCTGATCATACCGGGTAATACTATTCCGCCTATAACCGCCCAGACATCTATTGTTTCTCCCGCCAGATTGCGGATAGGCCTTATAACGTATTCCTCGAATAGCGCACGATCGGGGGCAGAATTGAGACGGAGTTTGTCCCAAGATAGGCCAAGTACAGCTGCTGTGATGGATCCTCCTGATACGCTTGATATCCGGCTCAGGCTGCCAAGCAGCTGCGCATCAAACAAGCGCAAAAGGCTGCCAGCATGAAAGAGCATCGCACGATAGCCGCCGCCTGAGAGGCACAAAGCGATACCCGGTTCTGGTGGTTGGTTGTCCTCCTTCAGATATTCGACGGGTTCAATCAGATACGAATTAGACACTTCAGGCGTTGGCTCATCAGGCATATCGATCTCCTCCTTATTACAGGACCCAATAATGAGCATTCTTGTCCCCATGACAATAGTACTGCACAATGATATCAGAGGCGTTATTAAAAGGCAATAATTCGAATTTTGTATCGATTTCAATCGGAGGCAACAGGTAAATACTTGACAACAAAATTGTCTCTATGAAATATTCCTTGCCGCCAGCAGCCCCATAATCTTGCTGAAAATGCCTTAAGTTGAGTGTCCGCTTAGCTATTGTCGATGAATGTTTATTCCAAAAAATTATGCCACTTAAGATTTAGACTGTCTGCGTAGGAAGGGCGAATTGAAATAGAGTTGATCGGGCGGAGCGCAGTTGTCGAGGACATACTGAAGAGTTATGAAAAAGGGAAATCGGTGTGGTGTGCTGTGAGCAAGTCATTTTGCGACGAACACCTGAAAGTCCACAGCGCGGGCATCTTTTCAAGGCTCTCGATTGCTGGTAGAAATGAAGCATTGCTGCAGCCCAAAAAAGTGGGGTGCCCCTTTTTCTAACGCTTATTGCAATTGTTTATCCGTTTTGTCCATTTGACGACAATTGGAATGCAACGATTAACATTATGCATTGATTTACCTTTGAGTTGCTTTTACACTACACTGTTAAAAACAGAGAACCTCCTTGTCTTTAACAGGCATAACATATTATCATTAGTAAATTTAGCGGCAGGGGATTAAATAACTGGAGAACTTTAGCCTTCAGCCAAAACGCAGGACTGAAAGAATTGGGATGATTGAGGGGAAAAGAAGAGAGATGCAAAAAAAAAGACTAGGGCCATTTTCGAGTCATTTGTCAAAACCCCATAGGCACTGATCCTTTAATGATTCATGTCGAAATAATTGATCTGTCAGCGCGCGGCGTTACACTCCCAAGTGACCGAGTTGGGATGGTTATAGCTCAGCCGTATATCTCTTTGACTTCTACGGAGCCATATCGATGGACCGCCCAAGCCAAAGAGCAACAATTGGCAGTACTCCACGATACCATGACAGTGGCACTTGCTGTGCGGCACACTGCCGCTAAGACACATTTCACCATTTTTCCCGAATACAGCATTCCAGGGCCGGACGGGATTGCACTGGTAGATGCTGCTATCCACCATGCAGACTGGCCTGCCGGCACAATTGTCATCGGTGGCACAGACGCTCTATCCAAAGAAGATTTTACGGTACTCGTAGGATCGCCGGACACATATCTTGACGAGACTCACAATGCCTTGGATAGAATTGCACCGACTCAATGGATCAACTGTGCAATTACATGGGTGAAAGGGGCTGATGGAACCGTCGAGAGGTGGCTCCAGCCAAAGTTGTCGCCCGCGTGGCCCGAACGGGACATTCAATTCCAATACATGTTTGCCGGCGGATCTGTGTTCTTGTTTCAGGGTCCATCAGAGAATGGTACTCAATATCGCTTTTCATCGCTCGTCTGTTTCGATTGGGTTTCGACAGTACATAGTAAAAAGGCTTGGCGCTGGGTACTGGAGGCCCTTGAATATAAGGCTGCACAAGTCCAAGCAGAACTTTCCCTTTCGTGGCTCTTTGTCATTCAATGCAACGAAAAGCCATCACATGACAGTTTTCTCAGTGAAGTGATCGGATTCTTTGACCGGACTATTCTACCGACGGTGCATCGTGAATCTACTTGCTTAGTGTTCGCAAACAGTGCGGGTAAGGTTGTGCCTGGCAAGGCTGATTTTTTCGGAAATACTAGTTTGGTATTTTCACGCGCTACTTTATTTGCGATTCCAAAGTGCTATCCGACTTTTTCTCATAACAGCGAAAGATTTCGTTTGAGTACATTGCTCACAACATATCGCGATGTGCTGTTTCGTGAGAGGGGTGCCTGCATCCATTCGTTCACCCAGGTAAATCCAAATTCTCTCAACGCCGGGGCTGCCGAGAGAGCAATTGCTCTCGAAGACGTTTTTGTTTTTCCACTTAACGGGGTGACGGACCCGAGGACTCCGGCTGCGCCAGTTCCGGCTTGCATCAAATGGTTGAATGATGAACTGGACGATCTCCCCAAGTTGAGCGATATTTATCTCGCTGTGCCATTGACAGAGTTAGTTAATACAGCGCATAGGGAAGCTGTCGCTGCACTACGCCTTATTTCGCCCCAAGCCGCTACGCGTACAGTGAAATTGGCAGCTCAGGAATCAATAGCCGATCACGCCGATGATTGGGGCACTACTGAGGCTGAGGCATTAGTGCATCTCGTTCATACCCTGTCCATAATCGGCATCGGGTTCACTGCCACTACAATTGGTTCCGATAGTGCTCACGCAACAGTAACAATGAACGACCAAATAGTCGATTTTTTAGCCATTAGGGGTACAACGCACGAGCTCTGTATCGAGCATTCTAAAAAGCATTATCAACGCCTGCCACGACGTCAGATTCTACTCATTTCGCGGGATCACGACAATACCGCTTGGCGACAGAGGTTTGGAAGCTTCTTGCAGGCGAATAGTCCGCAATTCGGTGGAGACCGCAACATCACCGACCCCGACAGCGGAGCATTGCATCTAGGGTATCAGAAGTTATTAGATATTTTCAGGCAATCAGCCACTGCAACTGCCGTTCGAGGAGCGATATATGCCGAACTTACCATATAACGCGAATACATCTGCCGACAGTGTGCGTGACTATTTGGAAGGCGTGCTTCCAAACTCTCGGCTAAGTGAAGTGACTGTTGACTCCGCCTATCAACCGCTTTTGCTTTTGCAGACTAAACATGTCATTGCGGCATTTGCGTTTTCCAACAGTGATATGAACAAGAGCTATGACACCCTTTACGGAGGTTTCAAAAGCTACTATACTGAACAGAAAGGACAATGGGACGTCTTCGACCTAGCGTTCGTATTTTGCGTGCAACCGGGCCTGCCTAATCTCGATGATTTCTGTTCCAAAGTCGAAACGGACGTGTATTTCTGCCGCAAGTTTGTCATTCCCCTTACGCCGAAGCTTGGTGCAGCGATGGCGCGCTTGCCATTTCTCCCACTTACGCCTCTGAATGGCAAATCCCTGCGGCCGTCATCGGCGCAAACGTTTCTGCAACAATGCGGCGTACCCGCCTTGCTGGCAAAATATCTCGTAGTTCAGCATGAACGTGGCCCCGAACGCATTGTTGAGGATTGTACCAGCGGGAAATTTGGCGAGCCACGGGATCTTATGCTTGTTCCCAATTCAATGGTAGCGCAACCCGACCCGACCACAGAATCAGTCCGACTCAAAACAGTCACCATCAAGAATTTTCGGGCCTACCGCAAGCCGCAAACCTTCACTGTAGGTGCTGATGTGACTGTACTCTACGGTCCAAACGGATTCGGGAAGACCTCTTTTTTCGATGCAGTAGACTTCGCAGTAACCGGCGGAATTCATCGGATTTCATCATCCAACGAGGCTCATTTTGCGAAGACGGCTCGGCATCTCGATAGCAAGACCGAGGAAAGCGAGGTATCAATCTCCTTTCTACGCGATGGCATCGAACGCCATGTTACGCGGAAAGTGTTCGATCGGAAACATGCATTGTTAGACGGTCGGCCTACTGAGCGGAAAGCCATTCTCGCCGAACTGACTGGTTGTGGCATCCCAGTTACCGACCGCGTCGAGAATTTCGTCAGTCTTTTTTGCGCCACGCATCTCTTTAATCAGGAGCAACAGGAACTTACCAAGGACTTTCATGATGATTGCCGACTGTCTCCGCAAATCGTTTCGCGGATGCTCGCGTTTGAAGATTACGCCAACGCTGTGAACAAAGCGACCAAGGTACGCGATGTCTTGCAGGCTACTATCGCGAATGCGAATAAAGAGATACAAGAACTTTCCGGACAGATTACCGACGAAAAAAAGGAGCTGGATCGGTTAGGGCAAACAGCTAAAACGCATGCCAATGTCGAGGCGCTCGACTCCGTAGTCGAAGAGCTGCGAAACAAGGTAGCTGCAGTGGGAATCACTGTGTCATCACAAAAACCGGATGTCGTTATTGTACGGGGTTGGCGGGCTTCACTCGAAGCGCATCACTCGGAGAGCCTAAGTCGGAGTGTACGACTTTCCGACCTGGTCAAGGAGGTTGCAGGCCTCCGACGTATGCATCCCGAACTCTCTACCCTCCAACAGCAACTTGCGCAAAAGGAACTGGCACTTGGCAACGCAGAGAAAAAGCGACTTGACGCTGAACCGGAACTCGATCTCGCTGAAAAGAGCCTTAGCGAAATGAATAGCAAATGTTTAGAGATACAGGCGCAAGCTATTCTTCTGGAGTGGGTCCGCAACACAAAGCCCGTATATGTGCAACTAATTAATAAACAACGGGTGCTTACCGAGGAATTGAAGGTCGCGTCCGATGCTCTCTCTCATCACCGATCAACCGAAGATAAGGCTGGTAGTGACCTGCGCACATTGGAAAAGGGTGCATTGGAGGCGACCGAAAAACTTAAGACCAAACGCGCGGAACTCGTCGCAGTACAGATGCTATTCGAGTCTGTTACATCTTGGCAGGCCAACCTTGCCCGGATAGACGCCATCACTAAAACTGAGCGAACCGCGATGAGAGACTTGGAAGCATTGCAGGCCGTGGAGCGCGAGCTTTCACCGCAGGTAGCCGCGGTGGCTGAGAAAGAGGCGCGGATATCACGGCAAATTGCGGAGGTTGATAAAAATTATTCCGAACTCAAAGCCCTGCTATCTCAATTGCAGGGACACGTTCATACCGGTACGTGTCCGTTGTGCGGGGAGGATCACGGCTCTAGGGATGAACTAGTTCGTCGCATACAAAAGCATGTTGCTGCTGACGCGGCTAGTGGTTCGCGGGCCGATCTGACAAACGTGCGAGAGCAAGCTAAACAGTTGACGGAGCAAGTTGCCATCAACAAACACAAACAGCAAACAGCCGGGGCGAACCTCGTCGCTCTGAAAAAGGAAAGAGTCAAGCTAACCGCTGAAATCGAGAACTTTGCAAATTCAGCGGCGAAGCTTGGCGTCGTCATCGAGACGACCGGCCTTACACCGGCAGAACAACTGCAAGCACAACACGATCGGATTCAACAGGAGATCGGAGTTCTAAACCGACAGATCCAAGATACTGGGGTCGCACTGGAGACGGCACGCAAAGTGTTAGCAGACGCCAAAATCGTAGTTACGACAAGAGCTGGCCAAGTGAAAGATCGGCAGACGGAACTCGCGCGCCTACAGACGGAGATTAACCATCTGCGCAGAGATCCGAGATTGACTCAAATCTCCCTTGATATCGACATCGCGCAACTGGCGGAGATTGAGCAACTCAATCTTCGACATTTAACAGCAGTCAAAACCGAGGCTGCCACAGCAGAAACTGAAGTGACAAAGAAAAGACAGGGGATGATCGCAGTTCGGCAAGATTTAGCTTCGATCAAAACTCAACTTCAGGCCATACGCACGCAAATCACCAACCTCCAAAAAACCATTACACAAATCAGCGCGCGGCTCGAGGAATCCGACCTGTCAACTGACGCTAGCGAAGAAATGTTGCTCGCTTTGATTGCAGATGAGTCGAAAAAGCAGGCACAACTCCTTGCGCTACGGGATTCGACCTCAAACCTAGAACTGGCTATTGATGCGGCGACCACGGCCGCGGCGCTGACCCGATTATTGCAAAATATTCGAAGCAAGGAAAAGGCGATTACGACCTCGATACAAAGCCGTGACCAGCATCAACCATGGCTGAAGTATTTTAATGACCTTTCTCGTTTAGTGGCATCCCAGCAGAACGAAGCCATAGCCACTTTTACTCACGAGTACGGACCGCGAACATCGGTTATTCAGCGCAGGCTTCGCTCTGTTTATGGGTTTGACGAAATTGAAATCAAAAGCCACGAGTCCGCTATTAATGTACGTGTCAAGCGTCATGGAGAAGTGTTGCGCCCGATCGATTATTTCAGTCAGTCGCAACAACAGACGCTATTGCTCGGTCTCTTTCTGACAGCGTGTAGTTCCCAAACATGGTCAGCCTTTTCTCCTGTGTTCTTGGATGACCCCGTAACTCATTTTGACGATCTGAATACCTACGCCTTTCTAGACCTAATTATGGGCCTGCTTGAATCGGACTTCGGCAAGCGTCAGTTTGTTATTGCTACCTGCGATGAGAAGCTGTTTCAGCTCTCAAGGCAAAAATTTCGTCATCTGAGCGCCCGTGCAAAGTTCTATCGGTTCTCTGCTATCGGCGCAGATGGGCCTACGATTGATGAAATAGCATCATCTTGAGTTTCTTATAAATATGGTTAATGAAGCCGTTTCGGGCCAAATGAAGGTGAGACGTCCTGTTTTTATCGGAAATCCATGATATTTTTTACCTTTCCACATCTCTCCACTTGTATGCGGCGGGTATCACTTACCTATAAGAATTACCAATTGAAATACGTGGCCTCGGTCGGCGCGGCAGTCATAAGGGCTTCTGTGAGAAGTGAGAAGTTTTACCAACCCTGGTTCAATGGTTTTGCGGTCATTGCTTATCGCTCCGGCAATATTGATAGACAACAGAAGAAATGTTCTGTTGTCTCTGACGTTTATGGTATAGTAGTGCATGAGGCGCGGCAGGCACCACACTCAAAAGCATATTACACCTGGAACTGACGGGTTTGCCTTCTTCAGAAAACCCCTCTCGAATTTATCCCTCGTGGAGGCCCTGAATAAACAGATACTTCCGGATGAGAAGCCAGTTGGCTGCGACGAGCTTCTGCCCTGGACGCTGTGGTATGTTCATTTCAAGGTGACGGCAGCCAACTCATTCAAGGAATCCAGCCTGACAGCACAGGCAAAAATACGGGACCTCCAAAAGTTTATCTCATATTTCTATCACAATACAGATGGGCAGACACAGCGGTGGACGCCGGCATTTACGGATCTGTTTCTCGACAGACTGCAGCACGATCACTACCATGCGGCTTCTGTTCGCAGAGTGTTTGCAACGCTGGCCTCATTTGCAAAATATTTACAGTCTGCAGGGGTATACAATGATGAGACCTTCCCTCTTTCTGCCTCTCCTCATTTGCCGGTCCTGCCGTCGGCCGAGCCTATTTATCTGAAAGTTGTCGAACAACGTGGCCGCGGAGAGAAGGAGGTCGCCAAGAGCAACGAAGTGTTCGAAATGCTGTTGGCTGCAGCTCATAAACGAATTGGGCATGCCCCAAATTCTCGGTTAAGGCCGTATCGCGATATTGCTATTGTTGTTACGCTTTGGCATTCAGCGTTGAGGGTGACCGAAATATGCAGTCTCAACATATTCCAGTATAAGTACGATGATGAAGCTAAAAGTTCCTTCTTTGAAAATGTGAAGTGCAAAGGGAATAAAGAAAGAGATGTCGTTGTTGCTGAGCAGGCGTGTAAGTCTATAGACGCGTATTTTGCGGAAGAGCGCGGCAATAAAGAAGGACCATTGTTCCAGTCGTGGCACGGCAGGCGTCTTACCAGGTCAGGAATCTGGCAAATATTACAAAACATTGCTCGGGACGCCTCAACTGGAATTGATGTACGTATTTTATTTAACCCTCACCGGTTCCGGCATGACCGTGCGCATATTTTACTTAAGGGGGGCATGTCGGAGTCTCATATTGCTGCTGAATTAGGGCATTCAAGCACACAATATATGGATCGGTACACTAAGCGAAATCGCGCTGAACGGGTAATAGAGATCAATAAGGCAACAAAAAAAGCGAAGGAAATATAAGGAAAGCTCATGAAATCGATATCATCTATACTCAATAAAAGAGATCCTATCGCATGCAGCGCCTGTTCCCGACTTGTCGAATACAGGGAATCAATCAGGCCGAAGAGGCAGGAGCACGCATCCTATTGGAACAACCCAGTAGCCCCTTTTGGGGATCCCGAAGGATGGCTCCTTATTATCGGTCTCGCCCCTGGAGCACACGGCGCCAATAGAACCTCTTTACCTTTTTGCGGGGACGGGGCTGGGATCTTGTTGTATGGTGGGTTATATGAGACCGGGTTTTCGAATCAGAGCAACCCGACTGACTACGATCCTGAACTGCGGTTGACGGGTGCTATTATCACGAATACCTGTCTATGCGTTCCGCCAGCCAACAGGCCTACGCTCGAGGAGTTCAAGAAATGTCGCCACCATCTGCTGGAAATCATTTCTATCCCCACCATTACCCATATTATTTGCATCGGGGGGGATGCCCATGGACAGCTACAGCGTGCTTTAGGCATCAAAGGACCTGCTTTCCGGCACGGGGATTCATATTCCCTCGGTCAATATGTAGTTACCGACTGCTACCACACATCAACTTTGAACCAGAATACGGGCAGAATAACCATGAGCATGGTAGTTGATGTGCTGAGAAAGACTATGACTCTGGGGGGGAAATAGATGGAGGCATCGTTTTTGTGGGCGTACGCTGCAAAGCTGGAGCAGCACGCGATGAAGTCTTCTGTGATAAAGACGGGGCGAGAATACCACCTTTTGCATCAGAAAGGATTCTAGAATGGCAATATATGAACGTCGCCGTACGCGCCAATCCTTTGAACTAACGCTAAGACGTATTGCATCAAGCATTGACCAGCAGCCTACGCGGAAAGTCAGCTGGACAGATCCGATTTTCCATGAGAAAGAATTATCAGTTCTCAGTATAAAGTCTTTATGGGTTGCAGGTTCATTTGCGCGTGGGTCTATGGAATGCGGAGATTTGGATTTAATTGTAGATGTAGTCGCGGAAAAAGGCACTTTGCCAATGTCTGCAACCATAAGAAACCTATTTCTAAAAAGAGCCGCTGATGTAAGCCTATACACTGGTAATCCCGCTTCTAACTCATCGGGCGTAGCATTTCCTGAGGCCAAGCTGATTTGGTCCGAGAGGGCTCGCCACTATCATGAAGCCATATCCAATATTCAGATTAACCCTAACGCTTCAAGATATGTGCGGTCTACAGATATCTTGCCGTTCCGGGTTCAACAGCTTGCTGTCCATGATCCAAAAGAGCTCGAGGAGTTGATAGAGCTTCGTGATAAGCACATTATAAATTGGTCCTTTGTCCCGCTGGATTCCATCTCAGTCGCACGAGGAATGTGGTCCGAAAATGCCTCGCACTTTGCCGATAGATTGACGATGTTAGGCGGGCTTAAAACTCAAAAAATAATGGAGTACGTCATACATTACTTACATGGAGACCCAGTCAGTAAGTGGCGATTTAGTTCCGATGGTAGGACTAGTTTTAAGTTTGGCGGCGCCGAAATACGTGTTGGAATCCCTCAGGTGGAAGTTGACTTACTCAAAAACATGACTTGTTCACGGTTGATTATTGCACCCCATATAACAAAAAGAGGACCGAACGGCCTATGGCTGATTACGAGAGCGGACAAACACCCGCTGGAATTTCAGTTTAAAGATATCAAAGCCTACTACCTAAGAAATAACGGTCATCCGTTTGTGGTTCACGAGAACGGCGATCTTCACGAGGCACACTCACTTGAACTATTTCATGACTATGGCACTGCCACAGAATTCGCTACTGAATATGAGTTGGAGCCTGATACTTATGAAGTCTCATTAGCTGAAGGCAGCGAGCTACTTCGCATCATATCGTTAATCGACATGGTTAATATTGATGGCGAGAATTCTCTGCCGATTACAATCAAAGGAAGACTCCTCTATGAAGACGTTTTCTCTGAAACAGCGCCTGTGGTAGCACCAGAGGATCTAATTAAGGCTGTTTCTTCTGCTGGCCCAGAATAAATAAGCTATTCAGCGAGGCCGCCGCTTTGCCGGCTTATGGCGTGCGATTGTGCACAGGAATTAGGGCAGGAGCACAATCATATGTTTGCATAATACACTTTACACAGATACTTTTGAGCTGAGCTTTCTTCATCTTTATCGCTAACTGCTGCGTTCTTTGAAGGCGTAACTCTATCGAGTTTCTGTTTTGACATTACAGATCACAATAGTTTCGATACCAGCTTCTCGCACTCTTTTCCCTAGTCCACTTCTAATAGTTTTTGTATTTCTTTAAGGGAATATCTGGTTGCTAATTTGGCTATAGATTCCCCTGAGAGTTCGCCTTGTTCCAGAAGTGCAGACGCAATATCCTGGACAAAAGGCCAGAGATATTCTTTTAGCATACAGGCTACGGGTTCCAGGAGATTAGTAGCTGGCGGGACACTTTCATAGAAAGTGGATAAGAATTGCTCAATAGTTTTAATATGGTCCCCGTCAGCCCCCTTATCTGCTTGGATGCCGACTTTGAGAGACGTTGGCAATGACTGAGGCCCCACTAATGCTTCTGCAACTGGTCCGGCCATTAGTGTCATAATCAGCCTAGAAGCGACGATGAACGTTCTCTCTTGTTCGATCTCCGATAACTTATTATACTTCGCATAACTGGAGGGACCCGCAGTCAGTATTTTGCAGAGTCTCTCATCTGCACCGTGTAAGAGCTTTGTCTGCCCGCTTCCGTGTCTTTTGGGGTGCAGTTTCACCCATTTACATTCATAACCAAAGACATAATGAAATGAAATATGTCCTGCTTCATGGTAGGCTGTCTTAGTACGCTTCATATTTATTATTTGCGTCGTTTGTGAAAGCTGTGAAGCCTCCGCCGTATCGCTTCCTACCAACCCCGAGAAAATATTGGTTGCCTCCAAATCTCTATCAATGTTTTTAAACATTTCTCTTCCTCTTTAGATCCCCAATTGAAATATGGACAATCTTCTTTCCCTCCGAAAAAATAATACAATCGAAACTGACACTGTGTCAAGAGCTACTGAGAGCTACTGAGTGATTAGGTCCCTTATCACTCAAAAAGATTATCAGGAAAAGCGGGAATATCAAGATTTGTTTCGGGCATGTCAATTGCTCTCGCTCTCTCCGGCAGGCAGTAGTAATTATTGCTATCGCCGTCTACAGCGCAGGCTTTTCTTGGCGTGTTCGACATATCTTTTTACGCATCGCTCTATCGTGGCTTTGCGCCTCTGGTAGTCTGGCGACCTCATATCGGCAAGGGAGAGAGCCTTTATTTCAATGCAGTATGGGGAGTGCTGGTACATAAGCATACCTTTTATGCTGTCGGCTGACTCCTCAATGCTCCACCCAACGTCTAAAAGCAAAGTATCATCGCCGTGCAAGAACGAATTGCATAATTCTGAGGGTGTTTTATCGAGAACATAGGCCTCCTCTGATGTGAGGCTAAAGGCCATATTGGCTTCAATGCACTGCTCCTTGCGCTCCCAGGACATATCTGTAAGCAACTCTTTTATTTCGGAAAAAACATTTTCTAAGTCAGCAAATCGCAAAACAACGGCGCGGGCAATAACTTTACAGATCACTTGGTCGAGTGTCAGCCCAATAAGACTGGGGGTGCATAAGCAGCAACCTTTCTGATCGTGATATGGGAGAGGTCCGGCTATGCGTGCGTTCCTAAAGTGGAAGTAAAGGTCGGAATCATCTTGTAGCTTAATAATAGCGCCTGCAGCGTCGTTGAGCAACGATAGAGTCCTGTGGTCCTGCGTGGGTACTGGAATCTGCAGGCTAAACTGAGCTTCACCGGCAACAGCATTACCCATTGAAGCACAATTGTCTTGTGAAGAGTGACTATCACTCCTATAGGATTCGAAGGGAGCTTTATTCATCAGAGTCCTCCTTTAGTTTATATATTTATATTACATTGACTTGCAGAAATCAGAGGAAAAGGCGTATTACCACTGGAAACATGACATCTGGAGATTCCGGCGAATCCGGCCACCTGTTCCGATGCAAACTGGCCATCTGTTCCGGTCAATCGGTCGGGCGATGGGATTTATTCCGGCCTCCCATTCCGGCAAGAGGCTGCCAGGGGAGGCAAGGGACCTGACTGCAGCAGTTAACAAAGCCAGCGTTCACGTTTTTCCCCATGATGGGGTGGCCAGTTTGCTCCGGAATGGTCCGGCAAAGCTATCCCGATGCCTGAACTTATTGACCTATAAGATAATTTCATAGCTATTTATTGAAAAAAAAAGCTCCCTTAGTGCATATACCTATATAGAAGCATGAGTTCCCATGAGGTGCAATTAAATCGATACAGGGAGATTGTAAAATGGATACACCAGATGAAAACTTTGGATCAACATTGGCGTTTGCGGTATTGAGCGATATATGCTGGGAGGCTGCTGAGCATAATCTAGCAGGCTGTTGAAAAACATTGTTTTTCATTAAAGATTTTCCTATTGATGAGGTTCCCAGCTCCAATATGCTCATAACTGAGCTGTCTGCTTGAAGTGTTTTTATCGGTCATCAATATTTTTAC
>Ga0334722_10003237_pt1 | contig 17716 bp, 13 predicted proteins | sample C3_bottom_MG_FD_207210 | JGI IMG/M metagenome (GOLD analysis project Ga0334722, IMG submission 207210) | Sediment microbial communities from Yellowstone Lake, YNP, Wyoming, USA - C3_bottom | ecosystem: Environmental > Aquatic > Freshwater > Lake > Sediment | place: USA: Wyoming | collected...
AGCATGGACGCCAACGGCTACGTGCTGGCTGAGCTCCCCGGCTCGGCGCCCGGGCGGGTGGGGCTCTGCGCGCACATCGACACGGCGCCGCAGTTCAGCGGCACCGGCGTAGATCCGCAAGTCGTGATGGACTACGACGGCAAGCCCATTCATGTCGGGAACGGCATTGTCATCGATCCCGCCGACACCCCCGAGCTGAAGGACTGCGTCGGCGACACCATCATCACCACGGACGGACGCACCCTCCTTGGCGCCGACGACAAGGCGGGCATCGCCGCCATCATGGGTGCGCTCGAGATTTTGGTGCAGGACAAGGACATCGTGCGGCCGACTGTTCGCATTTGCTTCAATCCGGATGAAGAGATCGGGCGCGGCGCCGACAAATTTCCGCTCGCGCGCTTCGACTGCCCCGTGGCCTTCACCGTGGACGGCAGCTTCACTGGGGAAGTGAACGTCGAGACCTTCTCCGCCGACAAGGCGGTGATCACGTTCACCGGCGTGTCGGTGCACCCCGGCACGGCGCGCGGCAAGATGGTGAACGCGCTGACGTGGATGGCGAAGCTGCTCGACCGGTTGCCGATGGGCGAGGCGCCTGAATGCACCGACGGACGGGTGGGGTTCTACCACCCGGTGGCGGCGTCGGGCGACGCGGCGTCGTGCCGGCTGCAGCTCATCATGCGGGACTTCGACACGAAGGTGCTGGAGGAGCGAGGCCGCCGCCTGCAGCGGATGTGCGATGGGCTCGCGGCGGAGGAGCCGCGCCTCGGCGTGCAGGTGGAGATCACGAAGCAGTACAGGAACATGTTCGACGTGCTGAAGGGGCACCCCGGGGTCACCGCCAAGCTGGAGGCAGCGGTCCGCGCCGCCGGGATCGCGCCCAGGCTGGAGCCCATTCGCGGGGGCACGGATGGGTCGCGCCTCACCGAGATGGGCATGCCGACGCCGAACATCTTCGCGGGGGGCGTCAACTTCCACGGGCCCGCGGAGTGGATCTCGACGCGGGTGCTGGCGCAGTCGGCGTGTACAGTGCTCAACCTGGTGCAGCTGTTTGCCGCAGAATATGCGGGCTCTTCGATGGCCCATTGATGGAAACGCTGACCCCGCAACGGCTTCGTGCCGGTGCGGGGTCTAGCTTTCGGGCACCAAGAGGCGCGATGGTGCGTCCACGCCCGAGGTGTCGAGTGTGGCGCCGCGTCAGTCCGCGGTCAGCGGCGGCCCCAGCAACGTCATGTCGTACTTCGAGAACACCGCCGCGATTGCCTTGTGATCAGGCGTGCCACCCCGCGTCATCGGCCCAAGCTCCTCATAGAACTTGTGCCCACCGCCCGGCGTGTAGACGACGATGATTTCGGCGGGCTCATCGGTCAGGTTGAGGAAGGCATGCGGCACGTTCGAGGGCAGATAGGCGAAGCCCCCGGGTGCGCAGCGAAATGCTTCCTCGCCGATCTGCACCTTGAACGTGCCCTTCAGCACGTGAATGGTCTCTTCCTGCCTATGGTGCACGTGCAGGGGCGGTCCGCCGTGTGGCGCGACTTCGACGATGAAGTAATCGAACGCGCCGCGCGTGTCCTCGCCCGTGACCTTGAAGATGAGGTCACGCCCGGGGCCTGACTGCAATCTCAATCCTGCGCCCGGCTCGTGCACTTTGTACTGGCTCGTCATCGTCCTGCTCCGGCGTTAGGGTGAATGCGGGGGCGTCGCACGGGTTCAGGGAAAGGCGCCCATCTCTTCGATCAGCGAGTTGAGCAGTGTGGCGAGCTGCTTCACGCGACGCGCGCCAAGGGGACCGATGAGTGCCTTCGGCAGGCGCTTGGCGTGCGGATCCAGTTCGGCCAGCATCGTGAGTCCCTTCGGCGTGATGCCCGTTTCGACCACCCGGCGATCGCGCTCGCTGCGCTCCCGCACGGCGAGACCGCGCGCGACCAGGCGGTCCACGAGTCGCGTGACGTCGGGATCGCGGGCGATCATGCGCTCGACTATCGCACCCGCGGTGAGCTTGTGCGGATGGCTGCCGCGGAGGATGCGGAGGACGTTGTACTGGCCATTGGTGAGGTCGGCGTTGGCCTTGAGGAACTGCCGCCAGGGGTCGATCACGCGGTCGGCGGCGAGTCGCAAGCCGAGCATGACTTCCTGCTCGGGCGACACGAACGGACGCTGCTGCCTGATGGCACGGGCGATGGGGCTTGGCATGGTGCGATAATATACGTTACAACGAATATCGTCAAGAGGGATAAAGACCGCATGGCCATCGGGGGATCACATGGTGTCCATGCGCGCTTGCAGGGTCGTGATAAGCGTGAGGTCCGAGGTTGACCTGCGGTCTCCTTCGGATCAACTCCTCGGTGGCCCATTCGAAGCAAACGCAGACCCCGCAGCGGCTTCGTGCCGGTGCGGGGTCTGGCGTTCGGGGGAGCCGGAGACCGGCGCTCGTGCCAACCGACTAGGGGGCAGGCGTTGCGTGCCGCACCGGCAGCATCACCGTGACCGTCGTTCCCGCGCCCGCCGCGCTGACGATGCGCAAGTCACCGCCGTGCGCGGCGGCGATTCTGCGCGCAATGGGAAGTCCGAGCCCGGTGCCGTCGGGCTTCGTGCTGTGAAGGACCGTTCCCCTCTCCGCCAGCGCACTCAGCCCGATCCCGGATCCATCATCACTGATCCGGACGACCACGTGGTCGTCCGTCGTCACGACGTCGATCCGCGCCTTCCCGCCGGCTGGCAACGCCTGCGCCGAATTCAGCAGCAGATTGAGGAAGAGCTGCTCCAATGCCGCCCCATCGCCATCCACCTCCACGGGCCCAGTCCCCGCAGGCAGCGGTGCGAGGGCCGCCTCGCTCGCCGCGAACGACGGGGCGGCGCTCGCCATCGCGCGTTGCAGCACGAGCGCGACGTTGACGCGGGTCATGGGATGCTGCCCGCTGCGCGCCACGCGAAGCGCGCCGGTAACGGTGGCATCAAGCCGACGTACCGTGTCGAGGGTGCGCGTCACCAGCGGAGCGGCGGCACTCTCGACCGGGATCTGCCGCGCCGCGTGCTGCAGGTCGATGCGAATCGCCGTCAGCGCGTTGCGCACTTCATGCGCCAGGGAGGCCGCAAACTCGCCAACCGCGGCGAGCGCCCGCTGCTGGGACAACTCCGCGAGGGTGCGCTGAAGACTCTCGGTCATGGCATTGAACGCGTCCCCAAGGCGCCCGACTTCGTCGTGGCCGCCGACGGCGACCCGGCGCGTGAGGTCCCCCCCGGCAACCGCCTCCGCCGCGATGGCCATGCGCCCAAGCGATCCGGTCACCCGGCCGCTCAGGACCACGCTGACCAGCAGCGCGATGAGTGCCACACCCATCAATACGCCCAGGCCGAGTCGCGCGGCACGCTCGAACGGCTGAACGAAGGGGGCTGAGGGCGCCGCGAGATCGAGACGCAACCGCGGCGCATCGAGCGCGCGCGACACGACCTCCCACCCGGGATGCGTGATGGGCGCGTCGAGGTCCAGCGAGTCGGGAGCGGAGGAGAAGACCATGCCGCGCGCGTCGCGCACCGCGAATACAGCGCCCGGCACCACGAGTTGAGCGGAATCGATGGCCAGCACGCTCGACAGTCTCACCCGTGCGCGGAGCGTACCGAGGACGCGTCCCGCTGCCGTCCGCACCGGCACCTCGACGGGGAAGGAACGTGACTGGCCGACGAACGGCTGCACGTCGCGTTGAACGGGATCTGTCGTGCCGCCCGTCCCGGGTTCGCTGATGGACCAGCGCGTCCGTCCACTGACATCCACATAGGCCACCGAGGGGATGGCCCTGTGGACGGCGGCGAACAGCTGCTGCAAGTACATCGAGTCTGCCCACGACACCGGCGCCGAGGGTGCGGCCAGCGCGGCGTGGACTACGCTGTTGTTCGCGAGCAACTGCAGCTCGCCCGCGCGGAGGCTCCATTGGCCTCGTGCATCCGTCGCGATACCGTCGACCGCCGCGGCGAGCTGGTCGCGGAGAAGCGCGCGCCCCGAGCGTACCGCCGTACCGGTGAGCCACCAGCCCACGAGGACGAGTGGCAGGACGGCTCCGAGCAGCACGATGAGCAGGACCTTCGTGCGCAGCGACGCCGCCTTCATTGCAGCCCGTACTTCTCGATCAGGCGATTGAGCCTCGGTCGCGACACGCCCAGGAGATCGGCGGCGCGTCCCTTGTGGCCGCCGGCGAGCTCCAGCACCCGCTCGACGTGCACTCGTTCCAGGGCGGCGAGTGACAGAACCGGTGTTCCACTCGGGTGGCCTGGAGAAGACATGGACAGGTGTTCCGGTCGCACGACCCCGCCGGACGCAACGACCACGGCACGCATCAGGCAGTTCTCGAGCTCGCGCACATTCCCGGGCCAGCGATGCTCCAGCAATCGTGCGAGCGCCTCCGGGGCAAGAACGACGGGAGGGCGCTCCAGGGTGGCACTTGCTCGCCGTAGCATGTGCTCGGCGAGCAGCGCAATGTCGCCGCGTCGGTCGCGCAATGGCGGGATGGTGATTTCCACGACGCGCAGCCGGTAGTACAGGTCTTCGCGAAAACGCCGTTCGGTCACCATGTCCTCGAGCGGCTGGTGCGTCGCGGCGATGACGCGCGCGTCGGTATGCTCCGTCTCCTCCGAGCCCACGGGCTGGTACGTGCGGTCCTGCAGGACGCGCAGGAGCTTGGTCTGGAACTCGAGCGAGGTATCGCCGATCTCGTCGAGGAAGATCGTTCCCCTTCCGGCGATCGCGAAACGGCCGAGACGGTTACCGATGGCGCCGGTGAATGACCCGCGCACGTGGCCGAACAGCTCCGATTCGAGCAGCGTCGATGGCAGCGCGGCGCAGTTGACGGGGACGAATGGCTCCGCAGCCCACGTGGAGTGGGCATGGATCGCGCGCGCCACCAGTTCCTTGCCGGTGCCGCTTTCTCCACGAATGAGCACGGTCGCGTGTGTGGACGCCGCCTGTCCGACGAGCTTGTAAATGTCGATCATTTGCGGGTCGCGCCCGACAATGGCGTTCTCCGCGCGCCCCGCGGCGGACTCCTGCATCCGGCGTCGCGATTCACGGTCCTCGAGGACCCGCTCGAGCGTCTTCTGCAGGTCGTCGAGGTCCAGCGGCTTGACGAGAAACTCCACCGCGCCGTGCTTCATCGCCTCCACCACCGTGGGCATGTCATCGAACGCGGTCATCAGGACGACCGCAATGTCGGGTGCACGCTCGCGAAGGAGGCGAAGCAGTTCCAGACCGCTCACGTCCGGCATCCGGATGTCGCTGACCATGATGTCCGGAGGCGCATGCGCGATGACGGCCAGCGCCTGGCTGGCACTCTCGGCGAGGTCCACGTCGAACCCCGCCGAGGTCAGCGCGTCACGCAGTGCCACGCGAATGGTGGCATCGTCGTCGACGACGAGCACCTTCTTGGTCATGGGCTACGATGCATCATTTCCGGGGTGCGCGCGAGGTGGCGCGGGGGATGGCGGCGCGGAGATCGATCAGCACGAGGGACAGCGTGGGAGACTCGGGTCCGACGCCGTACACCACCGATTTGCCGTCAGGAGATGCGGATGCGGCGGACATGAAGCCCGGATCGATGCGAGGTTTGCCGATCGTGGCGAAGACACGCGGCGCCGTGCCGTCGAGAGGCACACGATAGATGTTGACGTGCGGTTCCCCGTTGCGCTGGCCGAAGACAAGCAGCGAGCGGTCGCGCGACAGGAACTCAGGACGGTAGGAACGGCATTCAAAGGGCAGGTCGAGCACGGTCCGGGCGCCAGTCGCCGTCGAAAACACCTCGACCTGATTGGCTGGGCCCCCGCTCCCATCGGTATAGAGCCCTCCGATCCACCGAAGGTCATTCGATACCACCGTGTTGAAGAGCTGGGTCCCGGACGGCACACCGGCCAGCCGGCGCGGCATGCCGGTGCCGAGCGGGAGAAGGCGCGCCACCGAGTCCGCGCGGACGAAGACGGACGAGTCGCCGACGAATTGGAACCCGTGGAACAGGTCCGTACCAGAGGGCAGATCCAGCAGCGTGCGGCGTTGACCGCTCAATGCCACCTCATCGATGCGCTTGCCGGGAGGGGATCCCGGGTTGCGACGGGACGCCAGGCGGATCGCCTGTCCATCCGCACGCCAGCTCCAGACGAGGAACTGCACCGTGCTGTCTTCGAGGACCGGGCGACTAGTGCCAGTAGCGGCGTCGAGCAGCGATAGCCTGTGTCGGTCAGGGCTCAGGTATCCCACGGCACGCGAGTCCGGCGACCACAAAGGGCCGCCCGGCGACGCAGTCGCCAGCACCGCGGTCTCCCGAAACACCCGTGGATTGGAGCCGTCCGCATTCATCACGGCGAGTGAAGTCCGGTTGCCGTCACGCACCTGCAACGCGATCTGCTTGCCGTTGGGCGACCAGAGTGGCACGTCATCCGATTGTCCGATGGGCGGCAACCGTCTCGACTTTCCGCCGTTGACCGGCCGCACCTCGAGCCCCCGGACGTCCGAGATGGTGACCCAGGCGAGGGCGCTGTCACGGAGGAAGCCGCGGGACGCCGTCGGGCCGGGCGGGAGCGCGAAGCGTCCGACCTCTCGGCCCGCGGTGTCGATGACGGTACCCTGATCACCGGCCATCATCTGTCGCTTTGCCGGTACCAGGACGAGGAAGCGCCGGCCCGTGGTCATGCCGGCAATCCACTCGTCCCGTGAACGGATCACCACCGGTGCGCCCCCGTCGACCGGGATCCTGGTAATGCTCGACACGGTGGTTCCAGGAGCTGGCGCCGCGACGTATATCGCCTTTCCGTCCGCGCTCCATTCGAACGCGGACAGCGAGCGGTTGGGAAACCGCGCAAGCACGCGCTCCGGACCGCCGGTGGCCGGCACGATCGCGAGATAGGGCGGCGCTTGCGCGGAGTCGCTTCCGCTGAACGCGATCCAACGTCCATCGACCGAGAACTGGCCATAATCGCCCTGCATGATCGTGACACGCTGGGCCGGCCCGCGAGGCCTCCCGGTGTTCGCATCCACCGGCATCGCCCACAGGTAGCTTCCCGAGCCGCCGTCCCCCGGACGCACAAATGCGATCATGTCGCCACTGGGCGACCAGTTCGGCGTCCTCGCGTAGCCATCGAAGAGGTTCCACGAGTGCCGACGGGCGACGTCGTACATCCTCAGGGTGGTCCGTGTGCCCAACACGACGAACCGTCCGTTCGGGCTCGGGCTCACGGCGCCTTCGAACACGCTGTCCGCACTGAAGGAGGCCAGCGTTCTGAGGACCGCACCCTGTTGCGCGGCGAGCGCGGTGGGGTGCAACACCAGCGCGCTGACAAGGACTGATGCAAGGTGAACGCGAGGCATGGTGCCTTTCTCCCGGATGCCATGAAACATGCACCGCAATGGCGGCGGCCGATGGACTGGGCGCTGCTCGGCAGAAGAGAGAGTGGCAACTAGTGTGCCGGCCGACGGGTCGCGCGGAATACGAAGCCCTGACAACACTTGCCGGCGTGGTCGTCGCCGCGCGGCCGTTCCGCGTGTGAATGAACCGTTCAAGAACCGCTCGCAAATCGTTACCGGCAAGGGTGCGCGGTCTCCCACTCGCCGCCGGTGAGTCGGCATGTGCCGACGGTGTGTCCACTGGTGTGTCCATGGCCCATGGGATACAAACGCAAACCCCGCAACGGCTTCGTGCCGGTGCGGGGTTTGGCGTTCGGGGGCGGTCAACCGATCCGCCAGAGGCCCTGTGACGCGGGACGGCGCGCGTCGAGGCTAGTGCTCGTGCGCTGCAGGGTCACCCTTCGCGATGGCGAGGTGATGCCGCACGTGATGATCGCCTTCGGTGATGATGCCGGCGAAGCCGAGGCCGCGGATGCGGGTGACGAGCGTCGTGTCGCGCGGGTTGGCGGCGACGACGGTCAGGCGCACACCGCCCGGAATCTCGGTCGCCGTCGCCCGGTAGGTCGTGCCCTGACTCAGCATCTTGGTGTGCGAGCCGAGCATGCGGCGGATGGCACCCATCGTCTTCTCGCCGCCGGTGACGTCGGCCTCGAATCCACCGGGCACGCTGCGCTGGGTTGCCTCGGCGCGCATGGTCACCTCGTTCATGTCGATGAGGTGCTGTCTCAACGCCTCGATGTTCACCTTCGACCAGTCGGTGCGCGGGTCCGCCTCGAGGAGACGCACGACCTCGGAAATCGCGCCGAAGGCCGCCTGGCCCGGCAGCGTCGGCAGCACCGTGGGCGCCTCGCACGCCTTCATCAACGCCATGTGGGCGGCGTGGTCCATGTTCGCGTGATCACCGGCCGCATTCAGCTTGGAGCAGTCGACCGTGGCTTGCGCCGCGAGCGTGATCGGGGCGAGCACGGCAATGAGGGCGACGGTGGACAGGCGCAGGCGTAGCATGGGGGGCTCCAAAAGAAGAGGGGACTGATGCAGCGCTTCTCTCATCGAAAGCTACTCAAGCGACCGAACCGACAAAGGTGGACCGTGGGGCACGCGCCAAAAGACGTCCCAGCCTTCTTGCGCGCGGTGTCCCGTCGCGTAGTATTCCAGTATTCATTGGAATACAAGGATGGTCTATGCCGGCCGATGCGTCACGCGACCTGCTGTTTGCCACGTGGGCCGAGATCGCCAAGGGCCTCGCGAGCCCGCACCGGCTCGAGTTGCTGGACGTGTTGGCACAGGGCGAGCGCAGTGTCGAGGCGCTGGCAGCGGCGACGAAGCTGTCGGTGACGAATACGAGCGCCCACCTGGCGGCGCTCAAGCGCGCCCGCCTGGTCTCCACGCGCAAGCAGGCGCAGTTCGTGTACTATCGACTGGCCGACGACGGCGTGGTCCGGGTGCTGCGCGAGATCCAGGCGGTGGCGCTGCGCCGCTTCAGTGATGTCGCCGGCGTCATGCATTCGGTCATCGAGGCCAGTGATACCCTGGAGCCGATTGACGCGCCGGAACTGCGCCGACGGATGAAGGGCGGCGACGTCACGCTCATCGACGTGCGGCCGGAGGCGGAGTACGAGGCAGGACACATCGCCGGCGCGATGTCAGTCCCTCTGAAGACGTTGGAGAAACGCCTCCGCGCGATTCCCAAGGGCCGGCCGGTGGTTGCGTATTGTCGTGGCCCGTACTGCGTGCTGACCGTCGAAGCGGTGGCCCGCCTGAACCGTCGCGGCTACGAGGTCCGACGGTTCGCCGACGGCTTTCCGGGCTGGAAAGCCGATGGGCTCCCCGTGCGCACGGGTACCGATGCCTGACGCGACGGGCGACGCTCTCTCCTTCTCCCATTGACCATCTACCGCGGGACATCCACCGTGAACACCCTTTTCATTCTCAACGATCCTCCGTACGGCACTGAACGCAGCTACAACGGCCTGCGCCTTGCCGGGGCGGTCGCCAAGCGCGACGGGCAGACCGTGCGCGTCTTCCTGATGGGTGATGCCGCCGCGTGCGCCAAGAAGGGCCAGTCCGTCCCGAACGGCTATTACAACCTCAATCGCATGCTGCAGGCGCTCACGGTGCTCAAGGCTGACATCGGGGTCTGCGGCAGCTGCATGGATGCGCGGGGTATCGCAGCCGAGGAACTGGTGGATGGCGCGAAGCGCAGCACGCTCGAAGAGCTGGCCACGTGGACCATCGAAGCGTCGAAGGTCATTGTCTTCTAAGGAGCATTCCCGCATGAACGACCGGAAGACCGCATTGGTCCTCGGCGGCGGAGTTGGCGGCCGCGTGGCCGCCAACCCCCACCGCATGGTGCTCCCCAAGCGACACCGGGGGGTACTCGTGGATCGCGAGCGACAGCACCTCTTTCAGCCGTCGCTGCTCTGGCTCGCCGTCGGTGACCGCACGCCAGCCCAGATCCAGCGTCCGCTGCCGGAGCTGGCCCGCAGGGGCGTCGAGGTCGTGATTGGCGCTGTCGAGCGCATCGACCCGACGACAAGGACCGTGCGCGTCGGCGGGCAGGAGGTTCGTGGCGACGCGATCATCTTCGCGCTCGGCGCGGAGCTGGCCCCGGAGAGCATTCCGGGACTGTCCGAGGCTGGCCATAACCTCTACACGCTGCAGGGTGCGACGGCAATTGAGCGCGCGCTGCGCGCCTTCACGAGCGGCCGCATCGTCGTGCTCACCGCGACGGCGGCGTACAAGTGCCCCGCCGCGCCGTACGAGGCGGCGATGCTCATCGCATCCACGCTTCGCAAGCGCGGAGTGCGCGACAAGGCCACGATTGATCTCTATTCGGCGGAAGCCGGGCCGATGCTGGTCACCGGCGCGGTGCTCTCAGGCCAGGTCCGCGGCGTCGTCGAGTCGCTGGGCATCAGCTATCACCCCGAGCATCAGGTGACGCAGGTAGATGCCGCGGCGCGTCGGTTGTCGTTCAGCAATGGGGCCACGGCGGACTTCGACCTGCTCGTCTATGTGCCGCCGCACCGCGCGCCGGACGTGGTGCGCGACGCGGGCCTGCTCGCGCCCAATGGCTGGATCGCGGCTGACCGCAGCACGTTCACGACCGCCGTGGACGGCATCTACGCCATCGGTGACATCACGAGCATCCCCCTCGCGATGGGCAAGCCGCTGCCGAAGGCGGGGGCGTTCGCCCATACGCAGGGTGAGGTCGTTGCGGACAACATTGCCAGCCTGTGGGCAGGCCAGACGCCGGCGCGAAGGTTCGAGGGCGGCGGCGAGTGCTTCGTGGAGGTCGGTGATGGGCGCGCCGGGTTCGGCACCGGCAACTTCTACGCGGAACCCACCCCGCAGGTGGCCTTCCGTGCCCCCGCGCGACGCTGGCACTGGGGAAAGATCTGGTTCGAACGCCACTGGCTGCGCCGCTGGCTCTGATCCGGCGTTTGCCCGGTGTGGTGGACGGCGGCTGTGTCCATCGGTGTGTCTGTTAATCTCACGGCTGGCCCTCTGTCGATTCGCACATCGCACCCCGCAGCGGCTTGGTGCCGGTGCGGGGTCTGGCGTTCGGGGGGGTGAACCGGCGATCGCGGTGTGCTTGCTCGCCACGGCGACGGTGAGCACGGAGCGCCTGCGATGTCGCTGCCGCGAGACAGTGCCTGCCGCATCTGAAACCGTGCCGAACGTCCGGGCGTAGCATTCGTATGCGGCGCCGCTTCAGCCGCAGCCCCGGAGTTCCACGTCGGAGGAGTGTCGACATGTCGACTTTCCGCTTCGCGCAGGCCTGCGCTGGCCTCGCCCTCTTCCTCGCCGTGCCGCTTGGATCCCAGGCGACATCCAATCCCTCCGCCACGGCGCTTCGCCGAGCCGTCGAGAGCATCTCGGAGGCCGACTTTGCCGCGAAGCTCGGTGCGCTCGCCCACGATTCGACGCGCGGTCGCGAGACGCCCAGCCCCGAACTGGAGCGTGCCACGGACTGGATCGCCGTCCAGTTCCGCCGGATCGGCTTGCGCCCGGCGGGCGATGCGGGAGGCTATCTCCAGCGCATGCAGTTGGTCGAGAGTCGCCTGGACTCCCTCAGCACCGTCTCACTCTCGGGGCCCGGCTATGCGGCCACCTGGACCCTGGGCAGGGAGATCGTCTACGCCGTCGGTACCCAGCCTGCCGACGTCACTGCCCTGCCGGTCGTGCTCATGCTGGGAATGCCGGCGGACACGCTTCGTCCGTTCGGCGACGCGCCGGTCCGGGGAGCGGCGATCCTCCACATCATCCCCGCGAACCAGTTCGACCCACGCGCGCTGAATCCGATTTACCGTCAGGCCACGAGCGAAGGCGCGCTCGTGCACATTCTTGTCGCGGAATTCCCTGCAGCGCAGTGGGCACAGGCGGTCCGCCGGTCTTTCCCGCAGCGATGGGAGTTGGCCAGCGAACCGACCGTGCCGAGGGCAATGGCGGGGTTCGGGTTGAAGAGTGATGCCGCCACGGATCTGCTGCGCGCCGCGGGCGAGGATCCGGCCGTGCTGGCTGCCCCGTCGGGACGGAGTGCCCGGTCGCTCGCCGGATTCACGCTCGCGATCAACCTGCACCGAACCACCGTGCGGCAGGCCTCCGTTGCCAACGTCGTGGGCGTGCTCGACGGCAGTGACCGCAGGCTTCGCGACGAGGCGGTCGTCTTCTCCAGTCACTTCGACCACGTCGGCATGGTAGGCGGCGGACGGTGCCAGCGTTCGGCGGCGCTGCCGGCCGACTCGACGTGCAATGGCGCCGACGACAACGCCTCCGGCACCGTCGGGGTCATCGAGCTGGCCGAGGCGTTAGCGACGCTGCGGCCGCGTCCCGCGCGCACGCTGGTCTTCGCCGCGTTCACCGCCGAGGAGCGCGGGCTGCTCGGTTCGCGCTTCTACGTCGGCAACCCCGTCATCCCGATTGATCGGACGGCCGCCGTCATCAATCTGGACATGATCGCACGCAACGCGCGCGACACGGTCGGGCTGGTGGAGAAGGACTACACGTCGCTGGGGGGTGTCGTGGATCGGCTTGCCCGCGAGCACCCGGAGTTGCGCCTGACGCCCACGGCACATTCGGGCGTGTACCAGGGATCGGACCACTTCCCGTTCGCCCAGCGGGGCGTGCCATCGCTCTTCTTCTTCAGCGGCCTGCACAACGACCTGCATACCGCGGCGGACAACGCCGACCGAGCCGATTCCGGACAGGCCGCTCGCATCACGCGACTGGCGTTCCTCACCGGCCTCGAGGTGGCGAACGCCGTGGTCAGGCCGACCTGGGATTCGTCGGCGCGAGCGCGCATCGTGAATCCCGGAGCCAGGTAAGGAGTTCCGTAGGAGTTCTCTCGCCCGGGCCCAACGCGGGTGCCGGTGCCCGGGCGCCGGGTAGCTTTCCGGGCTGGTCCGTCGAGTTGAAACCGCAGCGGGTTCACCGGTCACAAGAGGAGCGGCTCCTTTGGCAGGAAACGACGAGCAGATCTCCGGTCCGTTCTGCCACGGCACCAAGGCTGACCTCAAGCCCGGGGACCTGATCAAGCCCGGATACCGCTCGAACTACGGCAACAGCAGGCGCACGAGCCCTTGGGTGTACATGAGCGCCATGCTGTCGCCATGGGGGGCCGAGCTCGCTCAGGGCGACGGTCCCGGCCGCATCTACATCGTCGAACCCACCGGTCCGTTTGTGGACGACCCGGATCTCACCGACAAGAAGTTCGCGGGCAACCCCACAAAGTCGTACCGCTCGCGCCACCCGCTGAGGGTCATCGGCGAGGTCACGGACTGGCAGCCGCACTCGCCCGAAGAGATCAAGGCGATGACCGACGGCCGCGACCGCATGTTCGCCGCACAAGCGGAGCGGATCGCCCGGATTCCGAGTGAAGCCGAGTTCGCCCGCATCCATGCCCGCGCCGATGCATTGGCGCGCACGTGGGCGTCCGACGCCGAGTACCGCGGTTGCGCACTGCTGATGCTCATGAGGGAAGCCGAGGTGGAGGTCTTCTCGACCATGGCGTTCCGCTCGGCGGCGCGGAACGAGACTCGTACGATCGACCTTCCTCGCGAGCCGGACGTACCGGACGCCTGGAAGGAGGGCGAGGTTCCTCAGTCCGGCCGAATAGACGCGGTCACCGCTTGGCACGACGGTTGGGTGGCCGTGATCGAGTCGTGCATCACCGAGATCGGCCTCAGCCTGGAGACGAGGTTGTGGGTCGCGGTAGACGCGGAGCACGATACGCTGACGTTCCGTCTGGACGCCGACGGACCCGCGCGTTCATGGCAGCGCAACCTGCAACTGGTGCGCGGAGTGCTCACGGATAGCGAACACGGCGAGATCTGGGACTTCGGCGCGGGCAAGTCCGCGTAGCACGTCGCGTGACTTAGCGAGTCGCGAAGCGCCACGCGCTGCGCGGCTCCCGCATTGCGTAGAACTGCCGGCGCGCCATTACCTCGGCGATGGACAACAGGGCCAGGGCTGCCCACCAGCCGGTCGGCGCGAACAGCGTCGTCAGCATCACACCGATGGCCGCGGCGCGGAGCAGCTGGACGGCGCGCGATTCATGCCGCCCGATCAGCAGTCGCGCCGCGATCAACCCCATCGCTCCAGACGCCCATTCCGGCCCGGCCCCGGTCAGGGCGCCGTGCAGCACGGCACCCAGCAGCAGCGTCGTGGCGAAGAACGACGCTGTCGTTGCGCGATCATTCCATTCGGGTACGGTGCGAAGGCGATACACCTGCGCCATGCTGATGACCAACGCCAGGCCCGTCGCATCGGCCAGCCAGAGGCCGCGTCCGCCGGCGGCCTGCGCCCCCACGAGTGTCCCCGCAAACAGCGCGGCGGTCAGCACCTCTCGACTGAGCCACGACGTGCGCAGGTTGGCGATGGCGCGCCAGGCGTGGCGCGGCTGGCCGAGGTGCACAAACGACGCCAGCAGGGCGATGAGCATGATAGCGGTGATGACTCCCGCCGCACGGCCGTTGAACGGTGCGCTCACGCTCCGGAACCACGTCGCGCCGACCGCGAGCTGTGTCAGGAGCGTGAAGGCGACCAGCGAATGCTCGGCGCCGCGCGGCGCGCTCACTTCCTCGGCGTTGCCCAACGCGCCCGGACGGTGCGCTGCCTGATGCGGCGTGACGATCAGCGCGGGCTCCGTGAGCGATGCGACGGGAAGCGGATTGACGTCTGCGGAGGCATCCGGCCGTTCGCGGGTCTCGAGCACCCGCATGGGGCACGCGGCCACGCAGGCTGGGGGCTTTCCGGCGGCGAGATCGTCCGCGCAGAAGTCGCACTTGGTCATCTGGCCGAGCGCGCGATCGTATTGCGGCGCGTCGTAGGGACAGGCCCAGCTGCAGTACTGACAGCCGATGCATCGGTCGTGATCGACGACGACAATACCGTCGGTGCGCTTGTGCATCGCGTGCGTGGGACAGACTTCAACGCAGATGGGCCGCGCGCAGTGATGGCACGAGAGCGACAGGTTGTAGGCGAACACGTCCGAGGTCCAGGTCTCGCCGGCGCGTGTCCAGCCGCCGCCGGTCACCTCGTATACGCGCCTCCAGAGCACGCCAATGGGCAGGTGGTGCTTGTCCTTGCACGCGGCCTGGCAGGCCTTGCAGCCGGAGCAGGCGGATGCGTCGAGGTAGAAGGCGGGTTGGGTCATCCGTGCCCCAGGACCTTCTCTACCTGCGCCATCACCGTATGCTGCGCCGTGCCGAAGGCCAGCGGCGTCCAGCGCTCCGACGTCAGCACGTTCACGCAACCCGCCCGGTCAATGCCCGCGGCATCCGGTGCCCACCACGCGCCCTGCGGCAGGTCGATCACGCCGGGCATGATGCGATTGGTCACGCGGCACGGCACGATGGTCGCGCCGCGCTCGTTGTAGACCTTCACACGGTCGCCATCGGCGATGCCGCGCGCCGCCGCATCCACGGGGTTCATGAAGAGGCGCTGCGGAAAGGCCTCGGCCAGCCAGTCGTTGTTGTCGTGCGTCGAATGCACGCGGTGCAGTGTATGATGGCCCATCACCTGCAGCGGATAGTTCGCGGCCTCGGCGCCGAATGGACTCTCCCACTCCTGCACGTACTTCGGCACGGCGGGAATCGCGTTGGGACGATTCAAGGCGTGCAGCCGCTGCGAGAAGATTTCGATCTTCCCCGACGGCGTGTCGAGCGGATGCGCCTCGGGATCGGCACGGAACGCTTCGAACGCGACGGCAGCTGTCGTCACGGGCTTGGCGTACACGCCGACATTGGAGCGCTCCAACTCGTCGAGCGAGGGTAGGTCGGGGAATCGGGTGGCGCGGTAGCGATCGAGGCACCACGCCACCCAGGCGCGTTCGTCACGCCCTTCCGTGTATGCCTCGCCGATGCCCAGGCGCTCCGCGAGTTCCGCGCAGATGCGATAGTCGCTCTTGGTCTGTCCCAGGGGCTCGACCAACTGGGGCATCAGGATGACCTCGTCGCCGTACTTCCAGCCGTCCTCCACGCCCCACGTCTCGAACTGCGTGCAGGCCGGCAGGATCACATCGGCGAACCGGGCGCTCGGTGTCAGGAACTGATCCTGCACGACGATGAACTCGACGCGGCTCTCGTCCTCCAGCATGCGCGCGTTGCGGTTGACGTTGGCGTGCTGGTTGATCAGCACGTTGCTGGCGACGGTGTAGATCAGCTTGATGTCGTTGTCCAGCCGATCGGCCCCGATGATCCCGTCGGCTGTCGTCATCGAGGCGCCGCGCAGGACGGCCTCGGTCCAAAGGAAGACGGGAATGGCCGCCGGGACGGGATTCTCACCCACGGGAAAGACGTTCCAGAACGGCGCGTCGGGCACTTGATTGGCAAGACCGCTGGCCCAGCCGCCAGAGATGCCGACATTTCCCGTGAGCGACGCGAGTACGCAGCCGGCGCGCACGACCTGTTCGCCATAGGCGCGGCGCTGCATCCCGTAGCCCTGATACAGCACCGCCGGCCTGGCGGTGGCGTATTCGCGGGCGATGCGCGCAATGGTCTCGCGCGGCACCGTCGTGATCGACTCTGCCCATTCCGGGGTCTTGGCGATCCCGTCGCGAGCGCCGAGGACGTAGTCGGTGTAGCTCTCGGCGTCCTCGCACCCCGCCGGCATCTGGGCGCGATCGAAGCCGACGCAGTGCGTGCGGATGAATGCGGCGTCGACCAGGTGCTCGGTGATCATCACGTAGGCCATCGCCGTCATCATCGCCGCATCGGTGCCGGGACGGATGGGAATCCATTCATCGGCGAGGCTGGCGGCGCTCAGCGTGTGCCGCGGGTCGATGCAGACCACCCGCGCGCCGTTCTGCCGCGCGAGCTTCACGAAGTAGTCGCTGTTGGTCCCGTCGCGCATCTCGGCGGGGTTCCAGCCCCACATCAGGATGTACTTGCTGTTGAGCCAGTCCTGCCGCTGGTTGCCGGTCTGCAGGGTGCCGTAGACGTACGGCGTGGCGGTGTTGATGGCGGCCCAGCTGTAACTGTTGTGGATGCCCAGGCAGCCGCCGAAGAGATTCATCAGCCGGCGGGCCGTCTGCGATCCGTTGAGCTGGTTATAGCTGCCCGTGCCGTAGGGCACGAAGAGTGCGCTGTTGCCGTACGTGGCCTTCACGCGCTGCATCTCGCGCGCGACGAGATCGAGCGCTTCGTCCCAGGTGACGGGGGTGAACGTGCCTTCGCCGCGCTTGCCGACGCGCTTGAGGGGCTGGGTCAGCCGATCGGGATGATATTGGCGCCGCAGGTACGCCCGGCCGCGCACGCAGGCGCGCAGCTGTGGTGCGCTGATCGTGTCCGGGCGATCATCGGTATCGAGCCGGGTGATCCGGCCGTCCTGCAGGTGCGCGATGAGAAGGCAGCGGCCACCGCAGTTGTGCGCGGGACAACCGACGCGCACCAGCCGTTCGGCCGCGTGGGATTCGGGAGGGTGCGAGCGTCGCGTGCGCATGCCCTGTATTGACGCGCAAACGGCGCTGTGGGGCAAGTGTGGCGTGTCAGCTGCAATGAGCCCGGGGCCCGCTGCGAGTGGTCCGATTGAGCGATACCGCGGGTGTCGGGCCGCAGCTATCCTGCAAACAACCGGAGACTGCCATGACCAACGCCAAAAGAACCGAATACGCAACGCGCGAGTCCATTCTCATGCTCCTCACCGACGACGAAGTCGCGAAGGTGAGCACGGCCGAGACTGCGCTCGTCCTTGCCGAGGGTGCCGAGTATCTCAACCTGGAGAAGCTCGGCGAGGGCGTGAGCCGCGCTGACGGCGAGACGGTACCCATCGGGCAGGTGCTGCCTCGCGCGGCCGTTGCGCCGGCCACGTGGAGCAAGATCCTGAGCGAACTCGCGAAGC
>Ga0334722_10003238_pt1 | contig 17711 bp, 11 predicted proteins | sample C3_bottom_MG_FD_207210 | JGI IMG/M metagenome (GOLD analysis project Ga0334722, IMG submission 207210) | Sediment microbial communities from Yellowstone Lake, YNP, Wyoming, USA - C3_bottom | ecosystem: Environmental > Aquatic > Freshwater > Lake > Sediment | place: USA: Wyoming | collected...
CGCTGCAGACATCGATTTGCTGCTCGGCCGACTCGACGAGCTCGCGTTCGCGCCGGACGGAGCAAGCAGCGCCGTCGGCGAGGACCTGCGCAAGCGTGCCGTCGCCATCGCCGATGCGATGCGTGAGGAGGTGCGATGATCGGCTGCGCACACGGCAGAGGCCGCATGCCGCTCGTCGCGCTGTTCGTTGCGATGAGCGTTGCCGGCATCGCAGTCGCGGCGCCGGAGCCGGCGGCGAAAGTGGCGCAGACCGCGCAAGCGCCGCAGGCAGCGCGCGGCGCGACTCAGGCATCGCAGGCCGCGCAAGCGCCGCAGCCGGCACAGGCAGCGCGCGACGCGCAGCCGGCGCTGGTACCGCCGTCATCGCAAGCGGCACCATCACAAGACGGGTCAGGCGCGATGCAGCAGGGCATCGCCGCGTACCAGGCGGCGCAGGAGATCGGCGACCGCGACCAGCGCCTGGCGGCGTTCGCGCGCGCCGAACGTCTGCTGCGTGCCGCTGCCGAACAAGGCGCAGCCGACGCCGACCTGTGGGCCAACGTCGGTACCGCTGCGTTGCAGGCCGAACACCTCGGCCAGGCAGTGGTCGCCTACCGACGTGCGCTCGTGCTCGACCCGGATCATCGCCGCGCGCGCCAGAACATCGAGCACGCACGCACGCTGTTGCCACCGTGGGTTCCGCGGCCCGAGGGCGAAGGTCTGCTCGACAGCTTCTTCGAATGGCATCGCGCGATGGCTGCCGGCGAGCGCGCCGGAGCCGCAGCGATCGCATTTGCGCTTGCCGCCATGCTGCTGGGAGCCGGCATCGCGCGCCGCAGCGCGATGCTGCGCATGTTCAGCCTGATGCCGGCAGTGGCGTGGGCGTTACTGCTCGCGTCGCTGGTGATCGGCAGTGCCGATGAGAACGGCGGCGCCGTCATCGTCGGCGACGACACCGTCGCGCGTGCGGCCGACTCGCGCAACGCTCCCGCACGTTTCGCCGAGGCGCTTCCAGCGGGAACCGAAGTACGCGTGGCCGAGAATCGCGGCGAGTGGAGCCGGATCGTGCTTGCCGACGGTCGCGACGCGTGGGTTCCGAGCTCGAGCGTGGAGCGGATCGGACGCTGAACGCGCTGCCGCTTCGACCATCACACCGAGCACGCTTGCAGGAACCCCGCGACCGCCAGACATCGCGACCGCTTCGAACAGATTCTTGCGGCCCCGCAGTTCGGCCTCGGCTTGGGTGTCGAGCCGGGTGCAATTCGGTGCTGTTGCGCTTTCCGCGCTCTCCAATCGCAACCGGCTACTGCGAAACGCTCCTGGCCCACGTCACGCGCTCGTCCACGTGACGCTTCATCGCCAGTTCAACGGAAACGAATCCTCTCGATGGCCAGAAATGTCCGCCGCGCGGATTCCCCGACACGAAGTGCAGCGAACACCACTCGACGCCGTCCCTGCGCAGCCTGTCGAAGGCGTGGTTGAGCAGTACCGAACCTACGCCGGCGCCGCGATCGCCTTCTTCGACGTACCCTTCCCACAGGTATGCCATGCGTTCGCACACCAGCAGCGGTGACAGGAATACGGCCGGCACGAACAACATCGAGCCGAGTGGTTCGCCGCCGCGCCTGGCGATGAACGCAACGCCCTGGCCGGAACTCAACGCTTCGGCGCGAATGCCGCGCACCTTGGCGTCGGCCTCTCCGCTGTATGGCCAGAACATCGGTGCGCCGACCTGAAACGTCATCAGACGGCGGTGGAAGGTTTCGAGGAGATCGTCGTCGCGTCCGCGGATTTCCTCGAACACCAGGTCCTTCACCGGACGAGGTTTCGGCACGAGTGGCTGCACCTGCCGGACCGCGCATACCGACTTGTGACCGAATCCGAGCCGGCTCCATGCTTCGACGGTCGCGCCGTCGAGCGCAGCCACTGCGACATTGTGGACGAAGAATCCTTCAGCCACCCAGTCACGCGCCAGGAACGCATAAAGCGCCTCGTAGACACCGGCAGCGTCAGCACCGTCGGCCACCGCGTGTGCCTGCAGTGGCATGCCGATCGAACGCGGCTCGGCGTAGATCGAGGCGAACTCCTGCGGTCCGAACAGCTGCTTCTCGCCCAGCAGGTAGCCGCACACCCCTTTGCCGTCCAGTGCGACCGCGCCACGCATGCGGGGTGAAGACGCGCACGCTTCGACCAGCGCGCGACAGGCGCGGGCGTCGAAGAACCTGGAGCCGAGCACCGCGCCCGCAGGAAGGAAGGCCTGCGCGCGAATGTGGGCGGCGCGCAGCACGTCGCCAGCCGCATCGATATCCGAAGCCAGGAACTCCCGAACCTGCAATCGTGCCACCGCCATTTCTCCTGTTCGCGTTCCTCCCATAGCGAAGGGGGCTGACCGTGGCCATCGAAGAAGCGGCGGCCATCGCCTGCGCCATCGAGCGGGGCGCGCCGTTGCGGCGTCGGTGGCGCATCGCCTGCGCCATCGAGCGGGGCGCGGCGTCGCGGCATCCGTGGCCATCGGCGGGCGACGCCGCTATTGTGCCTTCATGACTGAGCTCGCACGCGACCTCCTTGCGTTTCTCGACGCCTCCCCCACCCCATACCACGCCGCGGCCGAGAGCGCGGAACGCCTGGAAGCAGCCGGTTACCGTCGCCTGCGCGAACACGACGCATGGGACCTCGCCCCTGGCGATCGCGCCTACGTCCTTCGTGGGGGCGGCAGCCTTGTCGCATTCGAGATGGGCAGCGGTGAGGTGGCCACCAGCGGACTGCGCATCCTTGGAGCTCACACGGACTCGCCGAGCCTGCGCGTCAAGCCGCGTCCCGACGTCAAGGCGCACGGCTACCGCCAGCTTGCGGTCGAGCCCTATGGCAGCGCGCTTCTCTACACCTGGCTGGATCGCGACCTCGGACTTGCGGGCCGGGTCAGCGTGGCCGCGCAAGAAGAAGTACGCACCGTGCTCGTCGATGTTCGCCGCCCGATCGCGCGTATCCCGAGCCTTGCGATCCATCTCAACCGCGAGCTGCGCACCGAGGGGCTCAAGCTCAACGAGCAGAACCACCTCGCGCCGATCATTGGCCTCGAAACGACCGACGAGCTTGCGACGCTGCTGAGCGCGGAACTTGCCGACCAGGCCATCGAAACGGGGCTCGATACGATTTCTCCGAAAGACATCCTCGCGTTCGATCTGATGCTCTACGACCTTCAGGGAGCAACCTTCGGCGGCGCCGCCGATGAATTCGTGCTGTCGGGACGGCTCGACAATTTGGGCTCTTCGCACGCGGCGCTCAGCGCGTTGATCGCTGCGGGCGATGCGGGGGAAAGCGAATTCACGCGCATCGTCACGCTCTACGATCACGAGGAAATCGGCAGCCGCAGCGCCTACGGTGCGCAAGGCACATTGCTGCTGGACGTGGTCGACCGCATCGCGAGTCTGACTGGAGTCGATCCGGAGACGCGGGCTCGCGCGCTGGCAAGGTCGTGGTTCGTTTCGGCCGACATGGCTCACGCGGTGCATCCCAACTACGTCGATCGTTACGAGCCCGGACACAAGCCGGTAATCGGCGGCGGTCCCGTGATCAAGATCAACGCCGGCCAATCTTACGCGAACGAAGCCGAAACCACCGCACTGATCGTGTCGATCTGCCGGCGTTACGACATTCCTCACCAGCACTTCGTGTGGCGCAGCGACGTCGGCGGCGGCTCGACCATCGGCCCGATCACCTCTGCGCGCATCGGCGTGCGAACCATCGACGTCGGCAATCCGATGCTCGCGATGCACTCGTGTCGTGAGATGGCCGGCACCGCCGACGTGGAGCCGATGGTGCGATTGCTGACGCACTATCTGGCGGGTAACTGACATGTCCGAACCTGCCGCTGTTACCGCTTCTGCAAGCTCTTCAGCGACCGCGTCTTCGACGCCGGTCGCGCCCGAGTGGTTTCGCGACGCGATGGCGGCGCCACGCGAAGAACGCATCACCGAAGTCGAAGGCTGCCCTATCCACTATTTTCGCTGGGGCGTGACCGACAAGCCGGGGCTGCTGCTGGTGCACGGCGGCGCCGCGCACGCGCAGTGGTGGAGCTTCCTGGCCCCGATGCTCGCGCGCGACTACTGCGTCGCGGCGCTCGACATGTCGGGCCACGGCGACAGCGGACGGCGCGAACTCTACCCGCGCGAGATCTGGGCGCTCGAGCTGATGAAGGTCTGCGCTCACGCCGGGCTCGACCGCAACGGCCCGCCGATCATCGTCGGCCACAGCCTCGGCGGACTCGTCACCATCGTCGCGGCATCCCTGTACGGCGAGCGGATGGCAGGCGCCGTGATCATCGATTCACCGGTCATCAAGCCCGATCCCGAAAGCCAGGAAGGGCGGCAGGGACACGCGTTCCGCAATCCCAAGGTCTATCCGACGCTCGAAGAAGCGATCACGCACTTTCACCTCATTCCGTTCCAGCCGTGCGAGAACGACTTCATCGTCGAGCACGTCGCGCGTCATTCGCTCCGGCAGGTCGAGGGAGGCTGGACGTGGAAGTTCGATCCGGTGGTGTTCGAGCGCGTGTCGATCAAGCCGATGAACGACTACCTTGCCGACACGCACTGCCGCGTCGCGATCCTGCGCGGCGAGAAGAGCGACGTGGTGCCGCCCGAGACCGGCCAGTACATGTACGAGTTGCTCAGCCGCAACGCGCCCGTCATCGAAATCCCGCAGGCCTATCACCACCTGATCCTGGACCAGCCCCTCGCATTCGTCGCCGCACTGCGCGCCGTCCTTGCCGACTGGGAACATTCGCTGCCGCGCCAGCCTCTGCCCAAACGCGGGGCGTAAGCGTTCAGCCAGAAAGCCCGCACCAAATGCCTTTGCTCATCAACCTCGTCCGCAAGTATCCCGACACGGTCGAGCGGCTCGCCGCGCTTTGAAACAGCAAACCGGCGCAGCCACGGCGCCCGGCCTCAGATCTCCGACGTGCAGTTCGGGCAGCGTTTGGCGGCGAGCGGAATCGCCATCGCGCACTGCGGACAATTCTTCGTCGTCGGCGCCGCCGGGGCCTCGCGCCTGAGCGTATTCATCGCCTTGATGACCATGAACAGCGCGAACGCGACGATCGTGAAGCTGACGATGTTGTTGATGAACAACCCGTAGTTGAGCGTGACCGACCCCGCCTTCTGCGCCAGATCGAGCGCCGCGTACGGGCCCGCCGGCGTGCCGTCCTTGAGGACGACGTAGAGGTTGCTGAAATCGACACCGCCGAGCAGCAGGCCGATGGGCGGCATCAGCACGTCGGCGACCATGCTGGAGATGATCTTGCCGAACGCACCGCCGATGACGATGCCGACGGCCATGTCCACCACGTTGCCGCGCATCGCGAATTCCCGGAACTCTTTGAACATCGCTACTCTCCTTCGGCACCGTTGCGGTACCGCTGTTCTCCACTGCCGTTACTGGCGGCAGATGGCGATCTCGTCGAATTCTTCGGTCTCGAGCTGCAAAGTCACGTGCGTGATGCCGAAACGCTCGGCAAGCACCTTGCGTACCGCGCACAGGATCCTCTGGTGGTCGTCGTCGGGGTCGATCAGCACGTGGCCGGACAGCGATTCCATGCCGCTGGTGATCGTCCACACGTGCAGGTCGTGAACGCCCCGCACCGAGTCGACCTCGAGCATCGACGCGCGCACCTCGCCGACGTCGATGTGCGCGGGTGTGCCTTCCATCAACACGCCGATCACTTCCCACAGCAGCGACAGACCCGAGTACACCACCAGCAGCGCGATCAGCACGGACGCGGCCGGGTCGGCCCAGCGCCAGTCCGCGATCCAGATGACGCCGGCCGAAACCATCGCGCCGATACTGCCGAGCGCGTCGCCGAGCACGTGCAGCCACGCGCCGCGCACCCCGATGCCTTCGGTCTTGTGACTGCCCAGGATGAACAGCGCCGCGACGTTGACCGCAAGACCTCCGGTGGCGATCGCCAGCGCAGCGGGCGCGGCCACTTGCGGCGGCGCACCGAATCGGCGGAAAGCCTCGATGAAGATCCCGGTCGCCACCACCACCAGCGCGACGGCGTTGACGAGTGCACCGAGCACTTCGGCGCGATGAAAACCGTACGTGTGCGACGCCGTGGGCGCGCGGCGGGAGGCTTGCAGACCGGCCAGCGAAATCGCCAGCGCGGCGACGTCGGAGAGCATGTGGCCGGCGTCGGCGAGCAGCGCGAGTGAATTGGTGAGATAGCCGCCAACGCCCTCGGCGACCATGTACACGGCGGCGAGCACGAGCACCATCCGCAGGCGCGACGTGGTCTCGCGCTTCCTGTCACGGAGCGCGCCCATGCTCTCTCCGTGCGCGTGACAGGCGACGTCGTCGTTCATGATCCGAGCATCGCGTCGATCTCCGGACGGATCTCCCTCTCGATCGTGAGCGCCTCGTCCAGCCGTTCGCGTACCTTTCCGCAGAAGTCGGGAAGCACATCGCCGGGATTGCCGATGACGAGGGCTTTCTTCTTCAGCTCGATCGCCGTCTCCATTCTCCCGGCGAGCGTGTGACGCCTCTCGAGCGACAGCGACGAGGTCGTGCGGACAATCTGCAGGATGCGGCGCAGCCTCAGCAGCGATTCCTTGAGCTGGTCGATGCCCGCGGGCGCATCTTCGGTGCACACCAGTGTCATCGCCTGCTCCTCGGCCTTGATGGCGGCCGCGAACGATCCGGCGCCGTTGCCGTCGTCCTTCGGATCGCAGAAGTCGGGAATGAGGTCGCCGTCGCTGTCACGCACGCCTTCGATGCTGTCGAGCACTTCGTCGTTGTCGGAGTCGCCGTCGAAGCGGTTGGGAATGCCGTCTCCATCGGTGTCGTTGCCGCAACGGGTCTCGATACCGTTGCGGATACCGTCGTTGTCGCAGTCGTTCGCCGCGCACTTCGCGAACTCGCCGTCGGCCAGGTAGAACGACGCCGTCGTGCTGCGGTGAAACGGGACGACCCTCACCGGCGCGCGCGCCGCTCCGTCGAAAATCGCCTCTCCGAGCGCGGGCTGCGTACGGTCCCCAACCTTCGCGTCGATCTTCACTTCGTACAGACCGCGTCCGGCCCACTTGTCGAACGGGACCTGCCACCCCCGCGTGAAAGGATCGCGCTTGAGCGTGATGTCCACGTCCGTGCCGTCGGGGCGGTGCACCTTGCCGGTCACCGTGACGTCGCCCTCGAGATCGGTTTCATAGGCGGGCGACGCGGTGATGCGCACCGGCGAGCGCACCGACGCCAGGCGCGGCAGCGCGTCGGCCGAGAGCCTGATGTTGTCGTTCTCGACGAACGCGACGAGTTCGGTCGCCTGGATTCCCGACGCCCCCGCAAGCACGCGAAGGCGCCATCGTCCCGGATGCGGATCCGAGATGCGCACGACCACGAATCCAGGCTCGCTGCTGGCCTGCAGCGAAGTATCGTCGATGCGTTCGCCGTCCGGTCCCGTCAGGTCGAAGTAGAGCCGCCAGGATGCGATGCGGTCGTTGCGCGCGCCGAGAAAGAGAACCAGCTGCGAGGCGTGTTCCTCGACGTCGAGATTGAACTCCCGTGCCGGCGGCACTCCGGCACGCTTGCCATCGGCATCGCCCGGCCTCGCGATCTGGAACGCGGTACGCTCCATCAGCAGCGGCTGTCCGTTCTGGCGCGCGGCGAGTTCGGCATAGATGCCCGGCAGGTCCGCTGCTCCGGCCGCGTAGTACGTCGTGCCGGCGCTGCGCGCCGACAGCACAGACGACGTCATCAGGTCGGCGGCACTTCCGAGCCCCACCGTGAACATGCGCAGCCGCGACGGCGGCAGCAGGCGTTGCTCCTGCCCCGGCGCGATGCCGACGTTGTTGACTCCATCGGTGAGCAGGATGACGGTCCTGCTGCGTCCGAGTCGTTGCACGTCGGCGAGCGCTTCGTGCGTACGCTCGAGCGCGGTGCCGAGCGCGGTGTCGCCATCCGCGCTGAGGTTGTCGAGCACCGCACCGAGAACCATCTCGCGTGCCGCCGTCAGGTCGTCGACCCTGGCGACAATGTCGGCGTCGGTGTGCATCGCGATGACACCGACCTGCACGTTGCGTCCCTGCTCGAGCGAGAGAAAGGCCCTCATGGCGAGCCGCGCAAAATCGAGACGCGAGCTGACGCAGGCAGCCTCGTCCACGCTGCCATCACCGTCATCGTCGCGCCCGTTGTTGCAGACTTCGGCGGTTCCACGACCCACCGATGTGCCCATGCTGAGCGAGGTGTCGGTAACGAGCACGACCTGGTCGCTTCCCATCACGTCGTTGATGAAGTCGGGCGCCGTGCGGCAGATCTCGGGCGGATCGGCAGCCGGAAGACCGGCCGGTGCGCGCAGGAACGGATAGTTCTGCACCAGCGTCTCCCAATCCGAAAGTCCGCCGTGAAGCAGGCTTTGCTCGCTCAGCTCCCATCGCTGCGTATGCGTGTTCCAGCTCGTGGCGCAGTAGGAAGCACTGCAGCCTGGCAAGCCGTCGAACCCCATCACTACCTTGACGGCGCCTGCGCCGATCATCTGCAGGCCGTCGAATCCGGTGCCGGCCTGGGTCGTGCCGGCCGGCTCGAGCGTTCCCACGTCCACGGCAACATCGAAAGGCGCTGCGTCGGCACGCGCCTTCAGCTTCAGCGTCATCGGAGGGTGTGTAACACCCGCGAGCGAGAAATCCGGGTTGAAGCGCAGCATCCACGTGTGGAGCAGGCGAAACTCTCCGTCCTTGCCGCCGAGCTCGCCGGCATCCGCGGCAAAACTCAGCTGCCACGCCATCGGCTCGACATGAGTGAGGTACGCGTACAGTCGCAGACCCGGCAGGGTCCCGCCCGTATCGACGGTTTCGGCCTCCTGGTACCAGCTCGAGGTGGCGCGCGCGGTGAGAAAGTCTGTCGGGTCGAACGCCGTCAGCGGCTCGGCAGTTTTCGGAAGCAGCCCGCGAAAGTGAATGCGCGACAGTGTCTGCTGGCGTGGACACGTGTCGCCCAGCCCACGAAGGAGATCGTGATTGGAGGCGACGCTGAATTCGCTCGCAAGCACCGCCGTACACGATGATCCGCCGCATTCGTCGTCGCGCAGGCATGCCTGCCCGGCAAGAGCTCCACTCGTGCAGCGCATGCCTCCGGCAGCCTGCATCAGCGAATGGTTGGTTTCATTGAGCATCTGCGGCTCGAAGCTCGGTCCCACTCCGCACGCTCCGCCGCGTCGACGTTGCTCGTCGTACTCGTCGCCGAGACCGAAGGCGTGATGGCTGAACAGGTGAGCGAGCTGGTCAGGCCTGCGCTGTGCCGGCGCAAACACGTCCATGTGGCTGCCGAGACGGCGCAGCCCGCTGCCATCGGCAAAGTACGAACCACCCGAGCGCGCGTTCTGCGGAAGGAACCACAATCCTGCCGCCTCCTCGTCTGCCGGCGCGGTCGTGAAGCGAACTTCCGAGATGCGGACCTGAGCCTCGGTCGCATCGCAGATCAGCTCGGCCATCTGTGTCAGCGCCGCCTGCGACTCGGCCAGCTGCTGGTAGGTGGGCGGAAAGCGGAAGGCGACCTGCAACGTAGCGCGGCCGGTGGGATCCTCGATCGTCGCCGAGCCGGCGACCGCGACCGAAGCCGTCAGCGCCAGCAGCACGGCAGCAGCCACTGCCGCTGCGGCCGCAGCAAGAGCGGTTGCGCCCGCAGCAACGGCGGTTGAACCCGCAGCGCCAGCGGTTGAACCCGCAGCAACGGCGGTTGAACCCGCAGCGCTAGCGGTTGACGAGGAACGCACGATCGGCACGCCTGCAACCATCACCCCGGTTGAGGAGAGCCTCCGCGCCATGCCACAACGTTGCATGAAGTCGCGACGATAGAAGTCCCCTCCACTCAGGGCAAGTTGAACCGGCGCAATGGGCAGAAACAGAGGCGGCAGACGCAGCGGCCCTTTGCGCCGCTGCGTGCCGAAACCATCGCCGTGCCGCTACGGCTGCTGCGTAAGGAAGGGATCCGTATCCACTGGTCCGCGCACGACGCTTTGCGGATCCTGCGTGCACCAGTAGTTGTTCTCCGCTTTGACGGTCGTCGCCGTGAGGTTGTCGACCTGGCGCAGATTTCCCTGCGGCGCCAGGTTGTCGCACAGCGTGTTGCCGCCGGGGCTGCTCACCACCTGACCGTCGATCGTGAGGCTGCCGCCTCCAAGATCCAGCTGGGCACTTTCATCGATGCCGACGCCGCCAAGGCCGAGCTCGGAGGTGGACAGTCCGCCGTTGCTGCGAACAACGTTGTCCCACATCGCCACGCGCGCACTCGATTTGGCCAGCAACCCGCGGAACTGGTTGTTCACGAGAGTGTTGTTCCACACCAGCGCCTGCACTTCTCCGCCGATGCGCACGCCGTTGTCGCAACCGTCCAGTTCAGAGGCGGTCATGTACACGACCTGGGTATCGCCGACTCCGCTGCTGAACCTGGGGCCGAGGCAGCGGAAGATCCCGTCCGTAGCAAAACCCTCCATGCGCGTATGGTCGATCAGGTAACGGCCGCCGTTGGTCGTACGAATCGGCTGCTGGCAGTCGGTGAAGAGACTGTCACGGACGATCAGGTTATAGTGCTCCCGCAGTTTCGGATCGGCCGCAGTCGCCGAGAACACGCCGTAGTTCTGCATGCACTTTCCGCACGCGGTGTGAGCCCAGATTCCCGTATACAGGTTTCCAACGCCGGAGAGGTTTCCTGTCGCTTCGTCGCACACCCGGTCGAACGTCACGTTCTCCACGGTGTTGTCGTTGCCCGCGGTCTTGAGGCCGTCGAAGAAGTAGCGGACGGTCAGGTTACGCACCGTCATATTGTCGCCTTCCAGCGCGAGGAACAGCGTCCCGCTGTTGACGTTCGGGCACGAGCACGTGCCATCGGGATCGAGCGGAACGTTGCACGCGATGTTCTTGCGTCCCCAGCACTTCGGGTCCATTTCAAACGCGATGTTGCGATCGAGACCATCGATCACGAGGTTGTCGCAGCTGTTCACGCGCGGGCCGTTGCTCGCGTCGGAAATCAGGATCGTCGTGTTGGAGCAGTTGAACGTGATCGCGCGGCCGGCTCCCCCGCAGTTCTGCAGCGCCGCGTGGAATGCCGCCTCGGTGCACGCGATCGGGCACGAGTAGGTGCCGGGCAGGTTGTCACACGAACCGCCGCCGCAGGGATTGCTCGCGCACTCGTCGATGTCCTGGCAGACGGAACCCACCAGCGTATAGCCCGCTTTGCACGTGCACGCCGTATAGTTGGCATTCGGCGCCGATCCGTCCGGACAGTACAGGCACCTGGCGACTCCGCCGACGAGGCCGCAGGTCTCGCGCCTGCACGAGGACGAGCAACCATCGCCGCTGGCAACGTTCCCGTCGTCGCATTCTTCCATCGCCTGACGACGTCCGTCGCCACACGATTCGAGATGACAGGTGGCGTTGCATCCGTCGCCGGTCACGGTGTTGCCGTCGTCGCATTCCTCGCCTGCAGCGACGTTCACGGTCGTGTCCCCGCAAACCGGAAGCGTGCAGTCGGCGTCACACGTGGCCGAAGCTCCGCCGGTGTCGCACTGCTCGCCGGCCAGCGCGTTGCGCGTCGCATCGCCGCAGACGGCAAGCGTGCAGTCCGCGTCGCATGAAGAGGACGTGCCGTGCGTGTCGCACTGCTCGCCGGCAGCAGCGTTGACTGTGCCGTCGCCGCATACGGGAAGCGTGCAATCGGCGTCGCACGTTGCCGAAGCCCCGCCGGTATCGCACTGCTCGCCGGCCGCTGCGTTGAACGTGTGGTCGCCGCACACGGCAAGCGTGCAATCGGCGTCGCACGTCGCGGAGGCGCTTCCGGTGTCGCACTGCTCTCCTGCGGCGGTATTGGCGATGCCGTCACCGCACGCCGGCCGCGTGCAGTCGAGATCGCACGTGGCGGTAGCGACACCGTCATCGCACACCTCGCCGGACTGCAGCACCGCGTTGCCGCACTCCTCGATGATGCAGTTGCTGTCGCAACCGTCGCCGTTGGCGAGGTTGCCGTCATCGCACTGTTCGTTGTTGGCACTCTGGACCGCGCCGTTGCCGCACCGGAGCGCGAACGTACAGTCCGGAAAGCAATCGTCGGTAGTGACCTGGTTGCCGTCGTCGCACTGCTCGAAGCCGCCGGTCACGCCGTCGCCGCAGGTTACGTGAAGCGAATTCCCCTGCGCGTAGATTGCATCCTCGAGTCGGGAAACCACGCTCGCAAAATCGTCCGACGTGCACGGCGTGAGCTGTCCCGCTTTGGTCCACGCTTTGTCGAAAGCGGCAAGAGCGTTCGCCGCGCACGTATGCATCGCGGCCTGCGTCAGGCCGTAGCCGCGCCGGACGCAGGTCGCGTACTTTGCCGCGTACTTCGACAGCGCCAGCGAACGTTTCTGCACGCACACATTCGGCAGTGTGTTGGTCTGGAAGATGGCCGAACTGGCCAGTGACACCTGCCACGCCGAAGCCGCATCCAGTGCCAGCGACTGGACGGTGCCGGGACAGACAAAGCCGGAATCCGCTGCGATCGTATCGGCGAGCGAGATGCGGAAATCGGCACCGGTGACTGCCGCAGCAACGCATGCGTCCAGCTCCGATGGAACGTTCTTCTTCGCGAAGCTTCCCTGACAACGCCCGATGCTCTTGCTGTGGTACAGAGCGGCGCCCATCTTGCCTGCATAACAGCGGAGCTCCTCGCTCGTCTGCGCGAGAGCCGGCGTCGCCTGCGCAACGACCAGCAGCAATCCGGCAAGCAGCAGTGCGCTTTTGCGTAACGTACGGTGCAGCCGCATGCAGTGCGGCTGTTGAAACTTCAGCGACCTCGACACGAAGATGAATGGATTCACCAGTCTCACCGGGCTCATCAAATGGACTTCCCCCTGACTGGTGGTTTAACCCGGACGGTCCGGACCGACAAGACAGAAAATTCCGTTTCGCGCGCCAAATCGGGTAGTTGGAGCTTAGCGTGCGTTAAGCGCCGTCGCCGCGGCGTTGAGAAGGGCGCCCGGCGCGCCGAGATTGGGCCGGGACACTGGGCAACGTCGGATCAATGACAATCGTGGCCGCAGAGCCGGCCGGTACATCACAGCCGGTGGCAAGACTGGCAAAGGAGACCCTGCGCAATGCTCGAGACTGGAACCAAAGCTCCCGACTTCACGGCGAAAGTTCATGATGGCCGCACCGTGCGGCTGAGCGACTTCAAGGGACACAAAGTCATCTTGTGGTTCTATCCGAAGGCCGACACCCCCGGTTGAAAAGCCGAAGGGAACGGGTTCCGTGACCATTACAACGAGTTCGAGTCCCGCGACGTCGTCGTTCTCGGCTGCAGTTTCGATTCGGTAGCCGAGAACAGGGCATTCGCCGAAAAATATGGATACCCGTTCGCGCTGCTGTGCGATACGGAGCGCAAGATCGGGCTGGCCTATGGCGCCTGCGACAGTCCCGATGCGGCTAGCGCCAGGCGCATCAGCTACGTCATCGACAAAAACGGGATCATCACGCACGCGATGCCGAAGGTCGACCCGACCACGCATACGGCTACAGTGCTGAAGATGGTGAGTTGACCCGTCGGCCGCCCGGCAGATGGGCAGCGAGCGAGGGAACCATGACGACCATTCAGACGGCAGCGCCGGACGGTGCCGACCGCCAAGGGCCTCTCGACCCTGCCGAACTGGCAACGCTCGATGCGTGGTGGCGAGCCGCCAATTATCTGGCAGCGGGGATGATCTACCTGCGCGACAACCCGCTGTTGCGACAGCCACTGGCGCCGCAGCACATCAAGCGACGGTTGCTCGGGCACTGGGGTTCGAGCCCGGGACTCAGCTTCCTCTACACGCACCTGTGCCGGGTCATCCGCCGTGAAGATCTCGACGTGCTGTTCGTGACGGGGCCGGGCCACGGCGCTCCCGGCGTGCTCGGTCCTCTTTACCTCGAGGGCACCTACTCCGAGTTCTATCCAGAGTGCAGCCAGGACATCGAGGGCCTCGCGACGTTCCTCAAGCAGTTCTCGTTTCCCGGTCACATTGGCAGCCACATGACGCCGGAGACGCCGGGCTCCATCAACGAGGGCGGCGAGCTCGGCTACAGTCTCTCGCACGCCTACGGCGCGGCGTTCGACAATCCCAACCTCCTGGTGGCGTGCGTGATCGGCGACGGCGAGGCCGAAACCGGACCGCTGGCGACGTCGTGGCATTCGAACAAGTTTCTCAACCCGATGCGTGACGGCGCGGTGCTGCCGATCCTGCATCTGAACGGTTACAAGATCGCCAACCCGACTGTCCTCGCGCGCATTCCCCGCGCCCAGCTCGAGGCGCTGTTGCGCGGCTACGGATACGAACCGTACTTCGTCGAGGGCAGTGAGCACGAGGCGATGCACCAGCGGATGGCGACGGTGCTCGACCACGTCATCGAGCAGATCCGCAGCATCCAGAACGCGGCACGTTCCGGCGCGGGTCCCGATACCGAGCCGACATGGCCGATGATCGTGCTGGTGTCACCCAAAGGCTGGACCGGCCCCAAACGCATCAATGGTCATCAGCTCGAAGGAACATGGCGTGCGCACCAGGTTCCGCTGCCGGACGTCTGCAAGGACCCGCAACAGCTTGCAGAGCTCGAGGCGTGGATGCGCAGCTATCGCCCCGAAGAACTTTTCGACGAAAGTGGACGGCTGATTCCCGAGCTGCGGGCGTTCGCGCCGAGCGGCGCCAGGCGCATGGGCGCCAACGCTCACGCCAATGGCGGGCTGCTTCGCAGCGACCTGCACATGCCCGACATGCGCGAGTATGCGGTTTCGGTCCCCGAGCCGGGAGCGCTGAAAGTCGAGAACACCGCGCCGCTCGGGGACTTCCTGCGCGACGTGATGCGCAAGAACGCCGGCAGGTTTCGCGTCTTCGGTCCCGACGAGACCGCTTCCAACCGGCTGCAGGCGATCTACCAGGTCAGCAAGAAGACGTGGATGGCCGGGAACAAACCGGAAGACAACGACGGCGGTGAGCTGGCGCGCGACGGTCGCGTGATGGAGATGCTTTCCGAGCACACGCTGCTCGGATGGCTCGAAGGCTACCTGCTCACCGGACGTCACGGCCTCTTCCACACGTACGAAGCCTTTGCCCACATCGTCGACTCGATGTTCAACCAGCACGCCAAATGGCTCGACACCTCCAGTCACGTCTCGTGGCGGGCTTCGGTGGCGTCGCAGAATATCCTGCTGTCTTCCACGGTGTGGCGCCAGGACCACAACGGCTTTTCGCACCAGGACCCGGGCTTTCTCGACGTCGTGACGAACAAGAGTCCGGCTGTCACTCGGGTGTACCTGCCTCCCGACGCGAACTGCCTGCTGGTGGTCGCCGACCGCTGCCTGCGCAGCACGGACTGCGTCAACGTGATCGTCGCCGACAAGCAGAAACACCGGCAGTATCTGACGATGGACGAGGCGATCGATCATTGCGCCAAGGGCATCGGCATCTGGCGCTTCGCCGCCAACGACGAGAATGGCGACGGACTCGACCAGCCCGACGTCGTGATCGCAGCGTGCGGCGATGTTCCGACGCTCGAAGCGCTGGCCGCGACGGCAATCCTGCGCGCGGAGATCCCGCATCTGAAAGTCCGGTTCGTCAACGTCGTGGATCTTTTCAAGATGACCCCGCCCGAAACGCATCCGCACGGCCTGAGCCACGTCGACTTCGATTCGCTGTTCACGAAGGACCGTCCGGTGATCTTCAACTTCCACGGCTACCCGTGGCTGATCCACAAGCTCGCGTACCGGCGCAGCAACCAGGAGCGCATCCACGTTCGCGGGTACAAGGAAAAGGGCAACATCAGCACGCCGCTCGAGCTCGCGATCGAGAACCAGATCGACCGTTTCGACCTGGTCATCGACGTGATCGATCGCGTGCCGTCGCTCGGTTCGGCGGCCGCCCATGTCAAGGAGCGGATGAAGAACGCGATCCTCGCCAATCTTCGCTACGCCCACGAAGAGGGCGCCGACAGTCCCGAGATCGACGCGTGGCGATGGCCTGCACCGCCGCCGGTCGCCGCGGAGGGTGCGTGAGCGAAGGCCGCAGCGAACCCCGCGCAACCACTGCCGCGCAGCCAACGGGTCCAGTCGCGCGTCCAGAGAGTAAGGACGCAAAGCCAACAGAGGAAGCCGCAAGGCCAACGGGTACGGAATGAAAGAGCAGGCGACAACGTCCCGCATCGCGGTCGTCAACTGCGGAAGCTCCTCGATCCGCTACCAGGTGTTCGACGCGGCAAGCGGCCAGCGCCTGGCGCGCGCGATTGTGGAGAACGTGGGAACGGCGCAGGCCGCGCTGCAACTGCACTGGCGTGACGAAGGCGCGGCCGGCGCGCAACGCGAAACGCGCAGCACCGCCAGCGTGTCGGACCATCGCCAGGGCTTCGAATGGTTGTTCGACGTCGCACGGCAGGCGCCGGCGCTGATACCGGGCCCCGACCTGCTCGGCTTCGGTCACCGCGTGGTGCACGGCGGCGAAAAGTTTCGTGAGCCGACGCTCGTGGACGACGCAGTGCTCGCGGCCATCAACGCGATGTCTGCGCTGGCGCCGCTGCACAATCCGGCGTGCGCGCTTGGCATCGACGTGCTCAGGCGCCTGGTGCCGGGACTTGCGCACGTCGCGGTCTTCGATACGGCGTTTCACCAGACGATGCCCGAGCACGCGTTCCGCTACGCGCTGCCGGACGAGTTGTACACGGGGCACGCGGTGCGGCGTTACGGATTTCACGGCACCTCGCACAGCTACGTCGCCAGGCGTGCCGCCGGGCACTTGGGCATCGCGCCGCAGCAGATGCGCGCCATTTCGCTGCACCTGGGCGCCGGAGCCAGCGCCACGGCCATCGACCGCGGCATCAGCGTCGACACGTCGATGGGAATGACGCCGCTCGAAGGCCTGATGATGGGAACGCGCTGCGGAGACGTCGATCCGGCCCTGCCGTTCTACCTCGCGCGGCAGGCGCAGATGCCTCTCGATGCGATCGAGACGATGCTCTCGCAACGCAGCGGACTGCTCGGCGTCGGCGGCACGGCCGACATGCGCGAGATCGAAACGCGTGCCGAAGACGGCGACGCGCCGGCCACGCTGGCCTTCGAGATGTTCTGCTACCGCGTCAAGAAGACCGTCGGCGCCTACATGGCAGCGCTCGGCGGCGCCGACGCGCTGATCTTCACCGGCGGGATCGGCGAGAATTCGATACGGGTGCGCAGCCGTGTCTGCCAGGGCCTGGGCGCACTGGGCATCGTCATCGACGAGCAGCGCAACGCCGCTGCGCAATCCAGCACCGGTCGCGCCGAGGACGCCGGTGCAGTGGCCGACGTCCACAGCGACGCAAGCGTCGTCCGGATCCTCGTCGTTCCCACCGACGAGGAGGGAGAAATCGCGCGCCAGGCGCTGGCGGTCATCCGCCGCCCGGACGCGCGATGACGGACGCGCGACGCCGTGCGCGCGACGCCGAATGCACGCCGCCGAATGCGGTAGCCCGCTAGGGAATCCGCGTCAGGGACGGCACGACATCGACGAGACCGTTGACGCGGCCCGCTGGCGACTCCTTCGTACACCACCAGTTGTTCTGCGCCGCCAGCACGTTGGCCGTGCCGTTGTCCACATCGCGGCGGCTTCCGTCGGGCGCGACGTTATCGCAAAGGTCGTTTCCGCCCGGGCTGATGACCACTGAACCGTCGATCTGCAACCCTCCGCCGCCCAGATCGACCTTTGCCAATCCCACCGCAGC
>Ga0334722_10003239_pt1 | contig 17703 bp, 6 predicted proteins | sample C3_bottom_MG_FD_207210 | JGI IMG/M metagenome (GOLD analysis project Ga0334722, IMG submission 207210) | Sediment microbial communities from Yellowstone Lake, YNP, Wyoming, USA - C3_bottom | ecosystem: Environmental > Aquatic > Freshwater > Lake > Sediment | place: USA: Wyoming | collected...
TATCGGCGAGCTCGACATCTGCATCCTTCTGGGCTACCCCGGCACGGTGATGGCCACTTGGCAGCGGGGCGGGCGGGTGGGGCGGCGGCAGCGCGATTCCCTGGTTATCCTGGTCGGCCAGGAGGACGCCCTGGACCAGTACTTCTTACGTCATCCCGAGGATTTTTTTAGGCGCGGGGTGGAACGGGCGGTGCTCAACCCGGCCAATCCGGTGATCATGAAGCAACACTTGATCTGCGCCGCCGCCGAACTGCCGCTCCGGCCCGATGATGAACTGCTCGCCACTCCCGAGGCCCAGACCGTGCTGGCCGAGTTGCGCGACGCGGGCCAACTCCTGCAGGGGGCCGAGGATGGGCGCTGGTTCACCTCCCGCAAGTACCCGCACCGGGAGGTCGATCTGCGTGGCAGCGGCCGCCCCTTCGCCATCCGCAATGACTTGGATAATTCCCTGCTGGGCGAGATCGACGGGATCAGGTGTCTGAAGGAATGCCACCCCGGGGCGGTCTATCTCCACCGGGGCCGGACCTGGGTGATCAACCAGCTCAACTTGGAGGAGCGCGAGGTGCGGGCGCTGGAGAAGAAGGTTCACTACTTCACCCGGCCCCTGGCCAATAAGGAAACCGAAATCCTGGAGGTGCGCCGCCGCCTGACCTGTGTCGGTGGCGCGGGCGGCCTGACCTTCACCGTCGGCCTGGGAAGGCTGCGGGTCACCGACACGGTCACCGGCTTCAAGCGCATCCTGGTCAAGGGGCAGCGGGTGCTCGGGGTGGAGCGGCTCGACCTGCCGCCGACGGTTTTTGAGACCGAGGGGCTGTGGATCGAGATCCCCGAGGTGATCCGCCTGGCCATGGAGCGCGAGCAGATGCACTTCATGGGCGGCATCCACGCCGTCGAGCACGGCCTGATCGGCATCTTCCCCTTGCTGGTTCTCTGCGATCGTAACGACATCGGCGGCATCGCCTATCCCCACCATCCCCAGTTGGAGCAGGCGGCGGTTTTCATCTACGACGGCCAGCCCGGCGGGGTGGGGCTCTGCCGCGAGGCCTGCGACCGGATCGGCGAGCTGCTGGCGGCCGGGCTGACCACCATCACCGCCTGCCCCTGCGAGGTGGGCTGCCCCTCCTGCGTCCACTCGCCCAAGTGCGGCTCCGGCAACCGGCCCATCGACAAGGCGGCGGCGGTGCGGGTCTTGACTGGCCTGCTGGGGCGGGAAGGGCGGCTGGCCGAGCAGCGCCTGGAGTTTGCCGCTGCTCCTGCCCCGCCGCTGGTCGCCGGTAAGGCATTGCGGATTGAAGTAGGTGGCGGGATGCCCCCGGAACGGAGTGTTGCGCCGGAGGTGCTGGTGGCCCCAAGCCGCCCGGCCCGCTTCGGGGTCTTCGACGTGGAGACCCGGCGCTCGGCCGCCGAGGTGGGCGGCTGGCACAAGGCCGAGAAGATGGGGATCAGCATCGCCATTCTCTACGACTCTGGCCCGGACGAGTTTTTTGTCTACCGCGACGACGAGCTGGGCGAGATGATCAGCCGCTTCCAGGAACTCGATCTGGTGGTGGGCTTCAACAACAAGCGTTTCGATAACCTGGTGCTTTCGGCCTACACCAACTTTCCCCTGGCCAGCCTGCCCACCCTGGATATTCTGGAAGTGGTCAAGAACCGCTTGGGCTATCGGCTGAGTCTGGATCATCTGACCGAGCAAACTCTGGGGATCAAGAAGACTGCCGATGGCTTGAAGGCCTTGCAGTGGTACAAGGAGGGGCGGCTCGATCTGATCATCGAATACTGCCGGAAGGACGTGGAGATCACTCGCGACCTCTTCCTGTACGGACTGGAGAACGGTTATCTTTTGTTCAGGAACAAGGCGGGTTGCAAGGTCAGGTGCCCCGTGGAGTTCGGGGTTTAGTAAACAAAAGCCTTTGCAAGAGGGGCAAAAGTTACTTCTCCACTAATATGCTGCCAAAGGCCCGGATATCCGCATCCTTCCCCGGCTCCCTGTAGTCCTTCCCACTACGGTTTCCTTATCAACTGTTTGGACACCCAGCTCTGGTCGGGTGGCCACGACAACTTTGACAGGTCTGGGGTTTCTGCCGGTGGCGCTTTCTTGGCAGGGGGCGGTTCTTCTGCAATGGTTTTATCACTTACAGTTTCTTCCGGTACTTTGGCCTTCTTGCTCAAATCGTGCGATGAGGCCGAAGCTGTCTCGGAACGTCCTTTTGCCTCGGTGGTCTTTTTAGGGCTTGCGGAAAGTTTTGTGGCCATCTCTTTCCTGACAGGCGTGGGGTTTGGCACATTGCTGCTCGATCCGCCGGTCTTTTCCTTGGCGAGCTGTTGATGATTCTCCATGGGCTGATTGCTGTCGGATAAATGCCACACCAGGTAGGAACAGAGTGACAGGACGATCAGTATCACGATAATCAACAGTGGACGGCGGTCCCGGGGGGAGTGATGCTCTGTCTTGGGTGATTCCAGAGCAGGTTCCCGGTGAGAATCGATGCTTGTTTCTGTAGTATCCTGGGTCTCAGCGCTGGGGGCGCCCGGCGGTTTTTCCGGGGCGGCAACTGTGGTCTCGGCCGGACTGGCCTCGTAGAGAGTGGCTTCGTCCCGGGCTGAGTGTTTCCACCTGGTTTCGTCTTCGAAACTTTCGTCGGCGCTGGCCGTAGCTGCCTCGTGGGCCTTCTTCAGGGCGGCGGCAAATTCCGTGGCGGTCTGGAAGCGCTCCGTGGCCTTCTTGGCCATGGCCTTGTTGACCACCTGATCAATTTCGGCGGCCATATGGAAGTTCAGCTCGGAAACCTTGGGCGGGACGGAGTGCAATACCCGGTGCATAATGGCGGGCAGGGAGTTGCCCGGGAAAGGTTTTTCTCCGGTGAGTAGCTGGTAAAGTAATGCCCCCACCGAAAACAGATCGGAGCGGCTATCCACCGGCTGGCCAGTGAACTGTTCTGGTGACATGCTGGAGGGGGTGCCGAAGACCTCGCCAAATTGGGTAAGTGTGGACGATTCGATCTTGGCGATGCCGAAATCGGTGACCTTGATCCGGCCATCTTGCAGCATAAAGATATTGCCTGGCTTGATGTCGCGGTGCACTACATTTTGGGCGTGGGCATAGGACAGGGCGTCGAGGAGTTGGAGGATCAGGTTGGTCGCGGTGGAACTCCGCAGCCGCTCGTTGTTGTCGAGAATCTCCTTGAGTTCCCTGCCCTGGACGAACTCCATGGCGATGAAGGCCGTTCCTTCGTCTTCGCCATATTCGTAAACCGTAACGATGCCAGGATGTGTAAGGCGGCCGGCAGCCATGGCCTCCTGCTTGAAACGGGTGAGGAGCGGTTCCAGGTCCTTGGGCGAGAGGATATCTTTGCGGATGGTCTTTAGGGCGACGGTCCTTTCGATGTGCGGATCGAAGGCCTTGTAGACCACCCCCATGGCACCCTGACCAAGGGTTGAAATGATCTCGTATTTGCCGATGGTATTTCTCTCTCCCATACCTGCCTGTCCCGGGAAGGCTATCTTGCCCCGCGCATGACGCTGCAAGGCAATGTGCCGCAATTGTTGAATCCAGTGGTTGCGCCTCTTTTTCCTCTTCTGAATACCCAGCATTCTTCACAGTTACAAGTCCCGGATGAGGAGGTCTTGGTAAAATCTGCAGATTTTGGCCCGTAATCATAAACCACTACCGGGTATGCGTTTGCCTGCGTATACTGTTTTTCAGACCAGTCGGCTGATGTCTGCGTTTCGCCGTTGCCGCCATCTGCCTCGCCCCTTGCCAGTGCGGCTGAAGACCATTGTCCCACAAAATGCCTTGGCCGCGCTTCTACCGGGGATGACCAAGGCGTATTCGCCTCACCAGGAAACCGAATGCATCACGACACTACCAACAGCGGCCATGACTTTCTCCTTGCCGCAGCGATCCTGCTGGGCGGCCTGTTCCTTGCCGGATATGGCGCGAAACTATTACGCAAAAAGCTCAACGCGCATTTTATCGCTGGTCGGCTTAAGGACAAATCCGGCAAAGAACTGCGTTATCTTCCGGCTTTGCTGCAATGCTTCGTTATCATCAATGCCCTGATCCTGGCTGAGGATCGCCTGGATTTCGCAGCAGAAACCCAGGTTGTTTTGGATCGGTTGGGTCAGGGTCTGTTCTGGACGGGCAATCTCATCCTGTTGCTCTTTTTGGCCATTATCCTGCGCAGAGGGTTAGCGGTCGGCAATTCCCAACCCGCCAAGACGGCGGATGCAGATGGCGCTCTTGCCCAGGAACCGGTGGAGGTGGCCTTCGGCGACCCGGATGCCCTTATGATTACCGCCATTGTCAGACTGTTCACCGACATCGTCAAACGGCATCTCGGCGCCGGTCCAGATGCGCCGGGTCGCTCTGTCGTGATCGAACAGGATCCTGGCCGGGCGAAGTATGTTGTCGATCTTCAGGTCGAAGTGAATGGCAGCTGGAAATCACGCAGGATGACCGTCGGTCGGATCGGGGCCGATAGCGGTAGCCGGAGTAAATGCTTCTTTGTCATCTATGACGAGTACCTGGTGCTCAAGGTGCCGCCCCAGCCGGTTATCGACCTTAAGGAATATATCGAGGGACTCAAGGCCGAAGCCGTGCTTGCCAAACAATTGGCCACGCCGGTATGTATCATCCCCACTGTTTCGACCATCCTGAAATATGTCGACAAATCGATCGTTGAAAAGGTCGGCGGCATCGATAGCAGCGAAGAACTCGCCTGCAAATCTCTATTAGTCACCCCGCAACTGTCCCGATATCTCAAGCTTGGCGAAACCTTCGTCTATTTCATGGACATGTCCAAATACTACTTTCTGCAGGATGTGGTGAAGTACCTGCATGACTCCTCGCCCTTGGTCGCTGAGGAAGTCCTGAAGCATGCCACCAGTGGCTGGGGTTTTTTCCCGCAGGCGGCCCGTTACGGACAAGAGGCCGCGCCGTTGTTCCAGGCCATGGAAAAGGGCTGCGCCAACTTCGAGGAGGAAATCCTGAAGATTCTGGCAACCGATGACCGGGCAGGCAAAAAACAGCACCAGATCAGAAAATTTCTGGCTTCCCGGCTGGTGGAAGATATCAGCCCCGATTTTGCCCAGGATCTTCCACCTGCGCAAGTGGACCGCATCAACAAATTTACCGACCGCTTCCTGCAGGCTAATCGTGAGCTGATCAAGCGGTATCACCAGACGATCATGCAAGCGACCGAGGGGTTGAGGCAAGCCCGGGCCATGGCGCCGATCGAGGGGATGATCGCCAATCTCCTCGATCTCCTGGCCCACATCGGCGACCGGGGCGTGGCCCTGCGGGATCTCAAACCGGACAACCTTCTGGTGGCCGGCGATCGCCAGCACTTCCCGGGATTCTTAAGCCGACCGGAGACATATGAAATTGGCTTGATTGATATCGAAACAGCCGTGATTTACGGCAATCCGCCCCGCTATCATATTGCCCAGCCCCAATTGGGTGGCACCCCGCAATACGCTACCCCCAGTCACTTTTTCTACAATGACCTGCTGGTGCAACTGTATGGCGAAGTCGGGCTGGTTCTGCATCTCCAGGACTGGTACGGGATGATCGCGGTGATTTACAAGGTGATCAGTAATCGCTTCCTCTTTAAAAAGACGGCCTTGGTCGTACCAGCCCTGGTCCGTAAGGTTAATGCCAGCAAGAAAGTCGGCGAGGATTTGTTGCCGGTTGCCATCATGACCAGCCGGGTATTTTGGCGGGAGGCGGAAAAGGAGTTCAATGAAAAGCTGCGTGGGGACCAGGTTCGCCTGAAACGGCTGGAGATCAGACTTTCACCGGCAGTGGCCGAAATGTTCCGGGCCAGGCTGACTGCGACCAGTCAGCAGGTTCAGGATAAAATCAAGAATGCCATGGCCGGCCAGAACGTTTATACAACCGACAAGCACCGGAGCGTCCTGACGGCGGCCTCGGCGGCAGAAATCGTTTCGATGCTGAAAAAGTGGCAAAATGTCAGCGAAAAACAGCCGGATTTACTGCCCCATAAAACACCCATGCTTAACTTCCTGGCAAGGCTGGCGATCCTCAAAGGGTACGGTGAGAACCTGACCCAGATGCTGGTCTGGCTCAGGGAATCGGAACCGAAAGTAACCGCCTACCTGTTGCTGCAAAACATGTTCGCGGTGATCAAAAACCAGATGGTGGTCGATAGCTGGGCTGATTCCCCCGCCAAGGCGCAAGAGGAGGCCCTGTCCGGACCGCTGGACTCAGGCGCCAGCCTGGAGGCCACCTGCCGAGAGTTTCAGACGATCATCCAGGACTGAGCGGCTTCACTCTCCCACAGTCGGCAGTCTTTTTCGCTGATTGGTTGATGGCCCCTGTTAGGTGTGGGGCGGCGGCCAAGAAAGGTAAGCAAGCGCAGGTGGTGGTATGGGAAAGCAAATGTGGCGTCGTGGTGTGCTGGTTCTGATGGTGCTCTGGGCCGGGCGCGCCCTGGCACTTCCTGTTGCGGTGGTGGAGTCTTTTTCTCCCCTGGGCGAGGTCAAACAGGTCCGGCAGGTGGCCGTCCGTTTTGCCGAGCCCATGGTCGCCTTTGGCGAGCCGCGGGAGGTCGAGCCCTTTACCATCACCTGTCCGGTTAGCGGGCAAGGGCGTTGGGCCGATCAACGCAACTGGATTTACGATTTCGATCGCGATCTGCCGGCCGGTGTTGCCTGCACCTTCACCGTAAAGGACGGGCTGTCGGCCACCAGCGGCCAGGTCATCAGCGGTGGCGAGCAATTCGCCTTCAACAGCGGCGGTCCGGCCATCGTCCAGAGCGAACCGCGGGAAGGGGACAGCGCCATTGATGAACAGCAGATCTTCATCCTTGGTCTCGATGCCCCGGCGACCCCCGAATCCATCCGAGAAAATGCGGTCTGTCTGGCCGAGGGGCTGCCGGAGCAGATCCCGGTCCGCTTGCTCACCGGCAAAGAACGCGCCGCGATTCTGGCGCAGCGTCCCAAATTCCTGACCTCCTATTATGCCGCCCTGTTCAAGCGTGGCCCCTTGGTCGGGGAACCGGTGATTTTGGGGGTCGAGGAGCGGGGTTCGGAACGGGAGCGGTTGCTTAAGCTGCGCGATGGTGAGGATTCGCCGATTGTCGTGGTGCAATGTCGGCGACCGCTGCCCAATGATACCGAGGTCCGCCTCCAGTGGGGGAAGGGGATTCAAGCGCTTTCCGGGATTGGCACCAGCGCCGCGCAAAACCTGCCCTTCAAGACCCGCCCGGTTTTTACCGCCGATTTTTCCTGTCAGCGGGTTAACGAGGATGCCGAATGTATCCCGGTCCTACCGATGCGCCTGGAATTTTCCGCCCCCATTGCCAGCAAGGCGGCGGCAGAGGTTCGGCTGGTGGCGGCCGACGGCAAGGTGATCCGGGCCGAGCTGGCGAAATCGGATCAGAAAAATGACTTTGTCCAGTACCTCAGTTTTCCAGCCCCATTCCCCCCCCTGACCGAGTATAAAATCGAACTGCCGCCCGATATTCGGGATGATGCCGATCGGCACCTGGCCAACGCTGCCGCCTTTCCGCTTAGCGTGCGGACCGACGACGATCCGCCCCTGGCCAAGTTCGCCGCCCGTTTCGGCATCCTGGAGCTGAATGCCTCGCCCACTTCGGCGCCACTGTTGCCGGTGACCTTAAGGAACGTGGAAAGCAGTATCGCGGCATCTTTAAGCAAAGCCGGGGCGGACGACACCAAAGGCGCCGGGATCGGTGGCCAGATGGCCCACAGCGATGCGGGTATGGAGGCACTGACTTGGTTGCGTCGCTTGGCCAAGATCGATAACCCCACCTATCACGACGATCCCCTGACCGGAGAGTCGGTCCCGGAGGGCGGGCCGGGAAAGACCTCCATCTTTGGCACCAGCGACCGGCCAAAACAGTTTCAACTGACCAAGCCTTTGGGCAGCAAGGCCTTTGAGGTGGCCGGGATTCTTCTGAAGGACCCCGGTTTTTATATGGTCGAGCTGGCCAGTCCGCGACTGGGCGAGGCCCTGCACGGCGCAACGCGCCCCTACTATGCCCATGCGGCGGCGCTGGTGACCAACCTCTCCGTCCATTTCAAACAGGGGCGGGAATCCTCCCTGGTCTGGGTGACCTCACTCGACCTAGGCCAACCGGTGGCTGGCGCCAGCGTGGCGGTACGCGATTGTTCCGGCAAGACCCACTTTACGGGGCGCACCGACCGCCAGGGAATCCTGCGGATCGAGCATGAGCTGCCCGGCCTGGGCGCGTTGCCCGCCTGCCTGAACGATTACGACAGGCAGTACTTTGTCACTGCCAGTCTGGGTGGTGATTCTTCCTTTGTCCTTTCCGACTGGAACGAGGGGATCGCCCTCTGGCGTTTCAATGCCTACCAGAATAGCTGGGAGGGGCATAACCTCGTCCATGCCGTGTTGGATCGGACCCTGTTGCGGGCTGGCGAAACGGTGCATCTGAAATTGTTTCGGCGGCGCCAGACCCGCGCTGGCTTTGGCGCCCCGACGGATCCAGGACCGGCGGCGATCACCATCGTCCATCAGGGCAGCGAGGAGAAATACCAGCTACCGGTAAAATGGGATGGACAAGGTATTGCGGTGGGCGACTGGCAGATTCCGCCGGAGGCCAAGGCCGGCAGCTATCAGATTCAGGTTGCGGGCGGCGAGTCCGGCGAGCAGACCGCCGGGGAATTCCGGGTGGAGAGCTTCCGGGTGGAGAGCTTCCGGGTGGCGACCATGAAGGCGGTGGTGCAGGGGGTGGCACTGCCCCTGGTCAATGCCGAGAAGGCGATCCTCGACCTGCAGGTTAGCTACCTGGCCGGGGGCGGGGCGACCAATCTGCCGGTGAAACTCCGGGGCCAATTGCAACCGAAGGCGGTCACCTTTCCCGACTATGAGGATTTTAGTTTTGCCAACGGCCTGCTTAAACCCGGGGTGGAAAGGATCGGCAGTGAGGCGTGGTACGCCGGGGAGTATGAATTGGCCGAACCGGATGGGGAGGAGGCCCCGGTGGCGGACAACCAGCCTTCCCCGGGCCGACTGCTGGCCAGCCAAATCCTGCAACTCGATGCGGCGGGCGGGGGGCAGGCCGTCTTTGCGCCCTTGCCCAAGGGCTCGGTGCCCCAGGACCTGCTGGCCGAGCTCGAGTACCACGACGCCAATGGGGCGATCCTGACTGCGGCCAGTCACCTGGTGCTCTGGCCGGCCCAGGTCGTGGTCGGCATCAAGCCGGACGGCTGGCTGGCCACCGCCGAGCAACTCAAATTCCAGGTGGTGGTGCTCGATCTGGCCGGTCGGCCGGTGGCGGGCCGCCCGGTCATAGTGGCGGCCTTGCAACGTGAGTATTTCTCCCATCGCCGCCGTCTGCTCGGGGGCTTCTATGCCTATGAACACCGGAGCGAGATCAACGACCTGGGCGAACTCTGCCGGGGGGAGACCGACGACCGGGGGCTGCTCTATTGCGAAGGGAAATCGCCGACCGGCGGCAATATCATCATCCAGGCCCGGACCACCGATGACGAGGGTAGCGTCAGTTCCGCCCATCGGGAGGTGTGGGTGGCCGGGGATGAGGAGTGGTGGTTCGACGCCTCCGACAATGACCGGATCGATCTCCTGCCCGAGAAGAAACAGTACGAACCCGGCGAAACCGCCCGCTTCCAGCTACGGACGCCCTTCAAGGAAGGCACGGCGCTGGTGACCGTCGAGCGGGAGGGGGTGCTGGAGAGCTTCGTGACCCCGGTGGGCCGGGAGCAACCGGTGCTCGAGGTGGTGATTCGGAAAAACTATGCCCCCAATGTCTTCGTCTCCGCCCTGGTCGTACGGGGGCGGGTGGCGGGCGTCCAACCCACCGCCCTGATCGATCTGGGCAAACCGGCTTTTAAGATGGCTCTGGCCGAGATTCGGGTCGGTTGGGCACCCCACGAACTCAAGGTCAAGGTGCAGACCGACAAGGTGGTCTACAAGGTGCGGGAACAGGCCAAGGTGGCGGTGGAGGTCCGGTTGGCCGATGGCTCTTTGCCCCCGGCCGGGAGCGAGATTGCCCTGGCCGCTGTGGACGAGGGTCTGCTGGAGCTCCGGCCCAACCACTCCTGGCAATTGCTGGAGGCGATGATGAAGCGGCGCGGCATCGAGGTCGCCACCGCCACCGCCCAGATGCAGGTGATCGGCAAGCGCCACTTCGGCCGCAAGTCCCTGGCGGCGGGCGGCGGGGGCGGCAAACAGTCGGCCCGGGAGCTTTTTGACACCCTGTTGTTCTGGCAGGCCCGGATTAAACTCGACGGCAACGGCCGGGCTGAGGCCCTGGTGCCGCTCAACGATTCGCTGACCTCCTTCCGGATCGTGGCGGTGGCCAGCGGTGGTTCCGGGCTTTTCGGCACCGGCGCCACCTCAATCCAGACAACCCAGGAGCTTATGTTGCTCTCGGGGCTGCCGCCGCTGGTCCGGGAGCAGGATCGATATCGGGCTGGTTTCACCGTGCGCAATGCCTCTGACCGGCCAATGGCAGTGACCATTTTGGGCCGAGTTAGTGGTGGCCGCGTCAGCCCGGACAAAAATCTAGAGCCCATCAGCATCGCCCTGGTGGCTGGTGAGTCCAGGGAGATCGGTTGGGAAATCGTGGCCCCGACCGGGGCCGAGCAGCTACGTTGGGTGATGGCCGTCCGCGAGCAGGGGGCCAGTGCGGATGGTGACCAGCTCAAGGTCAATCAGAAGGTCATTCCTGCCGTGCCGGTGCGCACGCTCCAGGCAACCAGCATGCAGCTCACCAAGCCGGAAGAACTCGAGGTGAGAATTCCCGAGGGCGCTCTGCCTGGGCGGGGCGGGGTGAGTGTCGCCTTTGACCAGCGGCTGAGTGACGGCCTGCCCGGGGTGCGGGAGTTCATGTCGCATTACCCCTATTCCTGCTTCGAACAGAAGGCATCTCGGGCCGTGGCACTGCAGGATAAGCCCGGTTGGCAGTCCCTGATGCGATCCCTGCCGACTTACCTGGACCAGGCGGGGCTGGTGAAATATTTCCCCAGTCTGGCCGAAGGCGATGATACCCTGACCGCCTATCTACTGGCCCTGGCCGAGGCGGCCGGTTACGAGATTCCCGAGGCGGCGCGACTGCGGATGCTCGTGGGGCTCAGCGATTTTGTCGAGGGGCGGGTTATCCGTTATTCACCCCTGCCCACCGTGGATTTGACGGTGCGGAAGCTGGCCGCCATCGCCGCTCTGGCAGGCAACGGGGAGATCAAGTCCAACTGGTTGGACAGCATCAGCATTGAACCCAACCTTTGGTCGACCTCCGGAGTTCTGGACTGGCTGAACATTCTGAAACGCTCCCCAGCCCTTCCCCGGCAGCCGGAGCGCTTTGCCGAGGCCCAGCAGATCATCCGCAGCCGCCTCAATTTCCAGGGCACGGTTATGGGCTTTTCCACGGAACGGAACGATGCCCTGTGGTGGCTGATGATCAACAGCGACGTCAATGCCAATCGAGCCCTGTTCTCCCTTCTGGATCTGGCGCCGTGGCAGCCGGACATCCCCCGTCTGGTTCGCGGGGCGTTGGCTCGACAGCAGGGTGGGCATTGGCAGACCACCGTGGCCAACGCCTGGGGGGTCTTGGCCCTGCGAAAATTTTCGGAGAAATTCGAGCGGACACTGGTGACGGGAAGCTCAACGGCGGCCATCGGCAGTGACAGATTCACGGTGGCCTGGCCGAAGGAGAATGGGGGGAGCCAAAAGACCTTGGCGTGGCCGAAAGCACGGGCGGCGTTAAGTCTGAATCACCGCGGGGAGGGACAGCCCTGGATCACGGTGCAAAGCCTGGCCGCGCTGCCGCTCACCACGCCACTTTTTACCGGTTACCGCATAGCCCGGCGGATTATGCCGATCGAGCAAAAAGTGAGCGGTGCCTGGCACAAGGGGGATGTGGTGCGTATCCACCTCGAGATCGAGGCGCAAAGCGATATGACGTGGGTGGTGGTGAACGATCCCATTCCGGCCGGGGCGACGATTCTCGGCTCCGGGCTGGGCGGTGATTCGCAGATTCTCGCCGGTAATGAGAAGAAACAAGGGTGGGTGTGGCCCGCCTTTGAAGAGCGGGCAGCAGATAGTTTTCGGGCCTATTACCGGTTGGTGCCCAAGGGCAAGTTCGCCCTGGAATATACCGCGCGACTCAATAGTGACGGGGAGTTTAATCTGCCCCCGACCCGGGTTGAGGCCATGTACGCCCCGGAGATGTTCGGTGAGTTGCCCAATGAAAAAATATTGGTCAAGCCATGATAGTAGTGGGGTTGGGAAATTTGTTTGATCGCAGTCCGACCAGTCCGAATGGTCCGCATGGTCGGACTGGGCGGGCTCGCGTCTGGCAGAGGCTGACCGCTTGTTGGCTGCTGCTTCTGGCACCAGGTCTGGCCCTGGGCGGCGAACGAACCCTGCCCACCTTTGCCGAAGTCAGGGCGAACTATGTCCCCTCCGAGGCCTGGTTGCTGGATCGCCACGGGGAGATTCTGGTGGAAAAGCGGGTTGATCTTACGGTCCGCCGCCTGCCGTGGGTGGGCCTCAAAGAGATTTCCCCGGTTCTCCCGGCCCTGGTGATATCGGCCGAGGATCGTAACTTCTACCGTCATACCGGGGTTGACTGGTCGGCGCTGCTCGGCTCGGCCTGGTCCTATCTTAATCATGCGGAAGGCAAACACCCGCGCGGCGCTTCCACTTTGACCATGCAACTGGCGGGGTTTATTGATCCGGCCTTGCAACCCAAGGGTCCAAGCCGAACCTTCGCCCAGAAATGGGATCAGGCCAGGCTGGCCAGAAAGTTGGAAAAGAGCTGGAGCAAACCAGAGATTCTGGAGGCCTATCTTAACCTGGCCCCATTTCGTGGTGAGATCGTCGGGGTCCAGGCGGCGGCAAAGGTGTTGTTCGGCAAGGCGCCAGGGGCGCTGAACCGTTCCGAATCATTGTTGCTGGCCGCCCTCTTAAAAGGACCGCTGGCGAAACCACCGCTGGTGGCCAAAAGAGCTTGTGCCATTCTCACCGCATGGGGCGAGGAACCGCAGGCTTCCTGTCAGGAACTGCTGGGGCTGGCTGCCACGGTCCTTGGGCACAATTACATGTCCGCGCCTAGTCTGGCTCTCCATCTGGCCCAGAGGCTTTTGGCCCAGCCCGGCGCCCGGGTGGCAACCACCTTGGATATAGGGCTGCAACGCTTTGCCACTCAGGCGCTGCAAGACCATTTGGCCGACTTGGCCGGACGGGAGGTTGAGGATGGCGCGGTCATCGTCCTCGACAATGCCAGTGGCGAGGTGCTGGCCTATATCGGCAGTAACCTGGAAACCTCGGAGGCCGGCAACGTCGATGGGGTGCAGGCCCTGAGACAGGCAGGCTCCACCCTCAAGCCTTTTCTCTACGCTCTGGCCATTGAGGGGAGGCAGCTGACCGCCGCCTCGGTTCTGGATGATTCACCCGTCCAACTGGCGACCCCGTCCGGGCTCTATGTTCCGCAGGATTATGACCGCGATTTTAAGGGGCCAGTAACGGTGCGCACCGCCTTGGCCTCTTCCTTGAACGTCCCGGCGGTGCGCACCCTTGGCTTAGTGGGAGGGGAGCATTTTGTCGAGGGTCTCAGGGGCTTTGGTCTGGAAAGCGTTACTAAGGATGGCCGTTTTTACGGTTTCGGCCTGGCCCTCGGTGGGACAGAGGTGCGCTTAGCGGAGTTGGCCAATGCTTACCGTACCCTGGCCAACGGTGGGGTGTGGAGCCCGCTCCGTTATACCGCCGAGACGCCAACTGGACCGTCACGGCGGATGCTTGCGGAGCCGGCAGCATTCATCGTCGCCGACATTCTTTCCGACCGCGGCGCCCGCGCCGTCACCTTCGGTTTCGACAATCCCTTGGCAACCAGGACCTGGACTGCAGTCAAAACCGGCACCAGCAAGGATATGCGCGATAACTGGTGCGTTGGGTTTTCCCGCCGTTATACGGTGGGGGTATGGGTGGGCAATTTCAGCGGGGAGCCGATGCGGGATGTCTCCGGGGTCAGCGGGGCGGCGCCGGTTTGGCGAGACATCATGGAATACCTGGACAATAACGCCCAAAGTCTAAAGCCTGGGGTTCCCAAAGGGGTGATTGAACAGCCGGTACATTTCATTCCGGAAATTGAGCCGACCCGCAGAGAGTGGTTCATCAAGGGAACAGAGGCCGCGGAGATCAGGCTCGCCGCCTACGAAGAAGACAATAAAGGGCTGTTTGCCAAAATCCTTTATCCCGCTGCGGGAACGATCATCGCCATCGATCCGGATATTCCTGAGAGCCATCAGAAAGTCAGGCTAGTGGCCCGAAGTGGGGCTGCGGTTGCTTGGTTGATTGATGGGACGGCAATTGGCACTGGCGGCTCGGTTTGGTGGCGTCCAGTTTCCGGGCTTCACCAGTTACTTCTGACCGATTTGCAGGGAAAGGAACTCGATAAAGTTTCCTTCGTCGTGCGGGGAGGTTAGGTTGGCAACCGAGTAATTCAATGGTGTATGACCAGGCAGGTATCAGCCGAGGTCGATGCGGCGAAAGCCGTTAATCCGTTTGGTAAAGTACTGATCGAGGGTGTCGACCTTGATCTGGCTGCCGGTTGAACTGGCATGGATGAAGCGTCCCTCGCCCAAATATATGCCGACATGTGAAAAGGGACGGCGCAGGGTGTTGAAGAAAATCAGGTCGCCGATTTTCAGTTCGGCAAAGGTGATCGGCTGGCCGATTTTGCTGATCAACAGGGCGGAGGGGGGCAAAACTAAACCGAAGGTCTTGGCATAGACGGCCCCGACAAAACCGCTGCAATCGAGGCCGTTCTCGCCAGATTTGCCGCCGCGGCGATAGGGGGTTCCCAACCAGGACATGGCGTTCTGCACCAAGGACCAGGCGTTTTGGTCGATGGTCGGGACCGGTGGCGCTACGGCTGCGGCCACATCAACGCCTTGGCTGATGGCTGTGGGCATATCGTCGGCCCAGGCCGACGATATGGTCAAGGATAAGGCTATAGTTAAAAATGCTGCGGTTAAACTTTTCTTTAACATTATGTGGTTCCCTGTTCAATGCGCCTTTATCGGCGCTTTTGCAGTTGGGCGCGCCTTTTCGTAACTCTTGGGCGCTGCCGGTTTGCCAGGTAGCTTTGATTTCTTGGCGAGCCTTTTCTTCTTGCTCCGGGACTTGTGTCCGCGTTTTTTCTTGGCCTTGAGCAGTTTGCCTTGCTGCAGTAAATCATCCACCGCAATTTCCGGCGCCGGATCGAGCTTCAGGAGGTTGCCGCCGTTCATGGCAAAGGCTAACTGGGTATCAGCCAGTTGCATGGTACTTGCCATCACCAGTGAGGTCAGAAGAGTCGTTTCCCGCGGGGATGAATCTGCGCAATGTTGATTGGTCGCGCGCAGAGACGAAATGACTACTTTCCCGTCTTCACCGGTCCGATATTTGCCGATGAAATAATTGCAACCTCCGAAACCCATGAAGTCGCCGCCATCCTTAAACAACAGATACGGCGCCGCTTGCTCTTCCGACACCGGCTCTCCTGCCAGCTCCACAAGCCGCCAGGGTTTCCCGGTCAAACATGTACTAGTAGTCGCCCCTGCCACTTGAGTCGACGGTGAAATCAGATCTTCGCCTGCGGGTTGTTCCCCGGCTTGGTCCAGATCGCCGACCGCCCACACCTGAGATGGCGCCATAAAGAGAAACGACACCATGAATATTCGCAAAATTTTGAACATCATTGGTGGTGCATCCCGAAATGACTGTCCGCAATCTCCGTTCGTCTCGTTTGGGCGAAGGAGATTCAAAGATAAGGAAGCTATTTTTGATCTCCCCAACTTGGTTACACTAGGGTGGCTGTCTGAGTCAAGCTGGAAATGAAAAAAATGGTCAATTGAATGAATAGATTCCAATTCATCCGGTCGGAAAACCGTCTGTTCTAATACGAAAACTTGATCGGCAGGATCACCGTGGTGATGCCGTCCCACTGGAGGCGGCGCTGGATGGCGAAGGCGGTTTCGTTGTGGAGAATCCGGTGATAGAACATCTCCAACCGGAAGACTAGCTGCCCGGTGAAGACCGTTGAGTGGGGGAACTCCCGGGAGATCTCGGTGCAGAGCTCGGTGGCGCCCTGGACCACGTCGGTGGCCACGGTCATCCGGTAATCGGCGGCCAGACCCAAGCGCTGGGCAAGGTGGACGTACTTCTCCAGGGTCACCTGGGTCGCCTCCTCCAGGGCCAGGACCTCTTCCGCCCCTTTGAAAGAACCCGAATCAATCACCGCCACGGAGACGAAGATAATGTTTTTGTAGGTGGCCGGAAAATTCTTCAGCACCGACATCAAGGCATAGATTCCGAAGCCGCTGTAAGAGGAAACCAGTTGAATGGCGGTCTGGTCGTTATGGTCCGGGCTGGCCATATTGGCTGGACCGGGGATGGGGGAGGCCAACAGGTTTTCGTCCATGTCCTGCATGCCCTGGCGGACCTTGAGGTAATGGCTGCGGATCAGGTAACAAAAGGCGATGACCACCGAGGTGATCAGGAAGGTCACCCAGCCACCCTCGGTGAATTTTTCATAGGTGGTGACCACCAGGATGGTGACACAGAGGATCAGGCCCACCAGGTGCAAAGCCAGACGGCGTTTCCAGATTGGGTCTTCGTGGCGGCGCAGGAGGTAGAAGCGCGACATCCCTAGCTGTGACATGGAGAAGGTGACGAAAACATTGATCGAGTACATTACCACCAGGGCCGAGACCGAGCCATGGCTATAGAGCAGCAGACTCAGGGCGGCGACGCCCATGATGACGATACCGTTGCGCATGGAAAGGCGATCGGAGAGGGCGGCGAAGCGGTGGGGTAGCCAGGAGTCCACCGCCATATTGGCCATGACCCGGGGGCCGTCGACGAAACCGGCCTGGGCGGCCACCAGGAGCAGGGCGCCCTCCGAAAAAATGGTGACAAAGGCGATGACTTGCCCCATGGGCCAATCGGCAAACAGGTTGTCGGCCAGCACCGCATTCAAGGTCTTGCCCTCCACCGGGGCGATGCCGACCAGGGCGTAGCAGAAAAACAACACCCCGGCGGTGAAGGCCAGGGAGGTGGCCATGTAGAGCATGGTGCGCTTGCCGGTCTTGACCCGGGGCTCGCGCATGATCTGGATGCCGTTGGAGACCGCCTCGATCCCGGTATAGGTGCCGCCGCCCAGGGAGTAGGCACGCATGAAGAGCATCAAAATGCCGAAAATGCCGATGCTGGTCAGATCCTGATGCAGACCGGTTTGGAAATCCTGGGCCAGGGGGGCGATGCGATTGGTATGGGTAAAGACCCCATCCAGCAACATCAAGAGATGGGTGGCGACAAAGACCATGAAGATCGGGGCCATGACCTTGATCGATTCCTTTACCCCCCGGATATTCAGGACAATCAGCAGCATGATCAGCAGGAAGGCGAAGGGGATCTTCAGGTTATGGAGATGGAGCGGCAGGAAGCTGAAGATGGCGTCGGCACAGGAGGCCACCGAGATGGTGATGGTCAGAACATAGTCCACCAGGAGGGCGCTGCCCGAGACCACCCCGGCCTTTTCGCTGAGCATATGGGTGGAGACGATATAGCCCCCGCCGCCATGGGGAAAATGTTCGATAATCCGGGAATAGGAGGCAGAAATGATAAAGACGGTGATGGCGGTGGCAACCCCCAACAGCACTGCCAGATAGGTATGGCTGCCCAGGGCGCGG
>Ga0334722_10003241_pt1 | contig 17695 bp, 13 predicted proteins | sample C3_bottom_MG_FD_207210 | JGI IMG/M metagenome (GOLD analysis project Ga0334722, IMG submission 207210) | Sediment microbial communities from Yellowstone Lake, YNP, Wyoming, USA - C3_bottom | ecosystem: Environmental > Aquatic > Freshwater > Lake > Sediment | place: USA: Wyoming | collected...
ATTCATGACGCCCCAGGCGCTCGTGGACGGCGTGAAGCTCCAGGTGAAGCAGATCATCCTGAGCCTCTTTCTCGTTCGCATGGGAACGTACCGCTTCGACGAGGGCCCGTTGCCCATGGCGGACATCATCCCCCTCCAGATGAGCACGGGAAACGTGATCCTCGAAGGCATCACCAGCCTTGAGTGGCAGACGATCAGGAAGTCACTCCCCCCCCCCACGACCGTCGTCCGTCCCGCCACCGACCCGTCGTGCCTCTTCCAGGATGCCCACCTGACCGACGAGCAGAGAACGGTCTTCTCCTTCATCGATGGCAAGCGGAGCATCGAAGAGATCTGCGGCCTGTCCGGCGTCGGCGACTTCAACGCCTTGAAGGCCATGTACCTGCTGCTCTCCCTGCGGATGGCGGAGATCGGGAAGATCAAGACGGAAGCGGAAATGGAATTTGCCCGCGAGGCAGTACGCGAGGCCGTGCGCCCCGCCCGGGAGAAGCAAGACGAAAAGAAGCCCGAAGCAGCTTCACGGCCGGCAGAACCCGAGTTCGTGGCCACGCGGGAAACGATCCAGCAGGCATACGACAACCTGGCATCGCAGGACCACTACCAGGTCCTCGGCGTTACCGTGACGTCGACCGCCCAGCAGATCAAGCACGCCTACTTCCGTCTCGCCAAATCCTATCATCCGGACCGTCACTTCGATCCTTCCATGGCGGACATGAAGAGCATGCTCGAGGCCCTGTTCGACCGGATCCACAAGGCATACACGACGCTGAGCGACCAGATCAAACGCGCCGAATACGACACTTCGGCCAAGAAAAAGACCGCGGCGCAGCCCAAGCAGCCGGCGGCGGCATCGGATGAGTTCGTCCAGAAGCGCGGCGAGGATTACCAGGAGAACTACAAGGAGAACGCTGCGCGCGCCGTTGAACAGTTCAACAGCGGCCTGCGGGAGTTCAAGACCGGAAACTACTGGGGAGCAGTGGAGGCATTCACTTGGGCGACCCGGCTGGACCCCATCAAGGCGCCCTATTTCTATTACCATGGCCTCTGCCTTATGAACATCCCGCGCAGAAAGCACGAAGCGGAAGAAAGCCTGCAGAAGACCATCGAGCTGGATTCCACCAAGGTCGAATATCATATCGAGCTCAGCAACCTGTATTTAAAGAGCGGGCTGAAAACAAAGGCCCTCGCAGTGCTCAATGCCGCCCTTGAACAGGTTTCCTGGGTGGCCAAGATCCAGGAGGCGATCATCGCGGCAGGCGAAGGGAAGCTCTCCGCCGTAGCCGCCGGCGAGACCGCCCGGCAGCCGTCGGGGGCGCGTCAAAAGGTCACCAAAGGAGACGCGGCGCAGGCGCTGGAAAAATACAACAGCGGCCTGAAAGAATTGCGGGTGAACAATTTCGGCGCGGCGGTGGACGGGCTCTCCGCAGCAGCCAGGCTGGATCCTACGAAGGCACAGTACCACTACCATCTCGGCATCTGTCTGCTCAATATTGTACGGCGGCGGGATGATGCGGAAGAACCTCTGCGGAAGGCCCTCGAACTCGATGCCACAAAACTGGAACATCATCTCGAGCTGGGCAACTTCTACATCAAGATCGGAAAGAAGGCGAAAGGGCTTGGCATCCTCAATAATGCCTTGATGCGCTTCCCCAACTCACCGAAGCTCACGGACACCATCAAGGCGGCCGGCGGGTCCGTGACGGAATCAACTGCCGGAGAGAAAAAGAGCGGCGTGTTCTCAAAGTTTTTCAAAAAATAGTCGACTGACGGCTAAGCCTATCGGGCAACGGCCTTCACGATCTCCTCGATCCGATGGTCCGCCTCGTGAGCCTGTCCCGCCCGCAGAAGATACAGAATGTCCGCATCGACCAGCGCCTGAAATACCTTCCGTCGTACCTCTTCGTCAGGCACTTCCTGGAGGAGTCTCCTCCGCAGCAATGCCATCTTCCCGAGAAATTCCCCGTATTCGGGACCGTAGGTCCGCTCCAGATCTTCCCGCACCCGCCGGGCCAGCGCCGGGCTGTCCCCGCACGTCGAAATGGCGATCAGCAGGTCGCCCCGCTCCACCACCGACGGGACAATGAACGATCCTTCATCGGGTGCGGTGGCCACGTTGGCCAGAATGCCTGCCTTCCGGCAGGACTGCGCCACGGCCTCGTTCACCAGGGCGTCGTTCGTCGCCGCGATCACCAGATAGGCGCCGGCGAGGTCCGATTCGTCAAATTGTTTTGGATGATGGGTGATCTTGCCCTTGAGGGCAAGCTCCCGAAGGTGGGGGGTGAGTTCGGGGCTCACCACGGAGAGGCTTGCTCCCGCGTCAAAGAGCACAACCGCTTTGCGCTCCGCGACCTGACCGCCGCCAACGACCAGACAGGGACGGTCGCGCAGATCGAGAAAGGCGGGATAGTATTTCATGGGGTGCGAAGCTTCTTAATGTGGGAGCTGACCTTGTTGGTCATGTCCGGGTATTTGGCGACGAGCATCTCAAAGTTCTGGAGCGCCATCGCCTTCTGGCCCTTTTTTTCCGCAGCGACCTTCTCCCTGTTCTTCTCCAGGGCATCGTCGCCGCTTACCTCGGCCTCGGACCATTCCTGGTAGGAGAGACCTGTGTAATAGAGGGCGTCCTTTTCAACGGGATAGCCGGGATACTCCTTCATAAGTTTCTCGAGCCTGCCCACGGCAGCCGGGAAGGCTTCCTTCTTGTAATAGAACCTTCCCACGTACAGCTCGTACTCGGCAAGCCGATCCTTGCAGATGGCGATATACTTCTTCGCCTCCTCTTCGTAGGGGCTGGCGGGATACTTCGCCAGCAGGTTCTGGAACTCCCTGAGCGCGGAGCGGGTGATCGCGGGATCGCGGTCGATGGTCGTCAGCTCCTGGTAGCTGCACATCCCGACCTGATATTGCGCGTACGAGGCGTCGCGGTGCACCGGGTGGAAGTTGATGAAGGCCTGATATTCCACCAGGGCTTCGCTGTATTTCTCCTCGCCGTAGTAGGTGTCCGCGATCCTGAGCATGATGTCCGCATCATAGCTCCGGTCCGGCGCCTTCTCCTGGATCTCCTGGTAGGCCTTGCGGGCCTCCTCGTACTTGAACTTCTGCATCTTCTCCTCGGCGTCCTTGAACTTCTCAACGGGATCGAAGGGCGGTTCCTTGGCACAGCCGGCGAGGAGTGCGAGCAGCAATAACGTGATGAGCTTTTTCATGGGGAAGGACCTGCCTATTCTTTGAAGGCGCGAAGGGATCAGGGGAATTTCATGAAGCGGTTCCGGATGCAAATCGTTTCCGCCTGTGCTTCCCTCTGCGTCCACTGCGGTACTTGCGATGATAGATGATATAAGAAATGGTGCCGAAGGGGGGACTCGAACCCCCACGGGATTGCTCCCACTGCGCCCTGAACGCAGCGCGTCTACCAGTTCCACCACTTCGGCACGGGGCTCATATTAAAAGGAACGGCGTTGATTGTCAAGCGTTGTTTTTCCTGCTCCGCTCTTCGATCCGCAGGATTCCCCTTTCCTATCAAGGCTCTTTGCAGCGTCCGGTCGATCCACTACGAGCCACTCCCGACATCGCCAAGTTCATGCAGAACGCATGGGGCCGCTTGACAAAAAGCTGCCGCAAGGATATTATTGACCACGAATTCCACTCCCGTGAGGTTTTATCCATGCGACGATCTGGCTATGCCGTACTGTTCATCACCGCCCTACTTTTCACCTTGGCCTCACCCTCTTACGGCCAGTTCAAAAAGACCAAGATCGCCGTGCTTGACTTCCAGATGCAGGGTGAGCAGACGAACTCGAAGGACATGGGCAAGATCGTGGCAGAATGGCTCATCACCGGCCTCGTCGAAACCGGGCGGTTCGACGTGATCGAGCGACGGCTGCTTGAGAAGCTCCTGGAAGAACAAAAGCTCGGCGTGACCGGCGCCATCGATCCGAACAGCGCAGCCCAGCTCGGCAAGATCCTGGGCGTCAGGATCATCGTCTCCGGCACGGTCACGAGCCTTGAAGGCTACACGGAGATCAATGCCCGGCTCATCAACGTGGACTCGGCATCGATCATCGCGGCTGAGAAGGTGCGGGCCGGCAGCACGGAAAAACTGCGCGATCTCGTTAACAAGATCACCGACAAGATCGTCCTCGCCTTCCCCATGGAGGGCTATATCGTCCAGAGGGCCGACAAGAAGGTGACCATCGACCTGGGCAAACAGATCGGCGTCCGGCCGGGCATGAAGTTCATCGTCTTCAAGGAAGGGAAGATCATCAAACATCCGAAGACGGGCGAAGTGCTTGACGTGGAAACGATCGAGACCGGGTTGATCGAGATCAGGGAAGTGAAGGAAAAGACCGCAATGGGAGTGATCATCCAGGAGACCACGCCGAACGCTGTCGCCTACGGAAGCATGGTCCGGAGTTCGAGCAAAGACAGCCTGGAATTACCGGAGAAGGAAGAGCGGTCCGTCCAGCAGGACTCCGGTGAACGTCGCGGGCTTATCCCTGTGCCAAAGTGGTTCCGGCGGGAATGAGCTCCGGGCCGACGGGCCCGCTCGTAACAACAGGAACAGCAAAGGCCGCGTTCATGACGCGGCCTTTTTTATTTTCTTTTTCCCGTCATTCCCGCAGCGATTCTGAGAGGGAATCCAGCCATACTATTTGCACCCGGCTCTTCGTATTACGAGGACAACTGGATCCCCGATAGAGTCATTCGGGGATGACGGTTTGTGGATACCGTGTCCTTTCCTGTTCGTTCAATAGTACCAGTTCCCGCGCAGCACAATGTCGGTCTTGTAGATGTTGTACGTCCGCTCCCGCTTCGCGTCGAGCGACAGGCTGGTGTTCGTCGTGAAGCGAAGGTTCTGCTGCAGTCCTGCCGCTGCGCTCCGGTGCTCGTCTCCTGCGCCGTAGAACATCCCCTGCGCCCAGAGGTTCGCCTTCCAGTCCTTCGTCAGGTTCGTCACGAGACCCGCGGTGCCGCCGAAGCCGAGGGCATAGTCCTTCTCCAGGCGGGTGCTCGCGTTGAGGTCGGTCTCGGCTAGGAGGTATGCCCTTCCCGTGTCACCGACACCTACGGTCAACCCGCCGCCGGCGTTCAGCCGCGGCACCGGGTGTTCCCTGCCGTCGCGAAGCAGCATCTCCTCGACCCCGGCGTTCACCTTCCACGAGATGGGCTTGAAGATGTTGTTCCACGGTGAAAGAGAAACGATGTCGATCACATGCCACCGGTGCAGCCGCAGTTTATCATCGTCGAAGTAATAGCGGAACGACAGATCCATGAAATTGATCTGTGCGCCCCGGACATACCCCTCGTCAAGGTCCGTGATTTCGTGGTACGCCGGCCGCCACTCGAGCTCGGTGAACCACGATCCCGTCCGGTAGCCTCCGCCCCCGCGGACCCTGCTGGACAGATGGCCCTGGTCCGGCGGCGTCGGTGTCGCGATGGGATAAGGGTCCGTCGGAGGTATGCCAAGGATGCTGCGGGCGGCGAGGACGTCCAGGAACTGCTTTTGGAACTGGTCCCGATCCAGCATACGAAGCGCGCCGCGGTGCTGGGAAAGCTCCGCTGCCAGGTCCAGGACGATCCGTTTCTTCTCTACGGGCAGGTCCTCCGTCAGCACGCTCTGCGGCGTCTGCTTCCTGTCCACGATCGCAAAGGCCATTCCCTTGAGGCCATCGTCCATGTCCGAAGCGATCCTCAGGATCTTCGTCCCCTGCGATGGCCTGTACGTCACCTTGGTCACTATCCCGAACTTCTGCACGGCGCGGACCGTGTCCACCGGGATGACCCAGAAATGAAGCTTACTGTAGAACTCATCAGTGAGCCGGAGCGATGGTCGTCCCGCCTCGATGAGAAAAAGAAGATTGAACGAGCAGTTCTGATCGAAGAAGTAGTAGTTCGCATAGAACTCCTTCATCTCCCATATATGCAGGAACACACGATAGGCCTCGTCGGGAGTCAGGTTCAGATGGTACTCCCATATATCCCGGTGCTCCAGGTCGCCGTACTCCCTCACCTTCTCGTAATACGGCAGGTTGGAATAGCGGCCGTGATAGAACCCGAAGATGCCCTTGACCGCATAAAAAAGACCGAGGGTATCACCGGTAATGGCTGCATAATTGACCGCGTGTGAGAGAAGATCGCTCTCGTACTGCGTGTTGATCCGGAGCAAGGTATGGCCGAACATGGAAGAAGGGCTGTTCAGGAGGGTGTTGGGAAAGACCAGCACCACAGATCGGGGGTTCACAGCGGCTAAAGCCTTCTCGAACCTGGCGCAGTCGGCCTTCGGCAGGCGCTGCTCTTCGATGGCAAGCTCTTCACGAAGCCAGGTGTACCGTGCGATGAAGCGGCAGCGCGGATGCTCCTCGTCCTCCTTCACGCCCTCCTGGAAAAAGGCAGCGAGCGTGGCATCCAGCTCGGTCTCAGGGTTGCGGCTGCCGTCGGGCGCATTGAAAAAGCGCGGATCGTCTACCAGGCTTTTAATGCCGGAACCGGCAGGCTTGTAATGAAGAAGAACCTCCCAGGTCCGCGCGCGGGCGAGCCCTTTTTCCCGCGCCAGCCGCTGCAGCTCGCCGAGATACCCGTCCGGCGGAGTCCCCGCGGCTGCGGCCCCCGTCAGGAGGGAGGCGAAGAGGGCGAGGCAAATAAAAAGGCATGCAGAACAAAGCGTTCTGCATGCCGGGGTGTGACGTTGCAAAATAAACACCCGGATACGAAATAGCATTATTTCGAAACGGTCGAGATGTTGTCCATCACGCTCGCCATCTGAACGCCAGGAGAGGTGAAGATGCGGGCGAAGCCGGACTGCAGCTGCCCGTAGAACTCGGCGCGCTTCTCCGCCGGGATCTGCAGGAGTTCGGCAAAGGCATCGAGCGTCTCGCCGCGGCCCTGGGCGATGTCACGGGCCAGGTTGTCCATGTTGGCGACCATGAACTCGTTGATCTGCACGTTGCTAGCGAAGTTCTTGGGCTGCTGGCAATCGGACGTACCGGTGGTGATGCCGAAGGTCTGGTTGCCGTACGTGCCGTTGGTCGTCGCCTGGAACGTCTGGAGCAGGACCGAGTTGTCAGCGGCGCCCTTGAACAGCATGGTGCCGAGACCACAACCCGTATTCGTGTGAGCCTGTCCGGCTGCGAACGCGGATCCGACCAGCACGAGCGTTACTGCCACTACTGCTGCGACAATTGCGAGTTTCTTCATAGTGCCTCCTTCTAGATTTTAAAAATAGAAACCGTGGAGTAGATTAAAGCGCATTTTACCGCCTTTGTCAAGACTCTTTCGTTGATGGTCCGGCGGTAGGCTTCTGCCGCAATATATTGGAAAGGTAGTCCAGCAGATTCTTCCTAACCGCGTCATCACCGAAGGACTGAACATGCCCGGGCCGAGCCGTGAGCCAGAACTCCTTCGGCTGGCCGGCGGCCTCTGACAGGATTCTGCCGTGATGCATGGGAACGACCGGGTCATCAAGCCCGTGCAGTATGAGGACCGGCATCGGTGAGATCTTTCCTATCCATTGGTCGGCGCTGTACCGGTCCGTAATGGTCCATGACAGCGGATACTGGAACGGCCACGTGAGCCAGAAGCTGCCGATCTTTTCCCGCGCGATGCGGCGATAGCCCGAGAAAGCGCTGTCGACGACCAGGGCGCGGATGCGGTCCTTGTGCGGGGAATTCGCAACGGTATAGATGGCGATCGACCCGCCGAGGCTTTGGCCAAGCACCACGACGCGGTCCGGGTCCGTCTCGGGCATGCTGAACAGCTTCTCCAGTGCGGCGTCGGCATCGGCGTGGACGCCTTCGAGCGTCGGTTTGCCGCCGGAGAAACCGTAGCCCCGGTAATCAACGATGAAGAGGTTGTAGCCTTCCTTCACAAGCCACAGGACGCTGTTCACATGGGTGCTCAGGTTCTGGGCGTTGCCGTGCAGGACCAGGATGCTGCCGCGGGCGTTCTCCACCGGAAAGTACCATCCGTGCAGGACCATGCCGTCGCCGGCCTGGAACACCACGTCACGATGAGTGAACAACTTCACCGCGGGCCCTTCCTGCATGACCCTTGACGGGTAGAAGAAAAGGCCGCTGCAGCCCGTGGTCGCGAGCAAAAGAAGCGCTAGTATGAAGCGATGGAGTAATCTCATAAGCTATAGAAAACTATTGGAACGCGGATTTTCGTGGATCAGATCTGATAGGTCAAAATCCTCGGTTCATGAGAACTCAAGTTCATAATAATCGGCAAACGTCTGTCTCGCGCAAAGCCGCAACGTACGCAAAGAAAGACAGCGGCAGACAACCACTAAGTGAGTCAAAAACAAGAGAGAGACGATATTAGATCAGAACCCAGCTTATCAAACAGGTTTGGCATCTGCCTTTACGGCAATGCTGTCATCCGCGACCATCCGCGTCCAATTGCCTTTGTTTCCCGCTTGATAAAAAAGCCCCTTTGGGTGATACCCAAAGGGGCTTGGTTTGCATCCGTTAACCGTTCTATTTCGCGAGCTTCACGATATCGCCGGCGTTGAATCCGGTGCCCGAGGACGGCGAGGCAATGGACATGTCCGCCTGGTCGCCCAGGTCGTTCTGGGTCACCAGCGCCTGGCCGATCTTGGACTCCGTCGTGCCGAGCTTCATCTTGGTCACCGGGTCGATGATAGCCTTGCCTGCGCGGTATACGTCAAGTTTGGTCCCGACCTTCAGGCCGGACTTTTCGCCGGCGTTGATGTAGAGGCTCTTGCCTTCGACCTGCGCGACCCTGCCATTCCATTTGCGCTTGCCAAGCCCCTTCGTCATATTGACCATGGCCTTCGTCAGCGCGTCGCGAAGCGCCCCGTCGCGGAGATCGGAATCGTAGGACGACTTGCCGCCCATGCCGAGCACGCGGCCCACGCTCTTTTCGTAGATGCCCGCTCCGGAATCGGCCATGAGCTGCACGCCCGTGGTCGTGTCGACAATGCGGTAATCCACCGTCACCCGGGCGATCTGCTTCTTCGACTTGTAGACCAGCATGTCCTGGCCTTCCTCAGCCTCGGAATAGGCCGTCACCGCGCCCGTCACAATGGCGTTCAGACCCATGATCTCGCCCATCTTCGCCGCCGTATCGGGATTGATGGCGCCCGTTGCGCCCTGGGCCTGCTGATGCATGATGGACTCGATGTCCTGCTGCGGGATGACGATGAACCGTCCCGTCTTTTGTAAAATTGTGCCCAGGATGTCGGCAGCCGCCTCGCCGATCCCGAGGACCTTCGAGGGGGTCTTGTTCTGGAAGTTCACCACGCCGACCCGGAGCTTCGGCCCCTGATACTCATCGACGTCTGACGATGTCTTGGCCAGTTCCTTCGACGTACCCGTGACCGTCGTGTCGTCCTTCACCGCACCCGAGATCTTGGGCGCGCACCCGGCCATCGCCAGCATTCCCGTCACGACCATCATTACAACCATCAACCGAAGTACTGCGTTCATTGTAACCTCCTTGAATATGGTCCGAATATCGGTAGTATCTCTGTTTATTATTTTTCTTTCTGCTGCGCCGGCATCATGATCTCCATGAAGTTCTTCGACTCAACATAGCCCTGCGGGATCTCGAAGACCGAAGCAGGCGACGACTTCAGCACGATGTTCTTGAGCTCCGTCGTCATCTTGAAGTCCTTGTTCTCCACCTCGCTCTTGATGGTCATGCCGCCCAGGTCCCTGGCGTTCCAAATGAACCCTTCTTGCGGCTTTTCGCTCTTGTAGGTGATGACCACCTTGTACTTGTCGCAGGGGTGGCCGTCGATCGTTTCGCTTCCCACCTTGGTCTTTTCGACCTTCGGCTTCTCGCCGGAGGGGTTCTCGGTCTCGGTGTTGACCAGGTACTTCTGGACGTTCGGGTAGAGCGTGTAGCCTGTCTTCTTGTCCCCGCGGTTCAGCATGGTCATCCGGCTCATAGGCGACTGTTCCGCGTCCTTCGCGCCGGAGGCCTGCATCATCTTGGACAAATCCATTTCCATCTTCATCTTCGGCCCGGTGATCCAGAGCGGCGCATCCATGACCCAGCTCTTGTTATCGCTCTTGTTGAGGCTCACCGAATGCACGACAGCGTAGAAATCTTTTTTGCCTTCCCAATCCATGTAGCCGAAGGACGGCGGCGGAGGCGACTTGATCTCCGGCATGGCGAACTTGAGCGCCGCCGGGGCAGCGGGCGCCGCGCCTGTTCCCGGGCCCCAGCCCAGGTTGTCCGTTACCAGGCGGGCAAGCTCCTTGGACTCGGCCTCGAGATGGGTACCCATGGCCTTTGACAGCAGTTTGGTCCCCAGGCCCATGATGAGCGAGTCTTTCGTGCTCTGGTTCGTCGTCGTGCTCTGCAGCAGGACCCACGGCGCATCCTTGTCCCTGGCGTCAGCCGCCCGCGCGCCAAGCCTCACCAGACCGCTCGCCAGGCCGGACGTGCCCTGTTCCTTCTTGACGCCGAGCCCCCGTTGCCACGCCGGTTGGCCCGTCGCGGTGTTCACGATCTTGAACATGCCGCGCACCTTTTTCGCGTTGTAGAGGCCTGTGGTGGTCTCGTCGAAGTCCATGAGGGTCCCGTACAGCACGCCTTCGACACCGAGGGTCTCTCCCAGCTTTTGCGGCGTCGTCAGCTCCAACTGGCCGCCCAGGCTGATCCCCATGCGGTCGCGCAGGATCTGGTCCGTTTCCTTCATATCCTGGACGACATAGGACCGTCGCGTCAGGGCATCGACCATCTGCTTCCGGACCACGTCGGGGCCATCCACATCGGTCGTATCGTTCTTCATCGGAAGGACCGCGACACGCTTCATCGGATTGCTCGGGTCCGTCGGGAGCGGCGCATGAGGTATCGCGCAACCTCCGATCGCCAAGGTCAGTACGGCAAGGAGCGAGAGCCATCGGAACCGCGTCTTCATGAGTATTGCCTCCTAGATTTATCTTTGGAAAAAATAAAGGTCGCTAGTTGCAGGTGCGGCCGGAAAATCAGGCGCAGTCCTTGATTAGCAGTAACAATCGTACCGTAAGATGGCTGGACTGTCAACCCCAAAAAGGAAACCAAAAAGTGCGGTGGGACGATCCTGTACGCAAAGATCCGGCGGCAATGAAACCGTTTGCCTTCTCCCCGCCCCCGTGGTACTGTACCTCCCCATGAAGATCGTGGACATCCTCGGAAAGACTGGGCTCGTCGCCGATGCCATGGGGCAGGCCTACGAATTCCGTCCCCAGCAGATGGAGATGGCCGAGGCCGTGCAGAAGGCGCTCCGGAGCAAGACCCACCTCGTCGTCGAAGCGGGCACCGGCGTCGGCAAGAGCCTGGCCTACCTTGTTCCGCTCATCCTCTGGGCGCGCGACGAGAACTGCCGCGTCGTCATTGCCACCTACACCAAGGCCCTCCAGCAGCAGATCATCAAGAAGGACATCCCCTTTCTCAAGACCGTCCTGGGCGACTTCCGTGTTGCCCTGTGCGTGGGCGGCGAGAACTATCTCTGCCTGCGCCGCTTCGACCAGCTCCGCATGGGCGACCTCTACGAGCAGGCCGAGATCGATCCGCTCAACCGTCTCTTCCAGTGGTCCACGCACACTCGCACCGGCCTGCGGAGCGAGCTCTCCTTCGAGCCGCCCTGGGGGCTCTGGGGAAAGGCCTGCCGCGAAGCGGACCTCTGCTTCGGCAGGGAATGCGCCAATTACAAGGACTGCTTCTACCAGAAAGGGAAATTGCTGGAGCAGCAGGCCCAGGTGCTCGTGGCGAACCACCACCTCTTCTTCGCCGACATGGCAACGGGTGGCAACGTCCTGCCCCAGCACAAGGCTGTCGTCTTCGACGAGGCGCACCAGATCGAGGACGTGGCCACGGATTACCTCGGCATCGAGGTGTCCAATTTTTCGGTCCGCTATCTCCTCGACAACCTCCTGAGCCAGCGCACCCGCAAGGGGCTCCTCACGCGGCTCAAGGTCCAGGGCGGGGAGGTCCACGTGGCGCGGGACCTGGTGGACGACCTGCGGCTCACGGCCGAGAACTTTTTTTTGAACCTCCACGACGCATTGAAACAGGAGACCGTCCTGCGCGTGCGGCAGCCCGGCATCATCCCCGACATTCTGAGCGTGCCGCTCACCAAGCTCAAGGACGCGCTGCTGGCGCTCAAAGTCGACACGCTGGAGGAAGAGCAGGAAGTGAAAGCTTTCGCCGGCAGGGCGGGGGGCATGGCCTCGGCCATCCGGCAGAACCTCGATCAGGGGCAGGAGGGTTTTGTTTACTGGGCCGAGCGGGAGAACAAACGCTATCGCCTCGTTGCCTCGCCCATCGACATTGCCGAGACACTGCGGGAACACCTCTTTGGCAGGCTCGATACCGCGGTCCTTACCTCCGCCACGCTCTCGGCTTCCGGGTCCTTCAATTATATTAAAGGCCGCGTCGGGCTGGATGCGCCCACAGACCTCCTGCTCGATTCACCCTTCGATTTTGAGAACCAGGCCCTGCTGTACATCTCGCCCGGCCTCGATGACCAGCAGGCAGCGGGCTACCAGGAGCGCTTCGACCGGGAACTGATGGCGGTCCTGGGCATCACGCGGGGCAGAACGCTCGTCCTGTTCACCAGCTACGGCCAGCTCCGGAAGACCCGGGAAACGCTCCGAAGCGCTATGCCCAAACTGGGCATCCTCTGTCAGGGAGAGATGCCGGCCTACCGGCTCATCGAGCAGTTCAAGGAACAGCCGAATGTCGTGCTGCTCGGCACCGCGTCATTCTGGCAGGGCATCGACATCCCCGGAGATGCGCTCCAGTGCGTGGTCATCGCCAAGCTCCCCTTCGCCGTGCCTGATGAACCGCTCATCGAGGCGCGCATGGAACGGCTGAAGAACCCTTTCTACGAATATCAGGTACCCCAGGCGACATTATTGTTCCGCCAGGGTTTCGGCAGGCTCATCCGGACGAAAACCGACAAGGGCGCCGTCGTCGTGCTCGACACGCGCATCATGACGAAGAACTACGGCAAATCCTTCCTTAAATCCATCCCCAAGTGCACAATCACCGACGACCGCGAGGAGTTCAGAAAGTTCTTTGATGGACTGAGATCCTGATCGGGAAAGCAGAAAGGCCCGTACCGAATGGTACGGGCCTGTATTCTCTTGATCTGATATCCTTTCCCAACGCAGCCTATCGCTGCTGCTCATCATTGTGTCAGACGCGCAAAGTAGCCATGGTGGCTGTCCCCGGCGATGGAAGTGAAGCTCCCCGCGGCCAGCACCCGGCTGCCGTTCACGGCAACAACATCGATCGATGCGTCAGGCTGGGGATTCCAGCTGGTGGCATTTCCACTTCCCGTTTCCAGAGCGGCAAGGCGATCACGTGACGCTCCGCCGATAAACGTGAACATCCCGCCGGCATAGAGCGTACTCCCGTTCAGCGCGACTGACATCACCGCCATGTTCGCGCCGGGATTCCATGACGTGGCCGTCCCCAGGGACGCATCGATAGCCGCAAGATAATTCCTTGACTGTCCTCCGATGGAAGTAAAGTATCCTCCTACGTACACGACCCCGTTGCCAACTGCGAGACTCTTAACCCACATATTGGGCGCCGGGTTCCAGGTCGCTGCAAGACCTGTTGTCGAGCTCAATACTGCCAGGCCAGATCTGGTCTGACCGCCTATGGACGTAAAGTCCCCCGCCGCATAGACCATACCACTGTTCACGGCAAGAACGCGAACAGTTGAGCTCGCCTGCGGATTCCACGATGTTGCCGTCCCCGTCGTCGGGACCAACGCGGCGACGTTGCTCCGAGCCGCCCCGCCGATACTCGAGAAGGATCCCCCGGCATAGACCGTACCGCCGCTCACTGCGATCGCATATACAGAATTATTTGGCGCCGGGTTAAAACTTGTGGCGCTGCCATCCACCGTGCTGACCGCGGCGAGATCGATGCGCGATGCGCCGCCGATCGTTGAAAAGCTGCCGCCCACATAGACGGTCGTGCCATCTATGGCAAGGCATACGATGTTCGTGTACGACGGGTCCGACGGGTTCGGGTCCCAGGAAGTAACAGTGCCGGCAGCGTTGATCGCCGCCAGCCTGCTTCGCGGCACGTTGTTGACGGTGATGAAATCTCCTCCTGCGTAGGCCGCCCCGCCGGACACGGCGAGCGCCCAGACACGGTCGTTCATGTTCCCATTCCACGCTGCAAGCGCGCCATCAGTCGCGTTCACGGCAGCGATGTTGTTTCGAGGCTGTCCGGCCAGCGTGGTGAAGTTCCCCCCCGCATAGAGGACGCCGCCGGATAACGCCAGTACGTTGACGGCTGCATTAGCGTTGGCGGTCCAGGGCCGCACCGCCGGCACTGTTCAATGCGGCGAGATAACTCCGCGCTTGCCCGCCGATGGCCGTATAGTTCCCTCCGACGTACATCGTACTGCCGTTCACGATGATCGACGATACGCTTCCGTTCGCATCGGCCGACCAGGAGGTGTCGGCACTGCCGTCCGTATCCTTAAGCGCCGCGATATTGCCGCGCGACTGGCCGCCGATCGACGTGAACATTCCTCCGGCATAGACCGTCGTGCCGCTCACGGCCAGTGCAAAGACAGAATCGTTCGCATTGGGGTTCCATGCATGGACAGCGCCGTTTGAAACGCTCACTGCCGCGATATGGTTTCGCGCCTGGATGTCGACCATGGTGAAACTTCCGCCGATATAGACCGTCGCGCCGTTTACGGCAATGGCAGAGACGGCCCCATTGGTGTCGGCTGCCCAGGATTGCGCTGTCCCAGACAGGACATCGAGTGCGGCGACGTTGCCGCGCGAAGAACCTCCGATGCTGGTGAACAGCCCGCCGGCGAACACGGTGCCGGTACCTTTGGCGAGAGAATAGACAACGGAATTCGCGTTGGGATCCCAGAGGCAGTCGACCGCGCCGCTGGACATGATATGGGCGATGTTATTCCTGGTCACGGTGCCGACCTTCGAGAACGATCCGCCGATGTACCAGCCGCCGCTCCCGTCAGCAACAGCGGCATAGACCGGGCCGTTCACCCTTGCATACGATGACCAAGGCGCGGCATCGATGGTGCTGAGCGGTGCTCCGTACCCCGTGCTTCTCCCGACGCGCGTAAAGTCCCCACCGATGTACGTTGTGCCGTCGGAACCCACGGCGATGGCGTTCACCCTGCCGTCCGTCACGACGTCCGACAAGGTCTGCGCTGCCGGCTGGTTTGTTGTGGTCCCCCCTCCACCACCGCCTGTACCGCAGGAAACAACCGACATAAGAAGGACAACCAGGGACAAATATCTTTTCATCGAACGGCTCCTCTGGGGACCGCGAGTACCTCGCGGCCGGGATGAATGACGTGGCCTCAAGAATACCACTATATTAGGGATTGTCAATAAATATATGTTAAGCCCCGCCTTTTGACGCTCCTGCGAAACCATCCTTTTTTTGCTATATTTGAGCCATCTGCCGCCGCATCATTCTTACAGCATCAAGGGGTCATCGTTGAAAAACCTTCTGGTCGCACATGATCTGAAACCCATGATGTTGAACGCTATGAGCTTTCTCCACCGCTCCGACATCGCCCTCCACTCGGCAGCGACCAATGAGGAAATCCTCATGTTCCATCTGGAGTCGAAGGCCCACCTCATCGCCACGCACCCGGCCCTGCCGGGCATGACCTGCGATTCCTTTTGCGACATCATCAGGAAGAGCGACTCGATGAAAAAGGTCTCCATCCTCCTCCTCTGCGACGGCAGCCCGCAGCAGCGGGAACTTGCCAGAAGGTGCAACGTGAACGCGGTGCTCACGCGCCCGGTCGAGACCAGGTTGTTTGCCGGCAAAGTGCAGGAGCTTCTCGACATCCCCCCGAGGCAGGCCTACCGTGTCGTGCTCAACATCGCCGTGGAGGGTATGCATAACAACCGCCCGATCATGTGTAATTCGGAGAACATCAGCACTACCGGGATGCTCATCAGGACCAGGGAGCATCTTGCCGAGGGAAATCGCGTCGATTGTTCCTTCTATCTTCCCAATGGCTCACGCGTGAGCGTGACCGGGGACATCGCCAGAGTTTTCAAGACGGACCAGGCATCCGATGCCATCCATTGCGGGATCCGTTTCCGGATGTTCACCCCCGGCACCGAGTCAGCGCTTGCGGCGTATGTTAACCATGAAATGCAGCGCCAGCACTTGACCGATCAGCACGCCTCAGCCCAGATCGCCTGACCATTTCAAAAAAAGGGCGGTGGTCTGTGAAGACCTCCGCCATAATCCGCCCTGCGACCCGTCCGTTGTTCCCGTTCTATTCTTTGTGCCTGTTTCCCCTACACGTTCCTCCCGTCAATGCTCAGCGGCCCAGAGCCGAAGTGCGCTATGAGCAGCGCGGCGCCCAGCATGGAGACGTTCTTCATGAACATGATCTGCTGCATCTGCGCCATGTTGGGATCGGTCATGGCCCAGAAGTTGTGCATCATGACCGTGACCGGTACGAGAAAAAGCACAATAAGCCAGCCGCCCCACTTCGCCCGGTATCCCAGCGCTATGCTTAAGCCCCCCGCAAGGGAGATGATGCCCGAAAGCGGTACGGCGATCGCAGCCAGCGGCACCCCTTTGCCCGCCGCGTAGGCGATGGTGTTCGCTGTGAAATGACCCGGCCCTGCCATCACGAAGATCAGCGCGTACAGGACCCTGCCCAGCAATACAATGTAGTTCATGTTCTCCTCCTTGGTCTTGCGATGGATTATCCTATAAACGGCAGTTGGACGCTGATTTCCAAAAGTAGGCGCTTCTAAGCGACGCGGATATCCGCGGATAAAACCAGAACTTCTAGTCGAGAAACGACTCACCGTCAGGTCGAAGAATTTACCCGCAGAAATTTGGGTTTCTTCCTAGCCTTTATCCGATGTTATCAGATTTTATCCGCGTCCAAAAGCTCTTTACAGGATTATGGTCACCCCTGGTCCAGGATCGTCCGCAGCCGATCGGCGTACTGCTTGCCTGCCTCATCATCGGTGACGATATCAATGTCCTGCGGACGGGACACACCCAGGCCCAGCTCCACGGCGCGGCTGATCTGTTCCTGGTCGAAGATCTTCTTCTCCATGATGTCCCGGTTGCTGCCCAGCTCCTTGAGGATGGCGACACCGACGGCATCGATGGCGATCCGGTCCGTACCGGCAAGGATGACATCGGACTTTTTTCTCGTTCCCTTGCCCGGCCCCCCGTCTACGAAAGCCTCGATCCCGTCCAGCAGGATCAGCGACGGCATGTAGGCCTGGTTGATCTCGGCGATCATCTTTCCCATGCTCATGAAAGATGAATGGAGTTCGGCCATGTTGCGCTTGCGCGTGATCCCCACGGAAAGCTTCAGGGACATGGTGAATACGCCGCCGTAGGCATGGGTCTTGAGGCAGCAGGTGGTGACCACGCAGGGCGACTCGAGTATGGGCCGGGCCACTTCAAAACCGTTCCTCCAGCTGCTCTGCTCCGGCTTGATCCGCACCCAATCTCCGGCAGTGAGCGTCTCGAAATCGATGAGCCCCGCGCCGCGCTTCTTGCAGAGTTCGGTGATGCCCTTGTCCTGAAGGACATCCGCCGTATCGGGAGGGCCGCTCCGCTCGCCGATAGTGATGCTCTTCGCTCCCCTGTCCTTGAGCTGAACGATGAGCTGCACCAGGGTGTCGTTGTGGGTAGAGCCGGGGAATGGGTCAGCGGTATTGAAGTTCGGCTTGAGCAGGACATC
>Ga0334722_10003242_pt1 | contig 17686 bp, 14 predicted proteins | sample C3_bottom_MG_FD_207210 | JGI IMG/M metagenome (GOLD analysis project Ga0334722, IMG submission 207210) | Sediment microbial communities from Yellowstone Lake, YNP, Wyoming, USA - C3_bottom | ecosystem: Environmental > Aquatic > Freshwater > Lake > Sediment | place: USA: Wyoming | collected...
GTTCTGGGTTTGACTCGGCAAAACCGGCGGCAGAACAGGAGTTGTCGTGTTGATTTCATTAATTGCCATATCATTTCTCCTTTTAGGGATCCACTATTTGCCTTTTCACTCGGAAGATGCAGAAGATGCCGAATAGACCCTTTGTAATCCCTTTTTTTAAATTAAGCAGGGATTAGCGTGCCGTCAATAGAGATCAACGGCAATGAATGCTAGTTCCTAGGAGTATTCAATGTGTAATTGTTTTAGGGATTGAAACCTTGGGCCATGGCATGACAGGAAAGACGGCCCCAAATCCCTTCGCAAATTTACTCCTTTGTCTCCACCCTTTTGAGAAGGCTCGTTTTCATCAGGGTAAACGATTCGACCAGCAGATAGTGTGCCGCAAGGCTTCCAGCGCCCGTGAGCCGTAGAGCTGATCGCCATGTTGGTAAATTAGCGTTATAGCCCGGCATGGTGGTAAGCGAGGATTTGGCTACAACCCGCGGATTATTCAGGGGAAGCAGTTTTGGGGCAGCAAACCGGCTCGATTGGATTGGCGACCCCACCCAACACGACTTCCTTAAATTAATCGTCCAGCAAGGTGGCGGGCAGGATGGTCTGCTTGCCAAAAGTCTCATTGATCCGATCCACCGCTTGATTGATTTTCCGGCGTTTGGAAACCCTGCCGCCATCCCCGTCAAAGAGCGAGGCCGGGCGCATTTGCCCCGAGTCCAAGAGATTGGTCGCGGTGATTCCCATGAGGCGCAACGGCTTGCGGCCTGCCAGCGTTTGCGCCAGCAGCTTGCACCCAGCCTGATACAGCGCCTCGTCATCGGCAGTTGCGGCATTCAACGTCTTAGAGCGGGTAGTCTGGACAAAATCATAATATTTGGTCTTCAAGACCACAGTCCTGGCCTCAAGCCCCTGTCTTCGCAGGCGTTTGCCCACCTTCACCGCCAAGGCCAGCAACTCTTTCCTGATCACGGCTAGGTCTACGAGATCCTCGGCAAAAGTTTCCTCATGCCCCACCGATTTGGCGGCCCGCGCTACTTCAACTGGCCGGCAATCAATACCCTGCGCCGCTTCATGCAGATAGCTCCCCTGCTGCCCCAGTTTCCTGACCAGAATCGCCACCGGGAGCCGGGCCAGGTCGCCAATCGTCCGTACCCCGAGCAATTCCAGCTGCTTCATGGTGGCAGGCCCTACCCCCGGCAACGTGGCGATAGCGAGAGGTGTCAAAAAAGCAACTTCCGACCCCGCCGGCACCACGGTCAGGCCATCCGGCTTATTCATGTCCGAGGCAATCTTGGCCACCAGTTTTGAGGTGGCAACCCCAGCCGAAACCGTCAACCCCACCTCAGCCCGCACCTGTCGCCTGATCATCTCGGCAAGCTCGGCCGTCGGACCAAAGAGTCTCTCCGTGCCCGTCACATCGAGATAGGCCTCATCAAGTGACAGAGGCTCAACCAGCGGCGTATAGCGTTGAAAGATCGCCATGATTTGGTCTGACACTTCATGGTAGCGCGCCATGCGAGGCGGCAGGAAGACACCATGCGGGCAGCACTTCCTTGCCGTCATCATGGGCAGGGCGGAATGCACCCCAAAGCGTCTGGCCTCGTATGAAGCCGCCGACACCACCCCCCGCAGTTCTCCACCACCGACAATCACCGCTTTACCACGCAAATCCGGGTTATCGAGGATCTCCACCGAGGCGAAAAAGGCATCCATGTCCAGATGGATGATTGAACGTGGCAATTTCAGCATAGAACCGTCAAAAAAATGACAAAACTAGCCGGACGCGGTCCACCTCGTCCGGCGACAAACTAGGCAAAATTTGCCGAGCAAAGCGCTGCCTCATCAACCGATCTCTCCTTAATTCCAAATTAACCAAAAAACTTATTTCCATATAAAACGGTATGTTGGCACCTGATTGAACGCTAACAAAGCACCAATCCTTACTCGCCTCCGCCAGCAACACGAGTAACTGGCACACAAATGGCATCAAGTAAATAGTCAGAAATGCCGATAGAGGAATAAGAATGAACCACAAAGGAGTCCCAATCATGGAAACACAGAGCGCTGCCGCCGATCTTACCGAAACCAACGCCCTCTCCAGCGTCGCCAATATGAACAGCCTCATCGTCGAACTCGAGCATTACCGGCGCCAATCCGAATGGCTCTCCATGGTCAATGAGCTGCATGCCCGTCTGGCTGGCGTAGTCGACATGCCGGCCATGCTTGAGGCCTTTTCCGTGTGGTTGATGCCGCTGGTGAACCATGACCTTTTGGCCTACAACAACGTCGAACGCTCCCGTCGCCACCTCCTCTGCTCCTGCCATGGCCCGGAACGCCGCCAGGCCATGGCTGTGGCCAAGGAGGCCTTTGCCAATCAACCCGAGTGCAGCGAGTCTTGCTGCTGGACCTCAGGCGACTACTATATCCAAAGTTGGCTGCTCAATCAATTTTCCGGCAGCGGTATCCTTCTGGTGCTGCGTAAGGGTAAAAAGATCGGCGAGTACGAGAACCAATTGCTGGCCAAAGGGTTGCAAATCCTCTGCGAGCCCCTGCAACGCGCCTTGGAATATGAAGATCTCTACGAGCAGGCCAGTCGCGACGCCTTGACCGGCCTCGTTAACCGCCGGGTCTTTGACGAACGAATCGCCTTGGTTCTAGCCCAGGCGGATCGCCATGGCCATCCGGTCACCCTGGCCTGCATGGATTTAGACAAATTCAAGCAGATTAACGACACTTACGGCCACGGAGTCGGCGATCTCGTCCTGCAAACGGTTTCCGGGAACATGGAACGCATGGTGCGCAGCTGTGACATCCTGGCCCGAATGGGCGGGGATGAGTTCATGCTGATCATGCCGGACACCAACCTCGCCGACGCCGAGGTCTTGGCTAATAGGCTCTGTCAGGCCATCAACCAGCTTGATGTCCCGGGCGCTGGCCCTGGCATCTTGGGGATCAGTATCGGCTTAGTGGAATGGCAACCCGGTCTCGACAAAAAGCAATGGATCCAAAAGACCGACGAAGCCCTCTACAAGGCCAAGGCCGAGGGCCGCTGCCGGGTCTGCACCATGTAACTGGGGTGGATAGGCTGTAGGTGTTTAGTCTGTTAGCAACTCCCGTCCGACACCAGTAATCGCTTACACACGACCATAGCGCGCCAGCAGGGCATACAGCGTATCGGCATGGATGGGCTTGGCCACATAATCATCCATGCCGGCATCCAGGCAAAGCTGACGATCCTGCGGCATGGCATGGGCAGTCATGGCGATAATTGGCAGATGGCGACCGGTCCCCACCTCCTGCGCCCGAATCATTCTCGTAGCTTCCAGCCCATCCATTTCCGGCATCTGCACATCCATCAGCACCAGATCAAAGCCATCGTTGATGGCCGAGAGCGCCATGCGGCCATTGTCAACCGCCGTCACCTGATATCCTTGATCCTCCAACAGGGCCAGGGCCAACGTCTGATTGATCGGGTCGTCTTCCGCCAGGAGGATGCGCGTCTTCGGCTGCACGCCCTTGGTGGCCTGCCTCACAGTCGCCGCCTCAACTGTGGCCGGCTGTTGCTGAGCCATGGCTCGATGGATGGCCGCAAGTAAAGCCTGCCGACTCACTGGTTTAAAGAGGCGAGCCGCAATGCCCAAGTCATCGTCAAACTTCCCGTCAACTAGCTGATCCGTGGTGTGCAGCAAGACTGCCCGCAATAGCAAGTCACCGCGCTGCCGGATCTGTTTCAGCAAGGCAACCCCATCCATGCCCGGCATCACCGTATCGACCAAAAGGAGATCAAAATTCGAGCCGGCCAGCGCGGCAAGGGCCTGCTCGCCAGCGGCCGCCGTTGAAACCTTAGCCACCACCCCGTCCAGCATCTCGCGCAAGACCTCCCGGGTTGTGGCGTTATCGTCGACAATCAAAATCGAGACCGCGGTCAACCCCTCGACCTCAGGGGGCTGTTCCATTGAAAGGTCGCTTGGCAGGCCAAGTCGGACGGTAAAGGCAAAGAGCGCCCCCTGACCGGGATGACTCTCCACCCAAATTTCGCCCCCCATCAACTTGACCAGTTGCTCGCAGATGGTTAGCCCAAGTCCCGTCCCGCCATATTTTCGGCTCATGGAGCCGTCGGCCTGACTGAAGGAGTCAAAGATGATCTTCTGTTTGTCCGCAGGCACACCAATCCCGGTATCGCGCACCGAGATCTTCAAACAATACTCCTCGTCTCCCGCCAGAGCAGGGCCTGCGACATCAACCCGCACCACGACTTCACCCTCGTCGGTGAACTTAATGGCGTTGTTGACCAGATTGACGATGATCTGCCGCAAGCGGCCGGCATCGCCAATCACAACCTCTGGGGCCTGGCGGCTGACGGCATAGACCAACTCCAGATTCTTTTCATGGGCCTTGACCGCCATCACCCCGACACTATCATTCAAAAGTTGCGCCAGATTAAAAGGCTCGTGGACCAATTCAACCTTACCCGCCTCAATCTTGGCCACATCGAGAATATCGACCACGATATCCATCAACCGATCCGCCGACCGCTTGATGAACCGCAGATACTCGCGCTGGGCATCCCCCATCTCCATGCTCAACAGGAGGTCGGTAAACCCCAAGATTCCATTCATCGGCGTGCGGATCTCATGGCTCATGTTGGCCAAAAATTGATTTTTGGCCCGATTGGCTTCCTCGGCTGCGATCTTGGCCTGCAGCAAATTTTCCTCGGTTAGCTTACGGAGTGTGATATCGAGACAATGCTCGATGACCTGCACGATCTTTCCCTGGCGGTCAAAGACCGGATGCCCATGGATCTCGATATAGCGCCGGCCGCCATTGGCGTCATAGTGAATATGCTCAAGCAGCGTTGATTTGCCGGTTGCCATGATTCGCTCGATTGTGCAGGGATGGTTCTCGCCAACGCACGGCGTCTCCCGCTGATGGCTGAGCTGATAACAGGTGACCCCAGCCGGAAAATTCATGATGCCCGAGGCCAAATTGGCCAAAGAGATTTTGCGATTCGAGATATCAATGACGTAGAAAGGATGACTTATCGAATTGATGACCGAATACAGGAACGCTTTCTGTTCTTTGAGTTTTTCTTCAGCCCTGGTCCGCTCGGTAATTTCATCTTTTAGCGCCTGTCTCGAGGCAAGCAGACGATTCTCCAAGTGTGAGAGAAAAACGGTGAAGACCATAAAGAGCACGGCGCCAAGCAGAAAACAGGCACCAGCAAGGATACTAGCCACCCTTAGCAACGTATTCTCATCCTTGGTCACATCCACCACGGTCACTATGTCCCCCACATCGTTACCGCTGACATCAATCAGGGGCAGAACCCCGCCATGGAGGGCGGTCTGCCCCTGCCGTATGTGCAGGAGCGACTCAAGGTGTGCATCTTCCGCGCAATCGACCAGATTCTTGAGAAAGCCGATTAATGGCTCTGGCACCGGCGTCATGGTCTGCTTGTCGAGGACATAATGCTGCAAGAGATTCCATTGGTGCAGGTCGCGATTCGATCCACCTCGTTCCCACTCGGCCTGGTGCAGCACCTTCTTGGCGAGAAACACAAAGAGATCAACTCCCAGGATTTGGTGGATCTCATCGATAACCTTGCCGATATTATTGCCCAATTCGACATATCCCAACAACTCGCCCTGCTGCACCCAAGGCCTTACCACCCGTAAAATGAGTGTGCCGGAGGGGGCGAGTTCAAGCCCGCTGGCAGGCTCGCGGCTAACGATGGCCTTCGTGAGCACAGGGCTGTCCAGCCGATCGCCATAGCGATCAGGCTGCTGAACCGTGAGAAAAGTGATGCCGTTCCGGTCATGAAAGGTCAGGCTGGTGACGGTGTATCTATCAAGTATCGTGGCGAAATGGGCCTTGGCCTCGAGCAACAGATCTTCTCTGTCCCGAGCCACAAAGGCAGCGGTCAGGGTTCTATCCGCCAGCACAGGCTCCATGGCGCTATTCATTTCGGAGGTTTCCTCCTTTTCCACTGCCGTTAACAGATTGCTGACACTGGCCAGCTTATCCCGAACCTTATCCGTGATGTGCTCATGCATGAGGTAATAGGTGCCATAGACGAAAATACCGAACAGCAACAGGAAGGTCAGACTGAGAGCGAAAAGGATCGGTTTTTTGATTTGGTCGGAGGGCTGTATCATAGGTGTAACTTGACGGATTTGTTGTAGCTGCAACGGCAGGGGTTGAAGTTCAAATGAGGTTCTTGCAAATATGCTACATCGTGGTAAGATGCGCTCGCCACAGACGAAAACTCCACGTAATCCCACGAAGGATCCCGGTCACCCGCAACCTGAGCCGTTTCCCAGTAGCTAAAAATGCTTAATGGCCAGCAATAAGTCAAGCACAATCGCCCATAAAAAGGGGACGGACTGAACTTACTTGTTGCTTTTATTGTTGACAGAATCGCAGAAACTTGTGAAGAGAAATCAATCTCCCCCTTTAAACTGGCGATGTTTTACATGGTGGTGCAATTCTAATTATTGAATGGAGGACTGTTGACTTATGGAAAAGCGTAAAATGACTCTTGGAATTATTGGAATGGTTGCCCTCCTGGCAACGGCTATCATTGCCTTCTTGCCTGGGCAGGCAATGGCAACGCCCAAAAGTCATGAATATGGCAATGTCGTCATTGATCGGGCAGCCAAAAAAAATCAAGGTCAGCCGGTTATCTTTCGACATTGGTCCCACCGGGCAAAACATAGCTGCCGTCTGTGTCATGTCGATCTTGAATTCTCCATGGAGCCGAATGCAACGGGGATCAAAGAGGAAGACAATAAGAATGGCCGATACTGCGGAACCTGCCATAATGGCAAGGATACCTTCTCGATAACCGAGTGCACAAAATGTCATGCGAAAGATGCGAATGATGCTGAAAAAATGGAAGCTGAGGCCAAGCAGGCGTTTTTGACCCTGACCAAGTCTCTGCCTCGTTCTCCCTATGGCAACAAGATCGACTGGAATAAAGCTGAAGAAGAGAATAAAATTTCCGCCAAAGATTTTATTGAGGGGGTCAGTTTTCCAAAGAAGGATCTTGTGAAAAACACCAGGAATGAACCGCGGAATCCGACGCTCCCCGGTTTGCCGGGAATTATTTTCTCACACAATAAGCATGTTGCCTGGACAGGTTGCGGGATGTGCCATCCTGAGCCGTATGCCCTTGAAAGCGGCAAGACTAAAATGAGCATGAAAGAGATCACCGGCGGTAAGTTCTGCGGTGTCTGTCATGGAAAGGTGGCCTTCCCGCTCAGTGACTGCAGCAACTGCCATTCGAAGCCGGTCGCGCAATAATGTCTTCTTGCCGGAGATCCCTTTGAGTTTCCAGGGCGGAAGACCTCGCGCGCTTGCGAACACTAAGCGATTGTTATGGAATGCTTTCATGCTGGTGGTTGTTGGCGTCATCAGCGTTGGCTGTGTTGAGGAGAGCATCGACAGGTATGTGCTGGATCGGCCCCCCGTAGTACAACAAAACCCTATTCATCAGAAAAAGTACGACAATCCGCCGATGGAGTGGAAAAAATTCAACGAACTGCTCGATATGGCCGTTTACCGTGGGGCGCCAGGGCAATATGGCGATTTGATCATGAGAGGCCGGAGTGAGAAAAAGGGGATGGCGCCGGTTGCCTTTTCACATCGCACCCATCGTGTGAATTATACCTGCCGGGTTTGCCACCTTGAATTGGAATTCAGCATGAAAAAAGGGGAGACTGGCATAACCAGGGAAGATTACCTGAACGGACGTTTCTGCGGTGCCTGTCATAACGGGCGGATTGCCTTTTCTGTAACCCAAGCCTGTAATCTCTGCCATGTGAATGAAGACAAGGCCTCATCTTCTTCGTCGAGCTCACTTCATGAGATGGCTGTAGCCGGGCTTCCGAAGACTGACTATGGCGACAAGGTTAACTGGGTTGAGGCAATTGCAACCGGAGCCATCAAACCAAAAAACACCCTGGAGACAGAACCTGTCAAAACGATGCCCTTGCCGGCACATCTCGAGAGGCCGCTCCGCTGGTCCGCCAATGTGCCAGGCGTCGTTGTCTCTTTCCCCCATAAGGCCCATACCGTCTGGCTCGATTGTGCAAATTGTCATCCTGGTCTTTTTGAAATAAAAAATATGGGGACAGTGGCCTTTGACAAGGAAAAAAATCTCTATGGAATGTACTGCGGCACCTGCCACATGACCGTCGCTTTTCCGATGAATGGTTGTAGCCGGTGTCATCCTGGTCATAAAGACTATGGCAGCGATAGCGGCGGCGGATCCCGGACAAAGGGCAGCATGAAAGGCAGTGGAAACCCTGAACAGTGAACCGGGAACGTCTTGTCTGCACAATGTTTGTTGGACAGGCAAGACGTTCCGACGACAAATCTCTGCTGCCTATCCGTTTCCGTAATTTGTTCACCTTGCCGATTCGAGAAAGATTGTCCCGAATCGGCTCCCCTCCCCTTATAGCCCTGTTTCTCGTCACTCCAACCTTGGCCTGTTTTTAGATATTCTCTCCCCGGGGCATGGGACGACCGTCGGCACCTCCTTTCAGCTTTCACCGTGGCGGCAGAAAGTATTTGCACGCTGTCAACCTTTCCGCTACCATAAAATTCTGGGAACTGTCCAGCAGCACCGCATCTGCGGCCCTGCTAAACAGTTACGGTTCCGGGTATTTGCTCGTTTCTTCGGCTAAAGCTGGATAGGTACAATTCTGGAATGATCAAGGCCGGCGGCGCTCGTCTGATTTGCCGCTGGATAAACGAAATAACCATCATCGAACAAGGATTTTTACTATGAGTGATCTAGAATGGAATAGAACCTTCGCTAACGAGCAGGCAGGAGAAGACCCCGAACTCTTGGCGGAATTGCTTGGACTGTTAAGTGATTCGTCCAAGAGTGATCTGCAGAAAATTAAGAACGGCTTGGCCGCCGGGGATGCGGAAGCGGTAGCGGATGCAGCGCACAGCATCAAGGGGGCATCGGCCAGCCTCGGGGTCGAAGGGCTTAGAGTGGTTGCCCATGATATCGAGAAAAAAGGCAGGGCGGGACAGCTTGGCGCTATCGATATCACTGATATTTGTGAACTGGTGGAAAAATTGGAGACACTGAAGGTGTAGTCGCTGAAGGTCGAGGGTGTCACAATAATTCTTGTCGGGGTAGCCAAGGTTTGCTATATTTCTGCGGCGCTGGTCTGATTATGGGTCAGGCCATTTTTTTTTCAATACCAACACCTTCGTGAAAAATATATGGGACTATTATCGAACTCAGGCACCTTTGTCCGCTTTGCCGTGGAAGGCGAGATGCCGGAAAATTTTTGGGAATTCGCCGCTGAGCGTATTGCCGCTAACGCCTTCAAAGATATTGACGACAACTATGAAGAGTACTCCATCGGTTGGGTGTCGGTGATGAATATGTTTGACTCCCAATTTGCTTATGCCTCCCATGCGGTTGGGGATTATATCGTTTTGTCAATGCGGATTGACGAGCGTAAAGTGCCATCGGCTGTGCTGAAAAAGTTCTGTATGAAAGAGGAAGAACGGGTTCGCAAGGAGAAACAGGTTCCCAAGTTGAGTCGTGGTCATCGGCTAGAGATCAAGGAAAGCATCAAACTGATGCTGACCAAAAAGGCTGCGCCGATGCCTGCGGTATATGATTTGTGCTGGAACCTCGCTAACAACACGGTGCTGTTTTTCTCAACCAGCGCCAAAGTGCATATGGCGCTGGAAGACCTCTTCAAGGAGACTTTCGGTTTGCACCTGGTGCTTCAGGTGCCTTATCTGGCGGCCGCCCATTTGTTGAATCCAGCCCAGGAAGCTGAGCTCGCGGCGATGAACTCCTCCATCTTGCTGTAACGATTTTTTCTTTGTTTGCCGGGAACGCTCCTGCGGGGCGTTTTGATGCTGTTTAAGTTTTTTGTGCAAAGCCGGGTCCAAGGACGCCCAATGACATATGGATTTAGTTGATATTATAGCGGAAAAAAGATTTTTAGGTCAGGAATTCCTGACTTGGCTGTGGTGTAAAAGCGAAGAGCGGAGCGGGGCCATCGACCTGCCTGGCATCGGCGATATCTCTGTCGCCTTTGAAAAACATTTGCTCCTTGAGTATGGCGAGGGCGAGTCCCATGAGAAGGTCATCTGCCAAGGCTTGCAGGCGGAGTTGAATGAGGCTCGGACTGGCCTGCGCATGGGCAAGAAACTTGAACAGGCCCGCATTGTCTTGGGTCGCGGCGAGTATGAGTGGATAATGACGGTTAAGGCCAGCATGTTCGATTTCAAAAGTGTCAAGACGCCTAAAACCATGGCCAGCCAAGAAGATTCGGATGACCCGATGGCGGTTGAAGGGAAGATCTTGGAAAAAATCGGCCTCTACGAACAGGCCTTGCAGCTGGTGGATGAACTCTTTCGACTCTACCTGACTGTCCGTTTGTCGCCGGGGTGGGAGGCGGAGTTGGCCAGACTCCGGGCCTGGATCCGCATCAAAGAATAATTCCAGTTCGCATTCAAACCGATACCTTTGTCGGCTACGCTGTGCTGCTCCTCGGCGTACTGAAGTACGCTCTCGTCGCTGCTCGCTTGCCTTCGCGGTCTCGGTCTGAATGCTTGCTGGAATATTCTTTTGAATGCAACTTAGAATAAGGAAGGCGGAATGAAATTTGAAACGGTGATTGGGCTTGAAATCCACGCCCAACTAAAAACCAATACCAAGATATTTTGTGGCTGCACCACCGCCTTTGGGGCGCCGCCCAATACCAATACCTGCCCGATCTGTCTCGGCATGCCCGGCGTTTTGCCGGTTTTGAACCGCAAGGTTGTGGAATTTGCCATGAAAATGGCGCTGGCCACTAACTGCCGGATCAACCGCAGCAATCAGTTTGCCCGGAAGAATTATTTCTACCCCGATCTGCCCAAGGGCTATCAGGTTTCGCAATTTGATCTACCGATTGCCGAGCATGGTTGGGTCGAGATCGAGGTTGGCGGTATGCATCGCCGGATCGGGTTGACCCGCATCCACATGGAGGAGGACGCCGGCAAGTTGATCCACGACGAGCGCGGCGGCAACAGCTACGTCGATCTCAACCGGGCGGCGGTGCCGCTTATCGAGATTGTCAGCGAGCCGGATATCCGATCCCCGGAAGAGGCGGCGGCGTATCTGCGGAAATTGCATGCCATTTTGCGCTATCTGGACATCTGTGACGGCAATATGCAGGAAGGGAGTTTCCGTTGCGACGCCAACATCTCCTTGCGTCCGCTGGGACAGGAGAAATTCGGCACCCGCACCGAGCTGAAGAACATGAACTCGTTCCGCAACGTCCAGCGCGCCCTCGAATACGAAGTGCGCCGTCAGCGCGACCGGCTGCTGGATGGCGAGAAAATAGTCCAGGAGACCCTGCTCTGGGATCCGGACCGCAATGTCACCACCTCCATGCGCGGCAAGGAGGAGGCCCACGATTACCGCTATTTCCCCGATCCCGACCTGATCCCCATCGTCATCAGTGACGAATGGCTGGAGTCCATCCAAAAAACCATGCCGGAGCTGCCGTCCGCGCGTAAACGCCGCTTTGTCGAGGTCATGGGCCTGCCGGAGTGCGATGCCGAGGTCTTGACCTCGGCCAAGGAGTTGGCCGATTATTTCGAAGAGGCCGCTCACGGCTACGCCAATGTCAAGAAGCTCGGTAACTGGATCATGACCGAGTTGATGCGCGAGTTCAAGGGCGAGATCGGCGAGGATATCGCGGCCTGCCAGGTTCGTCCGCAAGGGCTCGCGGCCCTCCTTGCCCTGATCGACAAGGGCAGCATCAGCGGCAAGATTGCGAAAACCGTCTTTGCCGAGATGCTCACCACCGGCAAGAACCCGGAAGAGATTGTCAAGGAGAAGGGTCTGGTGCAGATGAGCGACGCGGGAGACATGGTCAAGGTCGTCCGCGACATCCTGGAGAAGAACCCCGAGCAGGTGGCCCAATTCCGGGAGGGCAAGACCAAAGTCATGGCTTTTTTCGTCGGCCAGCTCATGAAGCAGACCCAAGGCCGCGCCAACCCACAGATGGCCAATGACCTGTTTATGAAGGAGCTGGGGTAGGCGCTTTTCGCCCCTCACGGGGACAGAACAAATCGCTGTGCTAACCAGCGCCCTACACGATGGACAAATAATCAAATGCTCAGCTTTCGGAGTTGGGTAACAGATTGGAATTATGAAAAATATAAAGCTATATTCACTCGTCTTTCCGGCACTCTGTTCAGTCCCCGCTTGACGGGGGTGTTGTTAGCCGGAATCCAGTTCTTCTAATATGCGGAGATTTTCTGGATGCCGGATCAAGCCCGGCATGACGGATTAACTGCTATTTTTTCATGCAACCATTGTGAAATCGCATAAATGAGCAACTCAGAAAGTTGAGTCAAATGGATAAAGAAGAGTGGCAGCAGAAGGGCGAAGGCCACCGCCAGCGGCTGCGGGACAAGTTCCTTGAGCGCGGCATGGAGGGCTTCAAGGATGACGAGATCCTGGAACTGCTCTTGACCATGGGTACCCCCAGGAAGGACTGCAAGGACGAGGCCCGCGCCCTGCTCGCCACCTTCGGCACCTTGGCCGGGGTCTTGGAGGCGGCTCCAGCCCAATTGCAGCAAGTCCCTGGAGTTGGGCCAAAAAATTCCTACGCCATCCATTTCATCCAAGGAGTCGCCCGCCGTTACCTCCGGCAGCGGTTGGCTGCCAAGCAGTATGTGCGCTCTTCGGCAGAGGTGAGCGATTACCTGATCCACGCCATGCGCGACCTAAAGCGCGAGGTGCTGATGGTCATTTATCTCGATGCCAGCCACTCCATCATCGACAGCGAAATCGTTGCCGAAGGTACTTTGGCCAGCAATACCGTCTATCCCAGAGAGTTGATCAAACCCGCCCTGGCCCGTCATGCCGCAGCCTTGGTCATTGCCCATAATCACCCGTCCGGCAGCCAGACTCCGTCTGCCGAGGATCGTCGCCTGACCCGAAATCTCTACCTCGCCCTCTCTTTTGTCAATATCAGGTTGCTGGACCACTTGATTGTGGCCGGTTCCTCCCCACCCTACAGTTTCGCCGACCATGGTCTCATGGGCCAGCTTGCCGAGGAATGCGCCGGGCTGCTCCGCTAATGACCGGGCTTGGCCTCTACATTCACATCCCCTATTGTCGAAGCAAATGCGGCTATTGTTCTTTTAATTCAGTGCCATGGCCGGGCGATGGGCCGGACGATTATCTCGATGCCGTGCTTGCGGAGATGGCCCAAGTGGCCGGTGGCTGGGGCTCGGACCGGGTTTTCACTTCGCTATTTATCGGCGGCGGCACCCCGACTGTCTATGATGGCCGAGCACTTGCCCGCTTGCTCGCTGCCTGCCGCACTCAATTTTGTTGGATTGACGATCCGGAAATCACCATCGAGACCAATCCCAATACCGTGACCGCGGCGAACCTGGCCAGCTCCCGTGCTGCTGGCGCCAATCGCCTGAGCATTGGCGTGCAAGCCTTTGATGATCGCTTGCTTGCCGTCATTGGCCGCAGCCATAGCGTGGCGCAAGCCGTGCAGGCCGTAACCTTGGCGAGGCAAACCGGCTTCTCCAATCTGAATCTTGACTTGATCTATGGCCTGCCGACGCAGAGCCTTGACGAGTGGCGGCAGAGCCTCAACGCCGCCCTTGATTTGTCCCCTGACCACCTTGCCCTGTATGAGCTGACCATCGAAACAGGAACCCTCTTTGCCGAGCGGCAATCGCGGGGAGAACTTCCCCTGCCAGACGATGATACCGTTGCCGAGATGGCCGAACTGGGGCATGAGCTGCTGGCGCGTCATGGCTACCTGCGGTATGAAATTTCCAATTACGCCCGACCTGGCTCGGAGTGTCGGCACAATCAGAATTATTGGCGGAATGGCTCGTATGTGGGGCTGGGGGCGGGAGCTGTCTCCTCTTTCGACGGCTTGCGCCTGAAAAACATTGATAACCCTGCGGAATACATGGCCCGGGTACAGGCGGGATCGGTGGCCTTTCAGGATGGCGAGGCCTTGGGCCTTTCAGCCTCGTTTCGGGAAACCGTGATCATGGGTTTGCGGATGCTGGCCGGTGTTTCACTGGCCTCTTTGCGCCAGAGGTACGGGATTGAGCCACAGACCTACTACGGCGAGACCTTGAAAAAATTGCGCGACCGTGGCCTGGTTGAGGTGGATGACGAACGACTGTGGCTAACGCCCAAGGGTCTGCCTGTGGCCAATCAGGTCTTGTCTGAGCTGGTGTAACAGAGCCGATCCTAGAATTTGGCCAGGTCGTTACGTGGATAGGATCAACTAAGAAAGCCTTGCGATACGTTCGCTAACATGCTAAAAATGCGAATTTTCCATAAGGATAATAGTAATGATTCATTTGACCAATATAATCAAACAGCACGGCTCGCAAGTCCTTTTTCAGAACATCAGCTGCCAGATCTTGCCCGGCTCCCGGAACGGCTTAGTTGGCCCCAACGGGGCGGGCAAGACGACGATATTCCGCCTGATCACCGGCGAGGAAGCCCCGGACAAGGGCTCCATCTCCTGCGCCAAAAAGACGGTGATCGGCTATTTCTCACAAGACGTGGGCGATATGGCCGGCCGCTCGGCGCTTGCCGAAGTCATGGCTGCGTCAGCCGAGACCATGCGCCTTGGCGAACAGATGCGGGAGATGGAAGCCGCCATGGCCGAGCCCATGAGCGATGAGGCCATGGCGCAACTGTTGGAGCGTTACGGCGACGCCACCGAGGCCTTTGAACACCGGGGCGGCTATGACTTGGAGAGCAGGGCGCAGGCGGTCTTGACCGGCCTCGGCATTGGCCCGGACGACTACAACCGACCGGTGGAGAGCTTCAGCGGCGGCTGGAAGATGCGCATCGCCCTCGCCCGCATCCTGGCTATCAACCCCGATGTCCTGCTCCTGGACGAGCCCACCAACCACCTGGACGTGGAATCCATCATCTGGCTTGAGGAGTGGCTGGCATCGGAGTTCAAGGGCGCCCTGCTCATGACCAGCCACGACCGCGACTTCATGAACCGTATCGTCACCACCATCATTGAGGTGGCGAACGGCAGCGTCACCACCTACAGCGGCAATTACGACTTTTATCTCAAGGAGCGAGAGATCCGCCGCGACCAATTGCAGGCCAGCTACCGCCGCCAGCAGGAGATGCTGGCCAAGGAGGAGGAGTTCATCGCCCGCTTTGCGGCCCGTGCCTCCCATGCCTCCCAAGTGCAGTCCCGTGTGAAAAAAATTGACAAGATCGAACGGATCGAGCTGCCGCCCGAACAACGGGCCATGCGCTTTGAATTCGCCGAACCGCCGCGTAGCGGCGACGACGTAGTCCGCATGACCAATCTCGGCAAGGTCTGGCCCTTGGACAATGGCCGTGAAAAATCAGTCTTTGGCGGGGTCACCGGCATGATCCGCCGCCACGAAAAGATCGCCGTGGTCGGGGTCAATGGCGCCGGCAAGTCCACCTTCCTCAAAGTGCTGACCGGGCAGACCAAGCCCAGCACCGGCTTTGTCACCTTGGGGGCCAATGTCTTTCCCGGCTACTTCAGCCAGCACTCCATGGAAGTGCTCGATCCGCAACGGACCGTGTTCGAGACCGTGCAAGACGCCATGCCGATGGCCGCCATCGGCACCATCCGCAACCTCTGCGCCGCCTTTCTTTTTCAGGGCGATTTGGTGGACAAACGGATCGAAATGCTCTCCGGCGGAGAAAAGAGCCGGGTCGTGCTGGCCACTCTCCTGGCCCGGCCCTTGAATTTCCTGGTTCTTGACGAACCGACCAACCACCTGGACATCCAGTCCCGCGAAGTCTTACTCGTCGCCCTGCAAAAATTTACCGGCACCGTGGTCCTGGTCAGTCACGACCGTCATTTTTTGCGCTCCCTGGTCAACAGAGTCTTCGCGATTGACCATGGCGAACTGCGAACCTACGAGGGCGATTACGGTTATTATTTGGACAAGGCAAAGTCGGAGAGGGAGAATTGAAGGACTTACGGCGGCATCACTCCGGAAAAAAACCGTTAACGCATTGTGGATACCCCTGGGCGCAAAAGAAGAACTAGCCGTGAGCGCCCCAATTTTTTGAGGAGAGGATGTGCGATGGAAGATCAGAGGGGGCAACAGTCTCGTCATTTCCCGCCCCAAGCGTACTCGCCAGATGTCTGTTCAGAGGAAGAGATCGATCTTGTTGAACTTTGGCGTGTTTTGGTGCGGCAATGGAAGGTGATTGGTGCGATCACCGGCCTGTCGGTTTTGGGGGCTGTTGCCTATGTACTCCTGGCCCCACCGGTATATGAAGCGCAAGCGGTTATGGGGCCGCCTGAGAGCAAATATGTGGAGGCCTTAAATATCCCTGACATCAGCCAGATCACAAGCGCTGATATCTTTGCCAGGTTTACCTGGCATATCAAAAGCAACACTCTGTGGAAGCAGTTTCTTGAGTTAAACCAACCTATATTGCTAGATGGCCTGCCGAACATCAGGGAAGGATCGAAAAACGAAGCCGGTCGTGTTTTTGTGAGCCTCAAGGGCCACGATGCCAAACACATAGCGGATTGGCTGAATGGCTTCATTCTGTCGGCCGAGAAGAAAACCCTCGATGAGTTTTTTGCTGGGGTTGAAACAAAAATAGCCAACCAAAAAAAAGTGATAGAAAATCAGCTACAGATAGAACGGGATTCAGCAGCCCAACGCCGCATAGACAGGGTTGTCATGCTGGAGGAGCAGATCGGCATTGCCAGCGTTTCGAATATCTCCGACAGGATACTCTCCAACCAGGCAACGGGGGAGAACCAAAGCAGTGGTGTGACGTTGAATACCGTGCAAGAGTCGCTGTATTTGCGAGGAGTCAAGGATCTTATTGCTGAAAAAGAAGCGCTGCAAAAGCGAAAGAATGACGAACCGTTTATTGCCGGGTTCCGGGATAAACAGGAGAGTTTGACGCAACTGGATACGGGCTTGAAGCAGTTGCAGGCGGCAAGAGAGATGGCCCATGTTGTTACAGTTGATCAGCAGGCGATTCAGCCCAAAAGTCCTGTAAAACCTCGGCGGATGCTTGTGTTGGCCTTGAGTGCTGTACTGGGTGGTATGCTGGGCGTATTTACCGCGTTTGGGGTCAATCTTGCACAACAGCAGAAACGAGCAAGCGTGGTATGAATTACTGGTCAAGAAAGTTCAGGCGGTAACAGATGCCAAGTGATGACAATCAAGAGATTCGATGGAAACAGCGATTCGCCCACTTCCAAAAGGCTTTTCTCTTGCTTGAACAGACAATAGCAATCGAGCTTCCTTCAGAGGCAGAGCGGGCAGGTCTCATACAATTTTTTGAAATGTCATTCGAGCTGGCTTGGAAGGTCGTCGAAGAGGCAATAATTTTTGGATCCAGGGCTAAAGGTAATTTCAAAAAAGGGTCAGACTTCGATATTGCCGTCAAAGGCAAGGGGATAGATCACGAAGTAGTTGCTTCGCTCTCATTTCTCCTTAACGAAGAGTCTGCAACCCCCTATTTTTTTGATATTGTCCATTTTGAAGAAATTTCCGAAAAAGAGTTGCTTGAGCATGTCAATCGAGTTGGGCAATGTATTTATTCGCGTGAAAGCGGGGCAGAGTGAAAATTGGCTGGCGGCGAGGGTGTAAAATAGTTTGTGTAAATGGCCATTCAGGGGTACTTGCGAGA
>Ga0334722_10003243_pt1 | contig 17679 bp, 14 predicted proteins | sample C3_bottom_MG_FD_207210 | JGI IMG/M metagenome (GOLD analysis project Ga0334722, IMG submission 207210) | Sediment microbial communities from Yellowstone Lake, YNP, Wyoming, USA - C3_bottom | ecosystem: Environmental > Aquatic > Freshwater > Lake > Sediment | place: USA: Wyoming | collected...
GGGCGCAATGACCCTCGGCAGGAGGTAGATAAGCTCGGTCGATCCGTTGCCGACAAGTAAAGACTCACGGGCCACGCCGAGGTGTGCCGAGATGGCCCCTTTCAGCAGGCCGTAGTCGGGGTCTGGGTAGTTGACGAGCGACGGCAGGCCTTCCCTGATGGCCTTCATCGCAGCCGGTGAAGGGCCTAGCGGGTTTATGCTGGCGGAGAAGTCGAGGAACTGCTCCGGCGGTATGCCGAACATCCGCGAGTAGTGGTATATGTTTCCGCCGTGGGGAAGGGACAATGTTTCCTCCTGCCTTAATGTAGGGGCCGACCTATGTGTCGGCCCTTTCATCATTGCCTGCCATGCTATGAATTATCATGTCATTCTGAGCAACGCGAAGAATCTCAAGCTTTTCCCCCATGAGAAACCCGAGATTCTTCGGCCATAAAACAAGCCTCAGAATGACAGAAATATACTCAGTATACCTGCCACCACGACCATCAATACCGCCGTAACATACATCAGCCTGACTGCCGCCGTTATTTTACCGGCGGATAGCGGCTCCACGGGGTCGCCGATGAACGGCTTCACGCTGGCCACCCCGAAGTAGCTGTTCTCACCACCGAGCCTGACATCTAGCGCGCCCGCCGCAGCAGCCTCAGGATACCCGCTGTTGGGGCTCGTGTGGTTACTACGGTCCCTTACAAGCACCCGCCACGCCCCCTTCCACGAATACCTTCCGGCTTCCAGCAAAGAGAGCACATACGCGGCCACTACCATAAGGAGCCCGGTCAGACGCGCGGGTATGAAGTTCGCCAGGTCGTCGAGCCTTGCCGCCGCCCAGCCGAAATGCCTGTATTTATCCGACCTGTATCCGACCATCGAGTCGAGCGTGTTTATCGCCTTGTAGACAAGCGCGAGCGGCGCGCCGCCCAGGGCCAGGTAAAAAAGCGGGGCCACTATGCCGTCAGATGTGTTCTCGGCGACGGTCTCGACCGCCCCGCGCGCGACCTCTTTTTCGTCGAGTCCGTCCGTGTCCCGCCCGACCACCATCGAGAGCTTTTTCCTGGCGGTTCCGATGTCCCCTTCCGACAGAGGCCTGAAGACTTCATTCGCGGCGTCCGCCAGCCCCCTCGCGGCGATGGTCGTATAGGCAAGGTATACCGCCACGGCCATACCCGCCATACCACCCAGGTACCTTGCCGCCAATATTATCAGATAATACGAGGTAAAAAAAACGGGAAGGGTTATCATCAGGACGAGCACGACGCCGGCCGCCTTCTCGACCGCGGGCTTCCTGCCGGGCCGGAGCAATAACCGTTCAAGCGCAGTTACGGCTTTCCCTATGACCTCTACGGGGTGCGGCAGTCCCCTGGGGTCGCCGAGGACAAGGTCGAGCGCGAAGGCGAGGATGATGTTGACCGGTGGCATGGAGGGATTTTATTTGAATCCGCCGGTTTAGTCAACCTTGTTTCTCGCGGTATTGAATATGCCCGCTATCAGGTCTCTCACCTTTTCTCTCAGCTCGTCCGGCTGGAAGGGCTTGGTTATGTAGTCGTCCGCGCCGGACTTGAAACCCTTCTCCACCTCCCAGCGCTGTACGCCGGCGGTGAACATGGCGACAGGTATGTTCTTTGTCTTCTCGTCGGCTTTGAGTATCTCGCAGACCTCGTAGCCGGTAAGCCCTTCCATGTAGACGTCCAGCAGAATCAGGTCAGGCATTATCTCGCGCGCCTTCTCGATGCCAGCGCTCCCGTCGCGGGCCGTGACCACTTCATAATCCCTGCCGAGGACGATGTTGGTGAGGTTCATGATGTCCTTGTCGTCCTCTATCAGGAGCACCTTCGGCCTCGCTGCAGGTGCGGCGGCAACCTGCCTGGCGCCGGCAAACCCGCCTTTTAACACTGCTTCCTCCGGGCCTGTGACCCCAAGTATCATCCTGTCTCTGTGATCCTGGCCGACCGGCAGGAAGATATGGAACGAGCTGCCAGGGCAAATGTCCGGGTTGTAGCCGGGGCTGTCCACCCAAAGCCTGCCGCCGTGAGCCTCAATTATGCCCCTCGCAATCGGCAGCCCGAGCCCGACGCCGCGTCCGAGAAATCTGTATTTGCTGGTGGAGTGCTTCTCTATCTCGCCCACCTCGTAGAACTTCTCGAAAATCCTGTCCGCCTCTTCCTTGTCCAACCCTATGCCGCTGTCCTTCACCTCTATATCCAGGTAGTCGGTTATCGCCCTGCCGTGCGCCTTGACAAAATCTGAGCCCCTGTCGTACAGGCGCGGGGTTATCTCTATCCTGCCGCCGTCCGGCGTGAACTTTATCGCATTTCCAATGATGTTAAGCAGTACCTGGTGCAACCTCTTCGTGTCGATATATATCTCGGGGAACCCGGTGAAATCACCTACCGCCACGCCCTGCTTTCTCTCCATCACGAACGTGTCGAGCTCCGTCATAACGTCTTTTACGACCATCCCGATATTTACCGGCATGAATGCCAGTCTCAGGCCTTTGGCGTCTATCTGCGATATGTCGAGCATTTCGGTGACTATGTTCTTGAGCCGCTCGGCGCCCTTGTATATGCCATCGAGGGCCTCCTCCACCCTCGGGTCCAGCGTTGTGCTCCGGTCGGCAAGGAGGTTGCTGGAGTATCCGGTTATCAGGGACAGGGGCGTCCTCAGCTCGTGGGACATCATCCCGAGGAACTGGTCTTTCATCCTGTCGATGCGGCGGAGTTCCACATTCGCGCGCTCGACTATCTCCAGGTTCTCCCTTATCCTGTTCCTCGATTCCTCCAGGTCCTTGGCGAACTTTTTCATCTCGACCTGGGACGCCTCTAAAGCGACGGTGCGCTCGTCTAAGTCCTCCATCATGGAGATGAGCGCGCGGTTAAGCTCCTCGAGCTCCTGGGTCCTCGACTTGACTTTTTCTTCGAGCGACCCAGTCATGGCAGTAAGCTCTGAGTTGGCGTCCCTCAACGCCCCGCTCTTGACTTCCACTTCCTTCCGGTAGTCCATCAGCGCCTTCGCCATGTCGTTGAAGGAGCCTGCGAGGCTTCCGACCTCGTCCTTCCTCTTGACGGGTAGGCTGACGCTGAAATCGCCCTGCGCTATCCTTCCGGCCAGCATGTCGAGCGAGACAATTGGTTTTGTTATCTTCGCGGTTATGAAGTATATCAGCCAAAAAACGAGAACTACTGTCACCGCAACAAGAAAAGCGATCTTGTGGATAAGATTATTAACCGCGGAAAACGCGTCTTCGCGGTCTTCCTTGACGACAAGCCCCCATTTGGTCTCGGGGATGTAGCGGTACGCCGCAAGTACCTGCGCACCCCGGTAGTCTGCCGTCTCTATGATACCCTCGTGCCCGCTTGACGCATACATAATGGGCTTTGGGGCATCCTCGCCCACAGGTACCCTGAACTTGAGCGGGGCTTCCCGGTTATACCTCAGCCGGTTCAGGAATACTATCTCCCCGCCCTCCAGCCTGCCGATAAGGATGTCGCCGCTTTTGCCCATGCCGGGCCAAGACTCGAAGAACGGGTAAAAGCTCCTGTCCATGCCTATGACGACTACGGCGACACCGCTGATTTTCCGGGGGTCCGAATAAGAAGGGACCGGCGCGGATACCGCCATTGCAATCTCGTTTAGTTCCTTGTTGAAATATATATCCTGTATAAAATACTTCCCGATGGCCAAATTCATGGCCCCCTTGAAGTATCCTTCGTCCTTGCGCGATACGCCGAGGTCGCTTTTCCGGGTGCTTGTCACAACACGGCCTTTTTTGTCCAGTACCGAGACATCGAGGTAGTCGTTGTTTCTCTGGATAACGTTCAGCTCGTTCAGCATCTGTAAATACTGTTTGGAATCCCTGTACCTTGTAGGCATGCCGACGGCCTGAATATTGTCCAGTTCCTGGGCTATATGCTCGTCCCCGGCTATGAAAAGGACGTCGCTGCCCCTCTCGTGGAGCCACGCCCTGACCCTGTCCTTCTGGAGGTCGGCTACAAAGGCAAGGTGCCCTTTTATCCTCTCGCTGAGGGTGGTTTCTTCGCTCTGGAGTGTAATTGTGACTATAACGAGGAGCGGCAATATAGCGAGGAGCATGAAATAGAACGCGAGCTTGCCCCGCATGCTGCCGAAGATGCCTATCTTTATCAGGAAGTCTCTGGTCTTCACTGTTTCGTATCCCGTGCGTTTAACTCTAGACCGCAACCATGGACATTATTTCGCGGATATCCAAGCTATGCTCGACGAGGTCTGCCAGCCGTTCGAACCCTTCTTCCTTGAGCGCGGAATAATCGAGGCCGCCGCCCGCAGCGGAGCTTCCAGACGCCCTCAACCCTTCGAGCAGGTGCGCCCTGAAGACGTCGTTTTCGAAAACGCCGTGCATGTATGTGCCCCAGACCGAGCCGTCCCCGTTCACCGCGCCGTCATCGTAGCAGGTCTTCTCTCCGCCTTTTTCCATCACGGAAAATAGCGGCCTCGCGCCTTTGCCGAGGACCGTCCGGCCCATGTGTATCTCATAGCCCTTCAGCCTGCCAAGCCCCGGCCTGTCAGGCGAGCCTGCGATGACCTGCGCCGTGACCTTGTCCCGTTGAAGGGTTGTGTCCACGTCCAGGACCCCCATGCCGTCCACTTCTCCCTTGTCCGTCTCCACCCCGTGCGGGTCGCGTATCTTCGTCCCGAGCATCTGGTATCCGCCGCAGATGCCGACCGCTTTCCCCCCCGCCTGTATGTATCTCAGGGCCTCTTTCTCGACCCCTGACGACCTGATGTCGAGGAGGTCGTCCACCGTGTTCTTTGTCCCCGGTATTACAAGCAGGTCCGGCCTGCCGAAGTCCTCGGCGCCGCGTATGTACCTGACCCTCACGCCCGCCTCATTTGCCAGCGGGTCGAAGTCGGTGAAGTTCGATATGTGGCCGAGCCTGAGCACTGCAATATCTATGGCGCCGTCGTCCATAAGCCCGGCCTTATTGCCGTCCATGAGGGCCACCCCGTCCTCTTCCTGGACGTGGATGTCCCTGAAATACGGTATAACCCCGAGCACCGGCCTGCCGGTCCTGTTCTTTATGTATTCGAGGCCGCTGTCGAGCAGTGTCACGTCGCCCCGGAACTTGTTTATGATGAACCCGGCCACCATCTCCCGCTCGGCGGAGTCGAGTATCTCCATCGTGCCGACAATGGAAGCGAACACGCCGCCCCTGTCAATGTCCGCGGCAATAAGGACCTTAGCCCCGGCCATCGCCGCGGTCTTCATGTTGACGATGTCGTTCTCCTTTAAGTTTATCTCAGCCGGGCTTCCTGCGCCCTCTATGACGATGACGTCGTACATATCCGCAAGCTCGCGGTAGCTTTCCTCCACGGCCTTGAACGCGGTATCCTTGTATGCATGGTACTCCCTGACCGCCATGTTGCCCACCACGCGGCCCTTTACTATCACCTGCGCGCCGGTGTCGCTGTTGGCCTTCAGGAGCACCGGGTTCATCAGCACCGACGGGGCGATGCCCGCCGCCTCCGCCTGGTATGCCTGGGCCCGGCCTATCTCGCCGCCTTCGGACGTGATGAAGGAGTTCAGGGCCATGTTCTGCGCCTTGAACGGCGCGACCTTCATGCCATGCCTCTTGAAAATCCGGCAGAGGGCCGCGACTATCACGCTCTTACCCACGTGCGAACCCGTGCCCTGGACCATCAGCGCCTTCGCCATCGTCAACCTTTCAGCGCCTTCAGTGCCTTGTCGAGGACCGACTGGTTGGACGCGCCGAGGAGCGGCTTCGTCCTTGCAAGCCCGAGTACCGTGTCCCCGAGCGGGTTCCCTTCGGTATCCGTCACCACCCCGCCCGCTTCCTGAACGATGAGCCAGCCCGCCGCGTAGTCGAAGCTCCTCGAAGGAGACGGCACCAGCACGGCGTCGGTCGCCCCGGATGCAAGGCAGGCCAGGTCGAGCGCGGTCGAGCCGAGGCACCTTACCTTCCTCGATGCCGTCATTAGCGGCATGGCAAGGAGGAGGTCCCTCTTTGGCGACGACCCCTCGACGTTCACCATCGATAGCTCCACCCTCTCGGAGCACCTTATCTTCATCCCGTTCTTGTATGCGCCCTGGCCCTTTATGGCCCAGTACTCGTCGCCGTTCCCCAGGTTTATAATATAGCCGAGCTTCACGTCTGAGAGCTTCCAGCCGGTCGCCATGGCGAGGGCAGTCGAATAAAACGGCAAGCCGTATTTCGCGTTGTTGCTGCCGTCTATGGGGTCGGCGAGTATAAGCGCCTCCCTGTTGCCGAACTCCTTCTCGCCGAGTTCTTCGGACACGAACGTGAACTCCTGCCCGGAGGCATGCGCCTCCTCGAGGACGGCAAGTATGGCGTCCTCGGCCTTCTTGTCGAGCACGAGCGTGGTGTCTCCCGCGGCCCCCTTGCCGAGCGCCCTTCCACGGCCGGAGCCCCGGAACAGCTCTTCCATCTGTTCCCCGACCCTCTTGCCCATCTCTCTGAATGCGCTCAGCCAGCTGAAGTTTTCCATCAAACGAACCTCTTCCTGTATTTGAGCCCGGCCTTGATGTATACGTCCACCAGGGCGGGGTCGAACTTGTCAGACTTCAGGACTCCGTGCACGAAACCGAAAAGCATTTCCCGCGTCTCCCTCGAAACGTCCGGATAGAAGAGCGGGTTTGCCACCACAGCCCCTCTGAACGCATAGAAAGGCGCGGTCACCTTCAGTATTTCCGTGTCGCCGGACTCATTTATGTATTCGCCGTAAAAAAGCCTTATCGCCTCATCGTACGACCCGGCCATGCGGCCGTGCCTCATCAGCGAGAAAAAGACGTAATTGATGGTGAGGGCGGTCAGGTCGTCCGCCGGCTCGCCGTACTCGCCCCTGCTCCTGTCGAGGAGCACAAACGACTTCCCGCCTTTGAACAGTATGTTGCCCGGGTGGAAGTCCCCGTGCACGACAGAGAGCCTTGCAGAGAGAGGCTTGAGCCTTGCCCGCCACTCCACGCACGACTTCTCGATGTCGGCCATCTCGGCCAGGCCCGTGAACCCTGCACCGTCGTAGGTGTCGAACACGCCCATCAGGCACTCGCCGTGGCCTACGGTGTCCCTGAGTTTTCTGTAATACAGTCCAGGCTCGTCCTTTTTTCTGGAATGCATCCTGGCAAGCCGGGACGCCATGCCCTTTATACGCGCCTTGTCCCTGACGCCCAGGCGGTCCGTCCCGCCCATCTCGCGGAGGTCTTCGAAATAGCTCCTGCCGTCTGCCTCCTCCATGACAAGGTAGTATTCGCCGCCGCCGTCTATTGAAAAGATTTTTTTGTCTTTACCGGCGGCAAGCACGTCCACGGCCTTCACATGTCTCAGTAGACGCCCGTATGAACTCCTGGCCAGAAGCAGGACCGCCGCCCTGTCGGACGGGTAGTCGTGCCCGAGCCCGATCGAGCCGTCGAGGGTCTTGACTATCAGCCGTTTTCTGATGCCGTCCTTGGTATAGGCGACCCTGAAACCCTGGCCGTGGCTCCCCCTGCCAAGAGGAGAAACCTTTACGCTTCCCGGCGACGCTCCGTGATATTCGCTGAAATATTCCGATAAAAGTTTTCCGGTCGGCCTCATGTATTAAATATACCACTTCGGGCTAAATTATTCCGGAAAAAGCCATTAAGCTATTATGGCGGTTATTTCGCCGACCTGTTCATGCCCCTCTGGGCCAGCTTGACGTTATCCTGGAGCCCGGGAAACTTGGCGTCGATATTCTCGACGGCCTTGAACTCGGCGTAGGCCTGCTTGTACTGTCCGTTGTTGTAATACGCTATGCCGAGCTGGTTATGGAACTTGGCAACCTCCGGCTTTAGCTTCACAAGCCTCGCATAGGCCCTGGCCGAGTCGCCGTACCTCTTGACCTTGTTGTAGATGGCGCCGATATTCTGGAGCGTGAAGTTGTCGTCGGGACTGAGTTTCAGGCCCTCCTCCATGAAGTTTATGGCCTTCTCGGTATCCCCGAGGCTGTCGTATACCATGCCCAGGTTGTTGTAGTTCTGTGCGTCCCTTGGGTTGTGCTGGAGTGCAGACTTGAACTCTTCGAGGGCGTTCATGTACTGCCCGAGCTTTGCGTATGACGTGCCGAGCATGGCCTCGGCGTGCGGGTTGTTCTTGTCGAGTATGAGCACGTTCCTGAGGACTGATACCTCCTCCTCGTACATCCCGAGCCTGTCCAGGTCGTCCGCCATCGCCATGTAGTATTTGAGTTCGTCCGGCTTCAGCTCTACCGCCGTCCGGTACTCATCCACAGCCAGGTCGTATTTGCCGAGCTGGTCCGTGGCCCTGCCTATCTTGAAATGTATCTCGGCCATCTCGGGGGCCTTGTGCTTCTTCTCCTCCAGCGACTGCCGGTAAAGGGAAATCGCCTTATCAAAGTTTCCGGCCTCAAATGCCTTGTCCGCCTTGTCGATAGTCCCTTCGCATCCGGCGACAAACACCAATAGAACTAACATGGAAAAATAACGTCGCACTATCCCCTCCGTTATAAAGATGTTAAGCCATTCGGTATATGCTCAATTATGTCACCGGCTATGAGGCCCGCCTGGCCTATCTCGGCAGACGCCATATCGCCTGCGAGCCCATGCAGGTATACTCCGAGACGCGCGGCATCCATGACCGGCAGGCCCTGCGCCATAAACGAGCCTATTATGCCGGTCAGGACGTCGCCGGTACCCGCTGTGGCCATGCCCGGGTTACCGGTCGGGTTGATGTAGAATTCCCCGGACGGGGCGGCTATCAGCGTCCGCGCGCCCTTTAGTACCACAGGCATGCCGTACTGCGACGCGAGGTCGAGCGCAGCGGCCGGCCTGTCCGCCTGTACCTCCCTCGCCAGCACGCCGAGCAGCCTGCCCATCTCTCCGGGGTGCGGGGTAAGCACGACCGGCGCCTTTACTTTCTTTAACGGCTCGTCGTCGATGGAGAGTATGTTCAGTCCGTCCGCGTCAATCAATATCGGTATTTTCACCTTCGGCAGCAGGGCGGCGACCAGCTTAGCGGTATCCGGGTTGGTGGAGATGCCCGGCCCCAGCGCGAGTGCGGTCTTGCCCGTAAGCCCTTCAAGTATTTTCCCCAGGCCCTTAAAAGAAAGCGTCTTCTCCGGGGTCTCCGGGAGAGGCAGGGTCATGGCCTCTGTCAGCTTTTCCTCGAATATGCAGTTTAGGCCCTCCGGCACGCCGACTGTCACAAGCCCTGCCCCGGAGCGGAGCGCGGCCTGCGCGGCCATGACCGCAGCTCCGGTCTTACCCGCCGAGCCCGCAAGAATAAAGAGGTGTCCGTACGTCCCCTTGTGCGTGTCCGGACGACGCGGAGGCAGGAGCCCCCTCATGCTATCAGGGGTAAGGAGGTGCGCCTTGACCGGGGCCTTGTCTATCGCCTCCACCGGGATGCTTATGTCCACGACCCTGATGTCACCTGCCATCTGCGCGCCGGGGTACAGGTACAGCCCACGTTTGGGAAGGCCGAACGTAGCCGTCATGTCTGCCCTTACAGCGCAGCCCATGATGCAGCCCCTGTCCGAGTCAACTCCTGACGGGATGTCAACCGACACCACCCGCCTGGCGCTGGCGTTTATCATGTCTATGACGGCCCGATAAGGCTGGCCGACCTCCTGGGTCAGCCCGGTCCCGAATATGGCGTCCACGACAGCGTCTGCGTGCCTGACGGATGCGGTCTCGGCCTTCAGTCCCTTGCCGAGCGGCTTCACGTCGAGGGCCATCTTACGCGCGGCCTTAAGGTTTACAAGCGCGTCGCCCTTCATCTCGTCCGAGAATATCCTGACGGCGACCGACGCGCCCATGTTGTGCAGGTGGCGAGCTATCACGAGCCCGTCGCCGCCATTATTTCCCTTGCCGCAGAAGACGACGTACTTCCCGCCCTTTACCGGGCCCCAGGCCTTTTCCATCTCGGACACGAGGCCCCGGCCCGCGTTCTCCATCAGGACCGCGCCGGGTATCCCGTAGTCCTTTATGGCCTGCCTGTCCAGCTCCCGCATTTCAGAGGCGAGCGCGAGTTTCATCCCTCACCCGTAATTATTGCCTGCGCGACGGCCAGGCCCTTGTCGTGGCTGAAGCTTATGAGTGTCTCGCTGACGCCCATGCTCCCGGCCAGCTCCTTGAGCCTGCCGTCCAGCACCACAGAGGGCTTCCCGGATTCGTCCCGTACGACCTCCACGTCGGTCCACCTGACTCCGCCGCTCCAGCCGGTGCCGAAGGCCTTCATCACAGCCTCCTTCACGCCGAACCGGGCCGCAAGGTGCATAGCGGGCCTCTTCTGCCTCAGGCAGTAGTCGAGCTCTCCCTGCGTGAAGACGCGCCTGGTGAAGCCGTCCGCCCACTTGCTGACGGCTTTCTCTATACGGTCAACTTCCACCAGGTCTATGCCGATTCCGATAATCATTTATTGCTCCCCCTCCCCATGCGACGGGGGAGGGACGGGGAGAGGGTGATAGACTTAACTTATAAGCGCCTTCATCTCCCTTACCGCCCGTTCTATCCCGACGAGTACGGCCCTGGAGATGATGCTGTGGCCTATGTTCAGCTCGTAAATGTCCTTTATCATGGCTATCTGCCTGACATTCTGGTAGTTCAGGCCGTGTCCGGCGTTGACTATCATGCCGAGCTTCTTCGCGAGCTTGGCCGACTCGAATATCTTTTCGTATTCGTGCTGTGTTTCGCTGTACGTAAGTGATCCGGCGTACGTCCCGGTATGGATTTCAACCGCGTCCGCGCCCACCTTCGAGGACTCTTTAACCTGGTCCAGGTCGGGGTCTATGAAGAGGCTCACGAATATGCCGCCGTCCCGGAGCTTCCTGACGGCGTCGGCCACCTTGTCCCTGTTGTGCCTGACGTTAAGCCCGCCCTCGGTCGTAAGCTCCTCGCGCTTCTCAGGCACGAGCGTCGCCATGTCCGGCCTTACGTCGAGCGCTATGGACACTATCTCTTCGGAGGCGGCCATCTCGAGGTTCAGCTTCGTCTTGACTGTTTCCCGGAGCAGCCTGAGGTCCCGGTCCAGTATGTGCCGCCTGTCCTCGCGCAGGTGTATGGTGATGCCGTCCGCGCCAGCCAGCTCTGCAAGCACCGCCGCATGCACCGGGTCCGGCTCGACACCCATCCGGGCCTGCCTGACAGTCGCGACGTGGTCAATGTTGACGCCCAGCTTGGCCAAATGTCCGTCCCCCTTTCAAGTACGCATTTCTACATTAAAAACAAGCCATTAGTTTGCAGAAAAAGGGCTGAAATGTCAAGAGATTTCACTATAACGGCTTCAAGGGCTGTCGCCCTGCCGCGGACGTATCCAACCAAGACCTGCTACTTTTTCCCCTGTTTCGACCTGGCGTGTTTATAAAGGCGGCCCGCGACGCCGATTACCCCCTTCTCCCGCACGCGCACCTCCAGCTCGGCATCCGCCTCGCCTATCCTCATGCTTACCGGCATCAGCAGCGAGGATGACTTGAGGCTCGCCACCACCTGGCTTGCATGGATGCTCCTGTGGCCGACCATCAGGTAACTGACGACCGAGGCCACCGCGGCCCAGGGCCCGACCTTCACGCCGAACATCTCCATCGCCAGGATGCCCGCCGCGACCGGAGTGTTCGCAGCCCCTGCCAGAACCGCCACCATGCCTATAGCCGCAAAAGTCGCGGTATCGAAGCCCAGGGCCCCGCCGACAAGGCTCCCCGACGTGGCTCCTACGAAGAAAATAGGCGTGATAATACCGCCCGAAGCGCCCGCGCCGAGCGTTATCGCGGTAAACGCTATCTTTATCAGGAAGGCAAACGGTGAGACGTGCGCCCCGAGCAGTTCGCCTTCTATGGTGTCCATGCCGAGCCCGAGATACTGGCTGTCGCCCAGCGCCAACGTAGCCGCAAGCAATATCAGTCCCGCCAAAGCCCCTTTAAGCGGAGACGAGAGCTTCACCTTCCTGAACAGGTAGCCGGAGAACTTCATCGCCTCTATCAGCACAAGGGACACAAGCCCGAATGCCATGCCGGCTACAACCACCTTGAAGAAAAACCCGCTTGTGAAGACAGGGATTATCGTTATTTCTTTCGTAAAGTAAGTGATGCCGAAACTCAGGGAGACCTGGTAAGCCACTATCCCGGCCACGAACGAAGGCAGGAGGACGTCGTAGAGCAGCTGCCCCAGGAAAAGCGACTCTACCCGAAGATTGCGCCTGCTATCGGAGCGCCGAACACGGAGGCGAACCCGGCCGATATGGCGCATATCACGAGCTTGCGGCGGTCGTTCTTGTCCATCTTGAAAAGCTTGGATATGCTGGAGATAAGCGCCGCGCCTACCTGGACCGGCGGAGCCTCCTTGCCCACGGAGCCGCCGCCGACTATGGTAATAATCGACGCGATGAACTTCGTGGGCCCTACCAGGAACCTCACCTTCCCGTAGTCCCTGTGCACCGCCTCTATGACCTTGTCGAGGCCCTCGCCCGCGGCGTCCTTGTCCATGACCTCGGCAAGAAGGTTGCTCACATACAGCGCCACCGGAATGGCAAGATAGAAATACGGGACCCCAGCCGTCTTCTGCCCCGCATACCCAAGCGCCTTGAGGAACAGCGTGGTTGATGCGCCTACTATGACGCCCACCACCGAAGCGAAGGCCGTCCACTTAAGCACGCTTACGAATAGTACACTCTCTTCTGCTATATGTTTTTTCAAACCGCTATACCCTCACGCCAACTGTTACCTCAAGCTCCTTCAGTTCCTTTATCCGGTCACGAAGCTCGGCCGCCTTTTCGAAGTCGAGCCGCCCCGCGGCTTCCTTCATCTCCTTGTCGAGGCTCTTGATAATCTTCGGTATTTCCTCTATGGGTATCTCCTCGCCCTTTATCCCTGTCTCGACCGGCACGGTGAAGTAATCGGCCTCGTAGACGCTCCCAAGCACGTCGCCGATGCCCTTCTTGATGGACTCGGGCGTTATCCCGTGCTCGATGTTGTACGCCTCCTGTATGGCCCGCCTCCTCGCCGTCTCATCCATCGTCGCCCTTATGGATTTCGTTATGACGTCCGCGTACATTATTACCTCGCCGTTCACGTTACGGGCGGCCCGGCCGGCGGTCTGTATGAGAGAACGGGCCGAGCGGAGGAACCCTTCCTTGTCCGCGTCGAGTATTGCGACGAGCGATACCTCCGGTATGTCGAGCCCCTCACGGAGCAGGTTGATGCCGATGAGCGCGTCGAACTTCCCAAGCCTCAGGTCGCGTATTATCTCCACACGGTCGAGCGTCTCGATGTCCGAGTGCAGGTAGCGCACCTTCAGCCCGACCTCTTCATAATACGCGGTCAGGTCCTCGGCCATGCGCTTCGTGAGCGTCGTGACAAGCACGCGTTCGCCCTTGTCGGCACGCTTTCTTATCTCGTCTAACAGGTCGTCCACCTGGCCCCTGATGGGCTTTATCGTCACCTTCGGGTCCATCAGCCCGGTCGGCCGGATTACCTGCTCGACGGTCTCGCCGCCCGTCTTGTCCATCTCGTACGGGCCGGGCGTGGCCGATACGTAGATCAACTGCTTCGCGTTAGACTCGAACTCGCCGAAGTTAAGAGGACGGTTGTCGAGCGCGGACGGCAGACGGAAGCCATACTCGACCAGCGTGAGCTTCCTGGAGCGGTCGCCGTTATACATCCCGCCTATCTGCGGTATGGACACGTGCGACTCGTCCACGACTATCAGGCTGTCCTTGGGGAAGTAGTCCATCAGGGTCGGGGGCGGCTCGCCCGGCCTTCTGCCGGTCAGGTGCCTGGAGTAGTTCTCTATCCCCTGGCAGTAGCCGACCTCCTTTATCATCTCGACGTCGAAGTTCGTCCTCTGCTCTATCCTCTGCGCCTCGATGAGCCGGTTGTTCAGCTCGAAATGCCGTACCCGCTCCTCAAGCTCTATATTTATGTTCTGGATAGCCGTTTTAAGCTGGGACTTGGGCGTGACGTAGTGGCTCTTGGGGTAGACGGCGACCTTCGTGAGCTTGTCCGTCACCTCGCCTTTCAGGGGGTCTATCTCCATAATTGACTCGACCTCGTCCCCGAACATCGAGACCCTTATCGCGCGGTCCTCGTTGTAGGACGGGAATATCTCTATCGTGTCGCCCCGGGCGCGGAAAGTGCCACGGTGAAAGTCTATGTCGTTTCGCTCGTACTGTATCTCGACCAGTTTCTTTAAAATCTCGTCTCTTTCTATCTGGTCGCCGACCTCGAGGTACACGAGCATCCCGTGGTATGCCTCCGGCGAGCCCAGGCCGTATATGCACGAAACGGACGCGACTATTATCACGTCGTCTCGCTCGAAGAGCTTGTAGGTCGCCGAGTGCCGCATCCGGTCTATCTCTTCGTTTATGGACGAGTCCTTCTCGATGAATGTGTCCGTAGTCGGCAGGTATGCCTCTGGCTGGTAGTAGTCGTAGTAGCTTACGAAGTACTCGACCGCGTTTTCCGGGAAGAAGGCCTTGAACTCGGAGTAGAGCTGTGCCGCGAGTGTCTTGTTGTGCGATATTACGAGGGTGGGCTTGTTTACGTTTGCAATTACGTTTGCTATCGTGAAGGTCTTGCCGGAGCCGGTAACGCCGAGCAGCACCTGGTCGCGCCTGCCCTTCAGCACACCTTCGGTAAGCTTGTCTATGGCCTGGGGCTGGTCGCCTTTGGGCTCAAAGTCAGAGACGAGCTTGAACTTCCGCATGTATTCCCCCTCCAAACCTTTATCTTACAATATAAGGGGGAGGGAAGTCAATGGTAGTCCCGCAGTGGCCGCCCGGCCCATAGCCAAGAAATTCACTTGGATTTTTAGGGCCAAGTCGGGTATCCTATAGGCTATTGACGAAACTTCATGGAACCCAATGAAAAACCCGGATATAGAAACAAGGATACTGGAGCTTCGGGCGGAGATAGAGCGCCACAACCGCCTGTACTACGTGGAGGCCCGCCCCGAGGTATCCGACTACGAATACGACAAGATGATGGAAGAGCTTGTCAGGCTCGAAGCGGAGCACCCGGAGCTTGCCGCGCCAGACTCCCCTACACAGCGTGTCGGCGGGGAGCCGATAAAGGAGTTCAAGCCGGTCAGACATACCACGCCGATGCTCTCGCTCGACAACACGTACAACAAAGACGAGTTGGCCGAGTTCGACGGGCGCATCAGGAAGCTGATACCGGGCGAGACTTTCGATTACGTGGTGGAGCTTAAGATAGACGGGGTGGCGTCATCGCTCACATACAGGGACGGCACGCTGTTGGTCGCGGCGACGAGGGGCGACGGGACGACCGGCGACGACATCACCCACAATGCAAGGACGATAAAGAGCATCCCGTTAAGCCTCCACGAGGTCCCGCTTGCGCTCAAGGGAAAAACATTCGAAGTCAGGGGCGAGATTTTCCTGCCTTTAACGTCGTTTGGCAAGCTGAACGAGGACAAGCTGGAAAACGGCGAGGAGCCGTTCGCCAACCCGCGTAACGCGGCGGCGGGCTCGCTCAAACAACTGGACCCCAAGGCGGCCGCAAAACGCGGCCTGGACATATTCGTATACTCGCTCGTCCCGGAAGGCGACCCCGCGCTCCTCGTCACGCACCAGGACTGCATCGAGGCGCTTAAAGGTATGGGCTTCAAGGTGAACCCGCACATAAAGCCATGCAAGGACATCGGCGAGGTAGTGGATTACTGCAACTACTGGGAGGACAAGCGGGACAGCCTCGACTACGAGATAGACGGGATGGTGATAAAGGTGAACCAGCTCGCCTTGCAGGAGCGGCTCGGCGCGACCGGCAAGTCTCCCCGCTGGGCGATATCCTACAAGTTCCCCGCGAAGCAGGCGACGACCGTGGTCGAGGACATAATAGCGTCCGTGGGCCGGACGGGCACGATAACCCCGGTCGCAGTCTTGAAGCCCGTCCCGCTCGGAGGCGTCACGATATCGCGCGCGACCCTGCACAACGCGGACGAGCTTGGGCGGCTCGGCATAAACATCGGCGACCTCGTGTTGATTGAGCGCGGCGGCGAGGTCATCCCGAAGGTCATAAAGGTGACGGACAAACGGAGCGTCTGGGTGTTCAGGCTCCCGGACAGGTGCCCGGCCTGCGGCGGCGAGACCGTGCGCGAGGAGGGCGAGGCCGCGACCCGATGCATCAACGTCGGGTGCCCGGCCCAGCTACAGAAGAACGTGGAGCATTTCGCATCCCGGAGCGGGATGGACATAGAAGGGCTCGGCCCGAAGGTCGTCGCCCTGCTGATAGACAACAAGCTGATAACCGACTTCGCGGACATCTACAAGCTGAAGGTCGAGGAGCTTGTCCCGCTTGAGCGGATGGGCAGGAAGTCCGCAGAGAACCTGGTCGCCGCGATTGAGAAGAGCAAGGGCCGCCCGCTCGACCGGCTGTACTTCGCGCTCGGCATCAGGCATGTCGGGACGCGTTCAGCAGAGATACTTTCCGAGCGATACCCGTCTCTCGACTCTCTTATGACGGCGATGGTCGAGGACCTTCAGGGGATTTACGAGATAGGCCCGGTCATGGCGAAGGGCATCCACGACTTCTTCCGTGAGGAGCGTAACCTCAAGGTCATCGGTAAGCTTAAAGGCGCCGGGGTGCGGATGGAGGAGGAACGGGCCGCGAAGCCCGCGTCCGCTCAGCCGTTTGCCGGGAAGACCTTCGTGTTCACCGGTGCGTTGACAATACCGCGCACCGATGCCGAGGCGATGGTCAAGTCTCGCGGCGGCAAGGCAACGTCTTCCGTCAGCAAGAACACCGACTACGTCGTCGCAGGTGCCGACCCCGGCTCGAAGTACGACAAGGCCAGGGAGCTTGGAGTGACGGTGCTTACGGAGGAGGAGTTCAAGAAGCTGGTGGGGGGATAGAAGCTACATATAGAGATAGGGAGGAATTAGAACCTTACCACCGCAAATCAACTCATATTTATCACCACGTGATTCCTTCAGACGGTTCTGAAGAACGAACCCAATGGCATTCGATGCAGTTCATATTTGAATAATAAAAAATTCTAAAGTTCTTCAAATTCTTTCTTAAGTATGCGGTGTAGTTTGAATATTGCTTCTGGGTAATTTTGTCTTCATCTGTTAATTTGTATGTTTCGTTATTGTAATCATTAATCTCTTTTATTCTTCTTGAATACATGTGCAAATTTTCGATGAAATTGTAGTCTTCGTTTTTCATAAGAATGTCATTATTTACGAATGCATCTGCCATTGAGGAGCTTAGATATCTGGGAGGATTTTTTTTATTAATGACTTTCAGGGAGCCAATGTTTTTACCTAGTTCTAAGAGAAAATAATTTGCCTCTTTTTCTAGTTTATCTTGCTCTAATTTTTGGGTTCTCACTCTATCAACATAAAGAGATGTCAAAATACCTAAATATGCTGCCAAACAAACAAGGACAAAATTATAAAACCATTTCTCCAAAAATTTAAACGTATTGCTATGTTTTGAGAACAAGAAAGACAGCGCAAGAGTTATAAGAAGAAGTGAAAAGCCAAAAGCCACCAACAAAATTACATTTTCAGGGTCTAATACGTATACCTTACTAAAAATAATAGTCAGACAAAGAAGTATAATCAATAACAGAAACGTACCTATGTCGAATATGTTTGCTTTCTTGAATTTCATTTCTTCTTTACCTCATTGCTATAATTAAGGAATGGGGCAAGCTGGCGAAACACGATACCTTCT
>Ga0334722_10003245_pt1 | contig 17672 bp, 17 predicted proteins | sample C3_bottom_MG_FD_207210 | JGI IMG/M metagenome (GOLD analysis project Ga0334722, IMG submission 207210) | Sediment microbial communities from Yellowstone Lake, YNP, Wyoming, USA - C3_bottom | ecosystem: Environmental > Aquatic > Freshwater > Lake > Sediment | place: USA: Wyoming | collected...
AACCGAGCCGGGCGGGGCGGCTCCCTGGCCGGCCCCATCCCCGCGCTCAGTCCCGGCAACCAGCACGGCGAGTGACGCGCGGCGGCCCTGGAACCGCGCCTCGACCTTTGCCAACCCCGGGCTCACGCCGAGGACGGTGCCGTCCGGGCCGACTTTGGCGATGACGGTGTCGGAGCTCCGGAAGGTGAACTTGGCCGACGAGATGAGATTCCCCTGCCGGTCGTAGGCCGCGACGAAGATGGTTTGCCGCTGCCCCACGCCGAGGGTCATAGTTTCCGGAGTGACCTGCAACTCCGTGGCGGTCTGCGCGCGTAGAGCGGGAGACTGGAAGGCGGCGGCAAACGCGACCGAAGTGGCCAGGCGTGGCAGGAGTGCCCGCTGAGGGGAACGGCACGAGCTGCGGACCGATCCGATGCGGAAACGTGTCACGGGGTAGCCGGTATCGAGAGAGTGGGGCGGTGGCCGGGTAATAATAGCGCGACCAGAGGCCGGTCGCACCGATGGGGGAGCCGGGTGGAGGAAGACACCGGGAAAGGCATTGTTAACAGCATGTAATACAATGACTTAGGTAGAGTAGTAGGCCATCGGTGAGGCGTCCCCGTGGGCGCAGGAGTCACAGGCTTGCACAAGCCCCGAAGAGGTGCAAGTTATATCCTGAGCGCACGCACGCGCCCCGAACCTACGACCACCGGCGGGTCACGCCGCACACGCGTTGGAAGGGAGTACCGAGATGGCGGACCTTCATTATATGGAAATGGGCTGGTCGGGCTCGGGGTGGATGGACCCGCTTCCCATGGAGCGTCCACCGCTTCCCGCCCCTCCGGCCACGCCTGCTCCCGCGGCCGCCCCACCGCTCATGCGCCGCCCCCAGCCCCCGGCCCCCGCGAGCAAGCCTGCTCGTCCGGCCAAGAAGGCGGCAAAGGCAAAGAAGAAGAGCGCGAAGGCCGCGAAGAAGAAGCCGGCCCGGAGGGTCTCCGCAAGAAAGCCTGCGAAGAAGGCGGCGAAGAAATCAGCGCGGAAGCCCGGCAAGCGGGCCGCCGGGAAGAAGACGAAGAAGAGCGGCCGCCGGAGATAGCCTACCGCCGGCCCTTACTTCGCCGGGCCCACCCGAGCCAGCGCCGACGCGCAGTTGATCAGCGCAATGTGGGTGAACGCCTGCGGGAAATTGCCGAGAAACTGACCGGTGAGCGGGTCGATCTCCTCGGAGTAGAGTCCCACGTGGTTGGCGTGCCGCAGCATCCGGCGAAAGACCCGCTCCGCGCGGTCCTGCTCGCCGATCATGGCGAGTGCCTGGGCCAGCCAGAAGGTGCAGATCGAGAACGCCCCCTCCTCGCCCTCCAGTCCATCGGGATGGCGATACCGGTAGACCAGCTCTCCATCGGCGCTCGTGAGCTCCCGGGCAATGGCGCGAACGGTGCTCTGCGAGCGCGGATGGTTCCAGGGCAGGAACCGCACCATGGGAATGGCGAGGGCGGAGGCGTCGAGGGCGTCGTCGCCATAGGCCTGCACGAACGACTGGTGCCGCTCGCTCCACCCCTTCGCCATGATTTCCGCGTGCAGCGTATCGCGGGCGGCGCGCCATCCCGACGTATCCGATTCGAGCCCCAGCTCTTCGGCCATCCGCACGCCGCGGTCGAGCGCAACCCAGCTCATCACCTTGCTGAACACGTAGTGCCGGGTCTCACCCCGAACCTCCCAGATGCTGGAGTCGGGGCGGTGCCAGTTGCGGCTCACCCAATTCACCAACCCGCGAAGGACCCGCCAGGTGCCTTCGGTCATCTCGTGGTTCCGGCGCCAGATGTCGGCCGTTTCGAGCACTTCGCCGTAGACATCGAGCTGGAGCTGATCGACCGCGCCGTTCCCGACGCGGACCGGGCGTGAGCCGAGGTATCCGTTGAGATGGTCGAGTTGGCGCTCGACCAGGTCGCGGCGGCCGTCGATACCGTACATGGTCTGAAGGTGGCCGCCGCCCTCGTGGCGGCATACCCGCTTCAGGAACCGCATGAAGGCGTCGGCTTCGCGGTGGTGGCCCACCGCGTCGAGAGCGGCGAGCGTGAACGCCGCATCGCGCAGCCAGACGAAGCGGTAGTCCCAGTTGCGCTGCCCGCCGATCGCCTCGGGAAGCGACGTGGTAGCCGCCGCGATGATCGCGCCGGTTTCGGCGTGGGTCAGCAGCTTGAGGGCAAGCGCCGAGCGCTTGACCATCCCGCGAAAGGGCCCGCTGTAGCGCACGGCCGCCGCCCAGCGCGCCCAGTAGGCCGCCGTGATGTCGAGCTTCCGGGCGCTCTCGTACCGGTCGACGGGATGGACGTCGTCGTCGTCGTACCGCAGCACCAGCCATCGCGATTCACCCTTTTCAATGTCGAACTGCGTCGTGGCGGTGGACTGCTCCACGACCCATTGGAAGGGTCGGGCGCTCGACAGGGTGAGCACCTGGTCTGTGCGGTCGGTGGCGAACAGCCCCGCGCGGAGCACCTCGAGCCGGGTGGCGCGGGCCCCATACTCGAAGCGCGGCATGAAGACCATCTGCATCGGCACCCGGCCCCGGGGACATCGAAGCTGCCTGTGGATCTCGGGGTGCGGTCCGGAGGGACGGCCGTCCTCGTCCACCGGCATGAAATCGGTCAGGATGACGACGCCATCCGGCGTCCGGAAGGTGGTCTCGAGGATGTTGGTGCGAGGGAGATAGCGCTGGGTGGAGGTCCACTCCCCGCAGGGGCGGATCGCCCAGGTTCCGCCCCGCTCGCGGTCGAGCAGGGCCGCGAAGACACTGCCGCTGTCGAACCGGGGGAGACAGCACCAGTCGATGCCCCCGTCGAGCCCGATCAGCGCGGCGGTCCGCATGTCGCCGATCACTCCGTAGTCCGAGATCAGCGGGGCGGAGACCGGTGGCCCGCCGCTCGATCTTGTTGCCGGGTCGAGGCGCAGATCGGTCATCGCCCAAGTATAACGCCGCACCTCGGGGAACTTGCATCTCCCACCCTTCCCCGCTCACTTCCACCATCCTGTCCCCGACCCTCGGCATGCATCTCCCACGTTTTCGGGCCGCTCGCGGCACCGTGTCGCTGCTCGCGCTCTGCCTTGCAGCAGGCTGCCACAGGCTTCCGCCGGACGGCACGGCGCTGGTCGGGGCCACCCTCATCGATGGGTCGGGCGGGCCGGCGTTGCACGATGCCGTGGTCGTCGTCCGGCATGGGACCATCGAATCCGTGGGAGTGCGCACCGGCTTCCACCTGCCCCGACGGACGACCGAGGTGGACGCCACCGGGCGCTGGATCATCCCCGGCCTCATCGATGCGCATGCGCATGTCGCGCGGTGGGCTCTGTCCCGGTACCTGGCCTGGGGCGTCACCTCCGTTCGCGACGTCCATGGCACGCTGGACACGATTCTCCGGATTCGCGAAGAGGCGAATCGCGGCGAGGTAGCCGGCCCCCGCATTTACACCGCAGGCGCCATGATCGACGGCGTGCCTTCCACGTACGCCGACGCGCTGCCGGCGCCGGACGGCCAGGCGGCCCGGAAGTCGGTGGACCGCCTGGTAAACGCCCGGGTCGACCTCATCAAGGTGTACACGCGAGTGGGCCCGGAGCTGCTCCGGTCGGTGCTGGACGAGGCCTCCACGTTCAGCGTACCGGTGACGGGGCATCTCGGGCTTACCGATGCGGTGACGGCCGCCGATCTCGGCATCGCCTCCATCGAGCACATGAGCGGCGTTCCCGAGGCCGCCTCCGCCGACCCGTCGGCATTGTACGCGGCGCATCGCGAGGGCTTCTTCGCCGGCTGGACCGCCTTCGAGCGCGCCTGGCCCTCGCTCGATTCGGCGGCGCTGGGTCGCGTCGCGCGGGCGCTCGCTGAGAAGAAGGTGGCGGTCATACCGACGCTGGTTCTGCACGATACCTTCAGCCGGCTCGACGACCCCGCGATGTTGCAGGACACGATGCTCCGGTTCGTGCCGGAGGAGGAACAGCGGCGCTGGAACGTGTCCGACATGGTCGCCCGGGCGGGGTGGAAGCCCGCCGACTTCGAGGCCTTCCGGCGGGCCCGGCTGAACCAGGATCTCTTTCTCCGCCTGTTCGCAGCGGCAGGAGGCCTTATCGCCACCGGCACCGATGCGGCGAACCAACTGCTGATCCCGGGCTACAGCGAGCACCGCGAGATGCAGCTCCTCGTGGCAGCGGGCCTCACTCCCCGCGACGCCCTCCTCGCCGCGACCCGGAGCGTCGCCCTGCTGCTCGGCGTGGACTCGCTGGGCCTCATCGCCCCCGGAAACGCGGCCGACCTCGTCATCCTCACGCGTGACCCGATGTCCCGGATACAGAACACCCTCGATATTGAACAGGTGATGGTCCGCGGCCGGCTCCTTTCGGCGGATTCGCTCCGCGCCTCCTGGCAGGCGCCCTGACGTGACGGAGAAGTTCCGGCTCACGTCGCTGTCGCATGGCGCTGGGTGCGCCTGCAAGCTTGGCTCCCTGGAACTCGCCGAGGTGTTGCGGCACGTGCCGGGCGTGAGCGACGCGAGGGTGCTGGTGGACGCCGCCACCCGGGATGACGCGGCGGTCTTCCGGATGACCGACTCCCGCGCCCTCGTGGCGACCGTGGACTTCTTCACGCCCATCGTGGACGACGCCGCCACCTGGGGGGCGATCGCCGCGACCAACGCGCTGAGCGATGTCTACGCCATGGGCGGTACCCCGCTCTTCGCCCTCAACCTCGTCGGGTGGCCCCGGGACAAGGCGCCGTTCGATCTCCTCGGGCGGGTGCTCGAGGGGGCTGCCGCGGTGGCAAACCGGGCACGATGCCTCGTCCTGGGAGGGCACTCGATCGATTCTCTCGAACCCCTCTACGGAATGTGTGTCGTCGGCGAGGTCCACCCGGACCGCATGCTCACCAACGGAGGCGCCCAAGCAGGTGATCTCCTGGTGCTCACCAAGCCTCTCGGGACCGGCATCCTCACGACGGCGCTCAAGCGCGACGCGCTGCTCGAAGCCGGACTGGCGGAGGCGGTGCGCTCGATGACCACGCTCAACGAAGGGGCCGCCAGGGCGGCGCTCGCGGCGGGGGTCCGCGCGGCTACGGACGTCACCGGGTTCGGCCTGCTCGGCCACCTCTCGCACATGCTCGCAGCCAGCGGCGTGGGAGCGGAGATCGCCTTCGACGCGCTGCCGGTTCTCGATCACGCCCGGAGCCTGGCCTCCCGCGGCGTGGTCCCGGGCGGCACAACGAGAAACCTCGAGGCAGCCGCGGGCGTCGACTGGGCGGACGACCTCACCCCCGTGGACCGGCTGCTCTGTGTGGACGCGCAAACCTCGGGCGGGCTGCTCCTGGCGATCCCCCCGGAGAACGAGGCTGCCCTCCTCGACGCGCTGCGGGCGGAGGAAACTCCCGCTGCGGCGACGATCGGCCGGCTGACGACGGGGCCTGCGGGCCGGATTCGCGTGGCCAGATCGCTGTAGTATTCCCCCATGCCTCCCTACCGCTGGACCGCCCAACGCATGGATCAGCTCGAGCACGCCGCGCGGAACGGGCGCCGGGTCGCGCTCATGCGCCGCGGCACCGAATACATCGTGGTGGCCATCAAGGTCACGTCAGCCGGCCGGCACGATGTGCTGGTGGGACGCCTGCCGATGACCGGCGAGGAGCGCGCCTTCAACCTCGATGAGATCGACGCGATGCAGGTGCTCGATTGACCACCCGCCGTGATGCCCTGCCATCCCCCGCTGCCATCCTCCATCTCGACGAAAGCTGCCTCGGCAATGGGCGCGAAGGGGAGAACCCGGGCGGAGGCGGCGGATTGATCGAGGCCAGGAACGGGAACGGGAAGGTCCTTCGCCGCGACTTCTTCATTCACGCTCCGGCGACCACCAACAATCGCATGGCGCTGAGCGGCGCCATCGCCGCACTTCAGCTCCTGGCCCGCAAGGGAGCGCGGATGCGTGCCCTGGTAGTCTCGGACTCCGAGTACCTGGTGCGCGGGATGCGCGAGTGGGTGCCCGGGTGGGTGGCGCGCGGGTGGAAGAGGAAGGGTGGACCGGTCGAAAATCTCGAGCTGTGGCAGACGCTCGTGAAATCCGCCAAGCTGCACGACGTCCAGTGGACCTGGGTCCGGGGCCACCGGGATCACCCGAAGAACACGTACGCCGACCTTCTCGCCGTCACCGCCGCGCGGGAGCAGAAGACATCCGAGGGGATCGTCGAGTCGGGATTCGACCGGTGGCTGTCGGAGCAGCGGCTCAAGGGGAAGTTTGCCGGATACGACGCTGACGCGGCGTTCGCTGCCCTCGAAGCGCGAATTCTGGCGGGAGAATCCTTCCCGCTCTCGGACGAGCCGTAGCCCTTCCTTGACACTGCGGGAGGCGGCTCCTAACCTGCCTGACCGGCCGCAACTTCCGAGGTATCCGTGACCGATCTCGAGCGTTTCTTTCGCAGGATCGTATGCAATCTTGCGGCAATGGACGCCGGACGCTTGCGCCTTGCCCTGCCGCTCGCCGACGTCCCCATGTCCATCGTCCCGTATCGCAGCAACCGCCGCGCGCTCCAGGTCGAGACCAGCGAGGAATACGAGATGGTGCTCCTGCGCCTCTGCGCCGGAGAGGGAGGGTTCATCCTCACTGAGCCGGAGGAGGTGCGGCGGAAGTTCGAGAGCGAAGCCCGGAGCACCAACCCCGACCTGGAGATCATCCACCGCTTCGAGAACGTGCTCCTGACGCTGCACCCCGACCTGGTGGACGACGCTCTTCGTGCCCCGCCGGAAACGTTCGACCCGCCGGCGCCCCCGCCCCCCACACGGTCTCTCCCGACAGAGGAACCCGTGGAGGAGCCGGCCGACGAGCCGGTCGAGGAACCGGTCGTAGAGCTCATCGAGGAGCCGATCGAGATCGATCTTCCCGCCGGCGATTCCCCCCACGCGGAGGCAGGCGCCGGCTCCCAATGCGTTTCCTGCGGTGCCGGCCTCCCCGGCCGCCCGGTGAAGTTCTGCCCCCATTGCGGGCAGAGCCAGGTCGCCCAGGTGTGCCCCGAATGTCACGCCGATATCGAGCCCGAGTGGCGGCATTGCGTCACCTGCGGGCGGGCGCTCGGACGCGGGTAGGGCCCCGGCGAAGCGCCCGGGTCCGCGTTATCCTTCAGCTACCCGCCACCCCGGATCCCGCAGTGTCCTGGAATGTCTCCGTACGCCCGCACGATGTCGTCGCCGTGATCATGGGGGGCGGGGCGGGAACGCGGCTCTTCCCACTCACCAAGGACCGCTCCAAGCCCGCTGTTCCGCTCGCAGGCAAATACCGGCTGGTGGACATCCCCATCAGCAACTGCCTCAACTCCGATCTCCGCCGGATCTTTCTGCTCACCCAGTTCAACAGCGGGTCGCTCCACCGGCACATCCAGGAGAGCTACCGCTTCGACACCTTCTCGCCCGGGTTCGTCGAGATCCTGGCAGCGGAGCAGCGGCCGGACAGGATGGACTGGTACCAGGGCACGGCCGACGCGGTTCGCCAGAACCTGCTTCACCTGGACTCCTATCCCCACCGGCTGGTGCTGATCCTCTCGGGCGATCAGCTCTACCAGATGGATTTCCGGAGCGTCATCGAGCAGCACGTCGCCACCGGCGCCGAGGTGACCGTGGCGACGACCCCGGTGCGCGCCGAGGCGGCGAAGGCGTTCGGCATAATGGAAGTGTCGGACGATGGGCGGGTCACGCGGTTCGTGGAGAAGCCCAGGGATCCCGAGGTGCTCGCCTCGCTGCGCGGTCATCCGGACGATCTTCCCGCGTCGATGGGCATATACGTCTTCCAGCGCGACGTGCTCGCCGCCGCCCTGGTGGGCAACGAGGCCGACTTCGGCAAGCACGTCATCCCAAGGCTTATCGGGGAGCGGCGGGTGTACGCTTTCCGCCACCGGGGATACTGGGAGGACATCGGAACCATCCGGTCGTTCTACGAGGCCAACCTCGACCTCTGCGAGCCGTTGCCCCGCTTCAACTTCTACGACGCCACCGCGCCCATCTTCACGCACGCGCGCTTTCTGCCGGCCACCAAGATCATCAAGAGCCGGGTGGAGCGGTCAATCATCTCCGATGGCTGCATCATCAATGACGCCGACATCGAGCATTCCCTGCTGGGAGTCCGGAGCCGGATCGAGTCCGGGTCGACGCTGCGCGACGCGCTCGTGATGGGCCAGGATTTCTACGAGACACCCGACCGGATCTCCCCGATCGGAGCGCCCCCGATGGGTATCGGGCACGGTGCCTGGATCGAGCAGACGATCGTGGACAAGAACGCCCGCATCGGGGACGACGTCCGCATTTCCCCTGCCGGCAAGCCCGCTGATTTCGACGGGCCCAACTATTACATCCGCGATGGGATCGTGATCATCCCCAAGAACGGCGTGGTGCCGAGCGGAACAGTGATCTGATGCACGAATCCTCGGTGGTCTTCCTGTCGGGCGTCCGCACCGGCTTCGGGGCCTTCGGCGGCGCCCTCAAGGACCTCTCGGCCACCGAGCTCGGCGCCATCGCGGGGCGCGGCGCCCTAAACCGGGCCGGGGTGGAGCCGGCCTCGGTCGACCACGTCGTCTTCGGAAACGTCCTGCAGACCTCCGCCGACGCGCCGTACCTGGCGCGGCACATCGGCCTCGAGTCCGGTGTTCCCGTGGAAACGCCGGCGCTTACCGTCAACCGGCTCTGCGGCTCCGGCTTCGAGGCCGTGATCCAGGCGGCGCAGCAAATCCTGCTCGGAACCTCGCGAGTCGTGCTCGCCGGTGGCACCGAGTCCATGAGCCAGGCCCCGCACGTGGTGCGCGGCGCCCGGTGGGGACTCAGGCTCGGGCCCGCAGCACCGCTCGAAGACACGCTCTGGGAGTCGCTCCGCGACGCCAACTGCGGCCTCTCGATGGCGGAGACCGCCGAGAAGCTGGCCGCCCAGTACGGGATCGAGCGGGAAGCGGTGGACTGCTTCGCGGCGCAGAGCCAGGCGAGGGCCAAGGCCGCCTGGGACGCCGGCGTGTTCGGCGAGGAGGTGGTGCCGGTGCCGCTGCAGAACCGGAAGACGCGCCAGACCGAGCCCTGGGCCGCCGATGAGCACATGAGGCCCGGAACCACGCCCGAAGCGCTCGCCAAACTTCCGCCCTACTTCAAGGCGGACGGCGTCGTCACCGCCGGCAATGCGTCGGGAATCTGCGATGGGGCGGCGGCGCTCGTCGTGGCCGGCGGGGAGTTCGCCTCGTCCCGGAAATTGAATCCGCTGGGCCGCCTCGTCGCGTGGGCGACCGCGGGAGTGGACCCCTCGATCATGGGCATCGGGCCGGTGCCTGCCTCCCGGCGCGCGCTTGTCTCCGCCGGGCTCTCGCTCGGCGAAATGGACCTCATTGAGATCAACGAGGCGTTCGCGGCGCAGTACCTGGCGGTCGAGAAGGAACTCGGCCTGGACCGGGAGCGCACCAACATCGATGGCGGCGCCGTGGCGCTGGGACACCCGCTCGGGGCGAGCGGAGCGCGGTTGACCCTTCACCTCCTGCACGCGCTCCGGCGCACGGGCGGCCGATACGGCCTCGGCGCCGCCTGTATCGGCGGTGGACAGGGCGCCGCCGTGATCGTCGAGGCCTTTCCGTCTTGAGGAGACCATGGATCTGTTGATGCCGGCGCTGGCCGTCGCGGTCGTCTACTCCTTCCTGAGCCTGCGCGTCGTGCGCCAGTACGAGCGCGGGGTCGCCTTCTTCCTGGGCCGCTACTGGGGCACCAAGGGCCCCGGCCTCATCTTCCTGCCCGCGGGGTTCTCCAACCAGAAGCGGGTGTCGCTGCGGATCGTGGCGCTGGACATTCCGCCCCAGGACGTCATCACGAGGGACAACGTCTCGGTCAAGGTGAATGCCGTCCTCTACATGCGGGTAGCCGACCCGGCCAAGGCGATCATCGAGATCGAGGATTACCTCTACGCCACGAGCCAGTTGGCCCAGACGACGCTCCGCTCCGTCCTCGGCGAGGTGGAGCTGGACGAGCTGCTGTCGGCGCGGGAGAAGATCAACGCCGTTCTCAAGAAGATCATCGACGAGCGCACCGATCCCTGGGGAATCGACGTGTCCGCCGTCGAGGTGAAGGACGTGGACCTCCCCGACCAGATGAAGCGGGCCATGGCGCGGCAGGCGGAGGCCGAGCGGGAGCGCCGCGCCAAGGTGATCGCTGCCCAGGGCGAGTTGCAGGCCTCGGAAGCGCTGTCCCAGGCCGCGCGGACCCTCGCGGTGGAGCCGGCCGCGATCCAGCTCCGGTACCTGCAGACCCTGGCCGAGATCGCCTCGGAGAACAACTCGACCACCATCTTTCCCATTCCGATCGACCTCTTCCGGCCTTTCCTCCAGGCCGCGGCACCGGCTCCCAAGGCGGCCGCACCGGAATCGGCTCCTGCGCTCTCCTCCGGCGAGCTGGCCGACCTGATGTCCCAGCTCCGGCTCGGCTCCGCCCAATCGAGCCGCGAGGAGTAGGATGCCGGAGGGGACGCCCGCCGGCATCGATCGTCCGGCACTCGAGCGGATTCTGCAGCGCGCGACGGAGCTTCAGGCCGCCGAGCACGACATCGGGCATGCGCTCACACCCGAAGACGTACTCGCCCTCGGGCGCGAGGTCGGGATTCCCGACCGGTACCTCCAGCAGGCGCTGCTCGAGGAGCGGGTTCGCGGGGACGTCGAGCCCGCCGGGCCGTGGGCGCGCGTCGCCGGACCAGCCTCCGTCATGGCGCAGCGCGCGGTTCCCGGCACGGTGGAACAGGCCGAGCGCTCGCTCCTCGGCTGGATGGACCGGAACGAGCTCTTCCGCGTGCAGCGGCGGCAGCCGGGCCGAATCGCGTGGGAGCCGATGGGTGGCTTCGCCGCCGCCGTCCGCCGCTCGAGCTCCGCGATCCGCAGCAACCGCCCGTTCATGCTGTCCCGGGCCGACACGGTCTCGGCGACGATTCTTCCTCTCGGGACGGGGAGATCGCATGTTGTGCTGACCGCCACCGCCCGGCGCGCGCGCGCCGGGCTCGTGGGCGGGGGAGCGGCCATCGCCGCCTCCGGCGTAGCCGTCTCCGGAGTGCTGGTGGTTTTGGGGGCGATTCTTCCCGTGGCCCTCGCCGTCGCCCCGGTGGGGATCGCCGTCGGATATACCACGGCGCGGCGTTATCGCAGCGCCCGTGAGCGCATCCAGCTCGGACTCGAGCGCGCACTCGACTACCTCGAGTACGGCGCCACCCGTCCGGAGCATCAACTTCCCGGCCGACGCCCCGGCCTCCTCGGCCTCTTCGCGGACGAGGTCTTCAAGATGTTGCGTTCCTGAGAGCGAGCCCGGTCATGGCCCCGATCAACGAGATCACCACCGTCGGTGTCCTGGGGTGCGGATTGATGGGCAGCGGCATCGCACAGGCCGCGGCCACCGGCGGCTTCCCCACCACCGTCCGCGATGTGAGCGAAGAACTCCTGGCGAAGGGCAGGGCCGCAATCGAGAAGTCGCTTGCCAAGCTGGTGGAGAAGGGAAAGCTGGACCCGTCCGCCCGCGAGGGCGCCCTGGAGCGCCTCCGATTCACGACCGATATCGCCGAGCTGGCGCAGTGCGGAATCGTGATCGAGGCGGTGACGGAGGACCTCGCACTCAAGAACCGGCTCTGGTCGGAACTGGACACCCTCTGCCCCGCCCCCACGATCTTCGCCTCCAACACCTCCAGCCTCCCCATCGGCTCCATGGCCTCCGCCAGCGGGAGGCCCGACCGGTTCGTGGGGCTCCATTTCTTCAATCCAGTCCCGCTCATGCCGCTCGTCGAGGTCGTGCGGCCGGTGACCGCGTCCCGGGAGAGCTTCGAGCGTGTGATGACCTTTGCGCGGCGGCTCGGGAAGGAGGCGATCGTGGCCCGCGATCGCTCGGGGTTCATCGTGAACCTTCTTCTGGTTCCTTATCTGCTCGACGCCGTGCGCGCGCTGGAGCACGGCGTGGCCTCGATCCCCGACATCGACCGGGGAATGCAACTCGGCTGCGGCCATCCGATGGGCCCGCTGACCCTCCTCGACTTCGTGGGACTCGACACCACCGCGCGCATCGCCGACATCATGTTCGAGGAGTATCGGGAGGCTCGCTACGCCCCGCCGCCTCTGTTGCGCCGGATGGTGGGCGCGGGCCTCTTCGGACGGAAGAGCGGCCGGGGATTTTATGATTATGCTTCCGATCCGCCGATCCCGATTGACCTGGGCCTCTGAGGAGACAGCATGTTCGGTTACGACTGGCCTCGCCTCCACGCAGCTCTGAACGACCTCCCTCCCGCCCTCCTGCTGGTGGCGGTGATCTTCGACGTGGTGGCGGCCGTCACGAAGCGCGCATCGCTCCGGACCGCCGGCTACTGGACGATGATCGCCGGCGCCGTGGGTGGCGGGCTGGCCGTGTTGTCCGGGCTGGAGGCGGAGGACCACATCGCCCACGGGGAGGCGGTGCACCAGGTCATGGAGCGCCACGAGACACTGGCGTTCATCACCCTCGGCGTCTTCGCCGTCGTCGCACTATGGCGGATCCTGCGGGAGAAGCGCATGGGCCATACGGAGCGGACCGCCGCGCTGGTGATCTCCCTCGCGGGTGTGGTTGCCCTCCTGGCGACGTCGGTGGTCGGTGGGAAGCTGGTCTTCGATCATGCGGCCGGCATCCCGACCGAAGTGCTCCAGTCCGAGATGCACGAGCGCGCGGAGGGCCACCATCACAACGGCGGCGAGGCGGACGAGAACGGGGGCGACGACAGGGACGAGGCCGCTCCGGTGCCAGCCTCTGATTCCGTAAGCGCCGACAGCGCATCGGCCGCAGCGACGGGCGACCACACCCATCCGCCGGGCAGCCCTCCGCACAGGGATTGATCATGCGAGCCGCGGGGGCGCTGGCGCTGGTAGTGCCGGGACTGCTTGCCTGTCAGCCGGGGACCACGCGTCCCTCATTCACGCCTCTTCCCGAGGCCGAGGCGGTCGAGGTCCGGCTCTCCCGGGAGGAGGCGACCCGCCGCCTGGCCGAAAGGATGGAGAGTGATTCGATCCCCGCCGCCCGGGTCGATCTGCGCGACGGCTTCATCGAGAGCCGCTGGTTCGACCCGGCCACCGGGGCACCGTCCACCCGGCGCCCCATCGGAACCGGAATCGTGAGAGTACGGGCGTGGTCCGACCCCGGCCGGCCTGGCTTCTCGATACTGACCGTGGAAACGGTGTACCGTCCCCTCGCCGACCCCTCGCTCCCCGAGCGGGAACTCGAGCGCGAGGTTCCGGGGGACCATCCGGTGGCAGCAAAGGTGCGGGTCGCCTTGCAGGAGATGGTGAAGAAGTACGGTGGGCCGCCGGCGACCGAGGAGGTGCAGCCTGGGGCAAGGCCGGGCGGGGTGGAACCAGCGGACGAGACGTCGGACCAGGAGTAGACGCTAGACTACGTACGCCCTCACCCAATCCTCCAGCTGCCCGAGGTTGATCAGCGTATCCTTGCAGGGGCCGGACGGCAGCGTCATCGTGAGCCCGAGCACCGGCACCTTCCCCGCCACGTCGTGCAACCCGCTGACCATGTCCCGCTCACACGCCACCGCCACGACGGCGCGGGGCCGCCGCTCCCGAATGACCCGGCGGGCCAGCTGCCCACGCGTCGCCACGAAGACCGGCACTCCGTACTTCCCCGCGACACCCAGCACCCCGTCCAGCATTTCCTTGGAGAGGCATCGGGGAATGAGCAACAACAGCTCTCCCTTGCCCACCTTCCGGCCGCGGAGAAGCGCGAGGGCGTTGTAGACCTTCACCGCCGCGTTCTCCACGCGGTCCCTCCACCCGAACCTTCCGGCGATCCCCGACGTGTGGCGCATGAGGTGGAGGAATGGCCCCCGCTCCGCCAGCGATTCGGGAAGGAGCGCAGTCCGCGTCTTATATGAGAGGAAGAGAAGGCCCCACCAGGCCCAGAGCACCGCACCCGCGGCCAGGACCCCGATCCAGAGCGCCGGGACGAGCAGGGGATGCACGCCCGTCAGGCGGGGGGCAAGGAGAAAGAGGAGCGCGGCGGCCACGGCCAGCCCGACCGCGAGCGCGGCCGCCGACCAGGCGAAGAAGAGGCCCGGCGGGGAGTCGTAGTCGCCCCGGTTGGGAAGAGGCCGGCCATCCCACTCGTCCCATTCGTGGCCGAGCCGGCGGTCGACGTCTATGTGAATGAGTTGGGCCCGCGGCGTGTCCGACATACTCCCCCAAGATAGTTAGCTTATCCTCATGCTGCCGCCCCCGCCCATGCGAGGAGTCTTTCGCGCCGATCGGCGCGCACGCGCCGCGTATGCGGAGGGGGCCGGGATCTTCCGCATGCTGCCCGCGGCGGTGTGCGTGCCGATCGGCCGCGAGGATGTCGCGGCCATCGTGCACTGGGCCGCCGCCCACCGCGTGAGCCTCGTCCCGCGCGGCGCGGGGAGCGCGATGGGGGGCGGGAACGTGGGCGAGGGGGTCATCCTCGACCTGACGGGGCTTCCGCCTCGGCTCGAGATCGATCCCGCGCGGCGGATCGCGAGAACCTCCGCCAGCGTTCCCCTGGCCGAACTCGATCGGGAAGCCGGCAAGGCGGGACTCAGGCTTCCACCCGATCCGTCGAGCAGCGCCTGGGCCACGGCCGGCGGCGCCGTCGCGACCAATGCCGCCGGGGCGCGGTCGGTCCGATACGGGAGCGTCCGGCGCTGGGTCCAATCGGTGGAGATGGTGACCGCGGATGGGGAAACGACCGAGTTGAGGCGGGGCGTGCGCGGCACAGCCTCCGCCCTTCGGCGCTTCGAGGAGGAGGCGGCCCCGCTCATCCGGTCGGCGTCGGAAGAGATCTCCGCCCGCTTCCCCCGCACCCGCAAGAACTCCTCGGGATACGCCCTCGATGCCTACCTCGCCTCGGGCGACCCGCTCGACCTGGTGATCGGGAGTGAAGGGACGCTCGGGGTCGTGACCGAGGTGGAATGGCGGCTCGACCCAGTGCCGCCGTGCCGGGGCGGCCTCCGGATCGCGCTCGAGTCGCTCGACTCGCTCACCGCGGCCGTGGAGTCGTTGCTGCGATTCGATCCGTCGGCGGTCGAGCTGCTCGACAGGACCTTCCTCGAGCTCGTCGGCGAGGGCGGGGCGGAGGCGGTACTGCTCGTCGAGGTGGAACGAGAGACGCCGGAGGAGGTGAAGGCCGCGGTGGCCGCCGCAGCCAAAGCGGTGCGTCACCTGGCCGCGGCAGTGGATACAGGCCTCACCCCTGACGCGACTCAGCGGCTCTGGGCCATCCGGCACGCAGCCAGCCCCATCCTCGCCGGGCTCCCCGAGGAGAGGCGGTCGCTCCAGGTCATCGAGGACGCGTGCGTTCCGGTGGATCGAATGAGTGAGTACGTCCGTGCGGTGCGGGAGCGAGCGTCGGCGCGCAGCGTCCCGGTGGTGATCTTCGGCCATGCCGGAGACGGCCACGTCCACGTGAACCTCCTCCCCCGGGTGACCGCGGAGGGATGGGAGGCCGACATCTCCCTCCTCCTGGAGGAGGTCACCGACGAGGTCGTGCGGCTCGGAGGAACGCCCTCGGGGGAGCACGGCGACGGACGGCTGCGCGCCGGGCTCCTGCAGCGGGTCTATGGCGGCGAGATCATGTCGCTCTTCCAGCGCGTCAAGCGGGCCTTCGATCCCCTCGGAATCCTGAATCCCGGCATTATCCTTCCCACCGGCGAGCCGCCGCTGAGCCACCTGAAGGTCGGCGCGGGAGCCATCGCCCTGCCCGACGACATCGCACAGGAGCTCCGCCGCATCGAGCAGCAGGCGGGGTATGGGCGGAACCGGCTGGAGCTGGCTTGAGAGCGAACGAGTCCTCACTCCCTACCCGAACCCTTGTGCACCCCATGGAAATCCTCCGCGAACCCCGGGTCACCCTGATCGCCCGCCCCCAGTTCCTGGAGCCGGGCCATCTGCCGGTCTCCTGGAAGGGCGAGGCCACCGACGGAGAGCGGCTCGCCGAGTTCGCGGGGCGGCTCTGCTACATGAGCCAGCGCAATCCGGCGGGTCGGACCACCGCCGACTACCTGCGGAACATCCTGCAGCAGGGGCACGGATCGGTGTTCGAGCACTCCCAGTACGTCGTGCTCATCGAAGGCATTTCCCGCTCCTGCAGCCACGAGCTGGTGCGGCACCGCGCCGGCTGGGGTTGGTCCCAGCTGAGCCAGCGGTACGTGGACGAGTCGCATGCGGCGTTCGTCATGCCGCCCGCGATCATCGGGGACGCGCAGCTCGAGGCCGAATGGACCGCCCAGGTGACGGCGGCCCAGGCCGCCTACGTGAAGGCGGTGGAGCGGCTGATGGCTCGGTACGCCGGGGTGGCCGACGCGGTCCACCGCCGGAAGATGGCGCGCGAGGCGGCACGCAGCGTGCTCCCGAACGCCACGGAGGTCAAGATCGTGGCGAGCGCCAACGTCCGCGCCTGGCGCACGATGCTCGAGCTCCGCCTCGGCGAGGGCGCGGAGCTGGAGATTCGCCGGATGGCGGTCGTCTGCCTCCGCCTGCTGCAGCGCGAGGCGCCCGCGCTCTTCGGCGATTTCACCATTTATCCCGCGGCTGATGGCAGTGAGGCAGGCAAAGTGGAGTATCACAAGGTGTGAGTCGGAGGGCCCGCGACCCGCCACCGGCAACTTCCTTCGAAAAAACTATTGTGTACCTGAAGACTTTTCCTTACTTTAGTTTCGTCGAAGAAGTCACCTCGTCTCGGCTCGTCTCTCGCGGACGGCCTTTTTTGTAGAGGACGCCTTTTGGCAGTTCGGATCGGACTCGCCTTCAATCTCAAACCCGAGGCGCCGGCTAACCCAGCCGGGGCAGACGCCGACTCCACTTCCACCGACGTGCCGTCCGGTCGGTCTCTTCGTGCCGACCTTCAGCAGCCCGATCTCTACGCCGAATGGGACGAGCCCGCCACCATAGACGCGGTCGAACGCGCCCTCAGCCCCGTCGGCCAGGTCTATCGCCTCGAGGCCAACGCCAGCTTCCCGGCGCGCCTCGCTCTCATTCAGCCGGACTTCGTCTTCAACATCGCCGAGGGCCTCTACGGGCCCAACCGGGAGGGCCACGTCCCGGCCATCTGCGAGTTTCTCGACATTCCGTGCCACGCCTCCGACCCGCTCACCCTCGGCCTCGCGCTCGACAAGCGGCGCGCCAAGGAAGTGATGTCGTACCACGGCGTGCCCACGGCGCCGTTCGTGCTCGCCCGGAGCCCGGCCGAGGCGCGGAACGTCCAGCTCCCCTTCCCCCTCTTCGTGAAGCCCGCGTTCGAGGGCAGCGGCAAGGGAGTGAGCGCCAGGAGCGTCTGTAAGACCCGCGCCCAGCTCGTCAGGCAGGTCTCCAACCTCCTGGCCACCTACTCCGAGCCCGTGCTGATCGAGACCTATCTCTCCGGACCCGAGTTCACCGTGGCGGTGCTCGGCAACGGCCCGGAGGCCCGGTGCCTCCCCATCGTGGGCATGCGATTTGATACCCTGCCCAAGGGTGCGCCGCCGATCTACGGCTACGAAGCGAAGTGGCTGTGGGACTCGCCGAGCCATCCGCTGGACATCTTCGAGTGCCCGGCCCGTATCCCCGAAGCCATGGCCGAGGACATCCGCGCAGCCGCACTAGCGGCTTATCACGCTTTGGAATGCCGCGACTGGTGCCGCATCGACATCCGGTGTGACTCCACCAA
>Ga0334722_10003247_pt1 | contig 17668 bp, 16 predicted proteins | sample C3_bottom_MG_FD_207210 | JGI IMG/M metagenome (GOLD analysis project Ga0334722, IMG submission 207210) | Sediment microbial communities from Yellowstone Lake, YNP, Wyoming, USA - C3_bottom | ecosystem: Environmental > Aquatic > Freshwater > Lake > Sediment | place: USA: Wyoming | collected...
AACGATTGCACGTAGTGCACTATCCCTCGCACGCGGCGGCGGGCGGTTTCCCTGCGGATGTCCGCAAGGCGCTCGAAAAAGGAGTAGGGGTACGTGTAGCGCATGTACTGTTCGGTAAGGTTTTTCGACGGACCCGGCATCGCGAACTGCCTCTGCACCTCGTTGAAAACGACCCTCGCCCCGCACTCCTCGAAGAACGCATGAAGCCCCGACAGTATCGGCGGCACTCCGACGAATGCGATCGGCAGCAGGTCCCTGCGGGATGGCCGCGACCTTGCCTTCGCAAGAAACGCTTTCGCCCGCCGTTCGTACCGCTCCGGGTTTCCCTCGAAGTCGGAGCAGTTGACCAGCCAGAGATGGTTTTCCTCGCCGGTGACCTTTCCCTCATCCCATGTCATGCGGTCTATTTCGAGGACCGTCCCGCGGATGCGGTCAAGCCTCTTCTTGCAGCCTTCCGCCCTGGCGACTGTCGTACCGAGACGCCGCGACATTTTTCTGATCTCCATGGAGAGGAAGCCGGCATCCCTGTCGAAGGGGAAGGCGAACGGGGTGACGCGGACCCCCCGGTAGGAGAGCACCTCCATCAGCGCCTGCGTGAAGCTGCAGTCGCCCTGCGTGACCGCGATGACGTCCCGGAAACGGTTCATCCGCGCGACCCCGTAAATCCCCTTGATCCAGCCGCAGCAGTTCCGGGGGAAGCCGTCGGATTCGGCCTTCCGGAGATAATCCTCCGGCCGCTTGGAGGTTATGAAGCGGTTGTTCAGGTCGACGGGAACGTGTCCCCCCGCGAAGAGCACCTCAACGGGGATAGTGGTGGTGAAACCGATCCGCAGGGCTAATCTCCACGGATAAAAAGGAAGTAGATGAGCAGGACCGCGACAACCAGGATGCCCCCGACGAAGATCAGCATCTGCTGATCGAGCGGGGCTCCCCCGCGCACGCCGAGGTTCGAATACCGCAGAACGGCGAGGACTCCCCCGACTGTGAAAAGCAGGAGAAGGACGAACTTCGATCGCAGGAGAACGGCGGCGATGAAGATAACGCCGGCCACGGCGAGAGCCCGCGGATCCGTGGCCAGTTCGGTCACTTTCGCGCTCGTCAGGAAGTCCAGGATTTCGTTCATCAGTGCTCCTAATACCGGGCGCCGTTGTTGACAATATTACCATACAGTTTTAAGTTAGGAAAATCAAAGTCTTAGGAGAGAGCGTGGGCCAGCCTGTGGGAGTGTTCGATTCGGGAGTCGGCGGATTGACCGTGTTGAGGGAGCTTATCCGGGTACTGCCCGGCGAAAGCTTCGTTTACTTCGGCGATACCGCGCGGGTGCCGTACGGCACTAAGTCCCGGGAAACCATCACGCGGTATTCCGTGGAGATCGCGAATTACCTCGTCGTGCGGCACGAGATCAAGATGCTTGTGGTGGCATGCAACACAGCCTCCTCCTTGGCGTTGCCGGCTCTCCGCAAGATCTACAGGATCCCGGTCGTAGGAATGATCGATCCAAGCGTACGGCGAGTCGCCGCACTCCCGAAGCGCGATGCGATAGGGGTGATCGGCACTTCGGGAACGATCCGGTCCGGCGCGTACGAGCAGGCGCTCAGGTCGGCGCTGCCGAAGGCGCGCATCCGCTGTCAACCGTGCCCGCTGCTTGTTTCACTTGCCGAGGAAGGGTGGATCGAGAGGCCTGTTACGCGCGATGTTGTCGCCGAGTACCTCGCCCCGTTCCGCCAGGACCCTCCGGATGCTCTCATTCTGGGATGCACGCATTACCCGGTCCTGAAAAAGACCATTTCGGAATTCCTCGGCGGCGGCACGGTGCTCGTCGACTCCGGGGAGGAGGCTGCCCGGGTCGTGGACGTGCTGATCTCCGAAAGCGGCATGAAGAAGGAAGAGCGGGGCGGTCCCGCCATCCGCTTTCTCGTAACGGACGATCCCGGCCGATTCGCGGAAGTCGGGGAGGAGTTTCTTGGAGCGAGGATCGCCGACGTGGAAAACGTGATCCTTTGAGTGCGGTGAACGACAAGGAGCAGGCGATGAAAGCGCGCGTCCGGATGCTTTCCGGATTCAACCACAACCTGAAATACAAGGGCAAGGTGTACCATATCCAGACCGAAGACGGAGGAAAGGACAACCCGCAGATCATCACGCATGCTTTTCTCGGGGGGATCATACTCGATACGGTCCGACAGCCTTATGGCGACCTCGTCGCAGAGGGGAACTGGCAGGAGGTTCTTCGCGGCCGCATGAAGGCGCAGCACCTGGAGGAGATCCGCAAGCTCTTTTCGGGAGCGTTCGACGCCTGGATGGAGATGCCTACGACCCATGATTGAAGCGTTTCACGTCGGGGCGGTCTCCAGGGGGCGGAAGCTCTGGGACGGCATCGACCTCGCTTTCGACGAAGGCGAGGTGTGCGTGTTGACCGGTCCGGCAGGGACCGGGAAAACCCTCCTGTTGAGCATACTCCGGGGGGAACGCCGGCCGGACGAGGGGGATGTCGTCGTCGGGGGTAATTCCCTTTACCGCGGGGATTCGCCTGCGGTCGATTCTTTCAGGTCTTCGTCCGGTATTGTGCCCGATGCGTTTCCTTCCATCTCCGGCTGCTCTGTACGGGATCTGTTCCTGCTCTCCAGGACTGCGGGGGAGAGCATTCCGGCGGGGGAACGCGACGAGCGGCAGGAGAAGCTGCTTTCTATGATGGGCATTGGCGGCTCGCAGGACTGGAAACTTTCCTCCCTATCGGTGACCGAGAGGGCGAGGGTCGCGCTTGCGGCGGAACTGTTCCGCGGTCCGAAGTATCTGTTTCTGGACATGCTGATCGCGAACGCGGGCGGGGAGTGGACGGACATGCTCGGCGGTCTTTTCCGGGCGCTTGCCCGCGAGGGGAAGACGATCCTGCTCGCGGAGAGGACTTTCCCGGAGCGATGGAAGGCGAGGAGCGGCGAGGAGGGGATCGCCATGGGGCCGTTCCGGCTTTTCAGGCTCGCCGTTTCCGTGGACGGAACCCGATGATCGGCCGCTCCCTCATCTGGATCGACTGGAAGCGGATGCGGGGCGCTTTGCTTCGGGAGTCGGCCGTCAGGTTTTTCCTCTTCCTCCTGCTCGGAGCGATTTTCGAGGCGATGCTTCTCTCGGGAGGAATCAACCGCTACATGTCCGACCGTTGGAGGGTCACCGCGGTGCTCCGCCTGTCGGTGACCGCGGTGGAGGGAGAAGGGATGGCGAGGAAGGCCGCCGGCCTTCCGGAGGTCCACTCCGCGGAGTACCGGAGCCCGGAAACATCCTGGAAGGAGTTCGTCGACGCATACCCGGTGATGGAGGCGCTGCGTGCGGCCGGGGGAAACCCCCTTCCAGGCTACGTGGAGATACGTATGCGGCCCGACCGGTTCACTGAAGGCGATTTCCGGTCCGTGGAAACCGTTCTGAAGCCTCTTCCCGAGGTGGAAAAGATCCTCTCGGGAGGTGAGACCCTCTCCCGCCTCCTCCGCGTCAGCCGGTGGATGAACATCATGTTTTGGGCGGGATATTGCATCCTGTGCGCCGTGTCCTTTTCCGTTTTTTTCCTCCAGGAAAAGGCGCGCGCGACGTTATTGTCTGGCGATTTCGAATATCTCAGGGAGCGGGGCGTCCCTGCGCGGGCCATTCCGCTCTCGCGCGCCGCGGCGGCGGCGTTCGCCGGTGGTCTCCTTTCGCTGGCGGCGATGGGTGCGACGGTTTCCATTTTCATCGCTCTGTCCGGCCGGCTTCCTGCGTTCTCCCGGGTGATCGGATCCTACGCCGAGATTCTTTCCTTCCCCTTCCTTATCCCCTGGGCCCTGTTCATTCCCGCCTCGACGATCCTTTCCGGGGGAGCGTCCCTCCTCGGGTGGCGCGCGGCGCAATCCCGCCCGAGATGACCGTATCCCGGCACTTAGCCGTAATCGCATCGTGCTTGGCCGCGTGTCTCCTCTTTCTGGCGCCGGCGCACGCGGCGGACCAGTCGGAGAAGCTTCGTAAAGAGAAGGCGCGGCTCGTGGAAATGAAGGAAAAGGCCGAGAAGACGGCCGCGGAGCTCGCGGAAACGCTTCGGCGGGAAAAAATGAGCCGGAGCAGGATGAACGATTTCGAGGCGCGGCTGGCGAAACAGCGGCGCCTTATCGCCGGCATAGACCGCCGGCTTTCGATTCTCGGCGGGCAGATGGAAAGGACGGAACGGGCGGTCCGGGCGCTCGACGAAGAGCGTGGCCGGGTGCAGGGGACCCTCAACTCCGAGTCGCGTGAAGTGTTCGCGGGCGACAGGATGTGGATCGGGGTCCGGGCGGAGGACTCGTCCGGCGAGCGATCGCGCTACTTCGCCCGCAGGGTGCTGTCGGAGGAGATGTCCCGGTACGGCCGCCTCACCGCCGACAGGGAGGAGAAGGAGAGGGTGCTCTCCGGCATAGAGCGGAGGATCGTGGATTCGGAGCGCCGCATGGCGGCGCAGGTGAAGGTCGGGGACAAGCTCGCCACGCAGCAGGGCGAGGAAAAGAAGCGGCTGGCCGAGATCGAGGCGAAGAAGAAAAAGAAAGCAGCCGAGCTTCGGGCTCTTCGTTCGCGGATCGCGAGGATGGAAGCTCTCGTTTCACGGATCGAGCGACAGGCGGGGAAAAAGGAGCGAGGGGGGAAGGAGGTTCGCAAGGGCGGCCCCGCGCGGTTTACCGGGGTTCCCGGAGGACTGGTCCGCCCGCTCGAGGGGAAGGTGATCGGAAGATTCGGTAAGCAGCGGGATCCCGTTTTCGACGTGGACGTGGAGAACCGCGGGGTCGAGATCGAAGCCCCCTCCGGCGCCGTAATACATGCGGTCGGCAAGGGGGAAGTCGTCTTCGTCGGCGGCGTGTCCGGGTTCGGGAGGGTGCTCATCGTCCAGCACGGCAGCGGCCTTTTCTCGGTCTACGGCAAAGCCGGCGGTTTTTCCGTGAAGCAGGGGCAGGCAGTGGCCGCTGGAGAGGCCGTGGGGCAACTGCCGGCGAGCCCCGACGGGAAATCGGTGCTATACTTGGAACTCAGGGCTGCGGGGACCGCCATAGATCCGACGGTTGTGCTCCCCCTTTCCCGATAAGGCGCGCCTGATCGCCAGCACTTTTCTTCAAAGGAGGCGTTTGATGAAAGGCAGGAAATGGCTGGGCCCCGCGGCGGTTCTCCTTGTGTTCCTCGTGGGGTTCATCTCCGGCGATCTGACCGCGTCCCGCCAGGGAGCGCAGGCCAACGTCGCGTTCGGAAAGCTCAAAACGTTGGGCGATGTCCTCTCACAGGTCCAGGTGAGCTACGTGGAGGAACCCAACGTAGACGAGATGATAAACGGGGCGATCAAGGGGATGCTCCAGACGCTGGACGCGCATAGTTCCTACCTTACCCCCGACATGCTGAAACAGGTGGAAGTGGAGACCAAGGGCGCCTTCGGGGGACTCGGCATCGAGATCGGCGTCAAGGACGGGGTCCTGACGGTCATCTCCCCGATCGAGGACACCCCCGCGTTCCGCGCGGGCCTGCAGCCGGGGGACAAGATAGTGCGGATAGAGAAAGAGCCGACACGGGACATGAGCGTCATGGACGCGGTCAAGAAACTGCGCGGCGAGCCGGGTACGAAGGTGACGATAACGATCGTTAGGGAAGGGCTGAACGAACCGAAGACATACACCATCACCCGGGACATCATCAAGATCCGGAGCGTCAAGACGAAGGAACTGGGCGACGGCATCGGCTACATCCGCCTGACCCAGTTCCAGCAGGATACCGACAGCGAGCTTGAAAAGGCGCTGCAGCAGCACACGAATGCAAAGGGAGGCATGAAAGGCTTAGTGCTCGACCTTCGAAACAACCCCGGGGGTCTTCTCGACCAGGCCGTGAAGGTGGCGGACAAGTTCATAGAGTCGGGCCTCATCGTCTACACGGACGGAAGATTGGAAAACCAGAAGTTCAAGTACTTCGCCCACAAGGAGGGTACGTATACCGGGTTCCCGATCGTGATACTGGTGAACGCCGGATCGGCCTCGGCATCGGAGATCGTGGCAGGCGCGCTCCAGGACCACGGGCGTGCGATCGTCCTGGGGACGCAGACCTTCGGAAAAGGGTCCGTTCAGACCATCATACCCATGGAAGATGGCTCGGCGCTCCGGTTGACCACCGCCCGCTACTACACGCCGAACGGGCGTTCCATACAGGCCAAGGGGATCGAGCCGGATATCGTGGTCACCGACGGACGCGATGCCGGAGATGGACACCCCGGGCCTCTCCGGGAAAAAGACATCGAGCGCCACCTGAAAGGGGAAAACGAGGAGAAGGAAAGCTCCGGGACCAAGGCGGAGCCCTCGGCGCCCAAGAGCAAGAAGGAAGACCCTTCGGGGAAAAAGAACGGTAAAAAGACGGCAGCGCAGGGCGAGGATGCGAAGAAGGAGGACGCCAAGGATCCCCAGCTCGAGCGGGCGACGGAGCTCCTAAAGGGGTGGGAGATCTTCAAGACGCGCTTCATCGATAAATCCAAGTCGTCCTGAAGCGGCGACTGCCGGTTCATGGAGTTTCCGTTCCGGTGATTATGAAGTCCATGACCTTTAGCCCGCATTTCCCACCAGCCTCCTGCTGCGACGGCGGATACGGGCATGTCTACTGCGTTGCCCTCCTTCGTGCTCCTCGACGTAGTGTAAACTACGCCTGCGGTGCCCGAAGTTCGTGCGCCTTGTATACACGCCCGTCTCCACCGTCTCGCTACGGAGCCTGGTGAGAAATGCGGGCTGGGGGGCGGGAGGGCAGTAGAAGGCGGCGGTGGGGGGCGCTGATGGGGGGAGCGTTTCTCGCCGGTCTCCTGGCGATGGGCCTGTTGCTGCTTCTGCCGGGACATGGGAATAAAGGACAAGAGCCCGCTTCCCCCTTCGCCCCTCCGGCGATTCTGTCTCCTGCCGGTCCACAGCCTGCCGGGCAACCCCCCGCGTCGCGTCTGGCCATCGTCGTGGACGACCTGGGGTACGAACCGTCCCTCGACGCCGAATGGCTGAAGATTCCCGAAAAAGCGACCGTTGCAGTCCTTCCGTTCGGTCCTTCCTCACGGAAAGTGGCCGAAACGGCCCGCTCCCGCGGTTGGACGGTGATCCTGCACATACCCATGGAGCCTGAAAGCCAGGTTTCCGACAGGACGGAACGGTTCCGCATACGCAGGGGGATGGGCAGGGAGGAGATCGAGACGCTTCTTCGGCGCATGGCCGAAAACCTTCCCGGGGCGACGGGCGCGAGCAATCACATGGGCTCCGCGGCGACCGCGGACTCGGCCACGATGGCGGCGGTCGCATCCGCGCTGCGGAAGATGGGGTTCTTCATGCTGGACAGCGCGACTACCCCGCGATCGCTTGTTCTCGATGCGGCACGGGACGCGGGGATTCCCGCCGCCAGGCGGGATGTGTATATCGACGGCTCTGTTTCTCCCGTTGAGATGACGCGCCAGTGGGAGCAGGCGGTGGCCGCGGCGAAAGAGAAAGGGGCGGCGATCCTCGTCTGCCAGGGAGGAATGGAAACCCTGCGGATCCTGGTCGAACTGCTTCCCCGGCTCCGTGAGGAAAACGTCGAGGCCGTGACCCTCGATGAGTTATTCCGGACCGGGAAGGAAACATAGGCATGGAGCAGGCGGGCCGCGGCGGCGTTCTGACCGTTACCGAGCTGACGGCGCGAATCAAGTCGTGCCTGGAAGAGGGGTTCCGCTCCATCCGCGTGGAGGGCGAGGTATCCAACTACAAATCGTACCCTTCCGGCCACCGGTACTTCTCGCTCAAGGACGCGGACGCCCAGATCCGCGTGGTGCTGTTCCGCGGGAGGGAGCGGTTCATCTTCGGCGATGTCCGGGACGGCCAGACGGTGGTGGTTTCCGGTTCGATCGGGGTCTACGAGAAGAAGGGCGAGTACCAGATCTACGCGCAATCCGTCGAGGTCCGGGGAATCGGAAGCCTGCTCCTCGAACTGGAGAAACGGAAAGCCCGGCTGGCCGCGGAAGGGCTTTTCGATCCTGAGCGGAAGCGTCCGCTCCCCGCGTTCCCGGAACGGATAGGCATAGTGACTTCACGGCAGGGAGCGGCGTTGCGGGACATGATCAGAGTCGCCCGAAGCCGGTGGCCCGCCATCGGCATCACCCTTGCGCCCGCCCTGGTGCAGGGGGAGGGAGCGGCGGAAGACATCGCGGCGGCTCTCGGAGCGCTATATACGCGTGGGAACACCGACGTGGTCATCGTTGGGCGCGGCGGCGGGTCGGTTGAGGATCTCTGGGCGTTCAACGAAGAGGTCGTTGTGCGGGCTATCGCCGCTTCTCCGGTGCCGACGGTCAGCGCCGTCGGGCACGAGACGGATTTCACTCTTGCCGACCTCGCGGCGGACCGCAGGGCGCCGACGCCGACGGCCGCGGCGCAGATGGCGGTCCCCGACCGGGTGGAAATGGAAGAACGCGTTTCAGGCCTCGCGTTTCGCGCCAAGAGGGCGGAACGGAACATCCGCGAGACTTTGCGCAGGGAGCTCCGCATAGCGGCCGGCGCCATGGCGGACCCCAGGCCCCACCTGCATGCGTACCGCTATTCCCTCGCGAAAGAAACCGATGCCCTCGCCGATGGCGTGCAGGTAATACTTCGGGAGGGCCGGGACCGTCTTATTGCTCTGTCCCACGGACTTCGCCTGCATTCGCCGTCCGCCCGGGTATCGCGCAGGAGGGGCGAAGTCGCCGTTCTTCTGGCGCAGGCCTGCGGCCTGGTCTCCGCGGCCCGGGAGGAGCCGCGACGGAAACTCGGCGTGTTCACCGGAAAGCTTTCGGCCCTCGATCCTACATCCGTGCTGTCGAGAGGGTATGCGATCGCCATCAGGAGGTCTTCGGGCGCCGCGATTCGTTCCGTGACGGAAATAGTTCATGGTGAGTCGCTCGATGTCCGGGTGTCCGACGGCACATTCGGCGCGGTCGTGGATAAGGACGGAACGCGATGAAGGCTCCTTCGGCGGCGATGCTGTTTTACGTCCTGTTCGTCTCGATCCAAGGCGTCGTATGTCTTGCACATGCCGAGACGCTTTCCGTTTCGCTATCTGCATCCTCCCCAAGCCAGGGAGATCCGGTGCTCGTGGAGGCCAGAGCGAATTTCCCGACGGACAACGCCGCGCTGGGATGGAAGGGGCGGACGTATTCCATGACGGCGGCAGGCAAGGGACGTTACATCGCGCTGATTGGCGTCGACCTGGGTGAAACTCCGGGGAAGGCGCTCCTTTCGGTACGTGCGTCAGCCGAAGGCGTCGTCATGCGGTCGGACATGGAGCTGACGGTGGTGGAAAGGGAGTTCCCGGTTCAGAAGCTCACCCTGCCTAAGAGCATGGCCGAGTTCGACGCGGCCACGCTGGAGAGGATACGCGCGGAGGCCGAAACACTTGAAAAAATATTCTCCGCCGCCACGGCGCCGGAGTGGGACTTGCCTTTCCTGCCTCCGGTCGGTGACTTCCGGCCCACCGGCTTCGGATCGCGCAGGGTCATCAACGGGGAGCCGCGCAGCCCCCACGCCGCTGTGGACGTACACCTGCCGGAGGGGACGCCCGTTTCGGCGATCGCGTCTGGGACGGTCGCCTTCGCGGGGGATCAGTTCTTCGGGGGGCGTTCGGTGGTGATCGACCACGGAGGAGGACTGTTCAGCATCTACTATCATCTGCGGGAATTCATCGTGGCGGAAGGCCGCCGCGTCGCGAAAGGCGAGAGGATCGGGGCGGTGGGGTCGACCGGACGGGCGACGGGGCCGCACCTGCACTTCGGAGTGCGTGCGGCGGGGGGCAGGATCGACCCGTCGCGCCTGTTCGGGGAAGCATTTCGTTGACCCTCGTCGATTCAGGGCGCTATATTTGAACATTGCAGCGGGGACGAGGAGATGATGGCCAAGGGGAAAGAGGCTTCCTTCGAGGAAGCGCTGAAGCAGCTGGAGGCGATCGTCGCGAAGCTGGAGGCCGGCGATGCGAAGCTGGAGGAGTCCATCCGCCTTTTTGAGGAGGGTATGAAGCTGTCGGGCATATGCCAGAAGCGGCTGGACGAGGCCGACAGGAAAATCGAGGTACTCCTTCGGAAGCCGGACGGGGTTGCGCAGGAAACGGAGGAGGAAAGCGATATTCTCGGCAAAGAGGGCTGAGGTTAAGGTGGCTTTCCCCCAGGCTTCCGCGATCGACCGCCGCCGGATGTTGGTGGACGACAACCTGCTCCGGTTTCTGGAACGCGGCGTGCAAGGCGTGCCGGACAAGCTTCGCGATGCCATGGAATATTCCGTTTCGGCGGGGGGGAAAAGGGTTCGCCCGGTCGTCCTGCTGTCGGCAGGCGTCGCGGTGGGCGGAGACGAGCGGGACCTTCTTCCGTTCGCCTGCGCGATCGAGTACGTCCACACGTATTCGCTCATCCACGACGATCTACCCGCCATGGATGACGACGATTTCCGGAGGGGGAAGCCTTCCAGCCACAAGGTGTTCGGCGAGGCAACGGCCATCCTCGCGGGGGATGCGCTCCTCACGGAGGCTTTCCGCGTGATGGGCGAGTCGCCTCTGGCGGAAAAGGATCCGGGACGGGCGATGGCGGCGGTCGGCGTTCTTGCGCGCGCCGCGGGGGCGGAGGGGATGGTCGGCGGACAGCAGCTGGATCTCCTGGCCGAAGGGATGCAGGCGGACCCGCTGGTGAAGGAAGAGATCGACATCAGGAAAACGTCGGCGCTGCTGTCGGCGGCGGCCCGGATGGGCGGGATCCTCGGCGGCGGCGTGGATGAGCAAGTGGCGAATCTTGCGGCATACGGGCGCGCGCTCGGGTTGCTGTTCCAGGTGACGGACGACATTCTGGACGAGACGGGGAGCTTCGAGGAGATGGGCAAGTGCGTTTCCAAGGACAGGGAGCGTGGGAAGATGACCTACCCGGTGGTTTTCGGAATGGATGCCGCGATGGCCCGCGCGGATGGGCTTGGCGGCGAGGCGCTGGCGGCGCTTTCCTCGTTCGGCGAGGAAGCGGACGCCCTGAGGGACATCGTGCGCCTCGTGGCCGCGAGGAGGTCATAGCGCCGGTGAAGGCGAATCCGCTTCTCCAGGACATCAATTCCCCCGAGGACCTCAAGAGGGTTCCGCGGGAGAAGCTTCCCCAAGTGGCGGACCAGCTGCGCGATCTTATCGTGCAATGCGTCTCTAAAACGGGCGGACACCTCGCATCCAGCCTGGGGGTCGTGGAGCTGACCCTGGCGCTGCACTACGTGTTCTCCTCTCCCCGCGACCGGATCGTCTGGGACGTCGGGCACCAGTCATACGCGCACAAGATCCTGACCGGGAGGCGGGATGAATTTTCCACGCTTCGCTCCCTGGGAGGCATATCGGGGTTCCCCCGCATCAAGGAAAACCCGTGCGATGCCTTCGGCACCGGGCACTCGGGGACCTCGATCTCGGCGGCCCTCGGGATGGCCGTGGCGCGCGACATGCGGAAGGAACGCCACAAGGTCATCGCGGTGATCGGCGACGGATCCCTGTCCTCCGGGCTCGCGCTCGAGGGCCTGAACCAGGCGGGGCATCAGAAGCGCGACCTTGTCGTTATCCTTAACGACAACGAATGGTCCATCTCCCAGAATGTGGGCGCCCTGTCCGGATACCTGACCAGGATGATGACCGGGAAGTTCTACACCTCCTTCCGGAAACGGGTGGAGAACTTCCTCAAGTCGATGCCAAAAGGCGAATTCATGGCACGGATGGGGAAAAAAACGGAGGAGCTCGCGAAGGGTTTCATCGTGCCCGGCCTGCTGTTCGAGGAGCTCGGCTATACGTACGTCGGCCCCATTTCGGGCCACAACATCGAGGATCTTATCGGCACCTTCCAGAATCTGGGAAACCTGGAGGGGCCTTTGCTGATCCACGTGGTGACGACGAAGGGTAAGGGATACGGTCCCGCCGAGGCGAACCCCGAGTATTTCCACGGAGTGGGCGCTTTCGACCCGGTTTCGGGCAATGGCGCCGGGAAAGGGACGCTTCCCGCCTACACGGACGTTTTCGCCGACGCCATGTTGCAGATCGGCAGGGAGAACCCCAAAGTGGTGGCCATCACCGCGGCGATGTGTTCCGGAACCGGCCTCGCTAAATTCCGCGACGCTTTCCCCGACAGGTTCTTCGATGTGGGGATCGCCGAAAGCCACGCCGTTACGTTCGCCGCGGGGCTGGCCCGCGAGGGGAAAATACCGGTGGTCACGATCTACTCCACGTTCCTGCAGCGCGCCTACGACCAGATATTGCACGACGTCTGCCTCCAGAACCTGCCTGTCGTCTTTGCGGTGGACCGGGGGGGGATCGTCGGTTCGGACGGCGCGACGCACCAGGGGCTGTTCGACCTATCGTACCTGCGGCATATGCCTAACCTCTCCTTGATGGCCCCCGGCAACGAGGCCGAACTCCCGCAGATGCTGCGGGCCGCCGTTTCCTCCGGAAGACCGGCGGCGATCCGGTATCCTCGTGGCACCGTCACAGGGATCGGACTTCAGGCGGACATGGAACCGGTGGAATGGGGTAAAGGGACGGTTCTGCGTGAAGGAAAGGACCTGCTTATTCTTTCCATCGGGTCAACCGTGACCCCTTCACTGTTGGCCGCAGAGGAGCTCCGCGGCAAAGGGATCTCAGCCACAGTTGTAAACGCGCGTTTCGTCAAGCCCCTCGACGCCGATCTGATAATTCCCCTCGCGCGGCGGATAGGGCGGGTGCTGACGATCGAGGAGAATGTCCTTGCAGGCGGCTTCGGAAGCGCCGTGCTGGAGATGTTCGAGGAGCACGGGGAACATGCGGCGCATATCCGCCGGCTCGGGATCCGCGACGTTTTCGTCGAGCACGGCTCCCAGGCCGAGCTGCGTGAAATACATGGGATCAATGCCGAGGCTGTGACTGCCGAAGGATTGCGGATGTGCGGCCACGCGAAAACGTTCCTGCCGACGTTGTTCAACGGCATCCGGTCACGGCTGGAAAGGATCGTCTGAAGAAGCCCTCGCGAAGCCGTTTGGACGCCGCCCTCGTGGAGCGCGGACTGGCCGAAACGCGCGCGAAGGCCCAGGGGCTGATCATGTCCGGGCGCGTGCTGCTCGACGGATCCGTCGCCGCGAAATGCGGCTCGCCGGTCCGCCCGGAGCAATCGGTTGAGATTTCCCCGGCTCCGCGTCCATTCGTGTCGCGTGGAGGCGGGAAGCTCGAAGGCGCACTTGATGATTTCGGCATGTCGTGCGAGGGAAAGACCGGGCTGGACGTGGGGGCGTCGACGGGCGGATTCACGGACTGCCTGTTGAGGCGGGGCGCCCTGAGAGTCTACGCGGTCGACGTCGGGGAGCGCCTTATCGACGACCGTCTAAGAGGCGACCCGAGGGTGGTGGTCATAGAAAAAACCAATTTCCGCCACGCCCTCCCCGAACTTATCCCCGAAAAAGTCTCCCTTGCGACGGTGGACGTTTCATTCATATCGCTGCGGCATATCCTTCCGCCCCTCTGCCGGTTTCTTCACCCTGGGGCCGAGGTCGTGGCGCTTGTGAAGCCGCAATTCGAGGCGGGAAGGGAGTGGGTCGGGAAAGGGGGGATTGTCCGGAACGAGGACAGACGGTTGGAGGCGGTCCGCGGTGTAAAGAGCTTCGCCGAGAGCCTTGGCTTTTCCGTAAAGGGAGAAGCGGACAGCAGGGTGCGAGGTCCCAGGGGAAACCGCGAGGTCTTTCTACATCTGTATTGGGGAGGGGAAAACCGTTTTGCAGAATGACCTTGACTTCCCTTAAAATGGATTGTAGTTTTCCTTATAAGGAGCAATATTTAGCATAATTTAGGTATAATTTAATCATCTTCATTCGTCGAATGCGAGGTGGAATATGAAAGCACGGGCGGCGTTCCTGGCCATGGTCATATCCGTGGTACTCCTTTCCTTCACCGGTGCCGGTTTTGCGGAGGATAAGGCGCCCATTCCCGTGGGAGCGGCGGAATACCCCGATGGGCTGGTATACACGGTCGAGGAGGGGGATACCCTTTGGGACCTTTCCGCGAAATACCTCGGGTCTCCCTGGAAGTGGCAGGAGATATGGGAGCTGAACCGGTTCGTTACCAATCCCCATTACATCTACCCGGGGATCAGGCTTGTCGTCTTCCCGCCCCCTGCAACCGAGATAACGATGATGTCCGGCGAAATTTCGCCGTCGGCCGCGGATGAGGGTCTTTTAAAGAAGGAAGCGAAGGGGCAGGCGGCGCCGATTCCAGCCGTCAAGCCTCCAACGCTCGAAATATCTCCGTCGGAATACGTCCGGGCGGGTGAATTCATGGTGGAACCGCCGAAGGGGATCGGACGCATCGGTGGAGGCGAGGAACCGAAAGTGGCGTTTTCGGAAGGCGACATGGTGTTTCTCGATCTGGACAAGGAAATCCCGGCCGGGCAGCTTCTTGGTGTTTACCGTGTCCGCGGGCCGGTTTCCGCACCGGGCGGTGGTTCGATTACCGGATACGTCAGATACCTCGTAGGGCTGATCCAGGCTAATGGTAAGCGGAACGGAGAAGCGGTCGGGACTATCCGGACCTCCTTCGAAGACCTGGGTCGCAAGGACCAGATCCGTGAGGAGATACCCGCCTACGCCCCTGTCGTCCTGTCCCCCGGCAAGGCCGGGAAGGTCGAAGCGTTGGTCATCACCGGGCAGTGGGAAAACGAGGAGCTCGCCCCCGGGCAGTTCATATACCTGGATCGCGGCAAGGCATCCGGCGTAGCCGTAGGTGATGTATTCCTGCTGTCGGACGAAGGCGACCGGGCACAGGACGGTATCACAGATAAAAGGACCGGCGTTTTCGTCGAGGTGGGAAAGGCGGTGGTGATCCGCGTTTCGACGGACTTCTCGACCGCATACATTACCGGGAGCTCCCGGTCATTTCCCGCGGGGATAAAGGCGGTCCGCGGGGGAGAAGCGGGAAAGTAGGGGGGACGGCACGCCTTTTGATCGGGCAGGAACCAGAGAAGATGAAACCGGTCCCGATCATATGACTGACGAACCCGCACCGATAGACGTCCTTCTGCGGCTCAGCGCGGTGGAAGGGCTCACGGCCCGGCATCTTCGCCTGTTGCGGTTCACCGGCCTGCCCGCGTCCTTTCCGGGGATGGAGGAAGATACCGGCGACGGCATGCTGCCGAAAGCGGTCCGCGCCCTGTCCTCCGCGGAGGCGGGGGAAAAAGCCGCCAGGATAAAGGATGCGTGCGCGAAGTCCGGTGTTCGCATCATTCCCCTTGGTTCGGATGAATACCCTCCCATGCTGCGCGGCATTTCGGATGCACCTTTGGTCTTGTACCTCGCCGGAAGCGACCCTGCATGGGAAAACTCCGTGGCTGTCGTCGGAAGCCGCGCCGCCACGGCGCCTGCGCGCGAATTCACCGGCCTGCTTGCGGCGGACCTCGCGTCCGCCGGGTGGAGCGTCGTAAGCGGCATGGCGCGCGGGATAGACACAGCCGCCCATGAGGGAGCTTTGCGGTCCGGCGGAAAGACCTTAGCTGTTCTGGGATGCGGCATCGACGTCGTATATCCTCCGGAGGCCCACGGTCTTCACGAACGGATCCTGCGATGCGGAAGCATTCTTTCGGAATATCCTCCCGGCACTCTCCCGTTGCCGTGGCGCTTCCCCGCCAGGAACCGGATCATAAGCGGAGTCTGCCGGGGTGTAGTGGTCGTCGAGGCGGCCGCCCGAAGCGGCGCCCTGATCACCGCGCGCCATGCGCTTGACCAGGGCAGGGAGGTGATGGCGGTCCCGGGGAACCCCCTTTATCCGCACACGGCCGGAAGCAACCGGCTGATTCGCGATGGCGCTACCCCCGTCACCGGGGCCGAAGACGTGATGGCGGCGATCGGTGGGACACGCCCGGCCCCGCCCGTGGGAGCAAGGGAGAGAAAAATCCTGGACTGTCTTGCGAAGCCGCGCCGGGCCGACGAAATCGCCGCGGCGATCGACCTCACGGTACAGGAGCTGCTCCCATGCCTGCTGGAAATGGAACTCGGGAAATTGCTTGAAAGACGCGCGGGGGATTATTATAAGAGGTTGTCCGGAAACGCATAGGGGGGGAATCTCTCCCGCATGAATATGGAGGATGAATGGCCAAGTCGCTCGTCATCGTCGAGTCTCCGGCAAAGGCCAAGACGATACAGAAGATATTAGGCAAGGGGTTCCAGGTCCTCTCATCCATGGGACACGTCATGGATCTTCCCAAAAGCCGGTTGGGAGTGGACGTCGAGAACGGGTTTGCGCCCAAATACATCGTGATCAAGGATCGTAAAAAAACGTTGGGGGCCATTCTCGAGGCGTCCCGGTCCGTGAAAACGGTTTACCTCGCGCCCGACCCTGACCGTGAAGGGGAAGCCATCGCCTGGCACATCGCCGACGCCATCCGTGCCGACAACGGCAAGAAAAGAAAAGGGAAGGCGCCATCGAAAGCGGTTGCGGAGATCCACCGGGTTCTCTTCCACGAGATAACAAAGAGAGGGATCAAACAGGGGATGTCGGATCCGCGCCCCCTGGACCGGAACAAGTACGACTCCCAGCAGGCCCGGCGCATTCTGGATCGTCTTGTCGGGTACACGCTGAGCCCGCTTCTCTGGTCAAAGGTGCGGCGCGGGCTTTCGGCGGGGCGTGTGCAGTCGGTTGCCGTGAAGATCGTAAACAGCCGCGATGTCGAGATAGGCTCTTTCATCCCCGAGGAGTACTGGTCGCTCACCGCCCGCCTTGCAGGCGGCGCCCCGCCCCCGTTCCTTGCGAAGCTTGTGGAAGCGGGCGGGACGAAGGTGCGGCCCCGGACCGAGCAGGAGACGCTGGAGCTGCGGAAGGCGGTGGAGAACGGCCCCTTCGTCGTCCGGGAGATCCGGAAGAAATTGCGCCGCCGCATGGCTCCCGCGCCGTTCACGACTTCGAAGATACAGCAGGAGTCGGCGAGGGTCCTCCGGATGCCCCCCTACAAGACGATGATGGTCGCCCAGTCGCTCTACGAAGGGGTGGACATCCCCGGGGAAGGTCTCGTCGGTCTCATAACTTACATGCGGACAGACTCGGTGAGGGTGGCGGACGAGGCGCTCGAAGCGGCGAGGAACCACATAAGGGCCGTTCACGGCGAGGCCTATCTTCCGCAGACCCCTAACGTCTACAAAAACAGGAAATCATCCCAGGACGCCCACGAGGCGATACGACCCACCTCCATGGAGTACTCGCCGGATAAACTTAAATCGATCCTTTCGCGCGATCAGCAGCGGCTCTATCGGCTGATCTGGAACAGGTTCGTCGCTTCCCAGATGGCTCCGGCGGAATTCGACCAGACGGCGATCGATATCCTGTGCGACCCCGGGCAGGGCGTCGCGGGAGGCTATCTCTTCCGCGCGACGGGATCGGTGCCGAAGTTCCTCGGATATCTGGAGGTGTACCAGGATGGGAGCAACGGCAACGGGCGGCAGGGGGGACCGGCCGAAGAGGGAGAGGCTGCCGGACGAAACGGCGCCGATCAGGGAGAGACGGAAGGCGTGAAGGCGGAAGGGGACCTGTTGCCCGTACTCACCGAGGGGGACCGCCTGGAACTGAATGAGCTCGTCGGCGCCCAGCATTTCACGCAACCGCCGCCGCGGTTTTCAGAAAGCTCGCTGATCAAGGAGCTGGAGGATCAGGGGATAGGTCGGCCTTCCAC
>Ga0334722_10003248_pt1 | contig 17667 bp, 11 predicted proteins | sample C3_bottom_MG_FD_207210 | JGI IMG/M metagenome (GOLD analysis project Ga0334722, IMG submission 207210) | Sediment microbial communities from Yellowstone Lake, YNP, Wyoming, USA - C3_bottom | ecosystem: Environmental > Aquatic > Freshwater > Lake > Sediment | place: USA: Wyoming | collected...
ATCTAAAAACCTAAGGACACGCATATGTAAGAACCATATCAGAAAATGCAAAGGCGCTTTTGGTCGATATTTGGTGAGGGAGGGGATTGCTCCGGCAGGTATAGGAGCCCATATTAGGGTAAATTTTGTTGCGAAATTCGTTCTCGAAAAAGATTTTAGGACACGAGGGTTACTTGAAGCTTACGCAACAGCTTTGCTTTCGCCCAAATACGGTATTGACGAGGAGCATTAATTGGGCATACGGGTCGGTTCTCGATATCTTTCATAAATTAATGAAATTCTACGTCGGTATCACGGATAGCGATTGGTATAACCAGCTTAAGGCTCTCAAGCCGGAAGAGGTGAATTTCTGGCAGCCTGGGGGGAATACTGTCTTCCGGGTGTTGCCTGAAGAAGGTCTTTTCCTGTTTAAGCTGCACCATCCCAGGAACTTTATTGTGGGCGGCGGCTATTTTGTGCGGCATTCCTTTTTGCCTGTCTCGCTGGCCTGGAAGGCTTTCGGCAGGGCAAATGGTGTGGAGTCTATCGGGCAATTCATGGAGCGTATTCGCAAATATCGCCGTGAGAACATGGGTCATGATCCCCAGATAGGCTGTATCATTCTTACTCAGCCGTTCTTCCTGGAGGAATCGGCTTGGATCCCTGTCCCGGATAGTTTTAAGAAAAATATCGTCACAGGCAAGAGTTACGAGTCTTCTGAGCAGGAATCAGCCTATTTGATTGAAGCGCTTCGTGAGCGGCTCCCCGCGGCCACTGCAGAGCCAAATGCGCGTTATGGGAATCCGCTTCTGGTTAAGCCGCGGTTGGGCCAGGGCGCGTTCCGTGTATTGGTAACTGAAAGCTATCATCGCAGGTGCGCTATTTCCGGGGAAAAGACCCTTCCGGTGCTGGAGGCCGCCCATATAAGGCCATATGCCGACCAAGGGCCGCATCTTATACAGAACGGCCTTTTGCTCCGGTCGGACCTTCATATATTGTTCGACCAAGGGTATATTACCGTTACCCCTGACTCGCATGTTTTGATCAGTAAGCGTATCCGTCAGGAATTCGAGAACGGTAAAGACTATTACGCTCTGGATGGCAAAGTGCTAATGCTTCTTCCGGAAAGGCTCCAGGACCGCCCCTCAGCGGATTTCCTTAATTGGCACAATCAAAATAGATACTTAGAGTGAGAACTATAATGAAAATATTGCTACGAGATATCCTAGAAATACGGGATCCGAGAAAATACAAGCTTCACTTGGCATGTAAAAACGATGGAGGAATCGAGCCTTTGGATGATTATATCGAAAGCTATTCAAAATGGCTGGGTTGGAATGAGTGGCGGAGAGGGCGAAATGTTTGGACACGAAAATATATATTTTCATTAATTGAGTTTTACCCGCAAACAGATGCCTGGCTGTTTGGTGGTGTATTTGAGGTCATAAAAACATGGAAAGATGGGTACACAATAAAGGCAGAGGAGGATTTTGAAAAGTTTCGCGGACGGCTGCTCGTTTCATTCCATAGATACAAAGGTCTTAGAGGAAGATCCTATAACTTGGAAAACCATATTGATAATTTTGAAGTCAAAGAATTGTTCCCTCAGCCATATATGGGAGAGCATTTTTGTGGATATGAGCATATTAATCATGACTTCCCGTCATTGGAGTTGGTTTTTAAGAATGAGGCAAAGGATTGGAAAGGCGCCCTATCCAACATTAAAGGTGTTTACCTAATAATCGACAAATCTAATGGAAAGAAATACGTCGGGTCCGCTTATGGCGGTAGTGGGATTTGGTCGAGGTGGGCCTGCTATATTGGGACAGGTCATGGATGGAACGATGAATTGACGCGTATCATCCGAAAGAAAGGGATGGATTATGCCCGGAAGAATTTTAAATTCTCATTATTGGACATAATGAATATGAAAACTCCGGACGAGCTGGTTATTGCAAGAGAGTCATACTGGAAGAACGTCCTATTGGCCCGTGGACAACATGGGTACAATAAAAACTAAACACATGCTTTTTGCTGAAAAGATGTCTGGGACTTGTCACTTAGGAATTTAGATAATGCCTGATATTAGAACTAACTTATTAGAGCGAGCGCTTCTTCTTGATCTCGAGACGACCGGGACCGGTAAGATTTTTAAAATTGGTGCGGTTTTGGGGGAGAAAGAGCTTCTAATTACTGGGATAGCTAAGATTGAAACTGCACTTCGGCAGCTTGATACTTTTGCTGCCGGCGCCGAGTGTGTGGTAGGACATAATATTTTTAAGCATGATCTGATGCTCATCAGAGAAGCTGCCCCTGGTTTAAATCTTTTAAAACTCCCCATTATCGATACGTTATTGCTGTCGCCCATCTGTTTTCCGGAAAATCCGTATCACCGCCTGATTAAAGATTATAAGCTGGTAGCCGAGTCATTAAATGATCCAGTTGCCGACGCTAAACTTTCCAGCCAATTACTTGAAGACGAAATAGCGGCATTAACTAAAATTCACGCCTCTTCTGAAGAGCTCTTTGCACTTTTGAGAGCATTGCTTTCCATGCATACCACTGCGGAGCTTTCTGACCCTAATAACCGCCTGGCCTGCGGCATGTATTTGCTTTTTAAGAATATTGCAGGCAGCCTAACACAAAAACCAGACCTGCTTGAACTAATCCGCAAGATTCCTGCTGGTGCCGCGTGTAAGACCGAGATTCAAAAGATAGGAGCAAAAGAAATATCAACGGAAGCCTCCTGCTGGGGTTTGGCTTATGCGATTATGTGGCTTAGAATCGCAGGCGGCGACTCGGTCTTGCCTTCCTGGGCTCGCATTAACCACCCGGAGATAGTTGATTTAATTACACGGCTCAGAGATTTGCCCTGCGAGGACCCGACCTGCAAGTATTGTCAGACGGCACATAACCCGGAAGAACAATTAAAAAAATTCTTCGGGCATGAGAGCTTCCGGCCAAAGCCGAAAGACCCTGACGGCAACAGCCTCCAGCGCAAAATAGTCGTTTCCGGTATGCGCGGAGACTCGCTGTTGGCAATTATGCCCACGGGCGGGGGAAAGTCTTTATGTTTTCAGTTGCCGGCCTTAGTGCGCAACTTGCGGCGCGGCTACCTGACAATTGTAATATCGCCATTGCAGGCGTTAATGAAAGACCAGGTGGACGCACTTGGCCGGGCCGGCATTCACGGTTGCGCTGCGCTTTGCGGAATACTCACACTGCCCGAAAGGGCCGATGTCCTGCGTGGCATTAAGTCCGGTTCGGTCAGCCTGCTGTATTTGTCACCGGAGCAACTGCGCAGCACAGCTGTAAGGAAAGCGCTTATATCTCGCGAAATAGGGGCCTGGGTGATGGACGAAGCGCACTGTCTCTCAAAATGGGGGCACGATTTCCGCCCTGATTATCTTTATGTGGGCAGATATATAAAAAAATTCGCAAAAGATCAGCATGCGCCTGTCCCTCCTATACAATGTTTTACAGCTACCGCTAAAAAAGACGTAATTGAAGATATTCAGGCCTACTTTAGAAAACAAACCGAAACCGAGTTGAAGTTGTTTGAAGGCGGGGTTGAGCGCGAAAACCTCAGTTTCGAGGTTCAAACTGTCCCGGTACAGGCTAAGCTGGGCAGGATAAACGATTTGCTAAAGGAAGAACTGGGCGTAGATCCGGCCGCTTCAGCGGTAGTCTTCCGCGCCACCAGAGGCGACACCGAAGAGACGGCAAAATTCTTGGCTGCTCAGGGGTGGAGTGTAAATCATTTTCATGCGGGTTTAGCCATTTCTGAGAAGAAAGAAATCCAGGACGCCTTCCTTGCCGGTGATTTAAGAGTTATCTGTGCCACAAACGCTTTTGGGATGGGAGTGGATAAACCGAATATACGTCTTGTAGTCCACGGGGACACGCCGTCCTCAATAGAAAACTACCTTCAGGAGGCCGGGCGTGCGGGGCGGGACCAGCTACCGGCCAAATGTATTTTGCTCTACAACGAAGAAGACTGCGAGCAGCAATTTAAAATCGGCGCCTTTTCCGAGTTAAGCCGAAGGGATATAGCGCAAATCCTTCGCGGCCTTAGAAAAGCGTCCGCACAGCGCCATTCTGAAGAGATTATAATCACAACCGGAGAGCTTTTGCGCGACGAGGCGGTAAATGTCGAATTCGACAGCCAGGACACCAACGCCGAAACAAAAGTCAGGTCCGCTATCGCTTGGCTGGAGGGGTCCGGTTTCCTGGAGCGCAACGAGAACCGCACCAACGTTATCCAGGCTCGTCCGCTGGTTAAATCTCTCGATGAAGCCAGAGTTAAATTAAAGGAGCTTAACCTGTCTGAGGCGGAATCTGCTTTGTGGCTCGCCATACTCGGCGTACTTATGAACGCCTCTGAGACAGACACTTTAAAAGTGGATGAGATAGCGGAGCTCCCACAGTTCCAGGCGTACGCGGCGGCCAGCAAAATTAATTTCCCCTCCGGAATTACCAGGGACCGGGGCGGCTGCGAATATTTAAGCGCAAAGGTGTTAAAAACTCTTGATTCAATGGTTGTGGCGCAGATTTTAAAAAAAGACACGCTTTTGACAGCTTTTGTTAGCTACAAGGTCGCTAATAATTCTAACGAACGATTTAAAGAAGTATTGGCTTTAAGCCGGGAATTGATAAAAATGTTGGGCGAGCAGGAACCGGACCCGGAAGGATGGTATCCTCTTAACCTGGTTAAGGTAAATCAGGAACTTGCCAACCGCGACATCCGGTGCTCATTACCGCTATTGCAGCGGCTGCTTAAAAGTTTTAAAAGCGACGGACATGTGTTTGCTTCGCAGAAAGGGACCATATCGCTCAAAGTGGCAGCGCGCAATTCTTACCGCGCCAAAGTGAACGGCACCTGGGCCGACGTAACAGAACGCTCAGAACACCTTTTGGGCGCGGCGAGTATAATCCTGGGCTTTCTGTTTAATTCCATTCCGGAAAAGACCCCGCCGAACGGGAACCTGCTGGTAGAATTCAACTACGAAAACCTGGTTCAGGCGCTGAAGCAGGATTTAATACTGAATTCCGTAATAAAAGACTTTAACTCCGCTGTCGAGAGAGCGTTATTGCTGCTGCATGACCAGGAAGTTCTCACCCTTCAAAAAGGGTTGTCCATATTCCGTTCCGCAATGACTATCCGTGTGCTCCCGGAAAGCGCTAATAGGCAATACACGGCGGAACAATACGAGCCGATACGCCATCATTATAAAGAGCGCATTTTTCAGGTCCACGTTATGAGCGAGTACGCCGCCCGCGGCATGCGCCGCGTCCAGGAGGCGCTGGATCTTGTTCTTGCATACTTCACGCTGGATAGAACCACCTTCGTGAAAACAATCTTTCCTGGACAAAAGTGGCTCCTTGAAATGGCCACTACTGCTAGTTCTTATCGTTCAATCGTTGAAAACCTGGGCGACAAGAGGCAGGAAGAGATCATTACGGCTGCGCCTACAAAGAATATGCTCATTCTGGCCGGGCCTGGCTCCGGTAAGACACGCACCGTAGTACACCGCTGCGCCTACCTGCTGCGAATCAAGCGCGTAAAGCCTCAAAGTATTCTGGTTTGCTGCTTTAATCATAAAGCAGCCGTAGAATTGCGCAGAAGGCTTTACGCATTAGTCGGGAAAGACTCAAGAGGTGTTACCATTCAGACCTACCACGCCCTTGCCCTGCGTATTTTAGGGCTGTCTGTGGCCGGGATGACAGATGAAAAACGAGCGAACCTTAACTTTAACCACATGATTACGGATGTTGTGGACGTGCTTAACGGCAAAAAAGTGGTCGCTGGAGTTGAAAATGATGAGATCCGCGACCGGCTCTTAGCGGGTTTCGAGCACATCCTTGTGGACGAGTATCAAGATATAGACGAAGACCAGTATGCGATGATAAGCGCCATTGCAGGAAGAAAACTCCAGGACGCCGATAAAAAGCTCTCTATACTGGCGGTGGGCGATGACGATCAGGGGATTTACGGTTTCCGTGGCGCGAATTCTAAATTTATCCAACAGTTCCAGCAGGACTATCAGGCGGAAACATTTGAGTTAATTGAAAACTATAGATCCACAAAACACATTATAGACGCGGCAAATACTGTTATTGCCAACAACCGCGATAGGATGAAGAAAGGCGAGGCGATTAGAATAAATCAGAGCCGCGCCAGCGCCCTACCGGGCGGACAGTTTGGCGAGCAGGATACGGTTAGCCGCGGCCGGGTGGCTGTTATTGATGTGCCCAATATTTTAGGTCAAGCTGGGGCAGTAATCACAGAACTTCAGCGCCTGAAAGCGCTCGGGGTGTCTAATTGGAGCGATATTGCTGTGTTGTCCCGAAACCACGAAGATTTGGGGTATATCCGTGCATTGGCTGAAGAGAAAGGTATCCCCGTGTCCTGGCCTTTAGATAAGGGCAAAATTCCCTCTCTTCATAGAATGCGGGAGATCAGCAAGGCGTTGAAAAGTATTTCAGATTCATCAGCGCTCGTTGCAACTGCCGATGAATATATAAAGAAACTCGGATTGGATAGCAAACAGGATAATGCGAATCCCTGGAAAGCGCTACTTAATGAATTAATGCTCGCCTGGCGCGAGGAGACAGCCAACGAACCCGTGCCGGCCCAATTGTGTGCCGAGTTTATTTATGAGGCCTTAGCGCAAAGGCGCAGGGATGAAAGATTTGGCAACGGCGTTGCCCTCTCAACGGTTCATAGCGCGAAAGGGCATGAATACAAACATGTTCTGCTTTGCGGAGATTGGCAAAAGAACTTCAGTAACGAACCGGAAGAATTACGACGTGTTTTATATGTGGGCATGACCCGGGCTATAAACACTTTAGCGATCTTTAATAGAGCCGATGCCCTAAATCCGTTTAAAAAAGAATTCATTGGAAACTGTTTTGTTCAAAGGATTTTCAAGGAAGAGTATTCTACGGGGATTCAGAGAAAAGATTACTCGTTACTCGGATTGAAGGATTTCTATCTGGATTACGCCGGACAGAAAGATGCAGAACATCTTGTTCATCAATCCTTGGCAGGCATAGAACCAGGGGAAATACTTAAGGTTACGCCAGACGAAGGCGACATTTACTTCTCAACGTCGAAAGGAATGCGAATTGCAAAGCTTTCCAGAAGCGCAGCCGAAGAATGGTTGCAAAAGAATAGGGTAATAGAAACAATCAGAGTTCTAGGAATGGTTACTCGTTATGCGAGCGACATCGACAACCTGGAATATCAACTAAAACTGCGAGTCAATCAATGGGAAGTGCCTTTCTGTGAAGTTGTCGCGCTTAATTCCAGCGGTTCTTGATAAAAAAAGCAACAGGAGTCTTTGTGAAACTAGAACACTATAGTCATCGACATGGAAAGGACCTGGTTCAACTTCTACATCCGGAGCTCGCGCAAGTAGGCAGGCGGGACGTTGCATTAAAGAGGTAATCTTTGCAGATTCACGCAGACGGTTTTTGCATACAATGAAGAACTGACTGGAGTTTTTAAGTTTTCAGCAGCCGAATAAAAAATGAAAAAATCAAATATCTGGGAGCCGATTTACAAGATCAGCCCTAAAATTGCCAGGGCTCTTATGGACATTGAGGCCGCAAAGACCATTGTGGAGCGGACGGCTTTGCCGCCAGCTGTTGAGGCGGACCTCAGACGCGCGGCCAGGGTTAGATCTACGCACTTTTCAACCCGCATTGAGGGAAACCGCCTTACCCTGAAAGAGGCGCAGGAAGTAATTGAACATAAAAAAACATCTTTCCATGGACGCGAGCGCGACACCGGCGAGGTCCGTAACTACTGGAACGCTTTGCTTAAAGTTGAGGAATGGGCCGCAAAACGCACGGAGTTTACAGAAGATTTGATTCAACGCCTGCACGCCATTGTCGAAAAAGGCAAACGCTCAAAATCCACGCCTTACCGGAGCGGGCAGAACTTAATTAAAGATTCGGCAACCGGCGCTATTGTGTATATGCCTCCCGAGGCCAAAGATGTGCATAAACTCATGGCCGAAATGGCTGCATGGGTGCGCCAGGCGGAGCGCAGCGATATGCCCGGACCCATAATAGCGGCGCTGGCACATTATCAATTTGTAACGATCCATCCTTACTATGACGGTAACGGCAGGACGGCCCGGCTGCTTGCTACCTTCCTACTTCAGCGCGACGGCTACGGCTTGCGCGGCTTTTTCTCTATGGAAGAGCACCACGCCAAAGACCTTGAGGCGTATTACTCTTCCCTGGCTGTGCACAAGCGCCATAATTACTACGAGGGCCGCGCCCTGGCTGATCTTACCGGCTGGATCGAGTACTTTACAATCCTTTTGGCCGATGTCTTTGCCAGGGCAAAGGACGAGGCCGCAAAATACGCCAAGGAAGGCATCCCGCTTGAGCCTGAGCCGCTCCGCAAGCTTGACCGCAGGGCAAGGGTCGTTTTAGGTCTTTTCGCCCGAAAGGACACTATTGTCACGCAGGAAGTGGCGGCAGCTCTTGGCCTTTCGGGGCGTATGGTGAGAAACCTCGTTACTGCATGGGTAAAAGACGGCTGGCTTATGGTCACCAATCCCTCCAACCGCGCGCGCGCCTACCGGTTATCGGCAGTTTATCGGAAGTTTACTGGCAATAACTCCAAAAAATAAGTATACTGTATTTAACGAACGAAAGGTATTCTGCGTCTTATAACAGCAAAGAATTTATGCGCGCGGGAAATAATTTCTGCGGTGTACGGCGAAGCCGAAACCCGGCCGCCTCTGGCGGACGGGAAGGGGGTGATGCTTATGCTAAAAAATAAGCTTCCCCATACCTTGGGAGCAGAACTTACGGCGCGCGGCGTGCCGGAAGCCTGCGAACCCGCTACTTAGCGGCAAGCATGGGCGGCCGCGCGGCGTGGCCGACCGTGCGGCTAACGTGCGGTGCAGAGGAGCGGTGCGGGGCCGCGCGGCGTGGCCACGCCCGCGACAATAGATCGCGGTCGAGGCCGGGGACACTGGAAAGACGATCAGGGAAAGGTACTTATAAAGTTACCTCGGGATGTTGCGCAAAGTAGTCTCGAACGATGTCTTGAAAACAGCGCCAATTTTTTGAAGTGCCGAAATCCGGCCCGCCGAAACCCGGCGTTCCCCGCAGTTCCCGCAGTTTCTCCGCCGGCTCATTAGGGGCCCGATTAAGAAGGCTTTCGGAGGAGAAGCAAAACCGCGCCAAGAGGCGCGGTTTTTAATTTTACGGCAATTGCCGACAGTTTTCTGTTCCCTTCCCCGAACAAATTAGCCCATCAGTAATTCCCGGTGGATGTTCCAAGAGGGACAGGTTTCTCCAATAATCCAGAATATCCCCTAAGCGGCTTCAACCTTAAGTACGCCATCAAGTAAGCCACCGCGATGGTTAACAAAACTAACAGGGCGACCGATATTCTATTGCGCGATTTAAACCATTTCATATTTTCTTCCGCATTATCACGAGTTCTAATGATTAACGTCAGTTTCCGGCCGGCCCAGGAGCTCATTGGAAGGTCCGGTCATACCGCTTATAGGAAAGATCCCGATCCACCGCAAACCGAATACAACTGCCGCGATCAAAAGTAAACAAACAAGCAGCCACTTAACAAGTTTCACGATCAAACTCCGTATTTCCCGGTTTTGTGACCACCGGTTCGCGTTATCAACCCGGCATTCAGAAGCGGCTTCAGTATGAAATGCGCGCCGGGCTTAGTCACCTTTAGCGCGTACATTATCTCCTGTATGCCGCGTGGGGCTTCTTTCAACAGAGCCAAGAGACGCTCCTGGTTCTTGGTGAGAGATATGGACTTGCCACACGTAATAGCGCGTATGGAGTCTATGCGCTTCCAAGTACGTTCAAGAGCAGCCAGCACCGTCTCGGAGGAGTATTCTACCCAGCCTGAAATATCTCCCCCCTGGGCGTGCACCCGGTTCAGGGCGCGGTAGTAGGCCTGTCTGTCCTCAAGAAAAACTTCATCTACCGCGAAAATATGGTTGATGTCGAATTGCTTGCGGTAAAGTTCCCAGGTGGCCAGCGCCCGGCCCACGCGGCCGTTGCCGTCGCCAAAAGGGTGGATGTGCTCGAATTGGTAATGCAGGATAGCGGAACTTATCAGCGCTGGCCACTCCTTGCCCGGACCATTGAGCCAAACGCATAATTCCTCGGTCATATACGGCACCGAAGCCGGGGGCGGCGGGGTATGGTCGCCCACAAAGACCTTATAATCCCTGAACACTCCCACAGGCCCTCGGTCGAGTGCGTTCTTCTTTCCGATCATCGTGTGAAGTTTTAACACCTGCGGGACTTTAATAGTAGAGACGCTGGAATTCTTGCCTATATAGCGCAGTACCTCGAAATAGTTCAGGATCTCCTGCACCGCGCGCGGTTTCGCCCCTGGCAGGGTTCCGCCTGCGGCCAGGGTTTTTATCTCCGGCAGTGTGAGGGGGTTGCCCTCTATGGCAGTGGATCCGTGGGCCTGCCTGGCCAAGGCCTCGCGCTGCATATCCGGCAGCCAGCTTACGCCTATGGCGGCACTTTGAATTTTAGACTTCAGTTCGGCGGCCTGCTCAATGATCTTGAACAGGTGCTGGGTGGGACTGAATTTGGGATCGTATGACATGGCTCCCCCTTGCAATAAGTAAAGCATAGGTAAAGTAATAAGTCAAGTGGAAAGTTGCAGCAGACATGACCTATCTGTTCTATCTCGCGGATCTTGGGCGGGAATTAGGGGATGAACGGGACGAACTGTGTGGACGTGGCCGACCACTCGCCGTCGCCTTCGTTCTGGGGCGTCGTGTAGGTCATGACACAGTTTTCGGGGCTGACGGTAAGGTCCTGGCCGCCGGCGATCAGAACGCCGATTATGAGGCCGTTGCGGGCGCTGAATACGGGGCTGCCGGAATTGCCGCCGAAGGTGTCCAGGTCGGAAATAAAGCTGTCCACGCCCACGGTGCGGATATGCGCGTTATCGGCGATCTTTAAAGGCAGGCCGAGCGGCGTACCGATGGCGAACACGCCGTCGCCGACCGAGGGCAGACCGGAGCGGTCTATTTGCAGAGGTTCGCGGCCGGTTACCGGCCGGTCCAGGCGGACCACGGCGTAATCCACTGTTCCGTTATTGGTGGAAACGATTATTTCAGCGCAGGAATAGATATTATCGGCCGGCAGAATGGCGGGCCACTCTCCATTGGGACCCATCTCATAACCGAACACGAACTTTTGTTCGCGGCAGGACGCGGCCGAAGACACGCAATGCCCGGCGGTCAGCATGAGGTCCGGGCCGACCAGCGAAGCGGTGCAGAAGGAATCGGCGGGCTGGTTATAGAAGCGCTCCGACGCGCAAAGGCTGTAGGCGGGTCCGATCGCATGCAGATCCAGTTTTACCAGCCCGTTCTCTACCGGCATATCGCCGCTCATTACGGCGGCCACCGAGCGGGCTATTTTCGCGTAAAAGGGTCCGGCCTCGAAGATATCCTTACGGTCGTCAAAACCGTAAACCCCTCTGTCAGCCGCCGCAAAAGAGGGAAGCAATGCAAGCGCGGAGAGAAGCGGGAGGAATATCTTCTTCATCATGAAGAGAATTGTAGCTTTTAAGCCGGGCTCAGGCCTTGAGCCATAAGTCCCCTTATTTTTTAGGTATTTAGTACCGCGAAGCGCTCAAAGAAAAACCCCGCCGGCGTTCGGGGGGGGTTTACCAGCGGTAGTTCTTACAGGGCGGCGTCAGGGTTTGAACACGCCCTTTTCGATCAGGACCGAATAGCTGTAACCGGAGCCGAAATCCTTGTCTTTGACCACGGTGCCGCGTGCGGTCAGGGTCCCGCCTACTTCGGGAGTTTCGGAAGTCGTGACCAGCAGGTCGTGGGTGGCGGCCTTGGGATCGCCGGAACCGTCCTGAAGGTGCACCCAGTTCCGGTCCATTATCCCGAGGGAAACTTTCATTACCTTTCCCCTGACAGAGACCGGCTTCCCGGCCAACTCGGCGCGCCGGGCGAAGATCTCGGCCACAGTGAAGGCGTCGGGGCCTTCGGCTTTGGCCACTTTAACGGGAGCCTGCACAGGAGCCGCCTGGCCATGAGAGCGGGGAACCTTCCCCCCCATCATGCCGTGTCCGGCGCCCGCGGGGCCGCCGGAGAACAGTATTTTCTTAAAGTTCTTTTTAAGGCGCTTGCTGTAGAAGTCGGTCATGAACTGGCCGGTGTAAGAAACATCGTCCCCGATCTTTACTTTCTGCTCGGGCATAGCGACCCAGGCGGACTCTTTACCCTGGGCTACCCGGACATAGGTATAGCCGCCGGAGTTCATTGTTTCCGCCGCCTTGCCGGCCACGACTTCCTGCCCGAACGCGGCCGGGACGCAGAGCGCGCAAAACACCGCGGAAAAAAATAAATTACGCACAAGTTCCTCCAGATTATCTTATCAGCTGCCGAGCGTCGCGACCATCACCGCTTTTATCGTGTGCATACGGTTCTCGGCCTGGTCGAAGGCGATGCAGGCTTTCGACTCGAACACATCCTCGGTAACTTCAATACCGTTGTGAAGGCCGAACTGCTCGGAAACCTGTTTTCCGACCTTGGTATCGGCGTTATGGAAAGCCGGCAGGCAATGCATGAACTTCACGTTCTTGTTGCCGGACTTCTTCATGAGCGCCGGGTTCACCTGGTAGGGTTTGAGCAGTTTTATCCTTTCAGCCCACACTTCCTTGGCTTCGCCCATTGAAACCCAGACGTCGGTATGTATGAAGTCCGCGCCTTTGACGGCGACGGCGGGTTTATCGGTGATGACGACGCGGGCGCCGGAATCTTCGGCTATTTCTTTGCACTTCGCGACCAGGGCGGCGTCAGGCTGCAGAGCTTTGGGAGCGCAGATGCGCACGTCCATGCCCAGAATGGAACCGATGACCAGCAGGGAACGGCCCATATTGAAGCGGGCGTCGCCCACATAAGCGTAAGAGATCTTCTCCAGGGGCTTGGAACAGTGCTCCGTCATGGTCAGCACGTCGGCAAGCATCTGGGTCGGATGCCATTCGTTCGTCAGGCCGTTCCAGACGGGAACTCCGGCGAATTTTGCCAGTTCCTCGACTATCGCCTGGCCGAAGCCGCGGTATTCGATGCCGTCGTACATCCTGCCCAGGACCCGGGCGGTATCTTTGACCGTTTCTTTATGTCCCATCTGGCTGCCGGACGGCTCAAGATAGGTCACATGGGCGCCCTGGTCGTGCGCGGCCACTTCGAAAGCGCAGCGCGTGCGGGTGGAAGTCTTCTCGAATATCAAAGCGATGTTCTTACCGGAAAGCTTGCGCTGCTCGGTGCCGGCGTATTTCGCGTTCTTCAGGTCTTTCGATAATTTCAGGAGGAAAACCAGTTCTTCTTTCGTGAAGTCCAGCTCTTTGAGGAAGTTTTTATTTCTCAGATTGAATCCCATTTTAATTCTCCTTTTTCTGTAAAGAAGTTCCCGTTCCTGATATTATACCGTTTTGAAGCGGCGGATTCTAAATCCGAGCCGCCGCTATGCCGCCGCGGGTCATTCTTCGCAGTAAACCAGGAAGTAAGCGGTGCCCGCCAGACCGAAAACACAAGCGCAGACAAGATTGAGCTGCGGCGAAAAACTCCACAAGAGTCCCCCGCCGAGGGCCGCGGCGGCCACCACGGTATCCCTGACCAGGTAGTAAGCCCCGTAGGTCAAAGCCTTGTTGGCTTGCGGGGCCAGGTCGAGTATCAGGGCTTTTCGCGCCGGCTCGCCGAATTCCTTGAGCCCGCGGATAATAAAAGCGAAGACCAGGGCGGTCATCGAAGTGGAGAACATCAGCGCCAGCGGGAAGACGGAAAAGAAGGCGAAAGTTATCGCTATATACGGCTTTTTGGTCTTGTTCTTCTCGACAAGTTTAGCCACGGGGATATAGATCAGCACCGCCGAGCACATCTCTATCGTGGTCAGCAGCCCGAAACTTACCGGAGAAACCCCGACCCGCTTTATGCACCAGATAACCACGAAGGCGTAAGGTATCTGTTCGCAAAAACGTATCAGGATGTCCGAAATGAGCAACGATCTGAGTTTCGGCCCCATCGCGGCCAGGACCTTGAAAGGGTTCTTCTCCATTTTCTCAGCCGCCGGTTCCTCTACGTGCTCCAGGAACCAGTGCTGGAGCAGAAACGCCAGTACGGCGAGACCGAGAGCGAAAGAAAAAGCCGCCCTTACACCGTCCTTTTCCCCCCAATGCTGGACGCACAGCCCGCCCAGTACCGGCCCTATGGCCATTGGGATCCTCCTGGCTATGGCATGCATGGAAATACCCATTGTTCTTTTATGGAACGGCAGGACCTTTGAAATGGCGCTCATGACAGCGGGCAGCGAAACCGCCGACCAGGAGATGAAGAGCACCGCGCCGGCCAGCGCGGCCTGCCAGGAAGGGAAGATCATCACTATGAGGTAGCCGGCGATCGCGGCCAGATTGAAGAGGAGCAGGGACCTTTTATAACCGATCTTATCGCTCAGATAGCCGCCGGGAAAAGCGTAGATGGCTCCCAGCAGGTTATCCGCGGCGTTCAGGAAACCCACGGCCAGACTGCTGCCGCCCAAAGCCATTATGTAAAGCGGAAGGAACCTCTCGCCCATCTTTTCGCCCATCTCTATAAAGATGGCGGCGGAAAGGAGGACTACCAGGTTCTTCCTGAGCGAGAGCTGTTCGATTAGTTTTCGCATTTGATCACGGCGTACTAGCGTCGTACAGGACCTCCGTTAGGATCTGCGATCCGTTGCCGACAGATAAATTTTAGCTTATTTTATCGGCGTCATAGCCCGGCTGAAGCTTTCCGCCTGTTACCCGGCAGCAAGCGCCGTCTTCCGGAAAACGCGGGATTTAAGATATAATTAACACTTAAATCGACACGGGGGACACCATGAAACATATTTTCGCTAGAAAATCTCTTACCAAGCTCCTTGCGGAGATGACGGACGACAACCGCCTGAAAAGGGTTCTCGGCCCCGTGACCCTGACCTCGCTGGGCGTCGGCGCCATCATCGGCGCCGGTATTTTCGTAGCGACCGGCGCGGCCGCGAAAAGCGTCGCCGGCCCGGCGCTGATGGTTTCTTATGCGCTGGCGGGCATTACCTGCATATTCGCGGCGCTTTGCTACGCGGAATTCGCGTCCATGGCCCCGGTGGCCGGTTCCGCCTACACCTATGCCTACACAACGATGGGCGAGATATTCGCCTGGATAATCGGCTGGGACCTCGTTCTTGAATATGCGGTCGGCTCCGCGACGGTGGCTAACGGCTGGTCCGGTTATTTTCAGAGCGTTCTGTCAAAGTTCGGCGTAGCCCTGCCTGAATACCTCCAGAAGGCTCATTTCTCCTACGACAACGGCCATTTTCTCGTGACCAATTCCTGGGTCAATTTGCCCGCGATCTGCGTCGTCCTGGTCGTTACCCTCATCCTGATAAAAGGCATCAGCGAAAGCGCCAGATTCAACGCGGCGATGGTGTTCCTGAAACTGGCGGCGGTATTATTCGTCATCGGCGTCGGCGCTTTCTATATCAACCCGGCCAATTATGTTCCGTTCGCGCCTTTCGGCTGGACCGGGCTCAGCTTCTTCGGCAAGCACATGGCCGGCCAGGTGAACGCCGGCGGCGATCCTATCGGAATGATAGCGGGTTCCGCCATAATCTTCTTCGCATATATCGGCTTCGACTCGGTTTCCACCCACGCCGAGGAAGCGGTGAACCCGAAGCGCGATATCCCCATCGGCATCATAGCGTCGCTGGTGATCTGTACGGTGCTTTATATCGCGGTGGTGGCGGTACTGACCGGCATGGTCCCCTTCGCCCAGCTCAGCAAGGACGCCGCCGTAGCCGACGCCTTCAGAAGCATCGGCCTGCCCTGGGCCGAATTCGTTATAGCGGCGGCCGGCGTAGCGGGCATTACCTCCGTTCTGCTCGTCATGATGCTCAGCGGCCCCCGCGTCTTCCTGGCGATGGCCCGCGACGGTCTTATCCCCGCCAAGTTCTTCGCCGACGTGCACCCTAAATTCCGCACGCCCTGGAAAAGCACGATGGCCATAGGCGCTTTCGTATCGGTACTGGCCGGATTGCTGCCCATAGACGCCCTGCTGCACCTCACGAATATCGGCACACTGTTCGCCTTCGTTATGGTGTGCGGCGCGGTGCTTATCATGCGAAAGCTGGACCCGCACAGGGAACGGCCGTTCCGCTGCCCGTGGGTGCCGGTGGTCCCGATGCTCGGGATCGCGACTTGCCTCCTGCTCATGACCTCGCTGCCGGCCGCTAACTGGTGGCGGCTCTTCGTCTGGCTGGGGATCGGACTGGTGATCTACTTCTCCTACAGCCGCAAGCACAGTTTCCTGGGCAAGGAACTCCGGGGCGAGAAAATAACGGACAGGCCGGTCATACACGTGCCCGGGCATTGACCAGCATTCTTCCCTTGGTAAATTAAAAAACCCCTTTCGGGGTTTTTTAATTTTACGGGACCACCGCCTATTCCGCTAACCGGCGTTGAAAGGGAACAGCAGGAAGACCGACAGGTCCCATAGAGTATGGCTTACGATGTTCAGAAGCGGAGAGCGGAACCGGTAGTAAAGCCAGCCCCAGAAAAGGCCGCAGAGGCCTGCCGCTAAAACAAGCATGAGGTTAAAGCTGGCGAGATGCACGGCGGTGTAAAGTCCCGTGGCCAGGATAAAGCCGGAGAACGGGCCTGTTTTTTTTTCAAGCCCCCCCTGTATCAGCACCCTCCAAAGGATCTCTTCGCCGGGCCCGATAACAAGCGCCATCAAAAGCCCGATCCGCCAGGCCGAAGCTCCGCCCTTAAAAGCGTAAACATTATTTATCCCGGCGCCGGCCCAGCTGAAAAGATAGCGCGAGATCAGGTTCCCGAAATAGAACACCAGATAGAGAAAACCGGCCGACGCCAGCCCGAGGAGGACCTTGCGGGCGAGATCGCCCGACAGGTCCTGTTTCAGATGTTCCCTGAACGGACCGTTATTGTACGCTCCCGCCGCCGAACAGACGGAGATGTTCAAAGCCAGCCACCACCAGAACTCCGGCGCGCCGGGGCGGCCCTGAAATAAGAAAAGTGGAAAGAAAAGGACGGCAGTTAAACCGCAAAGGCGGCCGACGCTCATGATCAGCCGATCCCGAAACGGTGCAGGACCAGACCCGCCGAGGCAAGAAGTCCGAACACTAAATTCAACTGGGCGGTGCCGCCGTCCAAAGTTATGAAATCAAGAGGCTGTACCGGCGCGCGGCGCCTGGCCCCCTTCTTTATCCTGTCCAGCGCCATCGGAAAAGCCAGCCACACCAGCAGCAGCGACCAGGGCATTTTCGGTCCCGCAACGGTGGACCAGGACAGCAGAACTCCGGCAAGCACGAATACAAAAGGCACGCAGAGCAGGCAGGAGTAGTAAACCATGGAACCCGAGTCTCCCAGCAGGCCGGCCACGGTCTTTATGCCGCCCGCCCGGTCGGATGCCATGTCGCGCCAGTTATTGGCGTGCAGGATGGCGACCACGATAAGTCCGGGAGGGATGGACCAGATGAACGGGGTGGCGGATAAAGACCCCGCCTGAGCCGCCCAGGCGCCGGCAGTCCCCAGAAAACCGAATTCAAGCAGCACCGCAAGATCTCCGAAAGCCCTGTACTTCATAAAAGAGTAAATGAGGCCTACGACTACGC
>Ga0334722_10003249_pt1 | contig 17657 bp, 17 predicted proteins | sample C3_bottom_MG_FD_207210 | JGI IMG/M metagenome (GOLD analysis project Ga0334722, IMG submission 207210) | Sediment microbial communities from Yellowstone Lake, YNP, Wyoming, USA - C3_bottom | ecosystem: Environmental > Aquatic > Freshwater > Lake > Sediment | place: USA: Wyoming | collected...
TGCTCGGAGTCGGAGTCGACGTCCCGTCCGAGCCGCGGGACCGCGTCCGGGTCGCGACCGGCGAGGGACTGGGCCGCATCGGACGCCTCCTCGAGATCGTCGGGCGGCGTCGCCTGCCGGCGGGCGTGCTGGGGCCGCTGGCACGCGTGGCGCTCGAGGCCGGCGGACCCGGCCAGCCGCCCGAAGAGCGGCTCGTACCGCTGGCCGACCTGGAGCGGACGGGATCGTGACCGCGATCCATCCCGGGACCCGCCGGGTCGTCGTCCAGACGAGTTCGGCGGCGGCGACGCGGGCCCTCGCGGCCCGGCTCGCCGAGGTGGCCGAACCCGGCGACCGGCTGGCCCTGCTGGGACCGCTCGGCGCGGGCAAGACCGAGTTCGCCAAGGGTTTCGCCGCCGGCCTCGGCGTGACCGAGACCGTCAACAGCCCCTCGTTCACATTGATGGCCGAGTACGCCGGCCGGTTGCCGCTCTACCACCTCGACCTCTTCCGGCTCAGGGGCGCCGCGGAGGCCATCGAGGGCGGCCTCCTCGACGAGCGCGAGGCGGAGGGGGTCACGCTCATCGAGTGGGCCGACCGGTTGGGCACCGAGGTCGATCCCGGGCGGCTCGAGGTGCGCATCGCGGTGGAGGATGACGAGACGCGCACGATCGAGATCCGCGCCGGCGCGCCACGCCATGAGCGTTTCCTCGACGCCGCCGTGGCGGGAGCGCCGGCATGAGCGGGTGGCTGCTCGCCATCGACACGGCCACGCGACAGGCCACCGTGACCCTGGGAACGCCGGACGGGCGGCTCGTCGCCGGGCACGATTGGCCGGTGGGTCACACGCACGCCCAGACGCTGCTGCCCGCGCTGCGGGACCTGCTCGCCGGCGCCGCGGTCGTGCCGGCTGATCTGGTGGGCATCGTGGCCGGCACGGGCCCCGGCGGTTTCACCGGCCTGCGCGTCGGCCTGGCCACCGCCAAGACGCTGGCCCACGGGCTGGGCATCCCGATCGCGGGCATCGCCACGACCGACGCGCTGGCGGCCGCCGCGCTCGCCGGGCAGGGGGGCGATGCCCTGGTACTCCTGCCGGCCGGGCCCTCGGACCGCTATCTCGCACTCGTCCGCATCGCGAGGGACGGCACGGCCCGGGCCATCGAGCCGCCGCGCCTGCTGGCCCCGGCGGACATGGGGCAGGCCGTCGCCGACGCGACCGCGGCCGGGGCCCGCCTGGTCCCCGTAGACCTGGCCGACGCGCACGCCGTCGCGCCCGATGCGGCGATCGGCCGGGCCGCGCTGGCTGGGCTCGGAGCGGCCCTCCTTCGCCTCGGCGCCCGCGCGCTGGCCGGCGGTCGTGGCGAGCCCGCCGACGAGCTGGTCCCAACCTACGTCACGCTGCCGCGCGGGGTCGCGGCGGCCGGGGGAGGAGCGGCGTGGTCGCCCGACCTCCGCTGAGGCTGCGCATCGCCGCGATGCGCGTCGAGGACATCCCCGACGTGCACGAGATCGAGCGTGCCAGCTTCCCCGTGCCGTGGCCGGCGTACGCCTTCCGCCAGGAGCTCGAGACGAACCGGCTGGCCCGCTACCTCGTGGTGCGCGTCGGGGGCGAGGCGGTCGCCTACGGAGGCATCTGGCTGATGGTGGACGAGGCGCACATCACGACCTTCGCCGTCCTGCCGGCGTGGCGGCGGCAGGGCATCGGCGCCCGGCTCCTGCTGGCCCTGCTCGACCTGGCTGTCGAGCTGGGTGCGACGGTGGCGACCCTCGAAGTGCGCCTCTCGAACTTGGAGGCGCGCCGCCTCTACGAGCGCTTCGGCTTCATGCCCGTCGGCGTCCGCCCGCACTACTACTCGGACAACGCCGAGGACGCGCTGATCATGACCTCCGAGGAGTTCCGGACGCCTTCGATGCGCGCGCGCCTCGAGCGCCTCCGCGCCGAGGTCGAGCCGGCCGGTGAGCCGCGCGGGTCGTCCGCGTCCTGGGCGCCCGATGACGATGGCCATTGAGGCGGGCGCCGGCCTTCGCCTGCTGGCCGTCGAATCGAGCTGCGATGAGACCGCCGTGGCCGTCGTCGAGGACGGACGGCGGATCCTCGCCAGCGTCGTGGCCAGTCAGACGGTGCTCCACGCACGGACCGGGGGGATCGTGCCGGAAGTGGCCGCCCGCGCCCACCTGCGCTGGATGCTGCCGGTCCTCGACGAGGCGATCGCGCGTGCGGGGCTGCACGACGCGGGCGGCGTCGACGCGATCGCGGTGACCTTCGGGCCCGGGCTCGCCGGCTCGCTCCTGGTCGGGCTGACCATGGCCAAGACGCTCGCCTTCCTCCACGACCGGCCGCTCGTGGCCGTGAACCACCTGGAAGGCCACATCTACGCCGGCTGGCTGCTGGATCCCGGCCAGGAGGCCGAGGCGCCGGATTTCCCCGCCGTGGCCCTCGTCGTCAGCGGCGGCCACACGTTCCTCGTGGAGATGCGCGATCACCTCTCGTACCGGTTGCTGGGGCAGACGGTGGACGATGCGGCCGGGGAGGCCTTCGACAAGGTCGGCCGACTCCTCGGGCTGCCCTATCCCGGCGGGCCGGCCATCCAGCGAGCCGCCGAGGGCGCCGGTAGCCGAGGCCGGCGCCTGCCCCGCGCCTGGCTGGGCGACAGCCTCGATTTCAGCTTCAGCGGCCTGAAGACGGCCGTGCGCCGCATGGTGGTCGCCGAGGTCGGCGGTACCGCCGACGACGGCGCCCTGGTCCCCGACGCCCTCGCGGCGGAGATCGCCGCCGGCTTCCAGGACTCGGTCGTCGACGTGCTGGCCACGAAGACCGCACTCGCCGCCGAGCGCTGCGGGGCGCGCACCATCGTGCTCGGCGGGGGCGTGGCCGCCAACGGTCCGCTGCGCGCCGCGATGGGCGATCGGGCGGCCGCGCTGGGCGCGCGCCTCGTCGTGCCCCGGCCCGACCTGTGCACCGACAACGGCGCGATGATCGGGGCAGCCGGGTACCGCCGCTTCCTGGCGGGCGAGCGGGCCGGGCTCGACCTCGACGCCCGGTCATCGCTGAAGCTGGCCAAGCCCGCGTGATCGATCCCCTCGACGCGCGGCACCTCGGTCCGGAGGCCGTCCGCCGCGAGCTGCGCCGCCACCTGCTGGTGGCCGACAAGCGCTTCAGCCAGAACTTCCTGGCCGACGGCGAGGTCCTCGAGGCGATCGTAGCGGCCGCGGCCGTCACCCCGGGCCGGCGCGTCCTGGAGATCGGGCCGGGGATCGGCATCCTGACCGGCGCGCTCCTGGCCGCGGGAGCGGCGCTGATCGCCGTCGAGGTCGACCGCACGATGGTCCGCTACCTCACCCGGCGCTTCGCCCCCGAGATCGCCGACGGTCGGCTGCGCCTGGTCCAGGGCGACGTGCTCGACCTGTCGATGGGCGATCTCGTGACCGCGCCGTGGGACCTCGTGGCCAACCTGCCCTATCACATCACCAGCCCCGTCCTGCACCGCGTGCTGGGGTCGGAGCCCCGGCCGCAGCGCCTCGTGCTGATGCTCCAACGCGAGGTCGCCGAGCGTGTCGCCGCGGCGCCGGGCGCGATGAGCTACCTCTCCGTCTTCGTCCAGTACCACGCCAGCGTGCACGTCGCGCGAGTCGTCCCGGCCAGCGCCTTCGAGCCCGCACCGGAGGTCGAGTCGGCGGTGCTGGTCGGGCAGACGCGGGACCGTCGCCTGGACCCCGGGGCAGAGGAGCAGCTCTGGCGGCTCGTCCAGGCCGGCTTCCGCGAGCGGCGCAAGATGCTCCACAACGTCCTGCCCCGGCAGCTGCCGCAGGTGGGCCGGGAGCGGATCACGGCCGCCCTGGAGGCAGCCGGGATCGCCACCGACCGGCGGCCGCAGACGCTGTCGGTGGGGGACTGGCTGGAGCTGGCGGCGGTGCTGGGGTCGCTCGACCGATGAACGCGCAGGCCAAGGTCAACCTCGCCCTGGGCATCGTCGGCCGGCGCCCCGACGGCTTCCACACGCTCGTCTCGGTCTTCGTCCGCATCGACCTCGCGGACCGACTCACCGTACGGTCGCTCGGCCTTCCGGCGACCGCGGACCCGGCGGCGGACCGGCTGCACGTCGCGGGCGCCCAGCGCGTGGCCGGCGATCCGGACGACCTGGTCCTGCGCGCGGCGCGCGTGCTGCGCGCGTGGGCCGCGCGGCCGCTCGAGCCGCTCGCCTTCGACCTCGAGAAGCGGATCCCCGTCGCGGCGGGGCTCGGCGGTGGGAGTGCCGACGCCGCCGCCGCGCTCGCCCTCGCCGCCCAGGTCTGGGGCCTGCCGCTCACGGCCGCGGAGCGCGGGCATCTCGCCGCGCGCCTCGGCTCGGATGTGCCCTTCTTCGCCGCGGGTGCCGTCGCTGCCCTCGTGCGGGGACGGGGCGAGGAGGTGGAGCCGCTCGCCGCGCCGGCCGGCGCGCCCGGGTTCCTGCTCGTGACCGATCCCGTCGGCCTCGCCACCGCCGACGTCTTCGGCGCCCTGGCGACGGCCGCGGGGCCGCCCGGCCCGGACGCACCCGCCGCGCGCGCCGCTCTCGATCTGGCCGACGCGCTGCGGGCTGGTCTCGACGGCCGCGGCCTGGCTTCGTGGGCGCCGCGGCTGCGCGATGCCAACGACCTCTGGCTGGCCGCCGCGGCCCTGCGACCCGCGCTCGGCCACCTGCGCCGGGAGCTCGAGGAGCGCCTCGGGCGGCCGCTCCTCCTGTCCGGCTCGGGGCCGACGCTGCTGGCTCTGTATCCTTCACGCGAGGAGGTGCGCGCGGCAGCCTCCGATATCGCGACCCGGCCGGTCGCCGGCCACGAGGCCGTCCAGGTCCGCACCGCCGGGCTTGGCCGCGACGAGGAGTGAGAGGACCGATGACGAAACGACGGATCGCCACCGAGGGCGCCCCGGCGGCGCTGGGCCCCTACAGCCAGGGCATCGATGCCGGTGAGCTCGTCTTCTGCTCGGGGCAGCTGGGGCTCGACCCGGTCAGCGGCCAGCTCGCGGCGGGGGTCGCCGCCCAGGCGGACCGAGCGCTGCGCAACATCGGCGCCGTCCTCGAGGCGGCCGGCTGCACCTTCGCCGACGTCGTGAAGACGACCGTCTTCCTCGTCGACATCGGAGACTTCCGCGTCCTCAACGACGTCTATGCCGGGTTCTTCGGGGACACGCCGCCCGCTCGCTCGACGTTCGCCGTGGCCGGGCTGCCCAAGGGCGCCCTCGTCGAGATCGAGGCCGTCGCTCGGCGGGCGGGCGCGGCCGGCGGTTGACACTCCGTCCGCGAGCGCCGAACATGCCGCCACACCTGATGCCCTGCACCACTCCAGCGTCCAGCGGCGAGGCCCGGCCGCGGTGACCTCGCCCCGACCGCCCACCGTCGCCATCGTCCTCGCCGCGGGCCTCGGCACGCGCATGCGCTCGCGGCGGCCCAAGGTGCTCCATCCCCTCTGCGGCCGGCCGATGCTGGCCTACGTCGTGGATGCCGCTCGCGCGGCGACCGGGACGCGGCCGCTCGTCGTCACCTCGCCGTCCACGGCAGCCGTGCGCGATGCCTTCGGCGACGAGGTGGCCTGGGCGCTGCAGGACGAGCCTCGCGGCACCGGCGACGCGGTCGCGGCCGCCCTCGCCGGGCTGGCCGCGCCGGTGACCGAGATCGTGGTCCTCAGCGGCGACACGCCGCTCCTCAGCGCGGAGACGGTGGCGGCGCTGGTGGAGCTGCGCCGCCGGGATGGTGCCGCCGTCTGCCTCGCCACGGTGCGCCCCGAGGAGGCGGGCGGCTACGGCCGGATCGTGCGCGACGCCAAGGGCGTGGCGCGCATCGTCGAGGAGAAGGACGCCACGAAGGCCGAGCGCGGCATCGGCGAGGTGAATGCCGGCCTCTACGCCTTCGACGCGGCCTGGTTGCGTGGCCGCATCGGCGCCCTGCGCCCCTCACCGGCCTCCGGCGAGGTCTACCTGACCGACCTCGTCGCCCTCGCCCGTTCCGACGGACGGAAGGTCAGCGCGCTCGAGGTCGAGGACGAGATGGAGCTGACCGGCATCAACGACCGCGTACAGCTCGCCACCGCCGAGGCCGACCTGCGCTGGCGGATCCTCGAGGCGCACCTGCTCGCCGGCGTGACGATGCAGGACCCCACCACCGTCTTCATCGACGCCGCGGTCGAGCTCGGCCAGGACGTCGTCATCGAGCCCAACGTCATCCTCCGGGGGCGGACGCGGATCGGCGCCGAGACGCTCATCGGCGCCGGGAGCCAGGTCAGTGACAGCGTGGTGGGCGAGCGCTGCACGATCCGCGCCAGCGTGCTCGAGTCGTGCGAGGTCGAGGACGAGGTGACCATCGGGCCCTTCGCCCACCTGCGCGCAGGCGCCTCGATCGGCCGGGGCGTCGAGCTCGGCAACTATGCCGAGGTGAAGAAGAGCCGCCTCGGTCCCGGCACCAAGCAGCACCACTTCAGCTACATCGGCGACGCCGAAGTGGGCGCGGGCGTGAACATCGGCGCAGGCACCATCACCGCCAACTACGACGGCACGCGCAAGCACCGCACGGTCATCGGCGACGGCGCCTTCATCGGCTCGGACACGATGCTCGTGGCACCGGTGACCGTCGGCGAGGGGGCTGCCACCGGTGCCGGCTCCGTGGTCACCCACGACGTGCCGCCGGGCAAGGTGGCCGTGGGCGTCCCCGCCCGCGTGCGCGAGCGCCAGCGGAAACCGGCCGGGGAGCCGGAGGTCTGATGGGCACGCTGGGCGAGATCCTCGTCATCGTCGTCCTCATCCTGATCAACGCGATCTTCGTGGCCGCCGAGATCGCCCTCGTGACCGTGCGCCGGACGCGCATCGAGCAGCTCGTGGATGAGGGCAGTCGATCGGCGCGCCGCGTGCGTCGGCTGATCAGCCAGCCGGGTCGCTTCCTCGCCGTCATCCAGCTCGGGATCACCTTCGTCGGCTTCTTCGCCTCGGCCTTCGCGGCGGTCAGCCTCACGGTCGGGCTGCGGGATCTCTTCGACGACATCGCGGTGCTCGCGCCCTACGCCGGCCTCCTGGCCCTGCTCATCGTCACCGCGCTGGTCAGCTTCTTCACCATCGTCTTCGGCGAGCTCGTGCCGAAGACCCTGGCCCTGGCCCACGCCGAGCGCTATGCGCTCGCGCTCTCCCCGCTCGTGGACCTGGTCGGGCGGCTGCTCGGCCCGGCGGTCTGGCTGCTGACGCGCGTCACGAACGCGGTCAACCGGCTCCTCGGCGTGCGCGACGTGCGCGCGGCCGACGCGATCACCACGCAGGAGCTGAAGCTGCTCGTCGAGCGCGGGGGCGAGCAGGGCATCCTCGAGGCCGAGGAGGAGCAAATGATCAGCGCCGTCATGGAGCTGGGCGAGAGCCGCATCCACGAGGTCATGGTGCCGCGCACCGACATCGTGGCCGTGCCCGTGACGGCCACCTTCGGCGAGGTCGTGGACGCCATCATCCGCGACGGCCACTCGCGCATGCCCGTCTTCGAGCGGTCGATCGACAACATCGTCGGCCTGCTCTACGCCAAGGACCTGCTGCGCTACCTGAAGGGGACCGAGGAGCCGCCCGAGATCCGCACGCTGCTGCGACCGCCGCTCTTCGTGCCCGAGTCGCTGAGCGTGGACGACCTCCTGCACGAGCTGCAGCGCCGGCGCGTCCACATCGCCATCGTGCTCGACGAGTACGGGGGCACCGCGGGGCTGGTGACCATCGAGGACCTGCTCGAGGAGATCGTGGGCGAGATCCAGGACGAGTACGACGTGGAGGAGCCGATGGTCGTGCGCCTCTCCGACGAGCAGGCGCGCATCGACGGCCGGGCCGACGTGGACGAGCTGGTCGAGCTGTTCGACGTCGTGCTCGACATGGAGGACGCCGAGGAGTACGACACGGTCGGCGGCCTTGTCTACCACCACGTGGGGGGCATCCCCCACGTCGGCGACCGGGTCGAGCTCACGGGCGTCACGCTGACCGTCGAGTCCACCGACGGGCGGAGGGTGGGCAAGGTGCTGGCGATGCGGACGCGACGCGAGCCGGAGCCGTCGGCCGACGAGGGCGAGGCGTAGACCCGCCCCGGCGCCTCGCTAGGCGCTGATGGCGGAGACGATGATGTCCCGGAGTCTCGCCTGTGCGAACTCGTCCACGGCACCGGTGAGGGCAAGCTGTCGCACGGCCTCGTCGCGGTAGCGGCGGGCCTCGTCGCGCGTGTAGTCCCGGGCGCCCGAGCGCTCGAGGATGGCGCGGGCCTCGGCGACCTCCGGGTCGGTCGGCGCGGGCAGGGCGATGATGGCCGCCAGCCGCTCGCGGTCCTCGGGCCCGGCGCGCTCGAGGGCGTAGAGGATGGGCAGCGTCTTCTTGTGCGCGGCGAGGTCCGAAGGCTCCTTGCCGGTGGCCGTCTCCTGGCCCCAGATGCCCAGCAGGTCGTCGTTGAGCTGGAAGGCGATGCCCAGCGCCCAGCCGAAGGCCCGGTAGGCCTCGATGACCGCCACATCGTCCGTGGCCAGCATGGCACCGGCCTGGACGGAGCCGGCGATGAGCGCGGCCGTCTTGCGCCCGATCATGTCGAAGTAGAGCCCGACCGAACCCGGGCCGTCGTGCTCGGAGGTCCAGATGTCGATGAACTGGCCCTCGCACAGGGCCAGGCAGGTCTCGTCGTAGAGGCGCATCAACGCGAGCACCTTGGTATCGCTGAAGCCGAGCTCGGTCAGCCGGTGCAGCGCCAGGCGCGAGAGGACGAAGAGGGCGTCGCCGGTGTTGATGGCCTGGGCGACCCCGGCGATGGTCCACAGGGCGGCCCGGTGGCGACGCTCGGTGCCGGAATCCTCGATGTCGTCGTGCACGAGGCTGAAGTTGTGGCCCAGCTCGACGGCAGCCGCGCCGGGGAGGGCCGGCTCGTGTCGTCCGGTCAGTGACTGATAGGCGAGCAGGCCGAGCAGCGGTCGGAGCCGCTTGCCGCTGACGCCGTCGGCGCCGTCGAGGCCGAGGTGGTAGCGCATCTGCTCGTACATCGGCCGGGTGACCTCGTCCTCGGCCGCGTCGATGAGGCGGAGGATCTCCGCCTCCGTGTCGGCGATGAGGGCCTGCAGGTCCGCCGTGGTCAGCACCGCAACATGATACCAGCGTCCAGCACGTTTGCCGCCCCGCGTGACGCCCTCCGCGGCGTGGCGGGCGGCTGGGGTACGCTGGCGTGCGTGCCCGCCCCGCGCGTCTACCAGACGTCCGCCATCGTCCTCAGCCGCTTCGAGCTGGGCGAGGCGGACCGCGTGCTGACGCTCCTCACCCCGCACGACGGCAAGCTGCGCGTCATCGCCAAGGGCGTGCGGCGCCAGAAGAGCCGCCTCGGCGGGAGCCTGGAGCCGTTCGCCGAGTTGCAGCTGGTCCTGGCCCGCGGGCGCACGTTCGATGTCGTGACGTCGGCCAGCGTGTCGGAAGCCTGGCTGAACCTGCGCGACCGCCTCGAGTCGGCGGCCACGGCCTGGTACATCGGGGAGATGGCCGAGCGCGCGACCGAGGAGCATGCGCCCGCCTACGCCATCTACGCCCTGCTGCGTCGGGCCTTCCAGCTGCTCGACGACGGCATGGCGCCGGGGCGCGTGGCACGCTGGTTCGAGACCGGCCTGGCCGACGCGCTGGGCGTCCGGCCGGAGGTCGAGCGGTGTGTCGAGTGCGACCGCGCCCTGGAGGAGTCCGACGCCTTCCGCTGGGCGCCGGGGCTCGGCGGCGTGCTCTGCCCGCGGCACCCGAACCCGCCCGGCGAATGGGTCGCGCTCTCGCTCAACGCCCTCAAGGTGCTGCGTGCCTACCGGAGGCTGGACATCGAGGCGCTCGCGGCCCTTCGCCTTGTGGCGGCCACCGAGGCCGAGGTCGAGGCCGCCATGCGGCGCTACATGCGCCACGTCCTGGAGCGTGAGGCACGATCGCTGGCCTTCCTCGACGAGGTGCGGGCAGAGCACTGACGGCCCGGTCGAGGCACCCGCGACGGGCTCGCTGACTCGATCGTGACGACTGGCTCTTGCCGCCTTTGCGACGGTGGAAGATGGTGATGGGTCGCGGGCGGCCACGACGCGCGGCCCGAACCTCGGCCACCGGGGCCGCGCCGAGCCACTGGCGAGCCCGTGCCCGCGCTCTCGTGAAGGAGGTCGCGCGATGCGACGGATCCTTGCCATGGTCACCAGTCTCCTTCTCGTGCTGAGCCTCGCTGGCCCGGCCGGCGCCGGAGACGGAGGACCACAGATCAACTACGTCACGATCGGCTCGGCGACTGTCGACCGGTCTGGCACTGTCCACATCCAGGGCACCCTCTGGTGCTCGCAGACGATGGACGTGCAGATCCAGTGGGGCCAGGTCGAACAGGTCGTCGGCCGGACGACGACCGTCCGGGGCGGCTTCGGAGGCTGGTACCTCTGCAACGGGACCACGCCGTGGGAGTCCTGGACCTCGGCGAATGACGGCAAGTTCACTTCCGGATGGGCGATGATCCGCGTCAAGTTCGAGGGCGCCTACTGGTGTGACGACCCGAACGACCCGAACACGTGCTACCCGCACGCCGGGGGCGGCACTGACCAGTACCTGAAGATCGTCCGCGCGAGGTAGCCTGCGCGCGCGACGGCACTGTGAACAGCGGGGGGCCGGCCAGCCTGGTCGGCCCCCCGCTCTGCGCGCGGGCGACATCGTCTGGACGGCGGGGGCGGTCCACGGCCGCTCTGGTAGCATCGACGGGCCGAGCCATCCCGCGGCCTTCCCTTCCACGGCCGGCCGCCAACGGAGCTGTTCCCCGGTGACCCTCCCGCTGACCAGCCCTGACCCGGACGCGGTCGCGCCCGCCATCGCCAACCTCGAGACGATCGTCTCGCTCTCCAAGCGGCGCGGCTTCATCTTCCCCAGCTCCGAGATCTATGGCGGCATCAACGCCGTGTGGGACTACGGGCCGCTGGGCGTCGAGCTGAAGAACAACGTCAAGCGCGCCTGGTGGCGCTCGATGGTCCAGGAGCGCGACGACGTCGTCGGCCTCGACGCGGGCATCCTCATGGCCCCCCAGGTGTGGGTCACCTCGGGCCACGTCGCCGAGTTCAGCGACCCGCTGGTCGAGTGCGGGACGTGCCACCGCCGGTTCCGCGTGGACGAGCTCCCGGGCGCCGAGGACCTCTCCCCGGCCGAGGCCATCGACCCCGCCGTGATCGGACGGCTCGGGCTGACGTGCCCGGTGGACCAGGGGCCGCTCTCTCCGCCACGCCGCTTCAACCTCATGCTCAAGACGTTCCTCGGCCCGGTCGAGGACGAGGCGGCCGTCGTCTACCTCCGCCCGGAGACGGCCCAGGGCATCTACGTCAACTTCAAGAACGTCCAGGCCTCGAGCCGCAAGAAGCTGCCCTTCGGCATCGCCCAGATCGGCAAGGCCTTCCGCAACGAGATCAGCCCGGGCAACTTCGTCTTCCGCATGCGCGAGTTCGAGCAGATGGAGATGCAGTACTTCGTGCGCCCGGACGGCGCCGCGGCGCACTTCGACGAGTGGCTCCCGCGCCGCAAGGCGTGGTACGAGCAGTTCGGCGTCGCGCCCGCCCGGCTGCGAACCCGGGAGCACCGACCGGACGAGCTGGCCCACTACGCGCGCAAGGCCGTGGACATCGAGTACCGCTTCCCCTTCGGCTGGAAGGAGCTGGAAGGCGTCCACAACCGCGGCGACTTCGACCTCGCGAACCACGCCCGGTCGTCCGGTGAGAACCTCGAGTACTTCGATCCGGCGACCGAGGAGCACCTCCTGCCCTGGATCATCGAGACCTCCGCCGGCGCCGACCGGGCCGCCTTCACCTTCCTCATCGACGCCTACCGGGAGGAGGAGGTCAGGGGCGAGACGCGCGTCTCCCTGGCCCTCCACCCGGAGCTGGCGCCGTACAAGGTGGCCGTCCTGCCGTTGCTCAAGAAGCGGCCCGAGATCGTCGAGATGTGCGGGCGCATCGTGGCCGACCTCAAGCGCGACGTGATGGCCGTCTACGACGACACCGCCTCGATCGGCAAGCTCTACCGCCGGCAGGACGAGATCGGCACGCCGTGGTGCGTGACCGTGGACGTGGACTCGCTCGAGGACGGGGCGGTGACCATCCGCGACCGCGACTCGATGTCGCAGGACCGCGTCAGCGCCGACCAGGTGAAGCGGGTCGTGCTCGACCGGCTCGAAGCCGCCCGGGGCTGATCGCCCGGTGCCCGGCTGGCGGGAGATCTGGGAGGCCCGCCGGGTCCGGCTCTGGCTCGGCGCCGCCATCGCCGCCGCCTGGCTGCCCCTGCTCGGCGTCGGGCTGCGCGGCTGGCTCGACTTCAGCGCCTTCTATGCCGCGGGCGCCCTGGCCTTCAGGGCGGAGCTGACGAGCCTCCCCGCCGTCGTCGCATACCAGCAGGCGCACGGCCTGCCCATCACGCCCTGGGTCTACCCGGCCGGGCTGGCGCTGCTCTACGTGCCCTTCTCGTGGCTGCCCTACGGCGCGGCCGCCCTTCTGAACGTCGTGTTCGAAGCCGGGACGCTGGCCCTGGCGGCCTGGATCGGCGGGCCCCTGTTCGGGATCCCGCGGCGCTGGGCGCTGGCCGGCGTCTTCGCCTGGGCGCCCGCGTCGGCCGGCGTCCTCAGTGGCCAGAACACCGGGTTCGCGCTGCTGCTGGTCGTGGGCGCGGCGTGGGCGCTGGCACGCCGTCGGTCGTGGCTGGCGGGGGTGCTCGTGGGCGCCCTGGCCTACAAGCCGCAGCTGGCCGTCCCGCAGGCGGGAGCCATGGCCTTGCGCGGCCTGTGGCGGGGGCTGGCGGTCGTGGTCGGGCTCGTCGGCGTCCACTACCTCCTGGGTGTGCTCGCGACCAGCGGTGCCTGGGGCTGGCCGGCGGACTGGCTCGCCACCCTGCGCGCCTACAGTGGCCCCGACTTCGCGGCCAACGGCTGGCAGGCCGTCTCGCTGCCCGCCCTCGGGACGAGGCTGGAGCTGCTGACCGGTGTGCCGTGGCTCACCGTGGTCGGCTACGTCGCCGGCGGGATCGTGGTGCTGGCCTGCCTGCCCGCGCTGCGCGTCTGGCCCCCGGAGCGGGCGGTCGCGCTGGCCGCCGCCACGGGCCTTGTGATCAGCCCGCACGCCTGGGTCTACGACGCGACGCTGCTGCTGCCCGCGCTGGCCGTGCTCGCGGCCCGGGCCGGCGCGCGCGGCTGGCCGTGGCAGGACCGCTGGCTGCTCGCCGCCGCCTACGGACTGGCGCTGCTCTGGCCGCTGGGCGGGTTCGTGGGCTTCGTGCCGCTCGTGGCCGTGGTCACGCTCGCGCCGGCGGCGCTGCTGGGTTGGGGGCCGTTCCGGGCGTGGTCCCGGCCGCCGTCGCCGTGAGCTCGGCCACGCGGTCGAGGTAGCGCCCGATGGCGTGCGCGGCGCGCTTGCCGTCGCCCATGGCCAGGATGACGGTGGCCGCGCCACGCACGATGTCGCCCCCGGCGAAGACGCCGGGCAGGCTGGTCATGCCCTCCTCGTCGATCACGATGTAGCCCCACTTGTTGAGCGCCAGGTCCGGTTCGCTCCTGGTGAGCAGGGGGTTGCTGCGGGTGCCGATGGCCACCACGACCATCTCGCACGCGATGTCGAACTCCGAGCCCGGGATCGGCTCCGGGCGGGCTCGGCCCGACTCGTCGGGCTCGCCCAGCGCCATGCGCACGCAGCGCAGGCCCTTCACCCAGCCCCCCTCGTCGCCCAGCACCTCGACCGGCGCGGCCTGGAACTCGAAGCGGATGCCCTCCTGCTCGGCGTGGTGGACCTCCTCCGCCCGCGCCGGCAGCTCCTCGTGGCCGCGGCGGTAGACGATGATCGCCTCGTCGGCGCCCAGCCGGCGAGCCGTGCGCACCGCGTCGATGGCCACGTTCCCGCCGCCCACCACGGCGACCCGGTGGCCGTGCAGGACGGGCGTGTCGGCGCCCTCGCGGAAGGCGCCCATGAGGTTCACCCGGGTCAGGTACTCGTTGGCCGAGTAGACGCCCTTGAGGTTCTCGCCGGGCACGCCCATGAAGACCGGCAGGCCCGCGCCGACCGCCAGGAAGACGGCGTCGTAGCGGGCACGCAGCTCGCGCAGGGTCCAGGTCTTGCCGATGATCGCGTTGACCTCGATCTCCACGCCGGCCGCCTGCAGCCGGTCCACCTCCGCCTGGACGATGTCCTTGGGCAGGCGGAACTCCGGGATGCCGTAGATGAGCACGCCGCCCGGTGCGTGGAAGGCCTCGAAGATGGTCACCTGGTGGCCCGACTTGACCAGCTCGCCGGCGGCCGTCAGTCCCGCCGGGCCGCTGCCCACGATGGCCACGCGCCGCCCGCTGGGCGCGTGCACCGCGTGCGGCAGCTCGTCGGCGTGCTGCATGGCCCAGTCGGCCACATACCGCTCGAGGGCGCCGATGGCGACCGGCTTGCCCTTGATGCCGCGCAGGCACTTGCCCTCGCACTGCGTCTCCTGCGGGCAGACACGGCCGGTGACGCAGGGCAGCGCGTTGTCGTCGAGCAGCGATTCAGCGGCGCCCCTGAGATCCCCTTGCGTCACGAGGTCGAGGAAGCGCGGGATGTTGACCCGCACCGGGCAGCCGTCGATGCACACGGGGTTCTTGCACTGCAGGCAGCGTTCCGCCTCCGCCGCGGCCAGCAGGTGCGTGTAGCCGAGGTTGACCTCCTCGAAGTCCTTCGCGCGCACATCCGGCGCCCGTTCGGGCATGGCATAGCGGTCGATGGCCATGCGCTCGCGCGGGGTGAGCTTCGGCTTCTCGCTCACCGGGAGGCCTCTGCCGGAGCGCCGGCCGCCAGCGCGTTCAGCATGCAGGCACCGCGCTTGGCGAAGGCCTCCTGCTCGAAGGTTCGGTACGTGGACAAGCGGTCGGCGAGCATCCCGAAGTCCACCTTGTGTCCGTCGAACTCGGGGCCGTCCACGCAGGCGTAGTGGGTCTCCCCGCCCACGGTGACGCGGCAGCCGCCGCACATCCCGGTGCCGTCCACCATGATCGCGTTGAGCGAGACCGTGGTCGGCACACCGTACGGGAGGGTCAGCGCCGAGACGGCCTTCATCATCGGCACCGGCCCCACCGCGTAGACCGCGTCGATGCCCCCCGCGTCGAGCAGGTCGCGCAGCGCCTCGGTGACGAACCCGGCGCGCCCGTAGCTGCCGTCGTCGGTGCAGGCGACGACCTCTCCCCAGCGTCGAAGCTCGTCCTCGAAGATGACCCACTCCCGCGATCGCCCACCGATGACGCTGGTCACGCGCACCCCTCGTTCGTGCAGGCCCTGCGCGATCGGGTGCACCACGGCCGTCCCGACGCCGCCGCCGACGCAGACCGCGTGGCCCGCCTCGATCAGCTCGGTCGCCTTGCCCAGCGGGCCGGCGATGTCGGTGATGGCCTCGCCGACCTCCAGCTCGCACAGGTCGCTGGTCGTCTTGCCGATGGCCTGGATGACCATGGTGATCGTGCCGGCTCCCGGGTCGGCGTCGGCGATGGTCAGCGGGATCCGTTCCGCTCCCGGGCCGCGGCGCACGATCACGAACTGGCCCGGCTGGCGGACCTCCGCGATGCGCGGCGCCGCCACGACGAAGCGCGCGACGGTGGGGGAGAGGACGGTCTTCTCGAGGATCGGATGCATAGCAAACCAGTTCAGTGTGGATTTGACGTCACGATGGTCCGGCACGACGCAGAGTAGCTCCACCGTCGAAGTGCACCCCGAATGGGGGCCGAACGTCACGACGCCGCGGGACTCTCGAGCGCGGGTCGGGCGGGCGCTCCGGCTTCGGGCGCGGGGACTGTCTTCCCCTTGGGCCAGTAGAGCTCCTTCTTGACGTGGAACTCGGGGAAGCCATGGTCCATCAGCATGGCCTCGACATTGAGGATCATCTCCGGGTTGCCGCAGATGTAGACGACCGTCTCCTCGGGCCTCAGGCCCAGGTCGCGGCAGACCGCCTGCACCACCGCCTCGGCGCGGCCGGTGCGGCCGGTCCACCCCGCGTTGCGCGGGTCGCCGGGCCGGGAGACGGTGGGCACGTAGGTCACCGGATACGTCCCGTCGCGCTGCCAGCCCTCGAGCAGGCCGCGGTAGCCCAGCTCGTCCGCGTAGCTCGCACCGTGGAGCACGACCGTCCGCCGCGGCGTCCCGGCCAGCATGAGCTGGCGGATCATCGAGATGAACGGCGCGATGCCGGTGCCGGTCGAGACGAAGAGATGCGTGCGTTCGTCGGCCGGCTCGAGGATGAACCTGCCCTTGGGGCCGATCATGCGCATCTCGTGGCCGACCGGCAGGCGCCACAACAGCGTCGTGAAGCGCATCACCGGCACGAGCCGGACGTAGAACTCGTAGCCCTCCTCGCCGGCCACGGCGGGCGCCGACGCCACCGAATAGGGCCGCTGGACGAGCTTCCCATCGGCGGAGACGCCGATGGTCATGTACTGCCCCGGCTCGAAGGGCACTGGCGTGCCGTCGAAACGGACCCAGAAGGTGGCCAGGTCCGAGGTCTGATCCTCGCGCCGCACGAGCCGGGCGTTGTAGTGCTCGGACTCGGGCGAGATGACGCGCGGGTCATCGTCGTGGTGGGGCATGTGGCCGGATCCTCCGTGGGCGGGCGCGGGCCCCATGGTATCGGGCAGCCGGGATCGGGGCGGATCCGGTCGGGCGGCAGGCGCAGGCCGCGGAGGCGACCAGACTCCGACGGGGGCAGCTCGTGGGTGCTACGGCGACGTCGCCGCGTCCTTGGCCAGCTCCAGGAGGCGGCGTGCCAGGGTCTCGGGGTCCATGAGGCCGGGCACGACCTCGACGACGCGCCCGCCGGCATCGATGAGGATGGTTCCGAAGATGTTCATCTTGAGACGCCGGACGATGGCGCCGTCGAAGTCCATGACCACGGGCAGATCGGGCAAGCCGAGCTTCTTCAGCAGATCGAGCGTCCAGCCTGCAGTCGGCTCGCCATCGCTGATGACGACCATCGAAGGGTTCGACCCGTCGTTGAAGCCCTCCGTCGCGGCGACCTTGCCGAACGTCTCGAGCTCGGACAGCGGGCAGCCGTCGCAATTGCCGCCCGTGAAGAACCAGATCGCAGCCGGTCGCCCGACGAGGCCCGAGCTGTGGAACGTCCCGCCCGCAGCAAGCGGGCCGCTCCATTCGGGCATGACCTCGCCGGTGGAGAGTCCGCTGACGACCTCGGTGGCGCCGGGCGCCGGGCTGGGAGGCGGCGGCTCGGGAGATCCCACCGGCGTCGGGACCGGGCTCGGGATCGGCCTCCCGGCGGCCAGGGCCGAAAACATCGCCTCGAGGTCCGCCCGGGTCAGCGGGCCGCCATTGACCGCCGCGACGTTCCCGTCGCGGTCCAGAAGGACCAATGTCGGGATGCCGCTGAGCGCCCAGGCGCCCATCATGGAGTCGGCGTCGTCGTAGGCGACCGGCACCGTGAGCGGATGCTGGGTCACGTAGCCCGTCACCGTGCCCAGCTGATCCCAGGCGATGGCGATGGTCATGATCTCGGGATGGCCGCTGGCCACGGCCTGCAGATCCTGCAACGTCGATCCCAAACATGGCGGGCACCACGGTGCCCAGGCATAGACGGCCGCCGGCAGACCGATCTTGGACGAGTCCAGGACGCGCCCGTCGAGGTAGGTCGCGGTCACCGAAGGGGCCGGTTCACCGACCCTCAGGACCAGGCT
>Ga0334722_10003250_pt1 | contig 17656 bp, 20 predicted proteins | sample C3_bottom_MG_FD_207210 | JGI IMG/M metagenome (GOLD analysis project Ga0334722, IMG submission 207210) | Sediment microbial communities from Yellowstone Lake, YNP, Wyoming, USA - C3_bottom | ecosystem: Environmental > Aquatic > Freshwater > Lake > Sediment | place: USA: Wyoming | collected...
AGCACAAAATTTTCGGCAAAAAAGGCTATCAGTCTTCAGCCTTCAGCCCTCAGCCTTAACAAGGAGACCCCATGCTCAACAAAGAACTACTCGACATCCTGGCCTGTCCTAAATGCAAGCAGCCAGTAAAGCTGAACCCGGAAGAAACCGGCCTGATCTGCGCCAATTGCCGCCTGCTCTACGAAATCCGCGACGGCATCCCCTTCATGCTGGTGGACGAGGCCAAGCCGCTTGACTGAGCAGCTCGGGCTCGGGACACCCCTGTCCGAACAATACCCGCACCTGACCAACCGCCTCTTCGTCAACGCCCCCTTTGTGCGGTTGCGTCAGGGGTTGTTGGAGCGTTTTCTCCACCATGGCATTCGCCCCGAGATCGGTCTGGAAGGCAACTGTCTTTACGACCTGCCCCTGGCCGAATTTAAGGAGGTGGCCCAGGCCTTGCGCCAAGCCGGGCTGGCCTGCACCCTGCACGCCCCCTTCGGTGATCTCTCCCCCGGCGCCACTGATCCGGAGATCCGCCGGGTCAGCCGCACCAAACTCCAGAAAACCCTGGCCCTGATCGAGATTTTTTCCCCAGCCGCCATTGTCTGTCATCTGGGCTACGAGGAGAACAAACACGCCTGGAAAAAGACGGCCTGGCTGGAACATTCACTGGAAACCTGGCAGGAATTACTGGAACTGGCCGAACCAGTCGGAGTGGGGTTGATGCTGGAAAACACCTACGAGAAGTCGCCGGAGATCCACCGGGAGATCCTCAGCCGCCTCAACTCCCCCGCCGCCCGTTTCTGCCTGGATGCCGGTCACACCCTGGCCTTTGCCAGTAACTCCTGGCGCGACTGGCTGCCGGAGCTTGCCCCCTGGCTGGGCCACCTGCATCTGCACGACAACCGGGGCGGCCGTGACGAGCATCTGGCCGTGGGCCAGGGTGTTTTTGATTTCATGGGACTCTTTGCCTACCTGCGCCAGGCCGGTCTGCGACCTACCATTACCTTGGAGCCGCACCGCGAGACAGATCTGCTGGAAAGCCTTGCAGCCTTGGACAAGATGGTGCTACCAGAAGCGCCCTAAACTTTCGCAGAAGTTGTTGCTGAATAATATGGTTGACCAGGGGATGGAAGGTGGTTGACCGTTATTTTTCTATGGGCTATATTATGTACGAGTTTTGTACAATATTTACGAAATCCCCAGAGGAGTGAATGCCATGCAAAGTGCTAAGGTTTCTGAATATCGTAATCAATTGGCCCAACTTCACTTGAAGGTTTTACAGGATCATGACCCCTTGCGCGTTTCCGGCAAGGAAGGGGATGTTGTGGTCATTGCTGCCGACGACTACGAGAATCTTCTGGAAACCATTCATGTCCTAAAGGATGAGGTGACCATGGCAAGCCTCCTGGAGACTCGCAAACAGGTCGCGGCCACGAACGTAAAAGGTTCGGAGATTCAAGAGATGTTCAATGACCTCATGGAGTCTTAAGATCAGCCCCCAGGCTCAAGATGATCTTGCCTGGTTCCGGAAGAACAATCGAGTTGCATATCAGAAAAGTTTCGATTTAACGTTGGCGGTCATCGAAGATCCCTTTGCGGGGATTGGAAAACCGGAACAGTTGAAATTCCTTGGCGGCAATGTCTGGTCTCGGCGGGTTACCCATGAGCACAGAATGGTCTATGAAATCTTTGAAGATTTGATCGTTGTGGCTGCCTACAGGCACCACTACGGTAAGAAATGAGAAAAAAGGGAGAAATTCTAAGCTCGATGAGTTTTTCGAGCAGTACGAGCAGGAAGCCCGAAGAGACAACCTTAATTTACCTGCCCCTTTGTTCTCTTTCTTGGGATGAAAGCCGGACACCTTGGCAAAGTGCGTTTTGCCGCACCGATTATCCCAGTCCGAGGAGCTGTTTGATTGCTACGAGGAATGCTCTTCCTTCTTCAAGCTTCAGAGAGACCACCGGCTCGACGATTTCTTCGTGAATGTCATAGTCGGCAATTTCCCGGATCTTGCGGGCATTCAACAGCATTTTGTGATACTTGGCATCAAGCCTCCCAGGTTTTGCAAAATGATACCCAAGAGCAGACTCAACAGCCGAATGCTTGACCACATCGATCCCCTCGGCTGTCAATAGTGCCTTGGTTGCGTAAAACATGGCGTAGTAAATCTTGCTGGCCGCATCAGGCGTATGGCCTTGCCGCATAAGATCATCCGCCACGACAAGGGCGTGCCCAGCCTTGTCCAGGTAGAGCATGACTTCGTCATTATTCATACCGTAATTCCTTCGCGTTCGATCGCGCGATAATAGGAATAATTTTTCGCCGAGGCGGCACGGAAATGCTTTTCAGCAAACACCTTTAGCGAGATAATCGGCTTAAAGTCGTGATCCCACATCAGGTTGTAGGCTATTTCATCAAGCATTTCCTCTAGTTCCGGCGTCTTTTCGTCCACCAAAGCCACCAGATCGAGGTCGGAATCCGCCTCTGCATCGCCTCGCGCCCGGGAACCATACAAGATCATCTGCCGGACATGCCGCCTGAGCTCAGCCGGGAAGCGCTGCTTCAACTCTTCTATGAGTACTCTATCCAATTCGCCCATGGCTGCTCCCTATTGTGGCTTTATATCATACAAGGATCAATCCAGATAGACAATCTCGCCGCTGTTCTCGTAGTTCCAGCGGGACTCGTAACCCGCATTTGCCGCATTCTTGTGTAGGCGACAATAAGCGGCGCCGGATAAGTTCCCGACTGTCCATATTCCGTCGTCAATCGGTGCTACATGCCCATGAACCTCGGGATACTCCAGACCTGTTTTCACCAGATGACTTTCACTCCATAATCGGAAAAGACTCTGTCCGCCGTTACGACGGTCAGTTTTTCCGCTATAGCCTGGGCGATCAGCAGTCTATCAAAAGGGTCGCGGTGATGTAGCGGCAGATGCTCAACTTTAGCCGCATGACGCAACTCGATATTCAGCAGAGTAAAACCGTTGGCCGCCAGTTGCTCCGCCACGAATCGCTCCACGGGCTTGGTCAAACGCAGCTTGCCCAGGCGTGATTTTATTGCCATCTCCCAACAGCTGGCTAGGCTCAAATAGCACTGGTTGTTGGCATCGGCAATCGCCCTTTTGGCTGCACCAGAGAGATCCGGGGCATCATCAACCCACCAGAGTAAGGTGTGGGTATCAAGAAGAAGGCGTGGCATCAGATATATTCCTTGAAATCCGGCGGCAGCTCATCAAAATCTGGGGATACCGCCAGGATCTGACCTTTGGCCGAACCGGGCCGCCGCTCCTTTCTCCCCTCGCTTACCGGCACCAGCTTGAGAAGAGGTTTGTTGTCCCGCGCGATTACGATTTCTTCCCCCAGCAGGGCCAGTTTTACTAACTCAGAAAAATGTGATTTCGCATCGGCTATATTGAATTGTTTCATGATTTTCCTCCTTGTTGGTCATCTTATATGGTCATAATATTTGAGTCAAGAATTAGCGGTTGTTTATGGTGGGTCAATCTATTTCCGTGACACCCAGCGAGATGGACATTTCTCGGCGCATCTCCGCGCCCACACTGTCCATCACTCTGATTATACGATGATTTACCCCAGAAGAGGCAAAACCTTTTCACCCACCTATTTCCCCCTGTGCAAGCCCGGTAAGCGGTGCTATATTGAGCCCCACAACCCCGCGTAAAAATTTCTCCTAGACACCCTCCGACCGGCCCGCGCCTCCTGGCCACTCCGGTCGACAACCGAAAGCAGCGAACCGATGAGCAGCCCCGAACAAGCCCCAATCGCCGACCCGGTTCCGCCCGCCGATTTCGTGCATCTCCACGTCCACAGCCATTACAGTCTGCTGGACGGCGCCATTCGCTTGAAAGATCTGATGAAAACCAGTCAGGACTTCGGCATGGACACCGTGACCATCACCGATCACGGCGCCATGTACGGCTGCCTGGAGTTCTACCTCAAGGCCAAGGCGGCTGGCTTGAAGCCCATCATCGGCTGCGAGTTTTACGTCGCCACCGGCAGTCGCCACCTCAAGAACAGCCAGAACAAAGAGATGCGCCACCTGGTGCTGCTGGCCATGAACTATCAGGGCTACCAGAACCTGATGCGCCTGGCCTCCATTGCCCAGATCGAGGGCTTCTACTACAAGCCCCGCCTTGACTGGGAAGTCCTCGCCCAATACAACGAGGGGCTGATTGCCCTCACCGCCTGCCTGCAAGGCCCCATCGCCTACTGTCTGAAGAACCTGGACCGCAAGGGCGCCCTGGCCGAGGCCCGCCGCTTGCAGGAGCTCTTCGGCGACCGGCTCTATCTGGAAATTCAGGAAAACGGCATTCCCGAGCAGACCCTGGTCAACAAGGGGCTGGCGGCCATCTCTCAGGAGACCGGCATCCCCCTGGTGGCCACCAATGACTGCCACTATCTGACCCGCGAACAAAGCAAGGCCCACGGGGTACTGCTCTGCATTCAGACCGGGCGGACCATCAACGACCCCGGCCGCTTTCACTTCGAATCCGACCAGCTCTATTACAAGTCGCCCCAGGAGATGAAGGCGGCCTTCGCCTGGTGCCCCGAGGCCATTGCCAACACGGTGAAGGTGGCAGCCCGCTGCAACTTGGAGCTTGATCTCAAACAATCTTATTTCCCGATCTTTCCGGTGCCGGAAGGGGAAAGCCTGGACAGCCTCTTCGAAAATGACGCCCGGGAAGGTATGGAACGAAGATTGCTTCGCCTGCGCCGCCACCCCGACTTTACCCCGGCCCAGGAAAAAATTTATCTGGACCGCCTGGAGCTGGAGATTGAGGTCATCAAGAAGATGGGCTTCCCCGGCTACTTCCTGATCGTCGCCGACTTCATCAACTGGGCCAAGGACCATCAGATCCCGGTCGGCCCGGGCCGTGGCTCCGGGGCGGGCAGCCTGGTGGCCTGGGCCATGCAGATCACCGATATCGACCCCATCCCCTACGGCTTGCTCTTCGAGCGCTTCCTGAACATCGAGCGGGTCTCCCTGCCCGACTTTGACGTCGATTTCTGCCAAGAGCGACGCGGCGAGGTCATCGAATACGTCCAGCAGAAATACAATGCCGGTCGCCAGAACAAGAGTGACGAGTATGTGGCCCAGATCATCACCTATGGTTCCATGAAGGCCCGGGGGGTTATCCGCGACGTGGGCCGGGCCCTGGGCATCGCCTTTGGCGAGGTGGACCGGATCGCTAAGCTGATCCCGGACCAGCTGGGAATTACCATCGAAATGGCCCTGGCGCAGGAACCGCGCCTGAAGGACGCCGTCAAGCACGACCCCGAGGTGGCCAAACTCATCGAGATCTCCCTGGCCCTGGAGGGTATGCCCCGCCACACCTCCACCCACGCCGCCGGGGTGGTGGTCTCGCCCCGGCCCATGCACGAGTTTCTGCCCTTGGCCAAGGGCTCCAAGGATGAGGTGCTGACCCAGTACGACATGGGCCACACCGAAAAAACCGGGCTGATCAAGTTCGACTTTTTGGGGCTGAAGACCCTCACCGTCATCGACCGGGCCCTGCGGATGATCGCCTCGACGGTGGGCAAGGTGGTGGACATCAGCGAGATCCCCCTGGACGACACCCCCACCTACGACCTGTTGTGCCGGGGCGATGCCCTGGGCGTTTTCCAACTGGAAAGCTCCGGTATGCGCGATCTGCTCACCCGGCTAAAACCCGAGCTCTTCACCGAATTGATCGCCCTGGTCGCCCTTTACCGCCCTGGACCGCTGGAAAGTGGCATGGTGGATGACTTTGTCAACACCAAGCATGGCCGGATGGTGGCCAAATACCCGCTGCCGCAACTGGAGCCGATCCTCAAGGAGACCTACGGGGTCATCGTCTACCAAGAACAGGTAATGAAGATTGCCAACGTCCTGGCTGGCGCCTCCCTGGGCGACGCCGATCTCTTGCGCCGGGCCATGGGCAAGAAGAAGCCCGAGGAGATGGCCAAGGAGAAGGTGAAGTTCCAAGCCGGTTGCGAGAAGAACCATATCCCTGCGGATAAGGCCGAATACATCTTTGACCTGATGGCCAAGTTCGCCGGTTATGGTTTCAATAAATCGCACTCGGCCGCCTACGCCCTGATCTCCTACCAGACCGCCTGGCTGAAGACCCACTACCCGGCCCAGTTCATGGCGGCGCTGTTGTCGTGCGATATGAACAACACCGACAAGGTGGTGCTCTATATCTCCGAGTGCCGCGACCATGAGATCGAGGTGCTGCCACCCGATATCAACGAGAGCGCCCGGGACTTCACGGTCATCGACGAGCGCATTCGCTTCGGCCTGGCGGCGGTCAAGAACGTCGGCGACTCGGCCCTGGATTCGATCCTGGAGGAACGGGAGAAAAATGGCCGCTACCGGTCGCTGGATGATTTCTGCAACCGCATCGATTCCCGCAAGGTCAACCGCCGGGTGATCGAGAGCCTGATCAAGGCCGGGGCCTTCGATTCGCTGGGCGCCAAACGCTCACAGCTCTTCGCCGTGCTAGATCTGGCCATGGAACAGGCCCAGTCGGCCCAGCGCGATAAGCTCTCCGGCCAGAAGTCGCTGTTCGGCATGCTGCCCCAGACTGAAGACGCCAAATCCTCAGCCCTCAAGCTGCCGGAGATTCCCGAGTGGCAGGAAAAGGACCGGCTGGCCTTCGAGAAGGAAACGGTGGGCTTTTATCTGACCGGCCACCCCCTGGACAGCCATCGCCAGGAGTTGAAGATGGTCACCACGGTGACCCTGGCCGAATTAGCGGATTGTAACGGTAAACCGGTGCGGGTGGGCGGCCTGGTCAAAACCAAGAAGGAGATCTTGAGCAAGGCCGGTGACCGCATGGCCTTCATCACCCTGGAGGACATCACCGGCACCGCCGAGGTGGTGATCTTCCCCAAGACCTTTGCCGACTGCGCCGCCCTGCTGGAAGGCGACCAACCCTTGGTGGTCCAGGGAAAGGCCGAAAGCGACGAGCAGACCGCCAAGATCATCGCCGACGAGGTATTCAGCCTGGAGGAGGCGTGCCAACGTTACACCGAACGAGCCGTCATTCTGCTCCGCGCCGACCGGGTCAGCCGGATCCGGATGATGGAGGTCAAGAAGCTGATCCTCCAACACCACGGCCCCTGCCCGGTGCGCTTGGTCATGCACTTCGACAAACGCGGCGAGGTGGACATCGAAATCCCCGGCGACTTCACGGTCATGCCATCCCGCGCCTTCACCAGCGCGGTGGCGGAAAAGCTGGGGTATGCGGCAGTGAATTACCAGACAAAGGCGCCGCAGTTGGTGGAGCGCAAGAGCAAGGGGAATTGGCAGAAGAAGGAGTAGTACGCGAAAGGTGCTTCCCTGGCCGCAACCGGGCAGGTATGGTTTTTTTAACTTCTGCGGTTCTGCGGTTGGATATTCTACGGTTCTGCGGTTCGTCTTTCGGCACCATCATTCCCAGCCGTAAGAAAATGTATGCGCCTTGCGAGTTAGCTTCAGCATCGCACCTGAGGGAACCCATTACTTTGTTAACTCCCGATATTGCTCATGCGTTAAGTTTCTGTATGGCGCTCTCTCTTTGGAGAAATTTTCAAAGCCGGGTAATCCCTGTATTTTATCGATTTTGATGGGGCTTTCATCCATAAACTTTATGGTCTCCGGCACAAAATAGTTAGTCCACGGGTAATCATGATCTTCATTTGTTTGTTTGACTTCTCCAATTTCGACCTCGACAGTAATAGCCTTTAAGTACTTATCGTATAACAGTAATTTTCTGCCAGTTCCATCAAGGTTTTTATACTCACGAGGTGTCTCCCACTGTGTACGCAATCCGCTCTTCATATCTTCAATATATTTATCGTGATATATTCCTGATTTATTGCCAAATGCTACCTTGGAAATAATCCCAACGATATCCTGTTTAAAAATTGAGTCGCCAATGATGTCTAAATATTGTTGAATAATTGATTCGAAGACTCCATTCTTCTCACTAATGCGAATGTACTCTTCCAAATAATCACAAACATTCTTCCATTCCAAGTGACGTATAATTTTGTCATTTATTTGCAAAAATTTATCAATGTAATTACTGCCTTTGCTATCAGGAGTTAACAAAATTAAAATTTGTTGTGAACGGTTGTCGCTAGAAAATACTTCTAAATGCCTATTGATTTGATCTTCTCTCAATGAAGCTGAAACAATTTTTGTTTCAAATTGTATGGATGAAAAATTTCCTATAATTTTTGCATCTGCTGTACTCTTGGTTTCATATCCTTCTAGCACCTGAAAGTACTTATACTCATCATTAGCGCTCAACCCAAGCAAGCTATAAAAAAACTCATTCACAAAATTAGAGTCTTGAATGTTACCGAGGCGTAGAATCGAGATTAGGCCATTTGTAAAATGGTTTTCCTTTTGACTATAACTACTAAAAATACTCACAGCTTTATTTGTCTTTTCCATTTCTCTTCCTTATCTTACTGCTGTTGAGTAGATGAATTCGTAATTCGCAAACACCCCTTGCAGTACACCAATAGGCGCAGCGCATTGCGTCGAAAGTGTATAATCGAATCAAAGTTTGGATTCGCAAGCTCACCCCAACTTTCCTCTGCGGTAGCCTTTCACTGGTATCGTTATTGCTCCGATGGTTCCCTCATTACCCCCGGGCATCACGGCGCAGAAGCGACCCACTCCAAGAAAGAATTCTTTCGTCAGCGGTAACCAGGGTGGCCGAGATTTCCAGGGCGGTGGCGACAATCATCCGGTCGGCGGGATCACCGTGAAAGTCTTGCAGACTCCCCGCTCGCAAGGCAATTCCGCCATGCAAAGAAATTTCCAGCAATCCCTGCTCCAGCAGGTTCCGCCGCCAGGCCCCCAGATCCATCTTTATCTCTACGCGTTGCTTCTGAACCAACATAGCGACCTCCCAGAAACTGATCGCGGCTATCGCCAGTTCACCTTCCTGTAGCGCTTGGTCAATGCTGGTACGACTCTCCTGGCCCAGTTTGGCATTGCCCTCGTCCAACCAAATCAGCACATGGGTATCGATGAGGATCATTTGTCGGCGTCCCAGACTACATCCAGCGGCGACACGATTTCAGAAGTGCTGGAAACCACACCGCGATGCAGACCAAAAAGACTCTTCGGCGGAGTGCGAAACGGAACCAGACGGGAAACTGGCTTGCCGTTTTTCGTAATGATGATTTCCTCGCCGGTTTGATTGATCTGGTCCAGCAAGGCCAGGCATGTGGCTTTGAAAACCGAGGCCTTAATTGTTTGCATGAAAACCCTCCTTATTCTGGCATGTTTTCTCTTGCCTGCTTCGCAATATCACCATAGTCACTCCCATGGTCACATTCAAGCAAAAACGTTCGCGCACAAGCCTTAGGGTCACAAACTCACCCAAACAAATATCCTGCTCACCTTCAACCTTCAATATTCTCCGGTTCGCCTCACTTCAAATTCGCCGACCGATCATCCTTGATCCGGTATTTATCCAAAATCTCATGTTTGCGGGCCTCGACGCTCTTGCGGTCCAGCACCACCGCAGCACCCCAGCGGTCGGTAAAAGTGACAAAGGGTTCATCGCGGCTGCCTTCAACGATCCTGATCAGATCTTTAAGATTATTGATCGGCTGGTCGTTGACCTTGGCAATGCGGTAATCCCCGGAGTTATGGTAGCCCCGGTTGACCTCATCCGGTAACACCCGGGTGAGGACGACAATCTCCTCACCCACCTTGCTAAGTTGGTCGAACTGAAAGCTGGCCACCAAATTTTTAGGAGCGTTAGCAAACCAGGTGGCGCCCCAGGTCTTCAGATAGTTGACCGTCAGCGGCGCAAAAACCAGCCCGCCATAGATGAAATAGGTGGGCTGCACGTCGTACTGCTCCAGAGGCACCAACTGATTCTCCCCAACCGGCAGATCGAGCTTAAGTTTGACCTGCTCATCAAGACCGTTGCGAAGAATGTTAAGCTTCATCTCGTCGCCCAGTTGATGCGCCTGGACATAGTAATTCAGGTTGGTCCGCTCCTTGGGGCGAAATTCGACGGTGCCATCATCAGCTATCTTGTGATCATCGATCTGCATCACCACATCGCCAGGCTTGACAACCTTTTCAGCGGGTGAGCCGGGAGTCAGCCGATAGACCAGACAACCGGACTGATCGCTCTTCATCCCGTAACGCTTGCGCAGGCCATCATTGTCCATGGTCTGACAGTAAATACCATCCTCGGGAAAGCCGTCATGATGGCCGTCTTTGAGATCGTCAAGAAAATGGTTGATGATCGGCACCGGCACCATGTAGCCGATATTTTCGGAATTACCCAGGTACTGCATGGCCACACCAATGATCTTGTTATCCACCAGGACCGGCCCCCCGCTGCTGCCGGGATTGATGGCCGCATCGATCTGCACCGCCAAGAGGCTCAGCATGCTGTGGGCATAGACCTGATGTTCGATGCGCGAGACCACTCCGGTGGTGGTGCTCAAGGCGTCACCGCCCTGGGGAAAACCAAAAACCACCACGGCCTGCTGAACCTGGGCCAGTTCCCCGATCTCCAGGGGTTCCACCCCCTTATAAAATTCGGGATCGGCCACGGTGAGCAGGGCCAGATCGGCTTCGTGGGAAACCGCCAAAACCTTGGCCTCGTACTTCTTGGACTGGCCAAAGAGGCGGACCTCGATGAAGGTATTGTCACTGACCACATGGGCATTGGTGAGGATGCGATTGCCGCTGATCACACAACCTGAGCCACTCAACGAACCGGGACCGAACATGTTCCAGGGGTTGGTGTAGTCGGGTCGGTTCTGGACGGCAAAGATCTTGACCATCGCCTCCCGGACATCGGCGCGAGCGGCCAGGGGAGCCAGAAACATTCCGAAGAACTGGATAAAAACGAGCAAGGGAATAACCCGAAACTGACGCATGATCTTCTTCCTAGGCCCGATAACGGGCGGACAGGGATTAAAGGGGAAATTAAGGCGTTGCGAAGTAAGGCAATTATAATGGCAGCCGACAACGATTGCCACCAATTCGTCACCATAGCCAGGGCCGAGAAATCACCATAATTCTGGTGGCGGGCAAAAAATCGGCGGTATACCTGACGATGATCGCCGCAATCTAAACTTGCAAGAAAACGCCGGGGCGATTATTTGGTAAGACCGTTTATGCTGCCATCCATCAGTCGCGGGAATGCCATGAAAATTTCACTGATCATCTTTACGCTCTTCCTCATCGCCGCCCCGGCCCTGGCCGGCAGCAGCGGTTGCGTCAAGGGCGATTGCCGGGACGGACGCGGCGTCTACCGCTTCCCGGACGGCACCCTATACCGGGGCCAGTTCAGCAACGCCCTCATGGAAGGACGCGGGTCCATGTCCTACCCGGAAGGTGACTTCTACGAAGGCGACTTCGCCCGGGGCAAATTTGAGGGGCACGGCAAGATCACCTACCCCAGCGGCGACAGCTATGATGGCAACTTCCGGAACGGCAGCCAGTCCGGCCAGGGCACCTACCACTACGCCATCGGTGACGACTACTCGGGCAACTTCGTCAACGGCCTACCGGAGGGCAATGGCACCATGACCTTCAAGGACGGCAGCCACTACGCAGGCGAGTTCCGAAGCGGGCAACCCAATGGCCGCGGCGCCTATCATTATCTGGACGGCGGAATTTATGAGGGTGATTTTGTTGGGGGCAAAAAAGAAGGGCACGGCACCTACAGCTTCCCGGATGGCAGCAAGCAGAGCGGCGCCTACCGCCATGATCACTTTGTTGAGTAAGTAAATTGGTAGCTGATATGCCGATAGGGATCGCCAACCTCAAACTAGCGCCATTCTATTAAGCGGCTCTAAACAATTTTCAGCCAAGCCTGTAGGAGCGGGCCATGCCCGCGATCATGTGTGAATTAGCGGGCATGGCCCGCTCCTACAGCACAGAATTGTTGGATTTTGACTACTAATTTTACTCTTAAAGAAAATGCGCTTACTAAAACACCTCTTCGACAGCAACCAAGCCTGGGCCGAGCAGATCAAAGAACGCGATCCGGACTTCTTCAGCAAGCTCTCCCGGCAGCAGCGCCCGGAGTATCTATGGATTGGCTGTTCGGATAGCCGGGTACCGGCCAACGAAATCGTCAACCTGCTGCCCGGCGAGATCTTCGTCCACCGCAACATTGCCAACGTCGTGGTTCATACCGATTTGAATTGCCTGTCGGTTATCCAATACGCGGTGGATGTGCTCAAGGTTAAACACATCATCGTCTGCGGCCACTACGGCTGCGGCGGCATCCGAGCCGCCCTGGAGGGCGAGGCCCACGGTCTGATCGACAACTGGCTGGGCCACATCAAGGACGTCTACCGTTACCACCAGACCATGATTGACGCCATCGACGACGAACAGGAAAGGATCAATCTCCTCTGCGAACTAAACGTCATCGAACAGGTGGTCAACGTCGCCCAGACCACCATCGCCCAAAATGCCTGGCGCAACGGCCAGGAGTTGTCGGTGCACGGCTGGATCTACTCCATCGAGGACGGCATCTTGAAAGACCTGGACATCTGCATCGCCGGGATCGACCAGATCCCACCCAGCTGCGTGATCAAGGCCAGGCTACCGCGGGGGAAGAATAATTACGAATTATGAATTACGAATTACGGTAGAGGCACTTTTAAATTTTAACGTGGCTATTAAGGAATCTCAGCCAGGTTTTCAGGATTGCCCTGAAAAATGTCGACTATTCTCTACTGTAGGAGCGGGCCATGCCCGCGAATCGCTCATGATCGCGGGCATGGCCCGCTCCTACAAACTTGGCTGAATATTGTTCAGAGCCACAAATTTTAATTCGTAATTTGTAATTCGTAATTCGTAATTGCCCTTCTACTTCCCAGCCAGCAGCTGCTTGAGCCAGTCAAAGCCGAAGAGCAACAGGGCCTGATCATCACGTTCGATCAGACGACGGCGGGACTTATCGAGCCGGAATTTCTCCAGCAACCGCTGGTCGTTGACATACTGGCGAAAACGGTCAACGTTATAGCAGACCATAAAGGCCAGGAGCTGCCGGGGCCCAGCCGAACCCTCGCCCTGCCAGGTGCTGGGGTCGGCAAAGAGGGTATCCAGCTCGGCCCAGAGGTCGTCCATCTGATTGAACATTTGCAGATTCTGGTCCCGCACCCACTCCTTCACCGTCCACGCCTTTTCCTCGCCATGTCCCAGACAGTAGTCGTGATTGGTCAGAAAGTAGAACTCCCGCTCCGCCCCAAGGGCCGGGCTGCGATCCACCGCCCGTTCCAGGGGGTAGGTGCGACAGGCCGAAGGGCGATCCTGATAGACGGTGCAGCCGGAGTCCCCCAAAAAGGGGCAGGTTTTCTCGGCGTTATCATTCATCACCATGATCACCGAGGGAAAACAGGGATTACTGCCTTTCACCACCCCGGTGTATCGGTTGAGAAATTCCTCGGAACTTAGGCCCAGCCGACTTTTCAGCCGCAAAATGTCGTAGGGATAGAGATACAGTTCGAGCTGGCGGCAACAGCGGGTGAAACAGGCAACCCCCGCGTGGCAGCGAAAGGGAAAGGTCGCAGAACCCAGCGGGCGCATATGCTCGGGGAACTGTTTCTGGTCGGCGGCAATGAGGTTTTTCATGAACAAACCCGGTAAGCTGAAAATGTTGATTGATGTTAAATACCCTGGCTTAAACGACGGCAATTCCGCAAAGTTCGCGATGTTAACATCCGGCCCGGCAAAGGTCAACCACCCGAAAAAGCGACCTAGTCAAACGGTTCTACCATTTGGCCGCTTCGGAATATTTTCACTTTTTTGGTAAATCTTTGGTCAGTCCGGCAAAAAAGCTCTGGCGAAAAAAGATATTTGCCGTTATTGAAATTTTCGATTCTGATTACAACCAAGCAACAACCGCCGCAGGGCGAAAAACACCAACATCATTCCCCGGAGAGACCATGACTACCATCACCCTTGAAGCCAATCAGGCAGCCCTTATCGTGAAAACCTCCGAGGAGGGGATCATTGACGTCGAAGTAGCCTACGCTGCGGAAACCCCGGAAGACGACGGCTTCGCCGCCGCCATCTGCGAGGTCATCGCCAACAAACTGGTCGACGACGAAGAATTTCAGGAATCGATCATGGCGGAAGTAGAAGAGGATGACGAAGAAGACGAGTAGACCCGCCCAAAGGCTGATTAAAACTTACGCCCCTGACCTTGAAGATCAGGGGCGCTGGTGGTCCGGGAACAACGACAATACCTCGCAGTACAGTCGCCGAAACTAATTACTAGAAGATAAATTCCCCTATTTCTTCGCCAGATAGCGGCTCTTGACGTTGAAGGCCACCATCCACTCGCCCATGGCCCGCTTCGGGAGTACCTTCAATAACTCCACCGCAATAGCCTCACCGTCCTGCGACTTGGCGGCCAACTCCTTAGCCTTGCCGTCAAACTGCAGTAGATAATCCTTCATCTCCTGCAAATCCTTCTTGGTGGATAGCGGGCCGTGGCCGGGAACGATCTTCTCCTCATCCATGACCAGCAGGGCATCAATGGTGGTGATCCAGCCAGTGATATCACCATCGGCCAGGAAGGGGTGGAAGTCGGTAAAGAGGACGTCGCCGGCAAAGAGCAGCTTCTGGCTTGGCACCAGAACCACCAAACTCCCCCCGGTGTGCGACGGCGCCACCCGCAGCAGCACCACGCTCACCCCGCCCAAATCGATCTCCATCCGGTCAGCAAAGGCGATGCTCGGCAGGACGATCTCGGTGCCGGTCATTTCCTCCGGTTTGAGGCCGAAATTACGGATGTTTTTAAGGGTGTCAGCACCGGCCTTTGCCAGGTAATCCCGGTCGGCAATATGGGAGATCACCGTGGCGCCCAGCTTGGCGAAGACGCAATTGCCAAAGGCATGATCAAGATGGGTGTGGGTATTGACCACATACTTGATCGGCTTGTCAGTCACCGCCCGGATGTCAGCAAGGAAACGGGTCGCCTCTTTGGCCGAAATCAGGGTGTCCACCACCAGCACGCCGTCCCGGCCGATGATGATCCCGGCGTTGGCGGCAAAGCTATGGGCAGGCGAACCGTCTTTCTCACCCACATAGGAATAGACGTTATCGGCGATCTTGGTCAACCCCTGGGCAAAAGCGCCCGGGACCAGGAACAGTGAAACGATGACTGCGGCCAGCACTAAAATTCTCTTCATCAACAATCTCCTCGGTTCATGTTTGAGCCCCACACCGGGACGCCTAAGCGGTAGGGTTTATTTTTGCCAGGATCACGCCAAAACTGCGGTCTTAACCCGCCCTGAAATATGGCGGCAAGATCGCAATAAGTCAACGGAAATGGTTAGCGAGGTTAATTATCCCAGGCCTGCGGGCTGCACCTGTTAGCCGCGCAACTCCCGCCAACGAAAACAATCCACCGTGTGATCATTGACCATACCCACCGCCTGCATGTGGGCATAACAGATGGTGCTGCCGACAAAGCGGAAACCACGTTTTTTAAGATCGCGGCTAAAGGCGTCGGAAACCGGGGTGGTGGCCGGAACCTCCTGGATATTTTGCCAGTTGTTTTGCAGGGGTTGGCCGTCGACAAAGCGCCACTGGTAAGCGGCGAAGGAGCCGAGCTCCTCCTGCACCGCCAGGAAGGCCCGGGCGTTGGTGATGGTCGACTCCACCTTCAAGCGGTTGCGAACGATACCGGGATTGGCCAGTAATTCCGCCACCCGGGCCGCATCGAACCGGGCCACCAGCTCGGGAGCGAAACCGGCAAAGGCAGCCCGGTAGGCGGCACGCTTCCTGAGGATGGTCAGCCAGGATAGCCCGGCCTGGGCCCCTTCCAGGGTCAGGAACTCGAAGAGCAGCCGGTCGTCATGAACCGGCACGCCCCATTCCTGGTCATGATAGTCCAGGTAGAGTGGGTCGCTCCCCGCCCAGGCGCAACGAAAAACGGCGCTCGCCTCAACCATGCTCGCCTCCCATCGCCGGGCGGAGCAACTCCACATAAGTACTTCCCTGAAGAAACTTCTTAAACATTCTCTTCACCCTCCTGCCAGTCACCGGCCGTAGGAGCGGTCGCCTGACCGCGAATTCCCAAGCTGCCAAAACTCCAATCTGTGGCTAGCCCAGGACTACTGGTTCGCGACCAGGAGGTCGCTCCTACAGGTAGATGAGGTAAAACTTTTCTGCACGATTATCAGAGCTTCCTCAGCCAGCCCAACTTGTCGGCCACTCGACCATACTGAATACCAGTCAAGGTATCGTACAGCAACCGGGTCAGCTTGCCAACCTCACCGTCAGCGATCCGCACCAGCTCATGCCGGTAGCCCAACTCCCCCACCGGCGCCACCACCGCGGCCGTTCCGCTCCCGAACACCTCGCTTACCTGGCCGCTTCTGGCGCCGTCCAGCAACTCGTCCACCGCCACTGGCCGCTCCTCCACCTCCAGCCCCAGAGCGGGCGCCAGCCAGAGCAGAGAATCGCGGGTGATGCCGCCAAGAATCGTCTCCGACAGGGGCGGAGTCACCAGTCTTCCGTCAATGACGAAGAAGATATTCATGGCGCTTACCTCTTCGACATAACGATGCTCCAAGGCATCCAGCCAGAGCACCTGATCGAAGCCGCGATTTTTTGCCTCCCCGGCGCCCAGCAGCGAAGCGGCGTAATTACCGCCGGTTTTCGCCGCCCCGGTGCCGCCCGGTGCCGCCCGCACCAGCTGATCTTCCAAGAGAATCCGCAGCGGTTTGAAACCCGAGGGATAATAGGCGCCCACCGGCGAGAGGATGATGAAGAAGCGGCACTCCCGGGCCGCTTTCACCCCCAGCGCCGCCTCGGTGGCGATCAGGGCCGGGCGGATATAGAGCGAGGTCTCCGGGGCATCCGGCACCCACTCGGCCTCCAGCCGTAGCAGTTCCGTCAACCCGTCCATAAACAGCTCGGCCGGTACCTGGGGCAAGGCCAGCCGCGCCGCCGAGCGGTTGAACCGGGCCAGGTTCATCTCCGGGCGAAAGAGGGCAATGGCCCCATCCGGTTGGTGGTAGGCCTTGAGCCCCTCGAAGATCTCCTGGCCATAGTGGAAAACCGCCGCCGCCGGATCGAGCTGGAACGGCCCGTAGGGGACGATGCGGGCATCATACCAGCCCTGGCCCTGGCGCCAGTCGGCCACCAGCATCCGGTCGGTGAAGTGTTTACCAAACCCCAGGGCGGCCGAGGCGGTAATTTTGTCCTTTAGTTGCCCAGCCAATAACGGCTCAATCCTTAGTTCCATAACTTCCTCCAGAGGAATATTCATGGGGACAATTTACCGGCTGGCGAGGTGGCCGTCTAACTCCTAAAGGACAAAGATAAGCTTGAAACGGACATGGATTATAAATATGATAGCAGACAGCAAATCGGCAAATTCACCATAACTGAGAACCGGGTGAATGCCCGGCCCCACGGTGGGGGCGGTCGCCTGACCGCGAATGGCCAAGCCGAAAGGACGCGTTGCTTCCCGCCACCCCCGGACTTGCGGTTTGCGGCCGGGCAGGCCCGCCTTGAATAATTTTGCCGGGTCGCCGACAGCAGGTGGTGCGGGTCACTAACCAGTTGCGGGAAGACTTCTGGCAGGGAACAGTTAGTCCCGGGTTGGCGATAGGTTTGGGAGATTTTGTCCGCTGGGGAATTCGCGGTCAGGCGAGC
>Ga0334722_10003251_pt1 | contig 17655 bp, 27 predicted proteins | sample C3_bottom_MG_FD_207210 | JGI IMG/M metagenome (GOLD analysis project Ga0334722, IMG submission 207210) | Sediment microbial communities from Yellowstone Lake, YNP, Wyoming, USA - C3_bottom | ecosystem: Environmental > Aquatic > Freshwater > Lake > Sediment | place: USA: Wyoming | collected...
CAGGGGCGCGCGGACGAGCTCGGCCAGGCCGTCGCCCACGCCGTCGAGCGGGCGCACGACCGGCTACCGTTCGAGGGGCCTGGCCGGCGCGAAGCGTCGGCGGCGCTACTCGTCGCGGTCGCGTGGCACGAGTCCACGTTCAGGCGCGAAGTCGAGACGTGCCGCGTCACCGGCCCGGCCGGCGAGCTCGGCCTATGGCAGCTTGGCCACGGGCCCGCGTGCCCGTCGCTCGAGGCGAGCGCGCGGCAGGCGCTCGTGCGCCTGGCGTTCTCTCGGTCGGCCGGCCTCGAGCCGATGCTCGCGGTCTACCGGGGCGCCAGCCGGGCCCCGGAACGGCTCGCCACGCTTGAGCGCGTCGCCCTGGCGCTCGGCCTCGAGCTCGAGGGCACATGGGCGAGGTAGCCCGCGTCCGCACCGCGATGGGCGAGCTCGAGCTCGCCCGCGCTCTGCGCCTCGGGTTCGAGGACGTGCGGGCCGCGTCGCCCACGTACAACACGGTCGGCGGCGCGTGGGCTCACGTCGCGCTCGAGAACGCCCACGGCGGCGCCGTGTGGAACTACAACCTCGGCAACATCACGACGACCGGGGCCAGCGGGGACTACTACACGCTCACCACGCAAGAGCGCGTCCAGCGCGATCCCGATGTCTGGCAGACCCGGACGCTCCGGTACGCCGCGCACCCGGGGCCCGAGCAGGGGGCGGCGGCCTACTGGCGCCTCATGTTCGCGCGGTACCGGCCGGCGCTCGATCTGTTCGCGGCGGGCGAGCCCTCCCAGGCGGCTTACAAGTTGTCGGAGCTCGGGTACTACACGGCGCGGCCCGAGGCGATCGCCCGCACGATGGCGGCCCTCTTCGACGAGTGGAAGGCGCGGATCGCTCCCGCGCTCGGAGTCTCGCCGCCCCCAAAAGCGCCGATGGGGGGGACGTGGCCGATCCTGGCGCTTCTCTTGGGAACGGCGATCCTTGTGCGCCCGACGCGCCGCCCGAGGACACGTAAGTGATGCACCTGGCCGAGCTCGCGCAGCACTGGGCGACCATGGCGAGCGGCATCGCGGCCGGCCTCGCCGGCGCCGGGTGGCTCGTGTGGCAGACAATCCAGCGCGGGCGCATCGTGGCCGCCGAGGCCGACGCCCAGATCGCCCGCGCGCGCGCGGTCGAGGCCGAGGCCGAGCTGGCGGAAGCGAAAGCCGACGCGCAAACGAACGAGGTCCGTCACGGGCCGGAAGGAGATCGATGAAACAGGCCACGCACTCGCACGACCGCTACGCCGCGATCGGGCTCCTCGCCTTCGGCGTGCTCCTCGCGGCGAGCTACACCGTCGCACACCTCGTGCTGCACTGACGGCGCCGTCACCCGGGCCCGGCTACACGGGGAACGGCACATGCAGCCGCGCGGCGCCGTCGCGCCGGGCACGCTCGCCGCGCCGGTCGTAGCGCGCGGTAGTCGTCGGGCTCGCGTGGCCGGCGAGGCTCTGCACCGTCGCGAGGTCCACGCCGAGGTCGAGGAGCGCCGACAGGTACGAGCGGCGCATGTCGTGCGGCGAGAAAGCGGCGACGGACGCCCGCCGTGCGAGCCGTCGCAGGGTGTCGAGCACCCATTGATCGGACAGGCGCCGCACCGAGAAGGGGCGCACGGGGCAGAAGAGCGGGCCGGGCGTCGTGCCACGGGTCGCGATCCATCGCTCGAGGTGCGCGGCGGCGCCGGCGGGCAGGGGCACGTCCCTGTCGCGCCGACCCTTGCCGGCGCGCACGCGCACGACGGGCCGATCCCCGAGCTCGACGTGGACCAGGTCGAGCCGCACGAGCTCAGAGCGGCGCAGGCCCGCGCCGTAGGCGAGCGCCACCAGGGCGCGTTGCTGGTCCGACCGGGCCGCGCGTAGCAGCGCCTCGAGCTCGCCCGCCTCGAGCGCCCGGCCGGGCGGCGTGCCGCCCCCGGCAATGGGCTCCACGTCGATCGCCGCCTCGAACGCGAGCCGGTCCATGAGGCCCAAGCGCACCGACCGGCGCAGGACGCCCCGGAGGGCCGCCATCGCTCGCCGTCCCGTCGCGGGGGCGTACCGGGTGACCATGGCGGCGCGCAGGGCTTCGACGTGGGCGGGCTCGAGGCGCCACCAGGGCACGAGCTCGGGCGCCAGGGGCACACCCGCGATCGTCTCCGCGAGGGCCCGTAGCGCCCCGTACAGGGCCCGGCGACTGCCGGGCGCCCGGCCGGCGAGGTAGACGCGCACCGGGCACCTGTCGGGCGCCAGCGGGGCGCCCGGCGCGAGGGCGAGGGCGCTACTCGGCGGGTTCTGGTCCGGCATCGGGCGCCGCCGGCTGTTGCCTGGCGGCCTCGTGCTCGCACTTCCGCAGGCACGCGAGGGTATCGTCACCCTGCGTGCAGACCTTGGCGGCGAGCTCGGCGACGAGACGCGCGGCGCCGAGCTCGGCGGGCGTGCATCGCTCAAGGAGGACCACGGCGACCGCCCCGGATGCGACAAGGACGCCGTAGATCGCGAGGGCGCCAAAGCTCGCGGGCTCGCCGCGCCGGCTCATGGCGGTGGCGCCTCGCCGAGCACTGGCGGCGGCTCGCGCACTCTCCGAAGGAACGGCGCGGCCTCTGCTTGCCGCATCGGACGCAGGGGGGGGATCCGCTTCCGGGGTGGGCTGGGCAGAGGACGCGCCGAGAGGGATGCTATCACGGCTCATGGAGAGCCTTTCCATCCCCGTCGTCCTGGTAGGCGGCGGCCAGGGCAGCGGCATCGATGTACCACTCCATCGAATCGGCCTTGATCTTCCACGCTCCCCGGTGCTTCAACGGATCGGCTCGCAGGTAGGGCACGCGCGCCGCCGCAAGCGGCGAGAGGCGCCGCGCTGCTAGCGGCACCTCAACGAGCGGCGCCCCTACGTCGATCGCGAAATCTAGCCAGTCCCGTTCGCGAAGGTCGGCTAGTCGCGCCTCGAGCTCACGGATCGCCCCGAGGCGGGCACGCTCGAAGGTCGCACGCACGGCGGCGGGCGTCCCGGCGTAGCCTTCTCTCTGCTCCTCCCTGTTCATCGGACGGGACGCCAGAGGGAAGAGTAGTCGGCCCGGGCCCCCGAATCAACCGCCTTGCCAGGCGTCTTACCATCGGGTACACCGAAAGGACGGGGTATGACGATGCGAGACGAAATCGAGCGGCAGGGCGAGAAGGCGATCGCCGGCGGATCGCTCGTGCGCGGGGGCCAGTCGTGAACGACGAGCCGCTGGCATCCGGTGCGTACGCCTTTGCCTGCGGCTTTCGTTGCCACGCGCGCGCCGATCATTCGTGGGCGATCGGCACCGATGCGATCGCTGATGAGCCTGGCTCCATCGTGATCGGCCGCGCCGGGCGCCCCCGCATGGTCACGCTCCATGCTGACGGCCGGGTGACGTTCGGCGAGGGATACAACGGGCCCGAGGCGGCCCGCGAGTTCTGGTCGGCGCTCGCGTTCATGCCGGTGACGCAGCCGCGCATCCTGGCGGCGGTGCTCGCCCGGCTCGTCGCGGCCGTGCGCGCGGACGATCGCGACGCGATCGGCCTCGCCCTGGCGCTGGCGGATTCGGCGCTGCTCACGGAGTCGCCGTGAAGCCCCGCGCCGGCCCGAGGTGCGGATCGTTCGTGCTCGAGGTGGGCGGCAAGGGGGACCTGGCCAGGGTAGCGCGCTGTACGCGCCGGCATGGGCACGCCGGCCGACACCAGCGCGCCGAGCTCGCCGGGCTCGTCGGCCTGGTGCGCGCCGACGGGCGCTCCTCCTGGGCTTCATGTGGCCTTTCGGTGGAAGTGACGTGGAAGTGAAAGCGCCGGCCAGGCCCCATGCCCCGCTTCCTCCAGGCCAGAGGGGAGTCGAGGCGCTCCATGGACCGGAGGGGCCCAGGACCGGCCAGGAGAGAGTACCCGCCCGCCGACCCTTTGGGAAGTGCAATTCTCATAAGCGATCGACAGGCCGAGTGAATCACCCGCCTTGCCAGACGGGCGCGTTGCACGCGCCGCCACGGTCACGCCGGGCGGCACCAGCGCGCCGCGCTGGCCGAGCTCGTCGGCCTGGTGCGCGCGGACGTGGTAGCCGCGCTGCGGATCGTGATCGTGGATGCGGAGGCTGGTAGGATGCCGGAGGACCCGAAGGGAGGTGCAAGGTGGTGAAACTGAGGCTGACATACGAAGGGGCGCAGCACCACGGTTACGTCCGAGCGCAAAGCTCGTGCCGTGGCGCGTGAATGGCTGGGGGTGTCGCGCGTTTACGACACAGCATCGGAGGATGGGTGGGACTTGTGGGTGTCCCTGCGTGAAGACGATGAAGGAACGCCGGTGCATGTCCGGGTCCTCTAGAGAGGATGCCTAGAACGGCGCGGCCTCGCCGCGCTGGGCGGCGCGGTAGTACTCGTGCTCCTGGCGCTCGAGGTCGCGGATCGCGGCGGCCGTCGCCCGGCCCTCGACCTCGGCCAGGGCGTCCACGACCTCGCCCGGGTGCGCCTCGGCGTAATGGAGAAACTGCTCGGTACGTGACCAGCGCGCCGCCGGCGTCATCGTGCGGCGCACCTTGCGCCACAACGGTACGAGGTCGTCGGGAAGGTTGCGGGTGACTTCCTCGTCGCTTTCCTGCCGGCGCTCGATCGCCGTCGCGCGGCTGCGCTCTTTCTTTTCCGCCCGCCCCTCGGCCCGGCGCAGTTCGCGCTGAAAGGCCCGCTCCTGCGCGAGCGAGGCGCGGGCGGCCTCGAGAACCGAGCCGGCCCGGGTTCTCACCGTCGCCTTGCTTGCGGCGCACATACTGCGCGCCTCGAGCTTGGCGGCCAGAATAGCCGCGCGCGTCCGCTCCCGCTCGAGCCGGCGTAGCTCCTTCGCGCGGTCCTTCACCTCGAGCCGGCCGCGCTGGCAAGCGGCCACGGCGTCACGCATCGCCAGGCGGCGGGCCGCCTTGAGCTCCGCGATCTGGGCCCGGATGGAGGCGAGGGCGGCGCGGCGCGTGCGCCTCTCGTCGGCCGCGAGCTCGCCACGCAGCCACGCCTTGTGCCCGGCCGGCATGGACGACCCTTACCAGGCCCGGCGTATGGATACAATGTAGTACATGGGGGATAGGTCCCCATGTACATGGGGGATAGTTCCCCATGTACGCGGAACCCTATAAGGATCGCGCGCGCGCGATCTGATCTGATCCCTCCCTTCTGTAGGTCTAGACCAAACCCTCCATCCATCCGCATCGGAGGGATGGACGGACGTTCAGCTAGCGGAACCCGGAGGACCGGAGTATGGAACAGGGACGCCGGCCCTCGCGAGCCGGCGCCCACCGAGCGCCGTATGCGCGGCCCCGGGTCGGCCATCCTGAACGTCCAGAATGACGCCAGAATCGTATCAGCCCGGAAGCCTTGACGCAATTACGGGCCAGGTCGCCCGCGTCCTGGTCGTGCTCGAGCGGATCGGGGACGCCCCGAGCAACTGCAGCCGCGTCGGCGCGGCGTGCCGGATGGACCGGAGCGACGTAGGGCGCGCCGTGCGCGAGCTCGAGCGGCGCGGCCTCGTCGCGCGCCAGTGGCTCGCCGCGCGCCGGTCACGCGGAGAGACGCAGCGGTTCCGGCTGCGGTCGGCGCCCACGCTGCGGCACGCGCCGGCGTTCGAGGCCGTGCCCGACGAGCTCATGCGGGTCGCTGGCGAAGTATACCCGGCCGTTCAGCCGTCCGTGACGCGGCGGTTTCTTGCGATTCTCGTCGCATCGGCGCTCGAGCCCACGACGGCCGAGCTCGGCCGGTACATCAGGGCGAGCAAGCACGACGGCACCTTGCCCGTCGAGCCGATCCGGGCGTTCGCGATTTCCGCCAAGGCGCCCGACAGGCTGCGCCGGTGGCTCGAGCGCGACCGGGCGCGCCAGCGCGCGGCGGCGCCGTCGAGGGCGACGCAGCCGGAAGCGCCGAGCGACGAGACGATCGCGCGCCTCCGCGCGCTCGGCATCCTGAAAGGGCGCACATGACCAAGCACGACACGATCGGGGAGCTCGAGGTCATTGGTGACGCGAGCGTGGGAGAGGAGTTCGCGCGAGCTCGCGAGCGCCACGCCGCGACTCAGGGCGCGGGCGAGCTCGACAGACACGCCGTGATGCGCGCGGCGGCGATCGTCGCGATGCGCCGGGGCATCCGCGCCGAGTTCCTCCTGGTCGGGTACCCAGGGGATGGGCTCAGACGTGCACGCCGCGAGCTCTGGGCCGAGCTACACGCCTCGGGCGTCTCGGCGCGGTCGATCGCGGCCTACTTCCGTCGTTCCGACAGCGTAATTGCACGGGGAATCAAGCTGGCGCTGTCCGATGGCTATAGCCCCACGCTTGCGCCCGGCTCCTGACTTCGGTACATGAGAGCCGTGGGCTTGTTCGGGAGCAACGTCCCGCGCCGCGTCGAGCGGGCGGCAATCGTCATGCCCGAGCGCCCCGGCGCGCCGCTCGAGCTTGAGTTCGAGACGAGTGCCGGGACGATCCGGGTGCTCCTGCCCCTCGGCCTCGCACACACGCTGGCCGACGATCTGGTACTGGCAGCGGCGCGGGCGGCGCCGCTCAAGGCGGTGGGCGAATGACCCGCCGCTCGGTCGCGACGAACGGCGATGCATCGGCGTCGGCCAACTGGCACCCGCTCTTTCCTCCCGAGCCTGGGGAGGACCCGGGGGAGTGGGAACCGATCGCGTTCGTGACGGTGCGCCGGTTCACGTCGGCGGGGCTCGCGTTCCTCGGCACGCACCCGGCCGCGACCCTGCAATCGGAGGAGGACGTGCGATCGCAGTACGGCGGCGGCAGCTACCAGCTCTCGGCCCGGTCGGCCTCGCCCATCGGAACGCCGTGGCGCAACGTGCGGCAGACGCGCGTGAACCTGCCCGGCCCGTCGCTCGAGGTCGCGGAGGACCGGATCGGGCAGCCGGCGGCGGCGTCGCCCGTCGCGCACGCCGGGGCGGGCGGTACGGGTGAAACGGCGGTGCTCCTCGCGATCCTGCAAATGGTCCAGCAGCAAGCCTCTCAGCAGCAGCAGATGATGATGGGCTTGTGCAAGATGATGAGCGAGCACAGCGCGTCCGCCGTCGCAGGAGCGAAGCAGGACGCGCACACGTTCGTCGAGATGATGTCGCGCATGGCGACGGCCGAAAAGGACACCATGCGGGCTTTCCTCGGCCAGGTGTCGGCGCAAAAGGGCAGCGCGATCGACGACGTGCGGAAGGTCTTACAGCTCGTGGCCGAGCTCACGCCAGACCAGGCGGCCGGCGGCGCCGATACGGCGGGCGCCTTCGTCGAAGGGATCAAGGTCGCAGACCAGGCGGTTACCAAGCTCCTCGAGCTCAGCAAGACGAAACCCGGTCAGGGGCCGGCGCTCGAGGTGCCGCCGGATGGCGCGGGCCATGCCGCGTAAGGCGCCCCTGCCGATCCGCGCGCCGCTCCTCGTCGAGATACGCCTCGACCCGGAGGCGTCGCGCGCGTTCGGTGCGCTGGTCGAGGTCGTGCGGTACTTGGGCCAGCAAGTCGATCGCGCTACGCTCAAGCTCGGGCGCCGCCCGATGGGCGCGGCGCGCGACCGATGAACCCCGACCGCGAACCCGATCCGCTCCCGCGAACGGCCGGAATCTCGCGCCTCCGCGTCCTGCGCTTCCCGTCGCTCGAAGCCAAGGCCCACTGGCTCGACGCGGCGGCGAGCATGGATACGTCGCTCTTGTACGTCCGCGACTTCTGCCGACACGCATGGGCGGGGCGTGCGTGGACGAGCGCGGCGCTCGCGCAGGCGATCCAGCGGTTCGTGCGCGACCGCATTCACTACGTGCGCGATCCGGGGCATGAGGAGTTCGCAGACGCGGAAGTGATGTTACAGCGCCGGTACGGCGATTGCGACGACAAGGCGCGGCTGTTTGTGGCGCTCTGCCGGCTCGCGCCGGTCCGGATCGAGGCGCGCATCCGGCCGGTGTTTCGGGCGCATCCGTTCTACGATTTCGTTCACGTCCAGGCCGAGGCCCGCTATCCCGGTTCGGAGCGCGACCATCGGGCGGCGCCGGGCGGGTGGCTGCTCGCGGAAGTGATCGTCGCGGGGGTGGAGCTCGGAGACGATCCGCTCGAGAAGGGCGCCAGGGGGCCGGACGGGAAACTGGTGTACGCTTGAGCGCGTGCGGAAAGTGCAGCGGTGGGATGAACGTCCGCCAGGCTCTCAAGACAGCGCGGCCCGGGCACAAGTGTGCGATCGTGACAACCCCGGCCGGCCGGGTGCTGGCGCGGTACGACTCGAGGCGCGAAGGCAAGGCGGCGGCGCAACGGCTCGCGGACGCGACCGGGCGAGACTACTTCGTGGTGAGTCAATGCGGCACGCGCCGGCGCGGCCCGGGGGGCAAGTTCAAGTGATCGAGGCCGACACGGGCGCTCGTCCATAACGGTTCTTGCGGCAGACGAGCTCGAGGCCGCCGAGCTCGCCGCGCGCGAGCTCGAGCACCACATCGACGAGGTGGCGCAACTGTTCGTGCCCCATCTCGCGCCCTCCCTTGTTTACCTGCGAGAGCAAGAGCGCGACGAGGCCGCGCGTGCGGGCGAGCTCGCACGCGCGAGCGGCGACCTCGAGCGCGGCATGGTCGCCTAGCCGTCCTTCCGCGCGGACGGTCTGCACGGAGTCCACGACGAGAACGCGCGTCCGATCGTCGATGGCGCTCTCGACGGGCTCGAGCGCGCCATCCTCGAGCACCACCAGGGCGTCGAGGTCGAGGCCGAGCCGCCGGGCGGTGTGCGCGACGAGCACGGCCGGCATTTCGGCCGACAGGTAGAGCGCGTCTCCCCGGAGCTCACGGGCGAGGCTCGCGGCGACGCGCAACGCGATCGAGGTTTTTCCGACGCCGGCCGGCCCGTAGACGAGCGCCGAGCTCGGCACGACCGAGCCGCCCCCGGTGACCTCGTCGAAGGCGGCGACGGCGCACCGCGCGCGACGGATTGGCACCTCCGGCACGGCCGACAGGCGCAGGCGCGGCGTTGCCGTGCGGCGCGCCCTGGGCGCGCTCCGAGCGGTGGCGGCGATCGAGTCGATCGCGCCGCACGTCGGACAGTTCGGCTCGAGGTAATCGAGCGCGTGGCCGCAGGCCGTGCATTGATAGCCCACGCGAGCGATGATACACCCGAGCTCATGCCGTACCTGGCCGATAGTTACGAGGCGGGAGATTCGGTCTGGCAGAACGGCCATGCCGCGAAGGCGTCGCAAGGGGCGCCGCCGGGCTCGGACGCGGGGAGCGTCCCCGGTGACGAGCTCTGGCGCGACTACGGGGGAGGCGCGGGCGCGCTGGACGACGGGGCGGGCGACTCGGACGCCGCAGCCTTCGGCTGGCTCAAGAAAGCGGCCAGCAGCGTCGGGCGCGCTGCGGTGGGTGTCGTCCGCACTGCGGCGAGCACGGCCTACGACACGGCCAAGGCGGGCTACAACGTGGGCCCCGGCAGCGTGATCGGCCTCGGACTCGCGGTCGCGCGGGGAGAGCGTATCGATCGCGCTGCAGTCGGCGCGCTCAAGAACACGATCGCCGGGGCGCGGACGCTCGCGCCCTACGCGCAGGCGGTCACGTCGCTCGTGCCTGGCATCGGAACGGGCGTGGCGGCGGGCATCGGCGCGGCCTCCGCGCTCGCGCAGGGGGCACGCATCACGGACGCCGTCGTCGCGGGGGTGCGCGGCGCAATTCCAGGCGGCCCGCTCGCTCAAATGGGTTTCGATGCGGCCTACGGCGTGGCGAGCGGCAAGCCGCTTTCCGTCGTGGTGCTCGACGCGGCGCGCTCGCGCCTCCCGTCCGAAGCGGCGCGGAAGGCCTTCGACGTGGGGCTAGCGGTCGCGCAAGGGCAAAACATCCAGCAGATCGCCATGACTCACGGCGCGGCGGCGGCGCAGCGGCTGATCGGGCAGCAAGTGCCGGATCTGGGCGGCGTATTCCACCGAGCCCAGCGAGTGGCGCCTGGCATCGCGCAGGTGCTCGGCGGCTCGGCATTCCAGCAACCCGTACGGGCGGCGCAGCAACAGGGTAGACTGTTCCGGCCCGGCATCGGAGTATCCGGCATGGAAGAGGCAGGCGTCATGGAAAGAATCCCCCAGCTTGGCCCGACCGTGTCGCGGGCTCTCTCGTCGGCCTCGCCGGTGCTCGCCGGGGCGGCGCGGCCCGCCATGTCGCTGCTTTCGCCGTCGACGGCGACGGCGGCGCGGGCGCTCATGCGCCGGCCGGACCTCCGCGCGCTCGGCGCGGATGCGCTCGCCACGCGCCTGCACATCCCCGCGATCGCCGCGCGCGAGGCGATCGCGTCCGTCGCGAAAACCGCCAAGGCGATCGGCACGCGCCAGCTCAACGCGGGCCGCGCCGGGCTCATGCCCCCGGGCGCCCTCGCGCGCTCCATCGGCCCGACCATGTCGCTCGACTCCGCGCTCGCGACGTTCGGAAGCGCGATGGCGCCCAAGACGTTTACGCCGCGCCCGACGGCGGCGAGGCCGCGCCTCAAGACGTTGTCCACGGCGGCGGTCAACCGCATCCTCGCGCTCGTGCCGGCGGCGCGCGAGCTCCACCCGCGCACGCTCGAGGCCGCGCAGCGTCTCTCGCGCTCCACTGGCGCCGGCGCGCTCGACTCGAGCGGCCTCGTGTACGTCGTCGAGAGCGGCGACTCCATGGGCCGGATCGCTCAGAAGCTCACGGGCTCGAGCGGCCGGTGGCCCGAGCTCGCCCGCGCGAACCCGCGCATCACCGACCCCAACAAGATTTACCCGGGCCAGCGGCTCACGCTTCCGGCCTCTTGGGTCACGACCGCGACGCCCGCCGCGCCGCCCCCGGCCGTCGCGCCGCCGGGCGTGACCGAGGGCCGCACGTACACGGTCAAGAGCGGCGACACCATGACCTCGATCGCGCGCGCGTTCACCGGCGACGGCCGGCGCTGGCCCGAGCTCGCGTCGAGCAACCCGCGCGTCACCGACCCCAACAAGATTTACGTCGGCCAGCGCCTCACGATCCCTCAGTCCTGGCCGACCGCGCCGGGCCAGGCCGGGCCGCCCCCGGGCCCGGGGCCCGTGGCGCCGGCCGCGCCGCCGCCGCGCCCGCCCGCCGCCATCCCGCCCCCGCCGCCAGGGCAGCCGAGGCCGGCAACGCCGCTCGCCTCGACCTTGCAGGTCCAGATGATGCTCGCCGGATGGGCGAAAACGACCGGCGCCGCCGTGCCCTTCGACTACGGCACCTTGACGGACCTTACGGGCCGCGAGGACGGGCGCTACCAGTCGGCGCTCGCGAGTTACCAGCGGTACGCGAGCTCGCGCGGCGAGCAGCTTCGCGGGGATGGCGTGCTCGACGATGCGACCTATCAGTCGCTGGTGGCATGGACCGAGGCGCAGGGACGGCGCACGACGCCGGGCGCACCTCCCGGGCCCACGCCGACACCCGGCCCGATGCCGGGCCCGGCGCCAGCGCCAGCTCCGATGCCGGCCCCCGGCGCGGCGAAGCCCGCGCGCGGCGCCGAGCGCGCGGCGATCGAGAAGGCCGTGGAGGCCTCGATCGGCACGGGAACGCCGGGCGCGCCTTTGCAGGCGGCGGCGGCGGCCGGCTCGAGCATGGCGGTGCCTCTCCTCATCGCGGGCGGCGTCGTGCTCGCCGCGACGATGGGCGCCGAGAAGAGGCGCGGAGGTCGGCACCGCAAGCGGGCAGCGTGACGGACGTATTCAGTGGGGGATCAGTCGCATGGGAGCACACGGACACGCGCGGGCCGCATGGGTTCTACGAGGCGATCGAGCGCGCGAAGGCGGGTGACTGGTCGGGCGCGTCGATCCGATCGACCGGGACACCGGCGCAGGACTGGCGGGCGCTCTGCGTCGCGACGATCTGGGCCGCTGATATGCTTTCGAGCGTGCGGCCCTACGAGGAGAGCGGGCGCGTCCGCCTTCCCGACCCGCAAACCGTCCCGTACCCGTTCGTCCCCGCGAACATGGGCGCGGCAAGCACGCTGCTGCGGCCCATGATGATCCTCGCCGGCCCGAGGCCCGTGGCGCCCGCGCGCCGGTTCCGCACGCTCGACGGGCTCCCGCCCGAGACGCTGCCGGGCGAAGCGGGCTTTCCGATCCTCGGGGCGATCGCGATCGTCGTCGGAGCGGGCGCGCTCGCTGCGGCCATCGGTTACGTGACCTACCAGGCGGCGCAGATCGTCGATCGCTACCTCGCCAGGCGCGAGGACACGGCGCGCATGGTGGCGGCGCAGGCTCGAGCGGTCGAGATCGTGAAGGCGCACGCGCAAAGCGACCAGGCGCAGGGCGCGCAGACGCCGCTTTCCAGCGTCGAGCAGGGCGTCATGGCCGAGCTCCGGCGCGTCGAGGATGAGGTGCTCGCGAAACAGGAGGCGCCGGTCGGCTCCGGCCTGCCCTCGTTCGACTCGAGCAAGCTCGTCGCGGCCGGGGTTGTGCTCGTCGGCGGCTGGTATCTCTTGACGCGGCCACGGGCTCGCGTACAACCTGGATAGGAGACACGACAACCATGCGGCATCTTGGAGCGGCAGCGAAGCGGGCGTTCGGCGGCGCGGGGGAGACGGGGATCGCGGTCGTGTCGGGCGCCGGCGCGGCGCTCCTCGTCCGCAAGGCGACCGAGAACATCGAGACGCTCCGCACGCACTGGTGGGCGACGCCGCTCGCCATGGCGGTCGGCGGCCACTTCGCGAAGAAGATGAACCACACGGTCGGCACGTCGATCGCGGCGGTCGGCGGCGCGGTCGCCTACGAAAACTGGACCGGCCAGCGCGTGAACGCTTCGGGGCTGATCATGCCGGGCCAGGCCGGGGACGTGCGGATGGGCGGCGCCGAGGCCGGGGACGTGGCGCTCGAGTCGGGCGCTTACGAGCCGCTCAGGTTCAGCGACAACGCCGCGACGAGTGCCGGCGCACCGAGCGCAGGCGCCCTGAACGAGCCCGGAAGCGACGGGTTCATCTCGCAGATCGGGGAGGCCGGCGCGGTCTACTCCGAGGCCTACGGACTTCGCGACTGAGCGACGCAACGACGACGACGGCCCGCAACGCGGAACACAACCGCTAGGGCTCAGAGGAGAGAACGATCATGGCCGAGTCATACGAGTTCGCATCGCAACGAAAGCAAGTGCTCGACGCCTACAAGGCGGCGAACCAGGCTTTCACGGCTTCGACCAAGCCGTACAAATCGACGGGCGAGTTCAATTTCGCCGTCGTGAACCACCAGGCGGCCGGTAACCTCGCGTTCGCCGTCGCCCCCGAGCAGCAGAAGGTGGAGTGGTTCGGCTACGGCCTCGGCGGCGTCGTGTCGGGGACCGGGACCGCGCTCGGCATCGGGCTGGTCGCCCGCGAGGACGACACGAACGTGAGCAAGGCGCGCTCGACGAACGGCGCCGAGGATTTCGTGATCGAAGGCATGTCGGCCAGCGCGCGCAACTACCGTGCGCTCTTCTCGGCCGCCGACATCGGATCGCTCGACCAGGTCGCCCCCGGCGGCCCGCCCACGGCCGAGGTGCTCGCCGCGCTCACCGGGCAGCAGCCGATCGTGGACCCGGCGGCGGCGATCGTGCCGCCCCAGGTCGGCTCGCCGTTCAACCTCGAGCAGGTGCTCATGGAGGCGATCGCGCCGCACATCGCGATCGAGTTCGAATGGGACAGGAGCCGAGTCGAGAAAGTCGGGACGCTCGATCAGATTCCGGAAGGTGGCGCAAAAAGTTTCCTGCACGCCCACGGCGATCCCGCCACCGCAAATCGGTACCGCATCCCGGAGGGATATCTGTGGAGAAGGGACGGCCAGCCGGATTCGGAGTTCATCGTGCGCGGCACGCTCGTGCGCCCGGTCGTGATCCCGATCTTCGGTACGTCGTTCGGGGCGAACGTGCCGAGCAACTTCCGCGTGCCGCTCGCGCTGTCGCTCGCGATCGTCGTGCGGTTGCACGGGCTCAGCGTCAAGCTCCCGAGCCGCAACTAGGGGAACGCTCCGCGCCTCGAGGCGAGCCGCCCACACCGGCCGCCTCGGAGCGCGGGCAAGGAGAGCCCGCCGCATGTCGCTTCCGTACTCGATCCTCAAGTGGGTCCAGGGCGTCCGCGCCGGGCTGTTCGACGCCCGCGATCCGACCGTGCTCGACCGGCTCGAGCGCGAGGCGAAAGAGTCCTGGGAAGGCGCGCTGGTCGCGCTGCACGCGCCGATCGCGCCGCTCTCGTGGGAGACGCGCGCGATCCTGCCGGGGACCGTCCAGCAGACCACGCGCCAGCCGCTCATCTTCCCCCGGCCCGTCGAGATCGTCGGCCTCTTCCCGGCCGTGATCCCGGTGTCGATCGCGCCGGGCCTTCGCACGGCGACGCCGCTCGATATCGACATCAGCATCGACGTCAACAGCGTCGATTACCTCACGGCCGGCCAGGGCGTGAGCACGTCGGCCGGCGGTACCGCTGGCAACTTCGTCACCCTCGCGTCGGTCGGCGTCCAGGTGCCGCGCCTGCACATGACGAAGTTGACCGCGCCCAAGCCCGACATGGGGATGACGTTCCACTGGAAACTGCCGGCGGCGGTCGGTGCGGCGATCTACAACGATTCGTTCATCAGCGTGGCGGTATACGCGCGTTACCTGCCGTGATCGCCCGTGGAAGTCACGGGCGGCCTCGAGACTGACGTAACGCTCGACGATCCCGGGCAGGTCGGAGACTCGCTCTCGATCGAGCTCGCGGAGGACCCGCGCTCGACGAGCTCGTGGCGCGTCGCGGTGGACGTGCAGACCGATCAGGGGCGTTTCTCGCTCGGGCGCTTCGCCACGATCCCGCCGAGCCCGGCGGGCTTTCCGTCCGCGCGCGTCGTGGCCACGGCGACGGTGCCCGGCGCGGCCCAGTGGTTCGTGCGCGTGTTCTCGGCGCAGTCTGCCGACCACGTAGACGTGCGCCTGAAATCGTCGCGGTGCTGCGCTGGGCCGACGGGGCTCTACGTCGTGGACCCGGCGACGGGGAGGACGGACCTTCACACGGGCACGGGTCTGTTCGACCATCCTGGCGCCATGCTGTCGGCGCGCGTGGTCAAGGCCGGCCCGGGACGGTTCGGCCGGCTGCGCGGGTTCGGGTTCAACCCGGCCATCCAGCCCGCCGTGGTGGCGTTCGTGCAGCGTTTCGATTTGGCCGCCCTGCCGGCGCCGGGCGCCGTGCCGCTCGACGTGGCGCCGATGGTGTTTGCCGGCGGCATCCCCGAGGCGCCACGGTTCGAGCTCGACGTGCGCGCGCCGTTCGAGTTCCACGCGGTCGGGATCGTGTGGGCCGCGTCGCTCACGCCGGCGATCTATACGCCGGTCGTGCTTCCGCCGGGCGCGGGCGCGTGGGTCGTCACGGAGTATTCGTGATGTACTCCGTACCGAAGGGCTACGCCTTCTACCTCGTCCCGGGCTACACCGACTTGAGCGGCGGCCCGGCGCGCGATATTGTGGCGCTGAGAATCGGCCGCCGCTACGCCCTGGTGAGCAAGCCCCCGAAAGAGTAAAGGAGCCAGTCCCCATGCCCATGTACCCGCCCGTTCCGGGCTACACGCAGGACGCCGGCGTGTACGCCAGCGCGTACCCGAATCCCTACTCGACCACCGGGAACACCCAGGTGATCGCGCTGCGCGTCGCGCGTCGGTACGCGCTCGCCTTGCAGCCCGTCCAGCGGTGATCCCATGACCGACGCGGCATACCTGACCGGCCTCGTGCCGGTGGGCTCGGGCGGCACCGGCATCGGTGAAGCCGGCGCCGCCGGCAACGTCCTGCAATCGGACGGGGCGAAGTGGTTCAGCGGGCCCGACCCGGGCGGCGCAGGCGCGGAGGCGGTCGTATTCGTCCCGAATCCGCTCGTGCAGTCGGACTCGATCCGCTCGCGGCTCCTCAACAACCCGGGAGCGATCGTCCCCGGCGCGGGAAGGGTGCAGCTCGGGAGCGCGACGGCGCCGGCCGTGGGGGTCACGGCCGACTACGCCTCGATCGTCGGCGGCGATCTTGGGGAGGCGAGCGGCCTGTATTCGCACGTCGCCGGAGGCCTCAACTGCAGGGCCCAAGGCGAAAGTTCACACGCGGAGGGCGCTGGCACGCTGGGGAGCGGAGATCATTCGCACGCCGAAGGGCTGTCTACCGTCGCGAGCGGGCTGAGAGCGCACGCCGAAGGGTCGGGCGCGCAGGCTCTTGGCACGAACAGCCACGCCGAGGGGCAGGTCACGATCGCGGCGGGCCTCGGTTCACACGCGGAGGGCGTCAACACGCAGACGGGCCCCGGGGCCAACGGGGCCCATGCTGAGGGTAGGAGCACGAACGCGGGCGTCACTGGCATCGCGAGCGGCGAAGCTTCACACACGGAAGGGCTCGACACGATCGCTACTGAGCGAGCGGCCCACGCTGAGGGCGAGAGCACGCAGGCGACCGGCACCAACACGCACGCCGAAGGCTATTTCACGCAGGCGACGCTCAATGAGGCCCATGCCGAGGGACATTCGACGAGGGCCACGGGGTCCGCCGCGCATTCCGAAGGCTCATCCACGAACCCGGGCGTCACGGGCGTCGCCTCGGGGGATCACTCCCACACCGAAGGGCTCGATTGCATCGCCTCTTCGTTCGGCTCTCACGCCGAGGGCAATACGACCAGCGCGACCGGAAGCGGCGCGCACTCCGAGGGCATCGGTACCGTCGCCGGCCCGGGCGCCGCCGCTCATGCCGAAGGGGAAGGCCCGCAAGCCACGGGCCCGAGCGCCCACGCCGAAGGCTCCTCGTCGGCGCCTGGCGTGCGGGGAGTGGCCAGCAGCTTCTCCTCTCACTGTGAGGGCCGCGACTGCGTCGCATCGGGCGTCCAGGCCCACGCGGAGGGCTTCCAGACTACCGCCGGCCCTGGCACGGCGGCGCACGCCGAAGGCGCCTCGAGCAATCCGGGGGTCAGTGGGGTGGCAGTAGGTGATTACTCGCACGTCGAGGGGATCGACTGCATCGCCATCAACGCGGCGTCTCACGCGCAGGGGCAGGCGTGCGTGGCCGATGCCACCGGGTCGTTCGCGATGGGGACGACGGCGCACGCCGCACGCCATTCGGGCCGCGCGATCGCGGCGGGCAGTTTCGGCAGCCTCGGGGATGCTCAGATGGAAGAGCTCACCGAGAAAGCCACGCTGTCGGCCGGCGCGGTCGTGGTCGATTTGCTTGACGGCAACGCGGGCGAGCTCACGCTTTCGGACGGGTTCCGGTACCGGGTCGAGGTCCACGCCGTCGCGGCCGAGAAGGCGCCCGCCGGCCCTCGGGCGTCGTGGGAACGGACGGCGCTCGTTTCGGTCGAGGCGGGGATCGTGACGATCGACGGCCAGGACGCCGGAGCCGGCGCGGTCGAATTCTCGACGGTCGGCGCCGCCGCATGGACATTGACGTTCGCGCCCGTGGGGGGCGGCATCCTCCGCTTGCGCCTCACGATCCCGCTGGCGATCGCCACAGACATCCGGTGCATCGGGTCGATCGAGCTCGTCGAGGTCTCCCGCCTGTTCTGAGGGCCGCCCCCATGACCCTCGCCGCGATCGCCGCACGCGCCGTGCTCGTGCTCGCACCGACCCTCTCGCAGGGGCGCGCGGACGAGCTCGGCCAGGCCGTCGCCCACGCCGTCGAGCGGGCGCACGACCGGCTACCGTTCGAGGGGCCTGGCCGGCGCGAAGCGTCGGCGGCGCTACTCGTCGCGGTCGCGTGGC
>Ga0334722_10003252_pt1 | contig 17654 bp, 14 predicted proteins | sample C3_bottom_MG_FD_207210 | JGI IMG/M metagenome (GOLD analysis project Ga0334722, IMG submission 207210) | Sediment microbial communities from Yellowstone Lake, YNP, Wyoming, USA - C3_bottom | ecosystem: Environmental > Aquatic > Freshwater > Lake > Sediment | place: USA: Wyoming | collected...
AAATCCATGCGCACGCCGATGAGGCTGTTGAGGTCCTTCACCATCTTGATATCGATCTGGGAACCCGGGAGAAATGCCCTGACCCCCCCGATATCGACCATCAGACCTCCCTTGGTCTTTTCAGTGATAACACCGCTGACCAGTTCTCCGCTCTGCACAACCTTCTCGAGCACATCCCAGACCTTTATCTTGGAGGCCCTCTCCTTTGAAAGTTTTACAACACCTTCGGAATCCCTGATACTCACGACATAAACATCAATGCTGTCCCCGGGGTTGAGCGACTTCCTCTCCTCATCAGTGAATTCATCTATCGAGATAAACCCCTCGGATTTGTAGCCGATGTCGACGATAATGCCGTCCTGCTTTACGCTGACGATCTTACCGCTCAAAATCGTGCCTTCTTCAATGCTCTGGAATGTCTCGGCATAGAGCCGTTCCATGTCGTTGTTAGTATGTTCCATCAGGGAAAATCCCTCCTATATCTTTTATTCTTTTTTCGACCTCGAAAATAATCCAGTCAGGTGTTGAGGCTCCCGCGGTAATGCCGACCTTGCGGGCCTGCTTAAACCATGATGCATCGATCTCATCAGCCGTCTCGATATGATAGGTGCTGACGCCAAGAGATTTGCAGAGGTTGGCAAGCTGCGTCGTATTGGCGCTGTTCTTGCCGCCGACAACAACCATGACATCAACCCTGCCGGCCATATCTTCAGTCTCCTTCAGCCGAAGCGCGGTCGAGTTGCATATCGTATTATAAACCTTCACCTCGCGCGCCTGCTCCACGATCTCTGAAAGCAGCCTCTTCAATGCATCGATCGGCTGTGTCGTCTGCACGACAACCCCGACCTTGGCCTTAAGTCCCTGCACCGGAACAGTCCCATCAACAACAATCGCGTCACTCCCGGCATAACTGACAAGGCCCTTTACCTCGGGGTGGTCCCTGTCCCCCAGGATGACCACCTGGTAACCGCCTTCTGACAGCACCCGCGCGTAGTCCTGGGCCTTCTTCACAAAGGGGCAGGTGGCGTCGATGACCGTGTAGCCGCGTTTCGTTATATTATCATAGAGCTGACAGGGTATGCCATGCGTCCGGATAATGAGCGTCTTCACGTCTGCGGTATCAAGACCGTCCACCTCGACAGGAGAAATCCCCTCATCCTTCAGCCTCTGGATAACCTGGGGATTGTGGATTATCGGACCCAGGGTGTAAACCCCCTCGCGGTCATGCAAGGCAATATCAAAGGTGATATCGATCGCACGTTTTACGCCGAAACAGAAACCGGCCCGCCGGGCAATTACAATCTCGAAAGGGCTCATCGACTGCCCTCCCGGGGACCCCGGAGGCTCATCAGCATCAGGGTGAACACCTCCGTGATATCGAGACCGGTTGAATCGACAAAACAGGCATCATCCGCCCTCTTCAGCGGCGCAATGTCCCTGCCGGCGTCGCGCGTGTCACGCTCGATGATCTCTGCACGTATACGCTCCTCATGCACCTCATATCCCTTTGAAAGAAGCTCGGTGGTCCGGCGTCTTGTCCTCTCCTCAACCGACGCATCAAGATAGAACTTCCGGTATGCCTGAGGAAAAACAACCGTAGTCATGTCCCGGCCCTCGGCAACAATGTCCGCATGCCGTGCCGCGTCACGCTGGATCTCCAGGAGATATTCGCGCACCGGCACCCTCGCGGAAAAGACAGAAGCGAAATGGCTTGCCTCAGGCGAACGGATCTGATCCGAGACATCAGCATTATTTACCGTAACCCGGCCCAGCCTGAATGCCACCTTCACCTTCTTCAGGGCAGCCGCAATCGCTTCGTCAGCAGCTTCTTCCTGAAGACCCTGCCGCACCAGATACAAGGCGACCGCGCGGTACAGCGCCCCGGTATCAAGATAATCAAAACCGAGTTCACGGGCAAGCATCTTCGCAATTGTGCTCTTGCCTGCTCCGGAGGGCCCGTCTATCGCCACCACTTTTTTCACGAAGAACATCCCGCAATCATCTCGAAAAACCCGGGGAAAGATATTGATACCGCGGATGCATTCTGTATCGTCGTCACGCCGTCCGCAGCCAGGCCGGCCACTGCCATGGACATCGCAATGCGGTGGTCTCCGTGGCTTTCGACCTCAGCAGCTCTTAAATGTTCTGATCCCGTAATGCTCAGGCCGTCGGGGAATTCATGGACTTCAACCCCCATCTTGCGAAGCTCTGTTGCCATTGCCAGTATGCGGTCCGATTCCTTGACCCGAAGCTCTTCAGCCCCCCTGATCGTCGTCACCCCTTCTGCCCGGGCAGCAGCTATGCAGAGGATCGGAAATTCATCAATAAGGGAAGGCACGATATCCCCGGACACCTCGACCGCACGGAGTCCGGACGTTCCTTTGCAGTATATGTCCGCAACAGGTTCACCGGAGACCTCACGGATATTCTCTTTGCGGACCGTTGCACCCATGCGTTCCAGGACCGTGATTATTCCCGTCCTCGTGGGGTTGATACCGACATTGCGTATCATCACCTCGGCACCAGGCACAATCAGCGCGGCAACCATAAAAAAGGCAGCGGACGAGATATCTCCCGGAACAATAATATCAAGAGGCTTCAGGTCTTTACCGCCCGTGAGCGTAACCGTAAGCCCGTCGACCTTCAGGTCGGCCCCGAAGGAGGGAAGCATGCGCTCCGTATGATCGCGCGACCGGGCAGGTTCAGAGACGACCGTCTCGCCCTCAGCGTACAGCCCGGCAAGAAGCACCGATGACTTCACCTGTGCACTGGACATCGGCATGGCATACGAAATCGGCTTCAGGCCGCCGCCCTTTATCGCGACCGGGGGATATTTATTGTCCGCACGCGCCGTTATCAGAGCACCCATCTGCGTCAGAGGCTTGATCACCCGGGCCATCGGCCGGCCCCGGAGAGACTCATCACCGGTGAGGACTGAAAAAAACGGATTGCCGGCAAGCACCCCGGACAGCAGCCTGATCGTGGTGCCGGAATTGCCGCAGTCTATGACATCAGTGGCTTCAGCAAGCCCGTGAATGCCCTTGCCGTGTATGATCAGTTCACGCCCCCTGTCATCAATCTCCACGCCGAGCGACCTGAAGGCATGCATCGTACTCTCCGTATCCTGTGCCCTCAGGAAATTACTGACCTTGCCTGTACCGTTTGCCAGGGACGAGAAAAAGACGGCGCGGTGGGACAGCGACTTATCAGGCGGCGGCGTGAGTTCCCCCCTGAAGAGCTTTGTCCCTTTTACCTCAACGCTATCCAATGCTTTCCCTGAGGTCCCGGGCTTTGCGGAATTCCCTCTCAAGGGCACCTTCCTCTTCTGCCGTGAGATAGCTGCTTAACGAATCAAGATTCTTCTGAAATAACGCAAGCATGCTGATAAGGTTCTTCCGGTTCATGAGACAGATATCTCTCCAGAGTTCGGGTGAACTCCCGGCGATCCTGGTCATGTCTTTAAAGCCCTGTCCTGCCATCGGCAGATATGAGCCGTCTATATCTGCAACCGTGTTGACCATGGCGTATGCAACGAGATGCGGCAGATGGCTGACCGCAGCATAGACGCGGTCATGACTCTCCGGGTCCATCTCCACAACAACGGCCTCAAGTTTAAGCCACAAGTCTTGTATCTTCTTCAGGGCCCCGGGGTCGGATTTCTTTGTCGGGGTGACGATGCACCTGGCCCCGGCGAACAGAGAATCATACGCCGCATCCGCCCCGGAAAGTTCACTCCCCGCAATCGGATGTGCCCCTATATACCGGACACCTTCAGGCATTATCGCTTCAAGACTGGAGACAAGGTCGCCCTTCACGCTTCCGGCATCGGTCACAATGGCCCCTTTTTTCAAAGAACCGGATATCCGCGCGACCAGACCTTTGAAGCTGCCCACCGGTGTCGAGAGCATCACGAGGTCAGCATCCCTGCAGACCAGGGCGGGATCATCCGAGAAGGAATCGATCGCGCCTTTATTTTTCGCCCGCTCCAGATTAGCCATAGAACGGCCGTAGCCGGCGATCTCACCACAGATGCCTTTCTTCCTGGCAGCCAGGCCGAACGAAGCGCCGATGAGGCCGACGCCGAGAATCGCGATCTTATGAAACATCAATGCTAGATTTCTCTCCCGACTGCCTCGGCGACAGGCTTCAGTTCGCGCATCAGCTTTTCGAACTGCTCCGGCTTCAGCGACTGGTCACCATCGGACATCGCCTCCTCGGGGTTCGTATGCACCTCGATCATCAGGGCGTCCGCTCCTGCAGCAATAGCCGCCTTTGCCATAGGAGCGACCAGGTCGCGCTTGCCGACCCCGTGGCTGGGGTCGACCACAACCGGGAGGTGCGTCAATTGCTTCAGCACCGGAACAGCGCTCAGGTCGAGGGTGTTTCTCGTTGCGGTCTCGAAGGTCCTGATGCCCCGTTCGCAGAGCATCACGTTGTGATTACCGCGAGACATGATATATTCAGCGGACATGAGCCATTCCTGGATTGTCGAGGAAAGCCCGCGCTTCAGGAGGATCGGCTTCGATGAACTGCCGACCTCGAGCAGCAGACGGAAGTTCTGCATATTCCTGGCCCCGATCTGGATAATGTCGGCGTACTCAGTAATAACCTCAAGATCGCGCGGATCCATGATCTCAGTGACGATCGGAAGTCCTGTCTTGTCGCGTGCCTCCGCAAGATGCTTCAGTCCTTCCTCACCCAGCCCCTGAAAGGCATACGGCGACGTCCGGGGCTTGTAGGCCCCGCCGCGCAGAAACAGCGCGCCCGCCGCCTTCACCCTTTCGGCAATGCCCGTCAATACTGCACCGCTTTCGACTGCACACGGCCCTGCCATGACCGGCACCCTTTTTCCGCCGATCAGCACGCCGCGGACATCGATGACCGTATTCTCTTTTTTGAACTCGCGGCTGGCAAGCTTGAACGGTTTCAGTATTCGGACAACGTTCTCGACGCCTGTTGCAGCACGGATCGAATCCTCTTCTTCTTCCGTGACCTTTGAGGTGTCTCCGATAACGCCGATGATCGTCCGCTCGGTACCCTGTGAGAGGTTGACCCTCAGCCCCCAGCCCACAAGCCTTTTTATGATATGCTGAATATCTTCCTCTGTTGCTTCGTGGCTCAATACAATTATATCCATCTATTTCCTCTCCGCTTTCCCGCAGTTACGGGAGTAACGATAAATTAATTAGAGTCTGAGATATGAACGCTATGTTCGGTCTGTCATTCCCGAAGTCCTCAGTCGGGAATCCAGTGTTTGAATTATGCTCTGGATCCCCGGATCAAGCCTGCCTGCCGGCAGGCAGGCCCGAGGATGACTTCTTATTGTTTTACGAACAGACACCATGTGTAATTCACTATTTACTATCTACCTTCACATCCCTTAAGGCGTCAATGAATCTGAAGTTTTCCTCAGGCAGGCCGATCGTCACCCTGATCGCCTTTGGTCCCATCGGCCTGATAATGACACCCTTCTTCAGGAGTTCATTATAGATAGTCATCGAATCATCAACCGGCATGTATATAAAGTTGGCATGTGTCGGTATATACTGCATCCCCAGCGCCCCAAGCTCTTTGTAGAGATATTTCTTCCCCTCCTCATTCACCTCCCGGGAGCGCTTCACATGGCCGTCATCTCCGAGTGCGGCAAGTGCGGCCTTCTGTGCCATTGCATTTGTATTGAACGGCTCACGGATCCGGTTCATGTTGTTCAGGATCTCTTTCTTCCCTATCCCATAGCCGATGCGCAGACCGGCAAGACCGTATATCTTCGAAAAGGTCCGAAGGATCAGCACATTTTTGTCTGATTGAACGTATTTCATGCTGTCTGCATAATCTGAGTCAGTCACATACTCGTAATAGGCCTCGTCGAGGACTACCAGCATATCAGCGGTAACCCGGTCCATCAGCGCCTTGAATTCAGCCTTCCGGTTGATCGTCCCGGTAGGGTTGTTCGGGTTCGCGATAAAAAGCATCTTCGTCTCCGGCGTAATGGCATCCGCCATGGCTGCCAGATCGTGCGTGAAATCCTTCACCGGGACCTGGACCGACCTGCCGCCGACTGACTGCACAGCCATTGCATAGACGACAAAGGAGGGCACTGCCATTATTGCTGCATCGCCTGCCCTCATGAACGTCCTGACTGCAATATCCAGGAGCTCATTGGAGCCGTTGCCCAGAATCAGCTCGTCCTCTGTAACGCCGAGCTTTGAGGCCAGCGCCTGTTTCAGGTAATACCCCGCCCCGTCAGGATACCGGTTGATATCAGAATACGCGCCCTGAAGCGCCCTGACCGCTGCCGGTGACGGGCCGACAGGATTTTCATTCGACGCGAGTTTTATTGAGTTTGTGATACCGAGTTCCCTTTCGAGCTCTTCGAGAGGCTTCCCGGGCACATAAGGCTGGATGCCGAGCACATAGTCCGGCGGCTGTATCATTGTATCCTCCCCTGCGGGTACGAGCCGAGGATCTTGAGATACAGGCAATTCTCCTTCAACTGCTCAATCGCCTTGCTGATCTTCTTGTCCTCGACATGCCCTTCCATATCAACAAAAAAGATATACTCCCAGGCCTTTCTTTTTGAAGGCCGTGATTCGATCTTTGTCAGGTTGATCTTTGCCCTCTTGAACGGCAGCAGTACATCATAGAGTGTCCCGGGACGATGCTTGATCGAGAACATCACCGAGGTCTTATCATTGCCGGTGCGGTGCGGGAACTCCTTTGAGATCACCAGAAACCGGGTGATGTTCCGCCTGCTGTCCTGGATATTACGTTCGACGATATTCAGGTCGTACATGCGGGCCGCGATCTCGCTGGCAATGGCCCCGGTATAACGCTCTTTCGACGCAAGCTCTGCAGCCCTTGCCGTGCTCGTCGACTCTGCAACCGGGACCCCCGGCATATTGGCCTCAAGCCATGCACGGCACTGGGCAAGACCCTGCGGATGGGAATAGACCTTTTTGATCTTCCTCCTGTCGGTCTGCTTCGATAGCAGGTTGTGAGAAATTTCAAGTATTATCTCGGCCACAACCTGGAGATCGGAATCAACAAACATATCAAGCGTGTGGCTCACCACCCCTTCGTTTGAATTCTCTATTGGCACTACTCCGTACTCCGCCTTGTTTGTCTCGACATTCTCGAAGACCTTGCGGATGCTGTCGACCGGGACAAAAGCCGCAGATGAGCCGAAGAACCTCAGGGCAGCCAGATGGGTATACGTCGCCAGAGGCCCGAGACAGGAGACCTTCAGAGGCTCTTCCAGCGAAAGAGACGCAGAGAGAATTTCACGGTAGATCGCCCTCAGGGCGTCACTCGGGAAAGGCCCCTTGTTATTTTTGGTGAGACGCTCGAGTATGCGGCGTTCGCGGTCGGGCCGGTAGAACTTGACCTTCTGACCACGTTTGATATTGCCGACCTCAAGGACGTAGCCGGCGCGCTTGTTCAGCAGCGAGAGGATCTCGTCGTCTGTTTTGTCGATGTTCTTTCTGAGATTATCCAGTTCTTTCATATGCAATCAAGATCAGGGCAGCAGGAACGTCCTCCGGTATTCCGGACGCCTCTGTCCCGACAGACCGCTATTATCGCCGATTTTTCCTTATTTTATCAAGGGTAACAGGCAAAAAAACTGCCGAAAACCTTTTCAAATAATCTTCCGAACCATACCCGTGAATTCGATATCACGCAGGCAATGCGGGTTGCTCACTTCACAGCTATTCCGCTGACAGCCAAGCTTCCCGTCCCGCTGATCGTCAATTTGTGCAGAGTTGACCACCCCACCTGAAGATCGAATGCAGGATTGTACCCGCCATTAAGGGTGACTGACTGAACGCCATTGCAGTCAAGGTCCTCATTAAAGAGGTGATCATAAGCCTCGATAATATCTCCGGGCAGTGTGGCAGCGGCATAGGCACCCGTCAATGATGCGGAATAATTTTTCGGTCCCGGTGTCACCCGGGCATAATACTGTAACGTGGTGGCGGAAAAGGTGCTGGTCACCGTGCCGATCGTCAGATCTGCCGAGGCAGTCCCTCCGGCCGTCATTGAGGGCGTCACCTTCACGCAGACGATATCTCCGTTATTGACCGTCCCCGGTGCAGAGGTGAATGCAGCCCCGCATCCGCCGATGGCATACTCCCCGCCGGTAATGGATATCGGAGTAACGTAGTTAATACCCGAGATGGTGAATGAGGTCTGCTGCGGGCTGTTTGGCTGGACACCGGTCACCGGAGCAAAAGAAAAGTCAGCGGGAGTTCTGTCTATTGCACATTTCCCTGCGCCGCCGGCATTGTATATAGTCCCGATTTCATCCGCACTCAGGGCTCGATTGAAGATCTCCACTTCGTCGATGAGGCCGTTAAACCTCAAGTCGACATTATCACCAAACTGATTGAGACCGTGAAAGTCCGTTCCGATGGTAAGTGAAGCAGCCGACGTCTGAAGATTCCCGTGAGACGCAGACGCAACCTCAACCCCGTTTTTGAGCAGTTTATATGTGCCGCCGCTCTTCGTAACCGCTACATGGAACCAGCTTCCCGTAGTTATGGCGCCCGCTGCAGAAGAAAATTCCCATACACCCGCGCCGCCGAACGCGAGGCGTCCGTCCGCATATACGTAAAAGCTCCATCCGGTGAAAGGATTCATTGTAGCCTTAGTAATAATAGTGCTGTCCCACGTGGAAAACTGTGCAATATTTATCCACGCATCGATCGTGAAATCGCCTGTGCCGTTGTTGAAATTAAATGCATCGTCTATTCCAGCGTCTATGTAGGCACCCACCCCGTCCAAACTGAACGCCTGACCGACGAGACCGGAGGCGAAGGTCGCGTCACCGGTCAGCGTGCCGTCATTTGTTCCAACCATATCCAGCGCGTTGTTGTTCCCGCCCCACCAGGAGACCATATCGGAAGGCGGAGGCGTGCATGATCTGCATATGCCCGCACTGCCGGCGTTATAGATGGCCTGTATTTCTGCCTGCGAAAGGGCGCTTTTAAATATCGCGACTTCATCCATCAGGCCCTGAAAAGTTCTACCCAGGAGTTGATTTCCCTCCATAATGTCCCTGCCGATCTGGAGATCGTTGATCTCGGAGAAATTATTTGAGTTGGCTGTACTCCCGGAGAAAACCCCATTGACATACATACTCAATAAACCGCCGTTTCTTGTTACGGCAATATGATTCCAGCTGGAGCTGGTTAACAGGTTAGTGGCCTCCAAAATAATAGTCAGCCCCGAGTGGAACTCCACTTTGTTTGCCACGCCATAGATCTCTATGGCCCACATGTTTTCAGAAGCCGGTGTCTTACGGTTGTTGATGAGAGGTCTCTTATAATCGTCACTGGTTCCGAATGTCCAGAACTCGATCGTGAAATCACCGGTTCCAAACGCCCAACTGCTGCTGGCAGGCACAGAGACATAATCATCAACCCCATCAAAACTGAATGCCTGCCCGACCTTGCCCAGAGGATCATATGTTGTTCCGCTCGAGGTTCCGTTATTCGAACCCACCATATCGAGCGCATTGTTGTCGCCACCCCACCAGGAGACCATTCCGGAGGGTTGCCGGAAGCATTCAACCTCAAAAGAACCTATATCACATAATCCGCCGCCCGGCCAGGGACGTGAAACACCCCGCTGGTCGGTTGTTATGGTAGTTCCGCACCCATTAACCCCGCTTGGGATGACATTAATTGCCGGGCTTCCGTTAAGCAAGGCATGGGTAAACGTCGGTCCCCCGTTGTCCTGCAAAAGGCCGAGAAGCGGATCAGCATTCTGCCTATCACCCGTGCTCGTGAATCCGCAGGAGGTTGCGCTTTCCAGGTTATAACCGGTGGAGGTGACAGAGCCGACACAATCCGCACCCGAAGCCTGATTGGCCACGATGGTATTAGAAAGAGTAGCCGAAACCTGACTGTAAATCCCGCCGCCTGTGCCAGCCGAATTGCCGCTGATGGTGGAGTTCGTAACGGTAAGAGAGTGACCAATACCACCGCCATTCATGTTGGCAATACCGCCGCCTGTGCCAGCCGAATTGCCGCTGATGGTGGAGTTCGTAACGGTGACTATGCCGTAGCTGTTAATCCCGCCTCCGGTGTACCCCGTGTTGCCGCTGATGGTGGAGTTGGTGACCGTGAGCCAACCGTAGCTATAAATACCACCGGCCTGATCCCCCTGAGTGGCCGTGTTGCCACTGATAGTGGAGTTGGTAACGGTGACCGTGCTGAGCCAGTTAAAAATACCGCCGGCCTTCGGCGCCGTGTTGCCGCTGATAGTGGAGTTGATGACGGTGAGTGCGCTGCCGTTGGTATAAATACCACCGCCCTCAAAATTCGAAGTGTTGCCGCTGATGATGGAGTTGGTGACGGTGAGCCAACCGTAGCTAAGGATACCACCTCCATAGAGCGCCCCCCCATTGTTGCCGCCAGTGATTGTTACACCGGATATGGATACGGTATAAGCTCCTATATTGAACACCCGAGCCAGTGAATTCCCGTTTATGATGGTGGTTCCCGCCCCCGCGCCCACTATGGAGACGTTATTTGATATGGAGTACTCAGTGGTGGCGGTAGTGTACGTCCCCGCCGGGATGTTTATGGTGTCACTGATTCCGTATGCACCGGCAGGCATGCAGTCGGTATAGGTGGTAGCGGCGTTATTGATGTTGGTTAACGCTTCACGCAATGAACAATTGCCATTGGGAATCAATTCGTCAGCAGTTGTATTAACCGCTATTGTTGCAGCAGATGAGGTGCTTATCCCTGGAAAAAGCATCAGCACTAATAGGGCAAAAACTGTCTTCCTGAATTTCATGTTTAACTCCTTATTCATATAAATTTCTCCTGAGATCTGAAAAAACGGGATCAGAAAAAAAGAGAGAAGAAAAAAAAGCGGGGACGATATTTTTGAGATATTTCATGGCACCTCTCCCGTGATCAGGGAAATTTGATGATCAATTATACTGTAAGCATGGGATATTTCGAAAGAGTTTTATTGTGAGATCCCGTTGACTGTTCAAGATATTTTGCCGCAGATTCCCCAAGGCTAATTCTTACTGGCATACCACACTCGAACTGCAATCGAGTCATCTCCGGCCAAAGTAAAACCGACAATTCCTGCGTTTCAACCCGGAGGCAGCAATGAGATAAAATGCTCAACGATCGCAGGATCGAACTGGGTGCCCGAATATTTTAGCAGTTCTTCCTTTGCCACCCGGTGGGAACGTATCTCTTTTTTCTCCTCGTCGTCGAGGCTGCCGTTCTTCCTGAGAAGCTCCTTGCCGCTGAAGATTATTGAAATGCCTCCTTTAATACGGGATTATTCTCGTCTTGCTTTGTTTCTTTGTCAAGTTCGATAGCGTGAAGTCGGCGCTGATCATGTTCCGGAGCCCTCCCCCTGGAGCATAGAACCCGGAGCAATCGAAAAAAATGGATACGACCTATTACAATAAGAACGGATAAGACAATGCCGCATCATGATATAGATATACGGGTTTTCAGCAGATATCCAAGGGAGATACGCTTTACCCTTAATATCAAGGGCCTCATGCTGCCCGCCAGGACCGTAGACTACTCGCTGAACAGCCTTGGTATTATCATTGAAAATCCGGTCTCTCTTAAGCCGGGTGACGAACTGGAGATCCGGATAGACGAACTGGACATCCAGCAGAAAGGGCAGGTCGTCTGGATCAGGAAAAGCGGCCAGGGCTCAAGGGCCGGAATCATGAGACTCGGCCCCCTCAATGGGAACCTCAGGAACTATCATCTCTCAGACCTGCTGATCGGCTTTCAGAGGACCCTCAAGACAGGGGTACTCTCAATCCGGGAGGGCCTCATAGACAAAAAGCTCTATATCAAAAATGGTGACATAATATATGCGACCTCAAATCAGGACAAAGACAGGATAGGGGATATGCTGCTCAGGGAGGGGGAGATGACCCGTGAACAGTATGATCACGCGGCTGAGCGCAAACGCAGGACGGATGAACGCTATGTGATGATACTGGTGGACTCGGGTTTTTTGGGGGCCTCGGACCTGCTCAGGGTCGTGGCACTGCAGGCAACCAGGATTATAGAGGGCCTCTTCCTGCTGCACCAGGCCGAGTTCGAGTTCATCGAAGGACCCCTTCCCTGCGAGACCCCTGTCAGCCTGAAACTCTCCGTTGCAGATCTCATATACAGGGAAGTGAAGAAGACCGCTGACATAAAGCGTCTGGAGAAATATCTCCCTGACAGCATTCCCGGCTTCTCCTCGACCCCCCTTAATCTCTTTCAGAATATAAGGCTCAGCGTTCCTGACAGGACACTCCTTTCATATGTGGACGGCAAGACACCTGTTGCTGAGATCATACGGCTCTCTGCTATGGACGCCGCAGACACACTGAGAAGCATCCATGCGCTCCTCGAAACGAGGATACTCGAAATAACGGAAAGCGACGGGCACCGGCTGAGCCTTACGGAACCGGAAGTATCCGGCAGCAGTGATGCATCCTACTCCGATCTCATCGACAAGATAGATGAAATGCACCAGAAATACCGGCAGGTGGATTATTATGGTCTGCTGGACATAGACAGGCACGCCTCATCCGAGGAAATAAGAAAGGCATACTTCAGGGCCGCGAAAGAGTATCATCCAGACATGCATGTCGATCTCCCTTACGACATTAAGGAGAAGCTGGTCAATATATTTTCATGCATAAACAGTGCGTATCTGACACTTAAAGACCATGGGAAGAGGATTGAATACGACAGGTCCTCCGGTCAGCTCGCAGCAGCCGACACGCCCGCTGAAAAAGCATCCGACGTTGACGTCATGCAGAAAGGCCACTCACAGGAGGAAAAGCCCGGGATGACAGGCGGCCATGATTTTTCGAGGAACGCCGATATAGCTCGGGGCAAGTACGAAGAAGGAAGGACTAATTTTAGAAAAGACCGAATCAAGGAGGCGGCAAACCTCTTTGCATCAGCGATCTATTTTGACAGCTCCCGGCCGGAATATCACTATTTTCACGGGTTTGCACTCGAGAAACTTGACAAACTCAAGGAATCGATGCAGTCCCTGTACCGGGCCTTTGAGATGGCCTCAAACAACGCCGACATCATTGCTGAAATAGGCCATGTATATCTCAAGCTCGAATGCCCGCTGAGGGCAAAGGGCAATTTCGAAAGGGCCCTGAAGGTCGAACCTTTCCATAAAAGGGCTCTCGAGGGCATGGAGATGATCAGTGAACTCAAGGAGCCGGGCCGCTGAAGCCCCTTTCTCTCTTTTGCCCGTTGCCCGCTGCTAAGACATCTTTCCCTGCAATATAGGAACAATTCCCAATTACATCTCTTCCCCCCGTCTGGTACTATGAAATCAGGAACAGAGAAAAATAGAAAGAAGGAGGACACGAAAATGCTAAGGATCAAACATAAGGGAGGAGAGAAGGTCTCCAAGGGGAATTACTGGAATCTGACGAATGGCCAGAGGGTTATCGTTCGCAAAGAGGAAACGCTTCCCGGCGATGGCACGGCAACGTATTACAAGGCAAGCCCGCTCATCATTCTGGCAGCAGGACCGGTCCTTGGGCTTCTGTATGCTGCCTTTCTGCCCTTCATTGGTATAGCCATGGTGATGCAGCTGCTCCTGACCAAGCTGTTTGCCGTGACGGTCGGCGAGGTCGCCAGGGTCTCGACCTTCAACTGGAGTCCTGCCGCCTCATTCCTGGCAGGGAGAAAGCACCGGAACAAGAAGGCCGAGGCTGAGAAGGCGGAGGAGAAGAAAGAACCAAAGACATAGCGCAGCGGATCGAAAAAAGGCATCCTGCTTCACAGCAGGGTGCCTTTTTTTTGTCAGCTCCCGGCTTTGATGTCCCAATATGTTAATCCTTGCCTGATTTCAGTATAAAATAGTGGCTGATGATACGCGTCGGCACCTGTTCATGGACTGAAAAGACCCTCATCCAAAGCGGTGAGTTCTACCCGAGGACGATGAGATCCGCAGAAGAACGCCTCAGGTTCTATTCGGAACACTTCAACACCGTTGAGATTGATTCGACGTATTACGCCATCCCCACAAAGCAGAATTCGTATCTGTGGGCTCAGAGGAGTCCGTCCGATTTCACCTTCCACATTAAGGTCTATGCAGTTCTCACCGGCCATGCCGTTGACCCCCGGTCCCTGCCGAAGGACATCCTGGGTGAGATACCTGCTAAGGACCGGGAAGGGAAATATGTCTACGTCAGGAAACCCTCCCTGGTCAGGGAGATAGCCGACAGGCTTATTGAGGCACTGCATCCGCTGCTGAGCTCAGGCAAACTCGGCGTATTGGTCTTCCAGTTCCCCCCGTGGTTCACCTACAGGGAGGAGCACCTCGACTTAATATCAGAGCGTAAATCCCTCATGGGAAGGTACCCCTTTGCCGTCGAGTTCAGGCACGGCAGCTGGTATGCCCCTGCTGTCCGCGACAAGGTGTTCCACTTTCTCAGGAAGAACCAGATAATTCATGTCGTTGCCGACGAGCCCCAGTTCGGCTCCCAGGCAACTATTCCCTTCGTTCCCCAGACAACGGCCGACATAGCGTACTACCGCCTGCACGGGAGGAATAAGGAGAACTGGCTGAAGAAGGGAGTAGAGACTGCGCTGAGGTACTCTTACGAGTATTCGGAGGAGGAACTGAAGAAGTTCGTGCCTGACATCCAGACCTCGGCAAAGATGGCGAAGGAGACCTATGTGATGTTCAACAACTGTCACGGCGGGCGGGCCATGAGGAACGCAGAGGAAATGAACGTGCTGATCCGGAAGGGGAAGGGATGATACCGAAGGAGCTAAAGACAGAGGGTTCCCCGGAAAGATGCAACGGGATAGAAGACAAACGAATGAAATCTAAAGCCCGGATGCGTGTCTACAGGCTGCTGGACGGTGAAGTCGCTGCCAGTATTGTTGATGATAAGGGGGATCTGCTGGATGTAATGTACTTCGGAAAATTCACAGAGAATCAATACGCAAGCTTAAGGAAGGTTATCGATAAACATGCATCCATGTACGGCGTTGGTCAAACTCATTCTGACCTGCCGGAGGAGGCCCATAATTTGGGCAGATGACCTGCTGCATTAAAACAAATCGGCCACAGTAAATAGAAAAAAACCACCAGATACAAGACTTCCAAACTCTCACCGAATGCCCACATTCCGCTGGAGGCGTTTTGTTGCTTGATAATTTGCGCTGTGGAACTACCGGTGGTGGCGGCTTGATGCATGATCATGAGATCGCGCTTCAAAACCATGGTTTGATACGCAACAACCCATATGACTACGAAAACACATAGTTCATACGCGACACGCAGATAGGTTTTTAGTTTACCAACATATCGTTGGTACAAGTCTCCCGGCGCTGGCGCTTTATCGCCGAGCACAGTCAGGATAATAAATCCAAATGGGCCAAGCAGGGCCAGGGGCAACCAGCCATACGCTTGTTTTTTGGATTTGACCAGAAAAAAACAGGTCAGAAACCACAAGCCCGCATTCACCAGCAAGGCTGCCAGCATGGACAGATTCTTCGCCATGTTCAATAGCCGGTAGTTGCGCTCGTAAGAGGAATGACCTGCGGCGATTTCAGGATTGATGAAATTAAATACCATCGCGGCCGACACAGCGACCGCCGGGATCAAAAGAAATGAAACTATCGCGAGGACGTAATATTTTTTGAACATACGACGTGTTCTCCCTTAAGCTCATCCCGCAGCACTGCCCTTGACGCCATGATGCCGCGGTACTGGGCCTCTTCGAAGATCGAGATGCCGCTCATGTCGGAGTGGGCGAAGTGGATCTTCCCAAGGGGTTCCAGCGCCTGCTGTCTCGCCCTGCCCCAGATCAATCCGGGCACCGGCCGTATCATCGCGTGGCCCCAGATCCAGACATTTACTTCCTCGATGCTCTTCTCGATCCCGGGGTGCATCAGGGAAAGGTCATGGATGACCATGGCTGCCCATTCATCATGCGTCCGCTGCAGGGCCTTCTGCCTTTCTGCAGACGGCCCGCCGGCCGTAAGCGGGAAGTAGCAGGTCAGAACGGTCTTCTGCTGGAAACGCTTAAGGGACTGATGGTTCGCCACAACATACCCAAGCGAGTCGATGTTATAGCCAACATTGTCCCATGAAACGTCAGCCCCCCTGCCCTCGGGAGCCCCCTTCATCGTAACATTTGCTACCATCCAGGGCGCGTATCCGAAACGGTCCGCATAGGCTGGCGGTCTTTCCCTGAGGGACCTTATTGCCTTGAATGCGGTAAACCTCGGGGCAGCATAGATGACCGCCTTCGCAAGTATCCGCACGACAGTCTCCCGCTTTACGTCGTAGTAATCCACCGCTGTATCGCTGCCGGCAGCCTCTATATTCAGCACACATGCATTGCAGCGGATGTTGCTGCTCAACTTCTCTCCCATCCTGCCGGCAATCCACCCGATCCCTTCGGGCCAGGTCAGCACTGAGGGGGAATCTGCATTGGCCCCCCTGCCGTGTCGTGAAGCAAAGTAGTGGATGCCTGCCCAGGCAGACGTCTCATCCATGCGGCAGCCATAGTCATCACGGCAGCAGTAGTTGACATACCAGTTAAGAGGCCCCGAGTCCCAGCCGTTGTCTGAGAGGTATCTGCTCATGGTGATGGCATCATATCTCCTGAACCTGCTGTCCTGCGAACTGAGGTCTACAGGGATGGAAAAAGCGCGTCTTCCGTCACTGCCGTGTGCCTCTTTGAATTTCTCCATTGCACCGAAGAATTCTGCATACTGTCGTTTGTCATTATCGGATATGCCGAACTGGGGGATGAGGCCCTCCTGCCACCGGCCATGGATGAAGAGCCGCTCATGAGGGTCTGAGCAGAGATAATATTCATTGTATACCGGAAGCCCCCTGCTGTCATAACCTTCAATGACCCCCAACTCCTCAAACAGATCACGAACAAAAACGGCCTCTGGTGCCGGGATGGGGATGTAATGGGCTCCCCACGGGTAGGCAGAAACAGCGTTGACGCCGCTTGCCGCATTCCCGCCGGCCTGATCCGCAAGCTCCAGCACCAGAAAATCACCGAAATGCTTTTTTGAAAATTCCCTGGCTGCAGAGAGACCGGATATGCCGCCGCCCACAATGACAATGCCGGTTTTTTCTGTCTCTCCGGGGGATAGGGGTCCCTGCCGTACGAGCATATGGCCTGCCTTCCAGTTGGCGCCTGCTATGCCGCCGGCATAGGTCCCGATGCTGCCGGATTTCCCGTTCAGGCCGCTTTGGCCACCCCTGCAGGATATCAGGCCGGCCGCGGAGGCAGTCAGCAGCGCACCACCCAGAAAACTTTTTTGCAGAAAGGCGCGGCGACTCAGCCCCTGCCGGTTGCTGTCAGTGGACAACCCGGGACCACTCCTCTTCGAAATATCGCACCAGGACCTGGTTGTTGAGCCGGTTGACGTCGGCATCGACCGGCCCCATATCAGGAGGGAACCCGGTCATATCCCTGGCCGAGTCAGGCGTGATGAACCTCAGGCCGGACATGAACTTCCCGGGCATTCTGAACTCCTTTTTCGACGCGATGACATATCCCCAATCCCCGAATGATGGCAGATAGACGTGATACGGGGTTGCAGCAAGCCCCACTGATTTCAGGGTATTCACCACACACCAGAAGGCTCGCCTCGCCA
>Ga0334722_10003253_pt1 | contig 17650 bp, 14 predicted proteins | sample C3_bottom_MG_FD_207210 | JGI IMG/M metagenome (GOLD analysis project Ga0334722, IMG submission 207210) | Sediment microbial communities from Yellowstone Lake, YNP, Wyoming, USA - C3_bottom | ecosystem: Environmental > Aquatic > Freshwater > Lake > Sediment | place: USA: Wyoming | collected...
ATGACCGAGCAGTCTGGCTTCTTCTACAGCGAGTTCAAGAACTTTCTTGGCCCTGGGAGTAAAAGGGATGTCGCCGAAGGTAAGCAGGTTCATTCCGGCGGGCAGATTTCTCTCAATCTCCATCCTTAGCTCTTCAACCGTAAGCCCCATCTTTTTTAAAATTGCAACAGGAAGACCGTCTTCTTCTCTTAAAATGGCAAGGAGAAGGTGCTCGGTCCCGAGATAATCATTCTGGCGCTTTTCAGCCTCTTCTTTTGCAAATATTATTACTTTACGACCGCGTTCAGTAAATTTCTCGAACATCGTAAGCTCCTTGTAAAAGCCGTTTGGCTCTTAATCAAATGATACTTATTTTCGTGATGCAATGTCAACAAAGCGGGCGGTCTTCGGGATTATAAATATCTACCAAAACAAAGGGGTTACGCGGAAGAGGCGAAGGATCGGTATAACTGGAGGCGGTTTTAAGTACAACAGGATAAAACGGTCCGATGCAGCTCAATCCTGAGTTTGAAAAAGACGAATCAGACTTACTAAAAACAGCAGTCTTCCCGGCTGAAGATCAGTCTTCCTGTCGTGCGTTAATAAGATATTTGGCAGCTACTGTTTCGAGTGAACAGGAAGCGGGAGAACCCTGCAACAGCATGCGCAGAGCATCGAGGTCCGACTTCCAGACAACATCACCGGGCGCAAGCAGACATACACTGCCGGGTTCGTGCTTTACGGAAAGCGATTTGTCTTTGTAATAGTAATGCTCGTTGTTTACCTCTGTGGGATATGTGCGCATTGACGGCGGAATATCTGCCGGCTGGAACCACAGTTTAATCTCGCGTTCGGAGTCTTCATCAGTAGCCGATGCGTGGATCAGGTTGTCCATGCGGTCGCCTATGATTTTTCCCTCGCCGTCCTTAATGGGGACGATAGTGCCGAGGGACCGCACGCATCCCGGTTTTGTCTCACGGGCAACATGGGGGTTCGTAGGCCCGCATATCTCACGCATCTTTTTTACCGCATCAGGCCCCTGATATACCAGCGCAATGACCCTGCGTTTCTCTGGTTCCTCGGGATAATGAAGACAACCCCTGATGTAGTCGATAAGGGAAGGGTAGAAAACCTTGCCGAGGTGTTCGGCATAATGTTCCTCTGCAAGCATTTTGCTGACGTGGACTATCTTTGTTCCGGCAAAGCGGAGACCCGTATGAAATTCCGACAACAGGGAAAGCACATAGCCCGTCAACGAATTTTTAAGCGCATCCGGCTTTATCAATACAAGAGTTTGTTTCAGTTGATCACTGCTTTCCATTTTGTCCTCCGTCATATCTTGCAAGAGCCTTGTCCGCCATTTCGCTGACTGAACCGGCTGATTTCCGGAAACCGGCAGCCTCGGACTCATTGAGCTCGAGCTCTATAATTTTTTCGACTCCTCTGCCGCCGAGCACGACAGGCACTCCGACATAAGTGTTGTTGACGCCGTATTCGCCGTTCAGCAAGGCGGAGCAGGGCAGAATGCGCTTCTCATCGAGGAGTATCGCCCTGACCATCTCGAAAACCGAAGCTGCAGGCGCATAGTAGGCGCTGCCGCTCCTGAGCAGGGAGACGATTTCGGCGCCTCCGTTTTTCGTCCTGTCGATCAAACCGGCAATGCGGTCTTTATCAATAAGCTTATCTATGGAAATTCCCTTCACGGTCGTAAATCCCGGCATCGGCACCATCAGGTCTCCATGACCTCCGAGTACGACTGTTTCAACATCTTCCGGCGATATCCCCAAATCCATGGCGATAAAAGTTCTGAACCTGGCTGAATCCAGCACACCACCCATGCCGATTACTTTGTTTGGGGCGAACCCGGAAAGCTGCTGCAAAAGCTGAGTCATAACGTCCATTGGGTTTGTGACCACGATATATATGCAATTATCGGACAGTGCTGAAGTACCTTCAGCAACCTGACGCATTACATCGGCATTTGCAAAGAGAAGGTCGTCCCTGCTCATTCCCGGCTTTCTGGGAAGCCCGGCGGTGACGACTATAATGTCCGAGCCTGCGGTGTCGGCGTAGCTGTTAGTGCCTGTGCATAAGACAGACACATTCCACAACGACGAGGCCTGGGCCAGATCGAGCGCCTTGCCCTGCGGCACTCCTTCAGCTATGTCGAACAACACGACATCAGCGAGGCCCGACTGCACCACCAGGTGCGCAGTTGTCGCGCCCACATTGCCGGCTCCTATTATCGATACCCTGGCTTTCATAAGAGAGACAATTATAAATAATAGCCTGAATAATGGCAAGCGAATTTGCGGTAAAAAAAAATTAAAAACGACCCTGCTGCGGATGCCGTCATATCCAAAAGTTTTTTGAAAAATCTTGACATAACGATGAAACTCTGTTATATAACCTTTGCGACGAAATGATTCACAGACACGGCCCGCGATAAAAAAATATAGAGGAAAATATAGAGAAGGGAATCGAGGATGAAAGAGATTAAAGTTGCTGTTGCCGGAATTGGAAACTGCGCAAGTTCGCTGATTCAGGGCATAGAATATTATAGAAGAAACAACGGCAAGGGGCCGGACAGTGCGCTGGGACTTATGCATCACAAGCTGGGGGGCTACGCCCCTTCAAGCATCAGGATAGTAGCCGCCTTTGACGTCGATAAGCGGAAGGTGGGCAAACCCCTCGGTGAAGCCCTGTTCAGCAAGCCGAACTGCACCAAGGTTTTCCAGAAAATCCCAGTCGATCCCGGGGTAAAGGTAGAGATGGGAAATGTCCTCGACGGCGTCGCGGCCCATATGAGCAATTATCCCGATGACAAAAGGTTTGTTGTCGCCGGCAAAAAGGCATCCGACGTAGTGAAAATACTGAAGAAGACCGGCGCGGATATGCTGATCAATTATCTCCCTGTCGGCTCCGAAAAGGCCACTGCCTTTTATGCGGAGGCATGCCTGAAGGCCGGGATAGGGTTCATAAACTGTGTGCCGGTTTTTATCGTTTCGGACAGGACCTGGGGCAAACGCTTTAGCGATTCTGGGCTTCCTGCAATAGGCGATGATATCAAGAGTCAGATCGGCGCGACAATTATTCACAGATGCCTTACCCGGCTCTTCGAGGACAGGGGCGTCAAGATCGACAGCACCTATCAACTCAATGTCGGCGGCAATACTGATTTTCTTAATATGCTGAATGGTTCCCGCCTGAAAATGAAAAAGATTTCAAAGACCGAGGCGGTGCAATCCCAGATGAATGTGCCTCTGGAATACAATAAGATCCATATAGGGCCGTCTGATTACATACCTTGGCTCAATGACAATAAAGTCTGCTTTTTAAGGATAGAGGGAAGGGGTTTCGGCAATGTGCCGATGAATATTGAACTGCGTCTCTCTGTCGAAGATTCGCCCAATAGCGCTGGGGTTGTCATCGATGCGGTAAGGTGCTGCAAAATAGCGCTTGACAGGGGCATAGGCGGACCTCTTGTTTCTCCGTCTGCGTATTTCATGAAACACCCGGCCAGGCAGTTTTCAGATGATGTGGCAAAGGCCATGGTCGAAGATTTCATTTCAGGCGCCAGGGAGAGATAGACTCCGGCTTTTGCCCAATTCATGCTTTCAGAAAAATTAGGACATGTCTTTGACAAACCACTGAAAAAGATTGCTGTTCACGTCCCTTTCAGCCCTAATTTCATTTCATTCACAGGTTTTGCTGTAACTCTCTTCGCTTCCTATGTCCTGATTTCCGATCTTAGGCTGGGCGGGGTTTTAATACTGGCCGGCGGCGTGTTCGATATCCTCGACGGGGTTGTGGCCCGAACTAACCAAAAGGAATCCCGATTCGGGGCATTTTGGGATTCGCTTCTGGACAGATATTCGGACGCTGCAATTCTAATTGCGATCTCATGGACTTTTCTCGCGTCCGGAAATATACCGCTGTTTTTTGTGTCTATCGGAATCTTGGTCGGCTCATTTCTCGTCAGCTACGCGAGGGCAAGGGCCGAGGGACTCGGGCTGGTTTGTAAACAGGGCCTGATGGAACGGACCGAAAGGATTGTAATGCTAGCTGCAGGCGCCATAAGCGGTTTTCTTGTGCCTGTCTTGTGGGTGATGCTTGTGTTAACCCATTTTACGGTATTTCAGAGAATTTACGTTGTCTGGAAAGCAGGGCGGTCGGATCGCTTCTAATTACAACTTATCTGCCTCATGAGACTCCACAAAAACTCCGAAGACGCCAATTCGGAGTTTTCAGAGATCTAATGGAGCGGGCGACGGGATTCGAACCCGCGACCTTCAGCTTGGGAAGCTGACACTCTACCACTGAGTTACGCCCGCGACAGTGTCTTTTATAAATCAGAAGACCTCCAAATGTCAAGCAAAGATCATGACAGGGAACAATTTGCTGCAATACATACCTGAAACGTAATTTAGTCGCATCATGAATAGGGTTGAAATACCGTATTTACAATGGCTTTTAAAGTTAACTTAAAGTAAGTTGTTAGTAGTAGTGTCCTTGATTGGATTTGAATCGTACTTAACATAATATACGTTATCGGACATTATGTATACACACGCATTGTTGATATCATGTTGGTAATAATGTTGGGAAAAAAGACTGCAGCCTATAGGATGACGGCATAACGCTTATGGCTACATATTAGGCAGGCAAAAAAAAATGCAAGAACATATAGTTATAATGAATTAATAATGGTTCCCCGTATTGCATCGTCGGAAACATCATTTACCCTTACAGGCACAAGGCTTCCGCGCTGATAATCCTGGATACAGGTCTGAACCTTCAGATAATTGGCAGCGGTTCCAACAGCCCACCCCTCAGGCGTTCTTTGTTCCGTCACAACTTCCAGGATTCTGCCAATCTGTGCTCTTCTATAGTTTTCCGACTTTCGACTTCCGAGCTGAAGAATCGACTGCATTCTATCTTTAACCGTCCGCGGGTCCGGCGCATCGGGCATGGATGCGGCCGGTGTGCCCTGCCTGGATGAAAACGGGAAGGCATGTAGATATGAAAATGGCAACCTTTCCAGTAAATTAAACGTTTCATTGAATTCGGATATACCCTCGCCCGGAAATCCGATTATTACATCAGACCCAATGGCTATGTTGTCTACCCTTGAAGCGACTTCAAGGACTTTTTTTTCGAAGGATCCGACGCTGTAATTGCGCCTCATTTTTTGTAGTACTACGTCGCTGCCGCTTTGCAAAGGAATATGAAGGTGGTTACACAAGCGGTCGCACTGAAGCAAATCCAGCATTTCCTCATCAAGTTCATTAACTTCAATGGAGCTAAGCCTTATTCTTAAACGCTTTGTCTTGTTAAGAAGATCACGAATAAGGGCGCTTATCGACGTCGGCTTCGAGAGATCGCGGCCATAAGTCCCGAGATGAATTCCGGTCAGAACGATCTCTCGAAAGCCCAGCGACTCAATTAACTCCGCCCGCTTCAGTACTTCATCCGGATGAATACTGTGCGATTTGCCGCGGGCCGCGGGCACTGCGCAGTACGAGCAGGCGAAATTGCAGCCGTCCTGAACCTTAAGGTGCGGCCTCGAGCAGCTATAACTTCCAAAATAAGGCGCTGTAGCCTGGCCGATTATAATTCCGGCGATATTCATTTTATTGCTGTTTTTTATGACCTCAGACACCCCGTCCATCTTTATAACCGATTGACGGTTCAGGTCGGCATAGCAGCCCGTAACTATCACTTTTGCCCCGGACCTGGCAGCCCTTCTGATCATTTGCCTGGAGTTGTAATCGCCCTTGGATGTAACAGTGCAGGTATTTACGACGCAGAAGTCCGGTTTTTCGCTTAAATTAACAATAGTTACGCCGTTTTCCTTAAGTGTTCCTTCAATTATTGAGCTTTCTGACTGATTGGTTCTGCAGCCCAGCGTGAGAACAGCAACCTTTTTAGAATGTTCAGACTGCATGCGAACTTTACTCTACCGGCGAGCCGCCAAGGGAATGCAAACGCGCCTTTTCTATCCTTACGTTCACAAAGTCGCCTGCGCGGGAATTAGACATTGGAATTGTGACTATCTTATTGCCCCTGGTCCGACCGGCAAGCACTCCGGGGTCTGTATCAGACACGCCGTCTATCAGAATTTCCAGTTCCTTGCCTTCGAGCATCCTGTTTTTTCTGTAGGTAATATCTTCCTGCAGTTTCAAAATACGGCCGAGGCGCTCTGATTTGACATCATCCTCTATCTGGTCATCCATTGAACATGCCTTTGTCCCTATGCGCGGAGAGTATTTAAAGGCAAACAGGCCGTCGAACTCTATCTCTCCGACAGCTTCAACTGTTTGCTCGAAATCCTCGCGGCTTTCTCCGGGGAACCCGACTATGATATCAGCTGTAATGGAAACGTCCGGTATGCTTGACCTGAGAAGGCGTACCTTCTCACGATATTCGGCATATTTATAACGCCTGTTCATCAGGTTGAGGATCCTGTCGGAACCCGACTGGATCGGGAGATGGATATGTTCACATATGCTCGGCAGTTCGGATACCGCATTTATAAGCTCCGGCGAAAAATCCCGGGGATGGGAAGTGACAAACCTCACTCTTGGCACACCCAGTTTGTCTATCCTCCTCAAAAGCTCCACAAAATCTATATCGCCTGCATACGAATTAACGTTCTGTCCCAGGAGGGTAACTTCCCTGTATCCGGCATCGGCCAGAGAAGCGACTTCGGAGAGTATGCCTGCCGACGGCCTTGATACTTCTCTCCCCCGCGTATAAGGCACAATGCAGTAACTGCAAAAATTATTGCAGCCGTACATAATTGATACCCAGGCCTTTATATTGCTTTGCCTTTGTACAGTAAAATCTTCGGCGGCTATGGAATCGTTGCTCTCATCCACGCAAATACCGGCGCCCCTCCCAACCAAATCACCGAGTGAATGAATATTTTGAGGCCCCAGCACCAGATCAACAAACGGCGCCTTTTTCAGAAGCTTTTCTTTAGCCTCCTGAGCCACACAGCCCGCCACGGCTATTTTCAGATCGGGCCGCTTCTTTTTCAGAAGTCTGGTCCTCCCCAATTGACTGAAAAACTTCTGTTCAGCCTTGGCCCTGATTGCGCATGTATTGAAAATGATCAGATCGGCATCTTCCGGATCGGTAGTCCCTGCATAGCCTTTGTCGGACAAAAGGCCCAGCATTTTTTCGGAATCGTGCACATTCATCTGGCAGCCGTACGTGTAAATATATACATTTTTCTTCATTGGAAAATTTAACATGATCTCGGCTGTTTCATCAAATCATCATGTGTCCGGCGGAGTTTATTTAAAAGGGAGAATGTAGAAACCAGGCTCATTTTCGGCAGAGACAAGACATGAAACCCCTCTTAAATACAGTTGTCATGCGGTTTCTTGCAATAAGTGAAAGAGTTGCTTTAATCTATACCATGTTCAGTGTACTGAAAAAACTTATCGGCACAAAAAACGAGCGTGAGATAAAGCGGATTTTGCCCACTGTTGATCGCATTAATTCGCTTGAGGCCAATATAAGCGCGCTTTCCGACGAGGGGTTAAAAGAAAAGACTCCTGAATTCAGGAGTCGGCTTGAAGGAGGGGAAACCCTCGATGATATACTCCCCGAAGCCTTTGCCGTGGCCAGAGAAGCCTCAAAACGTGTGCTTAAAATGAGGCATTTTGATGTTCAGCTCCTGGGCGGCATTGTGCTCCATGAAGGCAAGATATCCGAAATGAAGACAGGGGAAGGCAAAACCCTTGTGGCCACCCTGCCCGTCTATCTTAACGCCCTCAGCGGACGCGGTGTCCATGTCGTAACAGTAAATGACTATCTGGCGCGAAGAGACGCCCAGTGGATGTCCCCTCTTTATGATTTTCTCGGTCTGAGTGTCGGGATAATCGTACACGGTCTCAGCGATGCCGAACGGCAGGAGTCTTACAATTCGGATATAACCTACGGGACCAACAATGAGTTCGGCTTTGATTATCTCAGGGACAACATGAAATACGATATTTCACAATTTGTCCAGAGGGAGCTGAATTTCGCGATTGTGGATGAAGTGGACAGTATTCTCATAGATGAGGCGCGGACGCCCCTGATCATTTCCGGCCCGTCTGAGGAATCCACAGACAAATATTACATGATCGACAAGATCATACCGAAATTGCAGAAAGACAAGGATTATACGGTTGACGAAAAGGCAAGGAGCGTAATTCTCACTGAAGAAGGAAACATCAGGGCTGAAAAGCTCCTCGGGGCCGGGAATCTTTATGACCCCTCCAATATAGAACTCGTTCACCATCTTTTGCAGGGATTGAAGGCGCACAATCTGTTCAGGAGAGACGTTGATTACGTTCTGAAGGACGGAGAGGTAATTATCGTAGATGAATTTACCGGAAGACTTATGCCGGGCAGACGCTGGTCTGACGGACTCCATCAGGCTGTCGAGGCCAAGGAAGACGTAAAGATCGAAAGTGAAAACCAGACACTTGCGACAATAACCTTTCAGAATTATTTCAGGATGTACAATAAACTTGCCGGCATGACCGGAACCGCTGAAACCGAAGCCGAAGAATTTGCAAAGATATACAACCTGGATGTCCTTGTAGTGCCGACCAATCAGCCGATGATCAGAGCTGATCATGCAGATCTGATTTACAAGACCGAAAGAGGCAAGTTCAATGCCGTAATAAATGAAATTGAGGAGCTCCACAGCAAGGGGCAGCCTGTGCTGGTAGGCACAATATCCATTGAAAAGTCCGAACACCTGAGCACCCTGTTAAAAAAGAAAGGGATAAGACATTCGGTCCTTAATGCCAAATACCACGAAAAAGAGGCTGAAATAATAGTCCAGGCAGGCCGCAGCGGCGCCGTCACAATTGCCACCAACATGGCCGGCAGGGGTACGGATATTATACTCGGCGGCAATGTCGGCGGAGTATCGAGGGACCTGCTGAAAGACAAACCCGAATATACGGAAGAAGACCGCACAAAGGCGTTGCTGCAGGCCGAGGAAATTTGCAGAGCGGATAGGGAAAAGGTATTGAAAGCCGGGGGTCTGCATATCATCGGAACGGAGCGGCATGAGTCACGCAGAATCGACAACCAGCTCAGAGGCCGTTCAGGCAGACAGGGCGACCCGGGATCTTCACGCTTTTATCTGTCTCTCGAAGACGACCTCATGCGCATATTCGGGTCAGACAGAATTTCAGGCCTGATGGGAAAACTCGGAATGGATGAAGATGTGCCCATTGAGAACCGTATGGTTTCGAAGGCCATCGAAAATGCGCAAAAACGGGTCGAGGCGCAGAACTTCGATATAAGGAAGCATCTGCGCCTCGACCCGTTTTTGCGCATTTTCGATGGCCTTCGAAAAGAGGTGCTGCAGGGAGAGGGTATAAAGGATCGCGTTATATCCATGATAGATGAAACAATAGATGAACTGATGGATATATATTGTCCCGAAGACAAGGGTGAAAGGGACCTTAAGGGTCTCAGGGACGCCTTGTACGGTATTTTTTCTTTAACTGCGGATAACTTTCCGGACGGTTCCGAAGCTCTCAGGAATGAGCTTTCAGCTATGGTGCTGAATTCCTATGCGAAGAAAGAGGAAGAGATCGGCGCAGAGATGATGCGCTATCTGGAGAGAATGTTTGTGCTCCAGGTGGTCGATTCGCAGTGGAAAGACCATCTTCTGGCGATGGACCATCTCAAAGAAGGTATAGGCCTTCGCGGCTACGGACAGAGAGACCCGCTCGTGGAGTACAAGAAAGAGGCCTTTGACATTTTTTCCGAAATGTCCGGCAGAATATCTACGGAGATAGTTTCCAGATTGTTCAAAATTCAGGTTGAAAGGAACCGTGAGGCCGAGATTAGAGCCCAGGACAGGAAGCTTAACCTGAACTATAACCGTTCCGACAGCAGCCCTGCCCAGCCGGTGACAAAGAGCAAAAAGACAGGACGCAACGACCCGTGCCCCTGCGGAAGCGGGAAAAAATATAAGAAATGCTGCGGGACACGCGACTAACCGAATTTCTTCTTCAGGCCGGCTGTAATTTCAAAATCTTCTCCCAGCCCTGATCCGTTCCGGATTTGATGTATAAGACGATTAATCTGCGTGTATAATTGGGTTCCTTGCGTATTGAAAACTCAGACAACCCGGATTGTTTGTGCTATATTATAAAACATGGCGCTCTTTAACTATGCTTCAAAGGAAATAACACTTAAAATTGTGTACTACGGTCCGGGGTTGAGCGGAAAGACCTCGAATCTTAAACACCTTCACAAGATATTAACTCCCGAAACCCGCGGCAAACTTCTTTCACTCGCAACAGAAGGCGACAGGACCCTTTTTTTTGATTTTCTTCCTGTTGAGCTTGGGAAAATAAGGGATTTTTCGATCCGGTTTCAGCTTTACACCGTCCCCGGTCAGGTGCGTTATAATGCGACCAGAAAAGTCGTTCTTAAAGGCGCCGACGGTATTGTATTTGTCGCCGACTCACAACGTGCCCTGATGGAGCAGAACTCCGAGAGTTTGGCTAACATGAGGGAGAACCTTCAGTCCAATAATATTAATCCCGACGATATACCTGTAATCCTTCAGTATAATAAGCGTGACCTCGACAATATCGCCTCTGCAGATGAAATGGACCGGGCGCTGAATCTGCATAATTATCGTACCATAGAAGCTGTGGCGCTGGACGGCAACGGCGTCGAGGAAACCTTTAAATTGATGACAAAAATGCTTTTGCAGAACATCTCCAAAAAGCATAAGATGGAGGTGCAGGCAGCCAGCGCCAAAACCGATAAACCTGCGGAAGATACTGTCCCGGATCAGACGGCTGAAACCCCGACTGTTGAACAATCCCGTTTTGACGCCGGAGGTGTACTCCCTCAACCGGAACCCTATCCGGATACTCTGCATGATCTGTCTGTAATGCCTGCGCCTGCAACGCCGGCATTTGAACAATTCCCTCCAATTGCGGATATCGCCCCCTCCAGGGCTGCCTTAAAGCCGGTTTTTGACAGTGATATCCTGGTCGAACAGCCTGTAGTAAGATCGGAGCAATCGGTCATTAAAGATATAGCATCACAGGTTTGGTCCAATAACGAGACTGAAGACCGGCCCGTGCTGAAGCCAAAAGAGGCTCCGGCCCAGGCGGCTACGGAAGAAATTAATTTACTTGCTGCCAATATAAGAAATATGCAGGGACTTTTGCTGGAGTTGAAGATGTCCGTCTCAGGCATGACAAATGCTGTCAAGGGACTTGCCGAACTGAAGAAGGAGCAGGAAGAACACGGCAGGATACTGCGCGACCTGCTTAAAATTATTGGTGAACAGAAGCCCAGAAACCGCTGGTTCCGGTTTTAATCCGGGATGTTTCCCTCCGGACTTAAAGTAAATATTCAGCGAGATTTATTTTGTATTTATTCGGGTCCATCGTCCTGACGATCGTACGAATATACTGATCTCTTGCGTCTTTCTCGGTTAAATCGGCCACATGTCCCTTGATACGGTTTCCGTGCGTGTCCATAATTAACATTACCCTGGGTCTTGCCGCAAAAAGTTGATTGCTTTCGTAAACAAGCCCAAGTTCCTTCGTATTCAGCATGACGAGAGTACCGATCGGAAAAACGCCGACCATGTTCGTAAAAAATTTAAACAGGAGAGGGTCCAGCTCTTTGCCCGCCCTCTCCATCATTATGCTCAGCGCCTTATCCGGCGACATGGGTATTCTCGAATAGACCCTCGATGAAGTCATGGCATCGTACTGGTCGGCCAGGCATACGATCTTGCTGAAAAAATCCAGTTCAAGTCCCTTGACCGTCCTGGGATAGCCCGACAGGTCAAAATGCATATGGTGCTCGAATGCCACAATGGCCGATTTTATAGTCAATGTATCCAGCTTTTTCAGTTTAAGCAGCGCCCTCACGCCCCAGACAGGATGCTTCCTGATGATCTTCCATTCCTCATCCGTAAAATTAGTGGGTTTATTGAGGATGTCATACGGAATTTCCATCTTGCCGATATCATGGAACAGCGCGACCATGCCTAGTTCGGTCAGCATCTTACGGTTCAGTCCGAGGTGCTGCCCAAGGGCAATTGACAGCACGCTCACATTTACGGAGTGATGATATGTGTACTCATCGTAGTCTTTTATTGCGGTCATTCCGAGAAGCAGCTGTTCCTGTTCCAGAATCTGATCGACCATTGTCTCAACTACACGCTTTGCCTTCTTTATATTGACCTTTTCGCCGCTCTGAATCTTGTTTATAACGCCGCGCGTATATGAAACCGCGTTGAAATAGGCCTTCTTGACCATTTTTCTGGGTTCAAGAGCTCCCTCGTCTACGATTTTCTTCAGTCTGTCTACTGTTATGGTTTTGACGACCGACAGTTTCTCATCAATTACATCAAACGGCTTTGAGGAAAAAGTAGACGATATAAAGGCCTTTATAAAAACCTTAATGTCCTCAGGAGATATCTTATCCTTGAAAACAATACTGCCTAGCTCTCTTTTTTTGAATTCACGGACGAGGAAATCGAAGTTAAGCAAATGCTCCAGGGCATACCTTACCCGGAGTTCATTAATATAAAAGTACTCCCCCCTCAATTCCAGCGCAATAACTCTTTCGCTGACTATGAGATGATTAACGAGCGCCGTCATTTTGTCGATAACCGAGACCACGGCAATATTGTTCGGGTCGTGTATCTGCGCCGTGCGCAGCACGACGGAAAGCTGGTTGATAAGCTCTTTTGCAACTCGCCCTATCTCGACATCTTCCCTGTTATCCACTCTCAAGCCTCTTTATGGCGGAAAAACAATATTCCCGCAGCAGTTTATTGCTGTCGTTTTTATATTTGTTCAGAAAGGGCAAAGCTTCCTTGTTGCCTGTGAGTCCAAGTCCGTACGCGGCGCATGAGCGGTTCTCGACATTTTTTGCCCGCCCGAGAAAAGTCCTGGTTTTAAGGGTGGCGACAAAGTAATCAAATATCTCTTTGTCCTTCCATCTGGCAAGGACCTCGAAATATTCCTTTTTTTCATCGAAGTGCTTGTCCTTGAAATTCTTATCCAGAAATCTGCCCAAAAGTATCTTTTTTGCCGCTTCAGAGCCTATATTGCCAAATGCTTTCAGTGCTGCCGATCTGACCTGGATATCCGGGTCTTCAAGGCATTCTCTCAGCGCCTGCAGCACTCCTGATCCGCCGAGTTCTCCAAGCGCCCGGATGACTTCCTTCTTGACCCTGACATCCCCGTGCTTTACGGTCTTCAACAGGTGATCCACGGCCCTTTTATCGCCGATCTTTCTCAGGATGTAAATAATATTTCTTACTACATACCAGCGCGAATCGCTCAACCCCTTGGCCAGCGTCATAATGTCTTTAGTGCCCAGGACCACAAGGGCATCGATTACAATCTTTCTTGCGTGTATACTGCGAAGTTCTCCAAGTACTTTCATGAACGGGGCTATCGCGTTTCTGTCCAGATACCTGATGAAATCCTCTATTATTTTTTCTTCCAGCTCCTGTCCCGTATCGAGAATTTCACCCAACAGATTAATAACCGTTTCACTCCCCGAAAGGTATATGATCCTCGTAGCGCAGTTTCTGATCTCATCGCTGTAATTTTTGTTGTCGGCCGCCGCCTTTGCCCTTGCAAGGAGGTCGGTCACCATCGTGATTTCTCCCCGGCCCACGGCATACTCCACTGCGCCCATGAAAAAATCCGCCAGATCATCGTAGTCGGAGTTCTTTTCGGACATAAAGAGCATCTCGAACAAAATATCGAACAGCTTGCCTATCTTATCAAGAGAATCCCTCTCAAGTTCAACCACAAGGGACTGGAGGTCCCTGTCGGCCAGTGGGACTATCGATACATCCTTGATTTCTTCTTCATCCCTGAATGCGTCTTCATATGCCTTCTGAAGATTATCCTCGCTCGGTCCTTTTTCCTTAATCTCTTCGACCGCGCGTTCCTCGTAGTTCTCTTCATCCGAGAGTACCACATCGTCCACGACATAATCGATATTCTGAAAGTCTTTTTCCCAGAAAAGGGTCACAAGGTCGTCGTCGAGGACCTCGCGATTGAAGTCGAGAGAAATGATCCGGAGAAAATCCTCCATTTCCTCATAGGTCAGGCCTTTGCTGAAGGTGATCTCCCGGAGACCGTCTTTAAAGAAAAACAGGGCCAGATTGTCTTCCTTATCTGTGCTGAAATAAACCTGCTCGGCATCATAAAGGATGTCATTCTGACGGATTTTCAGCGTAAGCTTGTCGTGATCATAAAAAAAATCCCGGAGCTTTGCAAAATTATCGTCCAGGGTGTTGATGTAGATGGGGTTGTTGGTCGGATACATACGCAGCGCCTTTTTTGATTTCAAAAAAGACTGGACTAGTTCTCTGGCTTTCTTTAAAGGTTCGCTGGTCGGCATTTTAAAAGTCGCTAATCGGAAAATATGACGCTAATAAATTCAACTAAGGGGAATTCTCCGCTCTCTGGCATAATTCCTTATAACCATTGTTGCAGAATATAATCTCTGCAGCCTGACGTTTCGGCTTCTGATGGCCGTAATATCGTTGGAAGGAAATTTTTCGGATCTGACCTCTATGAGCACCTTCGAGATCTCGTTGTAAAAATCCTTAAGGGTCTCGTTATCAAAAGGCTTAAGAAAAAGCGGGTTTACAGCCGCATAGCCGTCGGCCACGTCCCGCAATAATGCCTTGAGACTCTTCCCCCTTATACTAGCCATTTGCCCTCTTTCTGTATATAATTCTCGCTACTAGTATACCAATTTCGTAAAGAATTATAATAGGCACGGCCATAAGGGTCTGATTGAATGCGTCCGGTGTCGGGGTAAGGACCGCGGCAGCTATAAAAGAAAAAAGCACGGCGTATTTTCTCTGTTTCGCAAGTGTTTGAGGCGAAACAATGCCGAATCGGGCGAGGAAAATGATCACGAGCGGCAGTTCAAAAATACCTCCAAAGGCAAGAATGAATTTAAGGCAGAAATCCACATATTTTTCTATCGACAGCATGGGTGTGAATGCTGCGGTCTTGTAACCCAGCAGAAAAGTGATCGCAAACGGCAGGACAATAGCGAAGCAGAACAGAGACCCCAGCAAAAAAAGGAACGTGGCAAAGAATACAAACGGAACCACGTATTTTTTTTCTTTGGGATGAAGTCCCGGCGCAATAAAAGACCAAAGCTGATAAAAGATTACCGGCAGGGAAGCTATAAGCGCTGTGACGAACGATATTTTGAGATGCATCCAGAAAGCCTCGCCCACGGCAAAGAAAACCAGCGGAGGCGCGGTTTTGTGTTTAACCAGGAAATATGGTTTGCTGAGACTTATGGCTAGTTCGGTTGAAAGAGGAAACGTCAGCAGTTTAAACAATATCTCGGAATAGTTAAATATGAGCACAAACGCTATCGAAAGCGCTGCAAGTGATTTTAATATTCGCCCCCTAAGCTCCGAGAGGTGCTCGGTCAGCGACATTTCAGGGTTTTCCAATTAAGTGTTTCCCTTGTCTTTATTCTCTTCAGGATTCTCTTTAGGCGGGTTCATGTCGGGCCGGTCGGTATCCGTTTTAAGTTCATCCGGCACATAACTGCTGATGTCGGCGGTCTTTTTTTCATTGGCATTAAACTCATTATCCATTTGAAGTTTGGCTCCGGCAATTCCCTTCCTTATCTCGACCATCCATTTGCCGAGGGTCCTTCCCACTTCCGGCAGTTTCTCCGGGCCGAAGACCAAAAGCGCTACAATAAATATAATCACCAGTTCCTGGAACCCTATATCAAACATATTATTCTTCCTCGTATACCTTTCTGATTTGCTGCTTCGCCGGAGAGGGCGAAAATCCCACGGACAAGAGCACCCTGTAATCAGGCGTCCTTTTCCTGAGATCCACACCGACGCCGAGAGTGGTGTAAATGTGTTCAAGCGTCTTCAGGCGGTAGCCAAAACTGGCCTCCATTTCGTCATATTTATCCGACTCATGGCCCTTCCTCGTAAATAATTCTCCAAGCAGCTGGAAATTATGGGCCGCAGAAAATTCAATGCCCGCTGAAAACGTTATCTCGTCCTTAAGGCGTCCGGTGAAGGGTTTCTCGTAAATAAAATTGAGGTTCCCTTTGAACGGACCAACCCGTTTAGTTACAATAAGACCGCCGCCCGCCCTTCCCTCTGTGCTGAAATTATCCTTCCCCGTGGGCAATGAAACATTCAACAGATACGCAAGCGACGGACCGTATTTACCTTCATCGTAGAACCTGTGTTTCAGCCCGAGGGCAATGTCTTCCATACCGTCGGACGAATCATTAAAACCGTTTATATACGGAAAAGTAATGTCAAATTCGGTAAAATCGGAAATACCGTAAGCCCCCTTCACAGAGAACCTGTAATAATTGGGGTCTCTCGATCGGTCCGCGCCCAGTTCAAACGAAAATTTCTTTTGAGGCACGCTCTCTGTGCTGAAGACCGAAAAGATTCCATTGGGAGAAACCGGCTGCAGACCGCCGACATCGAAAGCAAATGAAGTTCCGGACAACAAAGCAACTAAAATCATGACAAGGAAAGTTCTTTTCATTATTAGAGAAAATAACAGAAAAAAAATTCACTGTCAATCAACGGAGCGGAGTCCCTACACTTTCGGCACCAACATATCCGCCGAATAAAACAGTATATTATTTCAGTCGGATTCATGTGCCCAATGCAGCCCGGTATTCATGCCAAAGCAGGTCCTTTGATACGCCGGCGTCGATAAAGTCCCAGGGGAGCTTTTCGCTTATATCCTTATTCCTGAAAATATAAAAAGAGGGATCGATTCCGGGTCCTCTGTTGCCGGTTCCCATACGACCGCCCCTGGAAATCTCATCTATCATGCCGGATACTCGTCTGTCGCCCTGCGCAAACAAGCCCTGCATATAGGCATATTTGGCGACATCATGAAAAAGCCTGACTCCTTTCATCCGAACGATTCCCTTCCTGATCACATTAAGTTTTTCACGGATTTCTTTATACGGGGCCATAGGGTGCCACTGAAAAGGTGTAAACGGCTTGGGTACGAACGTGCTGACGCTCAGATTGATGAAGCCCTTCTTTGAGTCTGTCCTTATTTTCTGCACAAGCGCAATAACGGCATGGATGTCCTCGATGGTTTCAGTCGGAAGGCCTATCATAAAATAAAGCCTCAGCGTTTCTATATCGCCTTCGAGGATAAGCCTTGCGGTAGTAAGAATGTCCTCTTCCGTAATTTTTTTCCCAATTACCTTTCTCATTCGCTCACTGCCCGCTTCAGGCGCAATGGATACGCTTCTATGCCCCTTCATGAGGCTTATAATGCGCGCGCTTCTTGGACTTGCCCTGAGAGAAGTAATCGAAAAATCAACTCCCGCCATAGACAAAACATCTTCAGCATGAGGGTAATCCGACATGGACGGGCCTATGAGCCCCACTCTTCCGGTAATCTGCAGGGCGCCGGCAATCTCACTGGAAATGATATCGATATGTTTCTTTCTGACCGGCTTGTAAATATGACCGGCCACACAAAACCTGCATGACCACGGACAGCCCCTCATGGCCTCGACAAGGTACATGTTGGAAAACTCCATCTCCGGTGTAACTATGCAGGGCAAAGACGACACGCAGGTAATATCCGGCACGGTTCTTTTA